>Ga0206682_10003914_pt1 | contig 12408 bp, 6 predicted proteins | sample M240m12015metaG_FD_155444 | JGI IMG/M metagenome (GOLD analysis project Ga0206682, IMG submission 155444) | Ammonia-oxidizing marine archaeal communities from Monterey Bay, California, United States - M2 40m 12015 | ecosystem: Environmental > Aquatic > Marine > Intertidal zone | place: USA... | reverse complement strand
CGCAGGAAGGCGGTGCGGTACGCCGTGCGGGCTCGGATGCGCGCGTGGAAGTGGTCGCGGCCTCGGGGGGTCGCGCCTCCTCGGGCGTGCCGATGGAAAAACGCCTGTTGTCAACTGTCGGTCTCCCGAGGAAAAAGTTCACGTGTCGAGGCACCTGTGCCTGTCCACCGAACCGATCGCGGCACCGAGGGGGAGGGCCGCAGTCTGGCAGTCTGGAAAAGAGAAAACCAACCCGCAAAATGAATAAATGACTCGTGCCCAAAACTGGCACCGTGAACGGCAAACAACGCGCGGAGGGACGCCGGGTTGAGCCACAACGAGCGGGGCGCGCGCCACCGCAGGGGCGTCTTGGATCGAGAGGCGCACCCGCGACGTGAACACAACGCTCGAGGAGTGGCTGTGTGACTCGTCCGTGGGGTTCCGCCGGGTTTGACGGAGCATCCATTTGCGGCATAATTGGACCGCGACACATTTCGTGTTTCCCCGCCTCTGCGCTGAGCGTCTCCTCGCTGGGAAACCGGGCGCACGGCCGTCATGGCAAGAGGAGCGGCGGCCTTGGCTGGCCACAGGAAACGCGATGAGTCGCATACCGTCGCTGAGCCCGCGATGCGCGGGTCGCTGAAGCGGGTACGTCTCGCGTCCGGCCCACCCGGTCGTGCCTAATTAGGGCGACGCTCTCGCCCGATCGGTTTTCGTCGTGACGCGTCAAACACGCGCGACGCTGACCCGTTCGTTCTCCGTTGTTCTCCCGGCTCCGCACTCGACACAGCCCAAGTTCCGTCCCCAGCCTCCTCCCGAGACGGAGTACTACCCCTCGAACATCATGTTCGACCGGCGCGTGATCCGCGGGAACACGTACGCGGCGCAGCCCATTCCGGCGGCGCCGCCGACGGAGCGCGCGCGCCTGAAACCTCGCGCCGCGCCGCGCCGGCGCATCCCCGGCACGCCCGAGCCTGTCGAGGGGCGCCGGCACATGGACATCCAGACCGAGGCGTACCTGGAGGAGCTCGCGGACACCGTGCCCGAGGCTGAGGTGATGACGCAGACGGACGCGTTCGCGGATCGCCCGCCGACGCCGCTGTTCGTCCCGATGAAGATCGGCGTGGACGTCGAGACGCAGATCGAGAACGGCGACTTGTTCGACTTCGACTTCGAGGTGGAGCCCATCCTGGAGGTGCTCGTGGGGAAGACGCTCGAGCAGGGCCTGATGGAGGTTATGGAGGAGGAGGAGCTCGCGGCGATGCGCGCGCACCAGGAGCACTTCGAGCAAATCCGCAACGCGGAGCTCGTCGCGACGCAGCGCATGGAGGCGGCGGAGCGGCGCAAAGCCGAGGAGCGCGAGCGCCGCATCGCGCAAGAGAAGCAACGCATCGAGCGCGAGAAAGCCACGAGGGAGAAGGTTGCGGCGCAGACGTTCGCGCGCGGGTACACGTCCGGGCTTCTCGGGAACGTGTTCGACAAGCTGTACGACTCTGGATTTTTTTACGACCCCGTGCAGCGCGAGATCGAGACCGATTTCGTGCCTTGGTTCGAGGACCAGGTCGTGGCGGAGTGTTCGAGCGCGGCGGCGTCCCGCAAGTGCGTCGACGAAATCATTAAGAAGGCGTTCATGGACGCCGCCGCCGCGCAGGCAGCGGGCGCGGAAAACCTGCAGCGCGAGGTTGACGATGCGCGGGCTCGGAGAGCCGCCGAGGCGGAGGCGAAGGCGGCGGCGGCGAAGGCGGCGGCGGAGGAACGCGTCGCGCTCGCGCAGACGGCGATGGACATCTTCATGAAGGTCCCTGAGGGTGAGATCCCCGAGGGCGAGCCCGCGCCCGAAGCGGTGGTGTCCCAGGAGAAGTTCGAGGAGGCGAAGCACACGCTCAAGGAGACGGCGGCGAGGACGGAGAAGGAAGAGGCGGAGGCGCTGGAGGAGGAAGAGGCGAAAAACGCCCACGCGCTTCGCCTGCTGAACCTCCTGCTCACGCCACCGGAGGTGGCGGAGGGGGAGGAGGCTGCGGAGCCCGCGCTGACCCAGGAACAGCTGGACGAAGCCAAGAAGGCGCTCACGCCGGAGCCCGAACCCGAGCCCGAGGCGGAGGGAGACGCGCCCGCGGAGGGAGAGGGAGACGCGCCCGCGGAGGGAGAGGGCGACGCGCCCGCGGAGGACGAGGCGTCGCCCGCAGAAGACGAGGCGTCGCCCGCGGAGGGTGACGCGCCCACGGCGGAGGGCGATGCGGCGGAGGGCGAAGCCTCGAAGGAGCCCGAGCCCGCCTTCGAGCCCCCCTCGGCCGACGTCCTGAAGCACTTGATCGAGGCTGGGACGGTGACGGATGAGAAAATCGTCGCGGCGCTCGTGTCCGAAACCCCCGAGCCCCCCGCGGACGCGATTCTCGACCAGCTCCTGGAGAACGAGGTCCTCACTGACGACCAGATCGCCAAGGCGCTCGTGGCAAAACAGCTCGAGGACGAGAGCGGGGAGGGTGCGGAGGAGGAACCGGCGGCGGAGGAACCGGCGGCGTAGAATCGTAGAACTCCGGCGCGCGCTTGTAACGAGCTCGCGCGGTCGCTAAACTGAATCGTCCGGATGACGCCGAGACGACATGACAACGTCTCCCCTACTTACCCCGTCCCTATCCCAGCGCTCCGGGTTTCAAAACTCGTCCCCTCGCGCGGCCAAGCTACTCGTGAACCGCTGCGTCAGGATGTGGAACACCCTGCTCAGCCACACGCACCCTAGCACCACGAACAGCAGGTTTATTCCTCTGACCTCCCCTCCCCGCATGGGATTCCTACGCTTGAACCCGTTCGCCGTGCGCTCGGGAAACCCCTCCGGAAGCTCCTCTTCGAACTTCACCGACTTCCAAGGACTCGCACCTTGTCCCGCCCCCCTAATCGTCTCGCCTAGTATGCTCTTTGGTATCGGCGTCCCCTCGCCGTCCCCCGAAGGCGTCGAGAGCGTATCCTCGTCTATCGCATCGCGCGCATCGTTTTCTCCAGCTTCGACCGCCCCGCGGCCGCTCACTCCGGCCGCGTCGTTACCGCTCGCGCGCGTGATCATCAGACCAAACGCGTGCTCGGCGCCTCCCGCGGCGTTTTGCCTCGGGAGCGCCCGCGTTCACCTGGGCGAGCGTGGGACCACCGCCGCCTTAGATTTGATTGTGTTGATTGTGGTGTTCGTACCCGAACTTGAGGTGACTCATGAAAATCGTCGGGATGACATTTTTATTCGGTGCAGGCAGCCAGTTCTTGTTTGTGACTGAACTTGCACTTGGGCACCGTGCACAGTGTTGAACAAACAGTCGCGACTTCCGAGCGCCGGTTTCACTTTCTGCTCTGGCGAACCTCATCAGTTCCGCTCGCGCACGGCCGCGAACGCCTTGTCTCCAAACCCGGCACGTCCATGCAGACTTGCGGTCTCGCGACCGTGCGCTCCGCTGATGTCAGGCTGGCGTGTAGACACGCCGTCGGCGGCGGCGCGGCTCGCTCGCTCTCGTCCCCCGTCGCGAGGACGACGCGCTGGACGCGAGGGTCATCTGGCGTCCGTCTCTCGCGCGCCGAACGCGTGCAGGTCGTCGCCGCGGCGAACGCGCCGAGAAGCTGCGACCGCAACCTCCTCGTCGTGGGCCCGGGCGTCCTCGGGAGCCTCGTGTGCCAGAGGTGGCTCAACGTACGTGCGCGACGCGCGACGCGCCCTCGGTTTAGGTTTTTTTCCACGCGCGCGACGAACCACGACGCCTCCTTTCGGCGTCTCGCGAGCGCGCTTTTTCACTTTTCACGCGATCCCGGCTGACCGACGCGATCCCCCTCGTCCCGCGCGACCGTCTCGTCGTCCCCGCGTCGTCCCCGCAGCTCTTTCCCGCGGCGATCGTGAAGGGTCAGACCAACACCGAGGACGCGCACGAGCGTCTGGAGTCCCTCGGCGTCTCGCCGCGGCTGAAATCAGCCGCCTCGCCGGCGGATGCGTTTCCCTTCGTCGTGTTCAGCGCGCCTCCCAGCGGGAGCGACGACTACGCCGCCGAGGTCCGGGCGGCTCTGAAGGCGTGGGACGGCACGGGGGGCTTCGTGTTCACCAGCAGCACGGCGGTGTACGCCGGCAAGGACGGCGAGGAGTGCGACGAGTCCACCCCCGAGTTCGCCGTCGGCGAGAACCAGCGGGCGGACCGCCTGTTGCGCGCGGAGGCGGCGGTGCTCGAGGCGGGGGGGTGCGTGGTTCGGCTCTCGGGCTTGTACCACGCCACTCGGGGCGCGCACATGTACTTCCTGAAGTCGCCCGAGCTCAAGTCGGGCGCGGACGGCCTGGTGAACCTGGTGCACTACGAAGACGCGGCGAGCGCCGTCGCGGCGGCGCTGGTCGCGCAGCTCGAGGGCGGGACCGAGGGAGGCGAGGTGTTCCTGGCGACGGACGGCGTGCCCATCTCGAGGCGGGATATGGTGCAGGCGTGCCTGGACAGCGGCGCGTTCGAGGGCGCCATGCCGGCGTTCGCGGAGGAGGACGATTCGCTCGGGAAGCGCATGTCCAACCAGCGCACGCGCCAGCGGCTGGGATGGGAACCCGCGTACGCCAGCTTCGCCGATTTCTGCGCCAAGGGGGCGTCCGATTCCTTCTCGGACAAAAAGAAAAAGTTTCTATGACGTCTCAGTCAGATACCTTTGTAACTCAACATCGGACATTTCCTTACGACTGCTCAACCGTACGTACATAATTTCCGAATTTTACGGGGGGAAAACGCCGTGAAACGAAACGCGCTCTCGGAACCTGTCCTCCACGATTCGAGACGCTCGCGGCAACTGCGCGAGGCGCCGTCGGTGCGACGCACGGAAGGCGACGATCCGGCGAGAGGGTGATTTTCAGCCTGGCGAGGAACGCCGAGCCACACCCCGCTGAACGTATCTGCCGCGTTCCGCGAGACGCCCGAGGGTGGGCCCGGGGACGGAGATCGACGTGACGGCGGTTCGGAAGGGCTTTTTCTGTGCGCCACACAATGATGGCCGCGGCGAGATTGTCTATGGCGACCGCGGCGCCCCGCACCGCCGCGAAAGGACGAGCGCGACGCACGACGCGCGGCGTTTCGCGGCGCGCGATCGCCGACAGACTGGACGACCCCGAGCCGCGGGTCTCCGCGCCGAAGAACGTCTCCGCCTCCAACGCCGCCGCGCCGGTGGGAGAGACGTGTCCCGTCGACCGCGTGGCGATTTGGCAGAAGCTGTGTAAAGAAGCGCGCGAGGACGCGGAGTCCGAGCCCGCGCTGGCGAGTTACTTGTTCTCCACCATCCTCGCGCACCGCTCGCTTGAAGACGCGCTGGCGTTCGTGCTGGCGAACAAGCTGCGAAGCAACGTGTTGCTCGATTCGCAGCTTCTCGAGCTCTTCAGCGCGCAGTACCGGAAAGACGCGTCGCTCGTGCGGGGCGCGCAGGCGGACCTGCAGGCGGTGATTGACCGCGACCCCGCGTGCGACAAGTACCTGCAGATCCTGCTTTTCTTCAAGGGCTTCCAGGCCGTGCAGGCGCACAGGGTGGCGCACGCGCTGTGGAAGGAAAACAGGGGACCGCTCGCGCTGCTGCTGCAGAGCCGCATCTCGGAGGTGTTCCACGTGGACGTCCACCCGGGCGCGGTGATCGGCGAGGGCGTGATGCTGGACCACGCCACGGGCGTGGTCATAGGCGAGACCGCGGTCGTGGGAAACAACGTGTCGATCCTGCACGGCGTCACGCTGGGGGGGACGGGCACGAGGGACGGCGACCGACACCCGAAGATTGGCGACGGCGTCGTGATCGGCGCGGGCGTGACCATCCTCGGGCCAATCACAGTCGGCGCCAACTCGAAAATAGGCGCCGGGTCGGTGGTTCTGCGGGAGATTCCCCCGAACCGCGTCGCCGTGGGCATTCCCGCGCGGCTGGTGGGGAAACCCTCGCCCTCGGCGGAGCCAAGCCTCGATATGGACCAGGTCTCCGGTCTATCGGACTACTACTACAGCATATGAGTGGCGGGAATCGAGCGGCGCGCGAAAGGGGGTTCACTGACCAAACTCGTGGGTGGCCCTTCGGCGCGCGCGTGTCTGTCGAGCCAGGCTCGGCACGGAGTCGCGCGCGCGAGTGTACTTGTAGCGGACGCGATTGTAACGCGAACGCGTGTATAACGAAAACCGCGCGCGTCGCGAGACGCGAGCGAAAAAAACGCGCGATTCGCTCTCGCGCTCAACCGTGACCCGCCGCCCGTCCACGCTCGTCGAACGCGGCGATCGCCTGCAGAATATCGTCCCTCAGCGCGTTCGCGCTGGATTCGGTGAGCCGAACGAAACGCACGGGCGCGACCCGTTTTCCTGATTTCGGCGTGACTCGGACAGTCACGCAGTGATCGCGCCAGCCTCTGGTCGACGACTCGACGCCGTCGGCGGCGATGTCGTCAAACGCGACGCGCGCGCCGCCGGCGCGAGACGCGCCGTCATCGTCCTCGGACACATCCTCGCCCACCGGCAGCCACATCACGGCCGCGGAGGTCACCAGCGCCGTTCCCGGTTGCTCGACGAACGCTTCGCGCGCGCACGGAACCACGCGACGCGTGGTTTCGCCGTGAGGCATCGCCGCGCCCGACGACGCCGGCGCGAGCGCCGCCGCGTTCGCGAGGAACGGCGAGTGCGGTCGATTCGCGGCGGCGGACGCTCGCAGGCCCTCCAGCGCCAGGTCTCTCGCGCGCGCGCCTCCCACGAAACACTCGAACCGAATCGTCACGCCCTCCACCAGCGAGACGTGCAGCGCCGCCGCGGCGGTTCCGGAGCTCTCGGAAGTCCACGCGCGCGTCACGTGTTCGATCTTCGCGACCGTCGCGCCGTGCGCGTCGTGCGGGTGGTCCGGGCCCACGCCGCACGGCGAGAACCCGACGCGCGTCTGGGTGACGAAGAGTCTACCGCCCAGGGTCGTGGTGTGTTCGCGGCACACGAACGACGCGACGACGATTTCCCCGAGCGGCAAGCCCAGCACGGCCTGAGCCTCCAGCGCGGCGGCGGCGGAAACCTGCGCCTCGACCTCCGCCGCGGCGTCGCCGTCGGCGCCGCGTTGCGCGAGGAGTTGCAGGAGATCCAGCGGCCCGACGCCTCCGCCGTGCGACGGGCGCACGGCGCGGCCCGGGCCTCCCGAACCCGCGATCCTGGCGCCGCCGCCGCCGGACACGATCGCCTCGACCTGCCTCCGGTACTCGCGCACGACCTCGACGGTTGGCGTGAACCACAGGTTCAGCAGACGCCGCAGCCTCTGCTCGCCGTCCACGAGGACCTGCGCCGGGACGCCGTCGTTGTCCGCCGAGAGAAACTCCTCGAGCGCCGACGCGAGCTCCACCACGTTCGAGTGCTGCGCCTCGGTGAGCGGCGCGGGCGTTCCGGAGAGGCTCCCCCCGGACATGACCAACGCCCCGGTGGCAAAGCGCGCGCCGACGTCGTCGTGCGCGCGGTGCAGAATCAAGCGCTCCAGGCACGCGCACGCCGCGCGGTGCACCGCGGCGGCGGCGAGGCGGAACGCTCCGGCCGCCAACGCGGCGTCCATCGCGGCGAGCTCGGCGTCAACCTTGTTCAGCGCGCGCGAGAGCGCCGCGCCGCGCGCGAGGTACTCCGGAGACAACGCCGCCTCCTCAAAGTCGGGCGCCGCGGCGTCCATGAGCAGCTCGGTGGCTGACGCGATGACCGAGGCGCGCGAACACCGAAGCGAGCGCATGAGGTCGCCGAAACTCGCGCTCTCCGCGCTCGACCGGTCCTCATCGCCGTCCTCCACCGCCGCCTCGTCGTCGCTGGAGTCGGAATCGTCTCGAGTCTCGAGCGCGTCTCGTCCGCTCGCGGCGCGCGACCGCCACAGGACCGCACAGTCCTCGCGAAACGCGCGGAGCGAAGATACGCACGCGTGAATGTTACTGAGCCGAGTGTGGAAGCCTCGCGAAAGCAAAGCGGCGTCCGCCGCGACCGTCGCGTCGAGACCCCCGTCTTTCCGCCGGTCGCGCAGCCGCGAACGCGCCTCGCGCACTTCTGCCAAGCACGCACGCTCGTTTGTCTCCGCGTACCACCGAAACGCACCGGCCACGAGCGTTTCCACCGCGAGCGCGTGTTCGCGCGCGAACGCGTCGCGCCGCCGCTCCACCGTCCCGGGCATCGCCGCGACGTACGCGTCGCGCGTCGCGGCGAAAACATCGCCGAGGGAGGAGGAGTGCATGACACCTCTTTCGGGGGCGATCGCTGTTATGGCGCCTCCGCGCTCACGCGCCGCGGCGTCGCGAAGCGTGTCCACGAGAAGCGGTCGCAGCACCACGAGGGTCTCTTCCAGCGCAAGACGCGCGTTCTGATCGAATCGTTTTCCGGCGGCGAGCGCGCCGGCGGACGACCCGAGGTTCTCGGCGCGCATCTTAGTTCGCAAGTCGGCGATGGCCGAGTCGAGCGTTTCGAAAGTCACACCGTAAGGCGGTGCGCAGAGCTCGCCCACCGCGTCCGTCGCCGCCGTCGCCGCACGCGCGAGCGCCGACGCCGTGGCGTGAGACGCGACGGAGGCTGCGGAAACGCCGGCGGGTAACACGCCGAACGCCGCGACGTCGAGTGGAAAACACGCGGCGGCGACTCTCGCCGCCTCCGCGACCCGCGCGAACGTCGGCGTCGACGCGTTGCGAATCGTGCCGCTCGGTTCCAGAAGGCCGGGACCGGGACCGTCGTCGACGAATTCTGTCCGACTACGAGCCAATTTACTCGTATCTCCCACTCCGGAGACATCCTCAGCGTCCGACTCCTCTCGAACCGCCACGACGACCTCGGCGACGTTCATCGCGGCAGCCGCCTCACCAGGCAATGGCGTGCTCAGACACGCTTCGACGCGGTCCGCCGCCGCGCGAGCCGCCGCGCGATTCAGAACACCAGCGAACCGGGACGCGGGCGTGTCGAGCGGCATGCATAGCGCCACGGTAGGCGCTAAGGCGCGAACCCTCGCCACGGTATCGTCGACGTCTGTACCCGGGTTGGGCGCGAGACACACGCGTAACGATCGCATCGCGACGGGAAATACCGCGGCGGCGACGTCATCCCGTAATGCGGCATCCGCTTTGGTGGCGCGACCAGATGCGACCGCAGATGTCGCCATCGCTAAACGCACGTGAATCCCCTCGAGTTCCGAAGTGGAAAGAGCGTCCGCGGATCGCGCGATCGCCATGGACTCAGCCAACGACACCGTCGTCTCGGAGGCGCCGTGGTGCTCGGCAAACGCCGCGAGCACGCCGTGCCACCCAGGTGGAAGCCGCACGAGGAGGGACGCATCCTTCGCCGCGCCAGCTGGTCCTCGGGTTTCGAGCGGCCCGCCCGTCACAGGGGCGCCGGATCTACGCCAAGCGACCCACAAAGCTCGCGCCAGCGTCGCGCATCCTTTCGCGGCTTCCTCCTCGCGAAGTTTTTCGTCCTGCTCGTCCTCGAGTTTTACCGCCGCCGCGGGCGCGGTGACCGCCGCGGGCGACGCGACTTCTACTGTGCGCGACGCGGCTTCAGGGGCGAGGTCGCGTTCGGCGTCCACAGGGTGTGCGCGAGGCTCGACCTCGGGAAGCACGGGCGGTTTCTCCGGTGCCTTCGGAGCCGAGGGTGTTTTCCGCGACGGCTTCGCGGCGCCCCCGAAGCAACACGCGAAGATGCCGCCCGGCGACGGCGCGTCCGGTTCGGTTTCTACGCCCACGTCCTCCTCGACACGATCGATGTCCGTCGTCGGCTTCGTTGCGACCAACATCGCGTCTGACGCATCGCTCGCGTCCTCGACCGTGTCCGTCGCATCCTTCGCGACCGGCTCGGGCGCTCCCGGGCTGTCCGACTCGCGTTCGGGAGTGGTGGGTGCCGAGGGCGGAGACGCCCGTGGCGACGCCGCGGCTGCGAGCGCTGCGTCGTGGGTCTCCGCCGACGGACCTAGAGTCTCGCGAAGCGCCTCTGCGATTGGAACGATGTCCTCCGAGAGCGAAACCCCTCGAGATGCGATGACCGCGCGAAGCACGGCGGCGTAGAGACGCAGGGACAGGTCGGCGTCGTCTTCTTCCGGTGCCGAATCGTCGTCGTCCCGCCGTGCAGACGTGGAGGGCGCGCATTCGGGCAGCGGCACGTGCTGCCATCCACGCGTCGCTCTCGCCGAGATGTCCAACGCGTGTTCGCCAACGAACAACTCGACTCCGCGGGTTCGCCACGGCTTGAGATCCTCCAGGCTTTCCCCATCGTGCACGCGCGTCAAGTATTTCGAAGCCGGGGCCGCGGCTTCGCGGGAATGCGACATCGCGACCTCCGGCCAGTCTGGCTGAACTCGGCTGCACCAGACGTCACTACGCGTGGGTCATCGTGTGCAACACGTTCGAGTGAAGCGTTGATTTCACGCACGCCCGGTGGTCGTGCGCTTTCTACGGCGCGTTCCGACGACGCGTCTCGCGTTGTGGCGACACGCCGTGGCAATTCTTGGAGGAGTTCGAGTGCAACAAAACGTCGTTTTACAAATATTCCTCTCCACACTCCTCGCGACGCAGGGGTACGCCTTGAATTCTTCGGGACCTCGTCCGTGGTCGTCCATCGAGATCGTGCGATACAGGGTGCGATGTCCGTCGCACGGCATACCGTCGCGCCTGCGCGGGTCTCGTACGTCGCCTCGCGACGAAAACGCTTTGATGAGTCCTCGTCACGACAGTCCGCGCCGCGAGCCCGTGGGTGTCGCGGTGCGGTCTGTGCGTTACCGAGCGTGTCCACGCCCAAGAGGGTGACCTTAGTGCGCCACGGGCAGTCCACCTGGAACGAAGAGGGGCGCATTCAGGGAAGCTCTGACTTCTCCGTGCTGACGAGCAAGGGGGAAGCCCAGGCGGAGACGACGAGACAGATGCTCGAGGGAGAGAGTTTCGACGTTGGGTTTCGAAGTCCTCTGAAACGCGCGAGCCGGACCGCAGAGGTCATATGGGGCGCGCGTGAGCCACCGCTCGTGGACTCGTGGGTGCTCCGCGAGATCGACCTGTATTCGTTCCAGGGTTTGCTCAAGCAGAAGGGCAAGTCCAAGTTCGGGGCCAACTACGCGGCTTGGAAAGCCGACCCCGCGAACTTCGAGATAGACGGACACTTTCCCGTCCGCGAGCTGTGGGAACGCGGCGCGGAGTGTTGGGAAGAGGTTTTGCGCGCGGAAGGAAACGACATACTCGTGGTCGCACACAACGCCGTGATTCAGGCCATGACGGCGAACGCGCTTGGTCTGCCCCCGGAGTATTTCCGACGCCTCGAACAGTCAAACTGCGGGCTCACCGCGTTTGCGTTTGCGCCGGGGGGCGCCGTGGAGCTCCTGAAACTCAACCAGACTCCCGCGCCGCCGGTCCGCGGAAAAGACGAAACCGCGAAACGCGTGGTGTTCGTATGCGCCTCCACGGAAGGACAAACCTCCGACGACGACGCGACGTCCGTCGCGGATGTGCTCCGGGACGTGACGATAACGCGCGCGTTGCACGACGGCGACGCGGCGTCCGCCGCTCTGGCGACCGAGGTGTCAACGAAGTCGGGAGGGGACGCGCCGTCGGCGATTTCGTCTGACGAGTTGGAAAACGCGCTCGGGGAAGGGACATCCGCGGTGTTCGCGTCCGCGGGTACGATCGCGAATTTCGTCGCGCGTGCGCTAGGCACAGAGGCTGGGTTCGCGTCGAAACTGCGCCTGACGCGGGGAGGGATCACGGTGGTGGAATTCGCGGGCGAAGGCCCCGTGTGTCTCGCGTGCCTTAATTATTCCGCACATCTCTCGTGACCGGCGAACAGGTTCCATCTCTATTAGATGTGCTATTTAATCATGCCCTCCTCGTCGCTGCTACTATCTCCGAGTCCTTCCTCGCCCGTGTCTCCGTCGCGCTTTCGCTTCTTGTGCTCCTTTTTCGCTTTCTTCGCTTCCTTCTTGACACGCTTCTTCTCTTTCTTCGCCTGCTTCGCCTCCTTCTTCGCCTCTTTCAGCGGATCCGCGCCGGGAAGAGGCAGACCCTCAGCCGCCGCTCTCGCTCGAGCGATCGCCGCTTCCTTTCGCGCCTTCAGCTCCCGCATCATGGCGTCGTCCTCGTCGACAGCCCCCGCGGCGAACGAGGGCCCTTCCCACGCCTCGGGCTGCCGAGCGCCGCCTCCCGGAGGCGGCGGCACGTCCATCGCCGCGGCTGCACCCGCGCCCGACCCAGGGGCCGGCTCCTCCAGTGCCGGTCGCGGTCCTCCGCACTTGTGGCAGTTGTCTCTCGACTTGAAGTTCTCCACCCCGCACCCGCACCGCCAGTCCTTTCGCTTGGCAGCCTCCTCGTCTTTCAGCCTGTAGTCATCCACGTGCTCCACCCTGATCGTTCGCCCGAGCACCGTCGCGCCGTTCAGGTTGTCCACCGCCAGGACCGTGCTCCGCTGGTCCTCGTAGCACACGAACGCGAAACCCCTGGACTTACCC
>Ga0206682_10003911_pt1 | contig 12412 bp, 7 predicted proteins | sample M240m12015metaG_FD_155444 | JGI IMG/M metagenome (GOLD analysis project Ga0206682, IMG submission 155444) | Ammonia-oxidizing marine archaeal communities from Monterey Bay, California, United States - M2 40m 12015 | ecosystem: Environmental > Aquatic > Marine > Intertidal zone | place: USA... | reverse complement strand
ACATAGAGGAAACAAAATCAAACATCTCAGCATTGCTCAAACCGCCCTTAATGGTGAAAACTCCATTAATCACAACATAATCGAACTGTTCTCCTGGCAATTCGTCTTTCAATAAATCAGAACATATATACTTATTTTTTGGATATTTTGTCCTACAAAGCCTGACGAAGTCCTTAGATGCGTCTAACCCAACGTATTCGATGCCTTCTGATTTGTTCTTCATCATAAAGTCGAAAAGGTGAGAAGCACCACAACCTAAATCCAATAGCTTTACAGAACGCGGAGCCGAAGGCAATAAATCTAACATCACTTCATATCGCTTATCGGCGTCCTTAGCATTTGGCCAATCAACTCCTTTATGAGAATCACCATGAACAGCAAGGCAATTCTCATAATGTTTAACTATTGAAAGATAGCTCACCGTTTTACCTCATATTGGCTAAGCAGAGATCTTAACTGATCCTTACTGTTGAACATCATTACGTCTAATATTGACAAGTTTGGCACAAATGCGCCGGAAAATTGTCTGTAGGAAATATCTTTTGCTTCCAAGAATTGGATTTCAACTCCTTCACTAATAAATTTATCTCCACTATATAAATGGCGCCCCCCGATTGGATTAGTATATCGATATTCCCCTGACTTCCTGCAGATATCTAAGATCCTTTCATAACCAGACAAGTTCTCATTTCCAAAGGATTCTGATCTAACAAACTTACAATCCAAAGATAAAAACTTGCTTATAGTTTCGATACTATAAAATATATACTCCGCGAGGTTAGTTTCATTATTACAAACGACTTGCTCCACTAGCGGCATAGTACGGCTAAAGTATGGCGCTTTAGAATAAGAGAGTTCTATTTTCCTTAATAACTTTTTTTTCCAAGAAACTTCCTGCACTATTTGATGATTACAAATTAACCGATTTTGACTAGCATTAATAACTGGAATATTGAATAAGCATTTATCCCCGTTAATCAAAACGTAATTGCGGTTTATCCAACCCTTTTTTATATAGTTGACATCGTTGTACAAAACAAAGATCTTCGATAGGCTAATTAATTGCCAATATCCTATGTAAGGAAAAAAATAAGGCTGCATGATTGCGATACCTCGTCTTTCTTGTCTACCGCTTTCCATCATTGTATTACTTGCCAAACTCACGAATTATATTTGAAATTCGTATAACTTCTTCGCTGTCAAGGTCGGGATAAATCGGCAGACACAGGACTTTTTCGGACGCGGCGTAAGCCTCAGAGAAAAGATTTTTCTGAACACTCTTTAAATTTTGATACGGCTTTAACGAAGAAATTAAGGGATAAAAATACCTCCTACTATGTACGCCGTTTTCTAAAAGTCGTTCATATAAATCATCTCTACTGATTTTATAATTTCCACTGATCAAAATAGGAAAATATGAGTAATTATGTTGCTCTACGTCTGGCATCACATAAACTTCGATTCCAGTTATTCCAGCAAGCTCTTTTCTATACAGGCTGTCAATGCGCCTACGCTGCGAAATATACCTATCGATATGCTCTAGTTGTAAAATGCCAAGTGCTGAACAAAATTCGTTCATCTTACCGTTTATGCCAATACCTGGAATGGAAGTTTCACTTTCGATGCCAAAATTTTTCAAAGAATCTAGCTTTGATTTAGTTTCGGCATCCTTACAAATAACGGCGCCACCTTCAAAAGTATTAAAGACCTTCGTAGCGTGAAAACTAACTACAGAAAGATCTCCATGATTTAAAATACTACCGCAATGACACTTTACTCCGAATGCATGCGCAGCATCATATATCACCCGTAACCTATATTTCTGAGCGAGACTCTCAAGTTTCTCAACATCGGCTGGAATACCATAACAGTGGACCGCAAGAATTGCTGAGGTTTTTTCTGTTATAGCCGCTTCAATAAGGTCAGGGTTTATATTAAAACTATTTCGATCTATATCTACGAACACTGGCTCCAGATTATTCCAACTAATAGCATGTGCGGTTGCTACAAAAGAATAAGGCGTTGTAATTACTTCACCTTCAATACCAGTAGCGCGTAACGCAGCAATAAGGCCAATTGTTGCGTTAGCATATAATGATACAAATGGAACATCTAAATAATCTGCTAATTTGCTTTCGAAAAGCTTGTGATAATAAGCGCCATTAGTGAGATTCTTTGACTCCCAAATGCTCTCCAGTAAGTTATACATATCTTCTATAGGAGGAAGAGAGGGCCTAGTTACACTTGTTACAATCGAAGTACTTCTTCTAGTTTTTATAATTTTTTTCATGCTAACTCATTTAGTTTAAGATTGTAGGCAAGGTTTTAAGGAGCTATTGCTTAATTTCGTAAAATAAATCTCGGTTTACGTGAGTCGCATAAGCAGTTCTGAATCCATTCTGGAGCCATAACGGGTCTTCCAGATCGTCAAAACGTTGAGAAATAGATAACTTCCAACCATCAAAATTTGGATTAACATATGTCCGATGAGGGGTATGTGAGGATATCAGGAGCAACTCTCCAGCCATCACATTAGGGTTTACAATTTTTGACATATCTAAAGAGTTCTGTTTCAAGTGATAACCAGATTCAGTTTGAACACCGTCAAGGACACCTTGTTTATGAGATTCTTTAAGAATTTCTATACCATGATAATTCTCTCCAGATTCGTTTAAGCTTATCCAACAAATAATACTGTTCCTTGATGATGCCATTGACGGGTAATCTTGATGTAGGGGTATACCGAAACTTTTTCCTGTAAGGTCGTTAGAGGTATAGTGCGATACAGTTGGGCCACAGAACACAGGAACTTTTAATGAGCAAACGCTGTGAATCATTTTTAAAAGTTTAGGAGAACAAAATATTTGTCCAACTAAAGGATCTCTCGCAAAACTTTTGATGAGCTCCCTATTCCTATTATGGTCTTTGTCAAATCTTGATTGGTATAGCGCACAAAAGTGTGTCCTTACCCTGCCGACATGCTCCAAGATATCCGGAATCAATACTTTAACAAACCCATTCTCATCAAATTCTCTTTTTAATCTTAAAATATTCATGGTGCAGACTCATTAGTTGTGCTGAAAAGCTGTCTCATAGAGGGAGAACTAAGAGGATCCGAAGAAGGCTGGGAAGATAATCCAAGAATTACCTTTTGGGGGTAAGAAAGACTGTCAATTGATTCGTTACTGAGCATTCTCGGTATATCGTATTGTTGCTTTACCCACCACGATCGATATGTCATGTTCAGCGCCCATCCAAGCTCGCCTCTAATATGGGGATGCGTTCCATGATGCAATTGGCTCGAAAATATAGCTAGATCACCAGGATCCAAATCTACATCTAGAGCCTCTAGATTAGCGCGAGAATTATCGGGGTATTCGTCCAAAAGATGCGATCTTGGAATGACTCTTAAACCACCTGAGTGCGAGGTTTTTTGCGATAATGCAAGTACTCCCTGCATTGACCAAGTTGTGTACCCAGGCGTTAATACCCTTGTATCGACATGAAATGGTAGAGGTTTCACGTTACCTCGCACATTTCCCTGAGCAAGAATGAAATTAATCTGCTCTATGTTTTTTTGGTCATAATATGGATCATTCAGAAAATATTTGAATATTTTAAGATGCGGACCCGTGGTCAAAAAAATAAGGGCCTGTCTGTCGTATTTAAATACACAGTTTAATACTCTATCGAAGGCGAGAGTTGATTGGAGACCGAGTGGCGGTTTTGGCTTTATACCTTGATCGTGCAAGTCATCGATTAATTTCTCTACTATATCTTTCCATTTGATACAGCTAACCGCGTTGCAATAACCCTTTATAATGCAATAGCCGTCTTTCTTGATATCTTCTATTGATGCCAAGATTTCAGGCTCTTCTATTTCTCGTGTAATGAGATATTGATAATCACTCATATTAATCTGACGTAGGTTCAGCAGAAAGTTCCAAACGCTGATCTATCCCTTCCTCCCAAGTGAAGACCCTGTCCTCGCTATTTAAAAGCACATCATGATTATTTTTTACATTAACCAGAAAGTCTCTGAAGTAACGATATTTATGCATATCTTGTCCTTGAATTTCGTCGGCTGTCGCCGAATCGAGTAGATATTCCTTAATATCATAGCCAGAAAAGTATTCATCAATGAGACGTTTAGCGGCCCGATAATAATCTTCATCATTATCGCTTACCATCCAAGAAGGATAATTTGCTTTACGCATGACGAGCTTATCTGATTGCGCCGGTATTTCTGGGCCAAAATGAGCGACGACTGGTATTCTAAGGATACACGCGTCAACAGTGCTATTCGTGTTTCCAAAAGGGAACGCTGCTAGACATATGCTGCAACGGCTTAACTTCCTCATGAAGTCTAAATAGTTTGCCGTGGGATAAATTATGCAGTTCGGGAGCTCTCTTTTTAGATTAGCCCGTATTCCGTCATCGTATATTCCAACTTCACCAGGGAAAAAATGAAAGACAATTTCTTTCTCAGTATTTTCACAAAGCCGCTTACATATGTTTAGCAATCTGTAAGAAAGCTTCATTACTTTTGCATTTATAGCGATGTTAATTTTATTTTTATTTTTATTATTTTCTTGGGGCTCAGTTCCTAATTCATTCAAAACATCTTTCTGAAGCGGGTGAGGATCGGCTTCAAAAACATGGGGCGTGGTAAGTATCCGTTCTGAATACATCGTTTCGAGGTTTCCTTCTTGATACCCTGTGTAAACATAATCAATGACATCGGAACGCGTTGTGGCAGGATGCCCAAGACCCGCAACTTGAATCGGAGCAAGCCTTAAGTTAGCGAGCATCAGGACCCACCACCTCATTCCTACGCTAGGATAGTAAATGATGTCCGGCTTAATCTTCTTGATTGTCTGAACAATTTTTGCAAAAGGCATCCCATCATAGTTTTTCGCCTTTATATCGTTGTATATATCTCTCGCTTTTTTATCGATCACCTTTTCGTCTGCTAATCCAATTAGATTAAAGTCCTCTTTCAGAGATCTTAGTTTTGGCGCATAACACCGATACATAGCATGATTATTCTGAAAATATTCATTTATAACTAGTAAAGTGGGTTTTGCCTTTTTTGTATACTCAACTGACTTTACGTTTATATTCTGTTTCGCAATAAATTTTCGAAGTAAATTGTTCAGTGGTACTTTAATTTTGTGCTTATTGGGAGAATCAGCGTAAGTACAGTACATCCAAACCTTTGCAAGCGTTGATATAGCGTCGATCTCGATATCGATGTCAGAATACTTATCGCTTGTATCGATTAAATATGTACGATTGTTCTCTCCTTGCTGGGAAATTACAGCGCGTTCACTCAACCACCCCATGCTAAGAATAAAATATTGTTCGGGGGGCAAGTTCTCGGCAGCTTTGAGCATCTCAATTGGAAGATCATTAATGCTCAGCATTGATAACATGAGCAGTAGTGTGTTCCTATCATATGTGAAATTTCTATTCTCGCTTTCCTGTGCGCAAAGATGAATGAGATGTGCCGTACCCCTGTATCCACTCGCGGCGAATACGTAGACTATTTCAGCTTTTCTTTGCGCCAACACGTGAAGCATTTTTTCATTAATTGAGAGAGGGGTCGCGGCAAAGCGAGTTAGAGCCGCAGCAAGACGAGTATACCAGTGTTCTAGTTGATGCTCGGGTACCTGTCGACGTAAGAGGCTACCTTTTGTTTTCCCGTAGATATGTATTTTTTTCAGTGTATCGAGCGTTGAATTAAAGGAATCTTCACCTTTGGCGATACTCGATTCGTACTCCATGATAATAGTCGGAAATTCTGCGTCCTGTATTGTGATCTCTTGCATATGACAACTTCTCTTTTTGCACCATGGAATCGAGCTTGACGATATAACTAATTGATAACACGAGAGTCTAGCTGTTTATCTAAATCGTCGCCCATTCGATCTGTATCGGTAAGCATTTAGTGTTTAGGTCAAAATTGGCTATCGCGTTTCGCCTTGCGTTCGCGCCCAATCTGTTTCTAAGTTCCTTATCGTTCATTAGAGAAACTACCGTGTTTGATAGTTTCGTATGGTCAAAGAAGTCGACAAAAAGGCCCGTTTCATTGTCTATAATTGCCTCATGTAGAGGCTTCGTGTCGCTTGCGACTATTGCACAGCCGACGCTCATGGCTTCCAATAAGCTCCAGCTTAAAACAAAGGGGTAAGTTAGGTATACGTGGACAGTTGAAATCTGCAATAGCGAAATAAATTGGGCATAAGGTATTTGTCCTAGGAAATGAACTCGAGTCCATTCTTCGTCGGTAAACTCGTGTCTAACCTCATCAAAGAGTATTTGCTTCCACGTTTTTCCGCTTGGATGTTTTGCGCCATAGCCATTACCTTCTTCTCCAACTATGAGTACTCGTGCGTGCGGCTGTGTCTTCACTATCGTTGGAAGTGCCCTCATAAACTGATGAAAGCCTCGGTAGGGTTCCAGCGATCTGTTTACGAAAGTAATAACCTGATCTGCACGGGTCAATGTTTCGCCTGTAGCGAGAGTGAGCGATGCATTTTCGTTGGGGCAAAGTAGCGTTGTATCAATACCGTCGTGAACAACTGTAATTTTTTCTCGAATGTGTTTTGGAAAGGTGCTTGCCTGCCAGTGAGTGGGGCTAATTCCAGCATTGACGTCCTGAAATTGCGTCAAAATATTTGCGTTTTTAAGTCTTACACGCGCGCGCTCATTATTACTAGGTGGTTCGAATTCAGTATCGAAGCCGACATCATGTCCCTCGGTATGATAGTAGAACTCACAATAAACTTTGAGTTGGGCGCTAGGCCACACCTCTTTCAAGCAAAGGCTTTCTCCCCAACCCGGATGCGCTATTATTGTGTCTGGCGTGTAACCCGAATCTCGTAGCTTTATGGCAATCTGCATACAAGCCTCGGCTCGGATCATTTTGCTTTCAAAATCTACGGACCATGGATGAACACCAGCTGTGTTTCCGCGCGCCAGACCATAGGGCACAACATTAACGCCCTGCCACTCGTAGGGTTGGTTAGTTTTTATAGTGAATGCAGTAACTTCATGACCCTCACGCACAAGAGCGGGAGCAAGGTGTTTGAACTGCCCTGGGAAATTCTGATGTACGAAAAGAAATTTCATAGAGCTTCGAATACGCCAATCTTTAAAAGCCAGACCAAGCCTCTATAGACATATGCGCGTCTTGACTGCTCGATACCAGAAAGAAGGCTCTCAGCGGTTTGAAAGTCTTTGCTTGCATTGTTTAGCACTATTTCGATCTCTGAGTCTCTTGGAAACATATAGTTTGCATAGTTTACCATCATAAGACGTTTTAAATCGTCAATTTGAGAGCGCGCCTCGTAAGTATTTTCTGCTACCAATCGCAACATAGTCTCGGGAGCAAGGTGACTTGTAGGATAGTTAGCGAAGGCTGTCGTCGGATCTAATCTTGCTCCCCAAACCGATCTAGACGAGTCCGTACTATTTTGCCTCCCCTCAAGCCGAATTTCGCTTAACTCGGCCCAAAGCTCCTCGTAAGTCCTTATTATTCTCTTCCAATCATAAAGCTCCCTCGCTCTTGCCTGTCCGGCGTTGCCCATTTTCTTACGAAGCTCGGTTGAAAGGAATAGCTGTTCAAACGCTTCCGCAGTGGGATTTATGTCGACGCTCACCACGCTAGAACTATGACCGCAGTACATATCATAGGTATCGATACCTAGCGCGTGTCTGTGAGCTAGATCACCGCCTAAGCCAGGTTGCGGAGCAAGAGTTCTAATTCGAAAACCATCGATACCATCGCGAACAGTATCTTTATAGCCATCCCAATCGGACACGACAACTGGCAACCCAGCCGCCATTGCTTCTAGCGGTACAATACCGAATGTCTCCTGAATGTTGTCTGATAACGAGCAAAAGACATCCGCGCCTGACCAAGCTAGTTCTCGGTTCGCAGAGTCCCGACCATCTAAAGTAACTACCCTAACTGTTGGGCACGCGTAATCTGCCGCATCGGCGAACGCTTGTTTTATCGGTTCATTTGCGTGCCAGCCACACTCTACAAGCACGACATTTTTCCCTGTTTTATTTGCCGCAATTTCAAGCGCCTTGTACATACCAAGCGGGTGGGCTTTTGCATGGAAAGAGAGCCTACCGACATAAAGAACGACCAAGGTATCTGAATCAACACCTAGTCGCTTACGCGACGCTTCCCTTTGGTTATCGGAGTACTTAAAGTCGTTAGTATGAACGCCCAGTGGGATGACTGGAAGTTGGGGTAGCACCAAGCGTGAAATACCGAGCCTCGCGGCGAGGTAGTCTGCGTGAGCCTGAAGCACAGTCTCGACATTTTTTTTCACCGCGGTTGATGTGCATATTAGTGCATCCCATGGCTGGACGGGCGCAGTAATCAGCTCAGCAATCGCGTCCATGGCTGACGCTGAGGATGTCGTGTGGGTAATACCGCACAAGCTCCATAACGAGTCTCCATACAGACTTCGTTTAAAAGCGTGTTCGGCTAAACCTGGGCCAGGAAAATATACTGACCCAGCAGTTTCCAGTAGCCCTAAGTTTGAATTAGATATGGTCGTTATATGTTCTTTTCGACCGTTATTGGCCGCTTGTAATGCAAAATGTTCGAAGTGCTGTTTTTCAGAGACTTGAACCCATAGGCTCTCAGCCTTACTAGAATGCTGAAGAAACCCTCTTAAAAAAGATTCTCCGGCCGCGTTTCTGCCCATCAGCTTTGGTCCGCTGATGGAATAGGCCTCGGGGTGGTAATAGATGCAAGCTGACATATAGCCCCCTAGTTTTAATATCTGTAAAAGGGTCAATTTTTTATGCAAAAAAAAGGCCCTGAATAGGGCCTTTTTTCTACTTAGCTAACTTCTAGCCGAACGATATTACTTCAGAAGCTACTGAAATTTCCGTGGCATCTGTAACACCTACTAACTTGATAAAGGTGTCGCCTGCCGCAATTGCATCAGTAGTGTCGTTGATAATGAGGTAATAGCCATCTAGATCACCATTCAAACTAGTATCGGTTGTGTTATCAACTAATTTAATGATCGAAGCTTCATTGGCTGTTCCTGTAATCGCCGTTTCTATCGCAGTTGCTGCAGCTGTCCAAGTTGCTTCAGCTCCCGCAGCTAACGTTACCGTTTGGACGGTAGCGTCGGTCGCATCCACGACCACTGTCAAACCGGCTATATCTGAAACGTTTATAGTGTCTCCAGTACCGATAGTTATTACGTCAATTCCAGCAAGTGTAGTCTGAGATCCAGCTACTGGTTGAGAGTCGGCATCGGAATTAATATCGTAGACGTCATTACCAGCTCCGCCGTCCATGATGTCACCAAGGCCATCACCGTCAATTGTATCAACACCTGCACCACCGCTGATCGTATCAGCCTGGCCACCCGTGGTTATCGTGTCATCGCCGCTAGTACCTGTGATATCTACAGCTACAATACCTTGAAGGGTGGCGTCATCCGCGACTCCGTTTGTACCGTCCGTTAGGGCTTCAAGCGCTATATCGAACGAGTCATTAGCATTTGTAATGTCACCAAACTGTACTAATGCGGTAGTTGTTGCATATGCGTCTTCATTACCGGTATAGATGCTGCCGGCATCGTTACCACCATCTCCCATGAGTACGTGAGTCGACAGAACAAAGCTTGTATCAGTCGATACGCCGCGAACAACGATCACGTCCGCACCTGCGGCTCCAATGTTGTCTACAGTATCAGATCCAGTATCGTTACCTCCTGAGACAGCTATTGGATTTGAATCGCCAGCTGAGAATTCAACTGTTGCGAAATCGTTACCGCCTCCACTTGGAGCTAATGTAATAGTATCTGTACCCGCGCCACCTATTATGGCCACAGAAGCTTCAGCTGTGCTTGAAGTGATGTCATCGTTTCCGGCGCCACCAGTAATAGTGAGGTCAGATATAACAGCAGACGCGTCGATAACAGCGCTCGAGAGCGATGATGTCATTGCCGCAGCAGATACGTTGCCTTGTGTGTTAGCACCAGTGGCAGCGACGGTCGCAGAGGCTGTTGCGCCCAAAGTAACTTTAGCGTAGCCGTTGCCATTAAGAGTTACAGCCCCTATGGTTGCAGGAGTAGTTACCGCACCAACTGTTTGTTCGACGTAGCTAGCGATTCCAGAGGTAATTGACACTGCACCTATAGTACCAGCAGCCGCGTCAACTTCTAGATCGGGGAGAACAACGTTCGAGCCAGAGGCACCCACACCGTTTCCAGCTGTGAATGTGCTGCTTGCTATATCGTCACCAACGATAGAGTCATTGGTGCCGTACGTAAGGCTAGCCTGGTCGCCAATAGTTCCGATTACTGTAACGTCTGCTGCAGCAAACGTGGTCTCGCCGCCGTTATTGAGAACCAACGAACCCTGCGCGCCGATATTGATGTCGAATTTTACCGCTGTTGCTGAGGCAGCAACAAACTCACCAATCGTAACGGAACCACCAGCACCGACATTGATATCAACAGAATCAAATTCTGCGCTAGTTGTAGTCACGTCGTTAGCCGAGATAGTCAGGTCGGAGTAAGCACCACCATTAACAGTGAAGCTCTCTAGGACGTTGTCTGTGATCTGACCAATGGTGAACTCATCAGTTAAAAGGCCGATGCCAGAAGACAGTGACTCTGTTGCGATGGTGATCGCAGTCGCGTCTGTAGACATTGTTCCCAGTGTAGTTACGTTAGCAGCTGCATATGCCTGAGCAGTTCCAGCAAGCGTTGTTAGCATCTTGCCGTTAATTGTCAGAGGAGCGTTGAGGCTCGTGATGTTAGTGGCAGTATTCGCCAAGGCATACGAGTTCAGCGTTAATGCAGACGGACCAGATGAATACGCTGCGGCCAAAGTATCTGCCGAAGATGCGTCAGCAAGATTCAATGTTGTTAACGTGCTCGGTAAGTCTGTTAACGTGAGCGTAGTTCCTGACTGCTGATTTTCAGTCGCTGTTAGAGTAGTTAGGTCTGATACGTTTTTCAGGTCTACTTCTATAGAAGAGGCCCCACCGCCCAATGTAGTAACCGCCAGAGTCTCGATACCAGAGATATTCTTTGGTGTAGACGTCGATGCGACCGCAGTTAGGGTCAACGTATCTGTTCCAGTTCCGCCATCAATGCTGTCGCCGTTAGTGAGGGTAGCGATAGTGATTGAGTCATTACCCGCACCACCTGCGACAGTATCGTCGCCAGTGCCAACGTTGATTATGTCGTTACCGTCGCCACCTGATACGTTGTCACTGCCGGTACCGGAAGTAATAGAGTCGTTTCCTGCGCCACCAACAATAGAGTCAGCGCCCGCGCCTGATGTAATGGTGTCGTGTCCGTCTCCACCATCAATAGTGTCGGCGCCGTCAGTAGTAGTAACAGAGTCGTTACCTGCGCCGGCTGTGATGCTGTCACCACCCGCACCTGAACTGATCGTGTCGTTACCCGTGCCTGCGTCAATAACGTCTGCACCAGTAGATGCTGTGATCGAGTCGTTACCCGCACCTGATGTGATGTTGTTATTGCCAGTGCCGCCAGAGATTGTGTCGTTACCCAGACCTGAAACGACTGTGTCATTTCCTTTGCCTGTAGTGATGCTATTCGCAGCCGACGCACCACCGTCTCCAACTGTCACGCTGTCTGCACCATCACCTGTAGTGATTGTTGCTTTGTATGCGCCCGCAGCAGTTACCGTCATGGCAGCGTCAGAAGAAGACGCAGCAACAGTAAGTTCCTTACCGGTGAAAGCTGAGGCATTAACGCTAGCTAACGCGGTATCTTCGGCACTTGTAGTAACAGTTAAGTTCTTGTTACCAGCGACAACGATAGAGGTAAGATCCGATGCAGTTCGAGCGGCGAATGCTGCAGTTCGAGCAGCTATTTCGGCAGCTGTAGTGGCTAAGTAGCTAGCTTCTGTCGTGCCCAAGGTAACGCTGTTACCGTCTGCACCAGTAGAGCTAATCGTGAGGGCCTCATAATCTTGGGCGCTGAGTGCCAGAGATTTAGCTCCAGAACCTGTAGCTGAATGACCGACCGAAACCGTTAGGGCGTCTGCGGCAGAGTCTGTTGCTAGGCCGAGTACCGCTGTACCTGAATTAGAGGCAACAACAGTGCTGATAGCGCCTTCTTGGATAGTACCCGAAGCGCCGGTGCCACCAATTGCGAGTACCGCAATAGAGTTTTCACCGAGGCCAGACATGTTCTGAACCATCGAGGCGCCCGCAGTAGCGATTACTTCGAAACCGGAGATACCGGAACCCGCTGACTCTGTTGCGGTGTAGGTAGTGCCTGTGGCGAGCACGAGCGTATCAACACCTTCGCCACCAGTGACAGTGTCGTCTTCTGTGGCATTAGAAACAGTAACAGTATCGTTACCAGCGCCGCCGTCTATGTGGTCG
>Ga0206682_10003905_pt1 | contig 12425 bp, 5 predicted proteins | sample M240m12015metaG_FD_155444 | JGI IMG/M metagenome (GOLD analysis project Ga0206682, IMG submission 155444) | Ammonia-oxidizing marine archaeal communities from Monterey Bay, California, United States - M2 40m 12015 | ecosystem: Environmental > Aquatic > Marine > Intertidal zone | place: USA... | reverse complement strand
CGACCCAACTACCGAGCACAAGAGAATAGTAGAATGGATGAATGGAAACGGAATTGTACAACAAGAACGTGGAACCATCACGCTTTCTATCGGATCATCCAGTTCATGGGGTTCGTACTCCACGACAGTTGATGCACCAGCAACTGCATTTGGAACAATTGACCTTCCATTGCCATATCTTGAGGTCTCGACAATTCAACCCGAGGACATTACAGCAACTGTTAACCGCAGCATTGGGGCAATGGTAACCGTCAGCAATACGGGTGATGTTGATACAACTGCAAACTTCCGGTGTTATGTTGATGGAAACGATGCCGATACCCAACCCTCCACGCTAACCGCAACGGTTGCTGCAGGTGAATCGAAAGACATTCCAATCGTTTGGTACATGTACAAAGAAGGAATGCAATCTCTCAACTGTAAAGCATTCCTGCCTGCGACCTTCTCAGAAATTGGAGACATGGTTGCCGATTTAAACGGGACAACCTCGGATGAAGTAAATTGGGTTTACGCAGAAGAAATCGAAGAAACTCCGTACATCATTTACATCGTTGCTGTCCTTGCATTCATGGGTGTTGCTCTCGTAGCACAACGTGGGGTCAACAAAACATACGATGAGGTCCCGGAATTGCCGGATGACGATGAGGAAGAGGACGAGGATGAAGCATCTGAGGAATCTCCGGAATTGGAAGAGAAGGAAGAGCCCGAAGAAACTGAAGAACCATCTGAGGAATCTCCGGAATTGGAAGAGAAGGAAGACCCCGAAGAAACTGAAGAACCATCAGATTCAATTTATGATTTGGTTGATGAAAGTGAGACTGAAGAATCCGAAGAAGAGGAATCCGAAGAAGACACAGATTGAGTTCTTCGTATGCTACTCTATTCAATGAGTAAAGTCACGTGAATGTGCTCATTTTTGACGGAAGCCACTTTCCTTGTTTAGAGGTTATCGATAACATCTTGGTGAGCAACGGTGAACTCGCCAAACTACTCGTTGTAGAGGAATCGGTCACGCCTAACCTAGAGGGCTTGATTTGTATTATCGTCCTAAGACCAGGTCGGTCTTTACTCAAATCCCAATCAAAAGTTCGTCGAGCTTCTCAAGGACCTTACTGTGAAAATAGACCAAGTCATCAGAATCAAACTCAACTACATTCCACTATCCGACCATAGTGAATATGGTTTGTAAATGAGTGAATTTCAACATTTACAAGGAGAGTCCAAATCAGCAGGTCGGATGTTTCTTTCTGTCTTCAGGATCTTGACTTTCCCAATTGATCTCCCAGGAATTTACAACTGTGAAGGAGGTTGAAAAGTCATCTCCAAGGTTCTGGTTCGTAACTGTGAGAGTAAAATCATAACACCCATCTCCATCAAAGAACTTATTTGATTCAATGTATTCAAATCCCTCATTATCAATTGCAGTTCCGGAGAGTGTAATGAAACCAAATACTGGTGAACTTGCTGCACCTGAATGGTCTGATGTCCAGCTAGCAACATCCCCATTCATGTTAACCTCGGGATGTGTGTATCCGCCAGAAGATTCCTTGGATACCGTGAGAGTAAACACTTGCTGTCCTGCAAAGGCTCTAATTTTACTGGTAGCCCCGGAAGACCCGCTTGCAGCATAACTGTGTTTTCCATCATCCATTTCTTTTTCACCGTCTGCAAACAGTCCAACAAAGGCTTCAACTCGAATACCTTCGTAAGTTGTGGATGCTCCATCACCGTTGTTATCCGTGGAGACATATGGTGTAAACTGAACACCACCATTCAGTGCTTGTCGTGACAGGTGCCGAGAATTGATGTCCAGCTGCACCTCATTCCCGTTGGAAGAGGTCGCGTGAATCGTGTACGTCTTCAAGACAGAACCATCAAAGTCCTCGGTATTTCCAGCAAAGAAGTCCTTTATTGGAACATTAATTCGCTTGAGGTTATTGCTCATGTCTTCTGAGGACTCCCATAGAACTTCACCATCGGATTCGATTTTGAGTTCTACGGATGTGAAACTCCCACGTATCGCGAAGTCTAGTTCATCATTATCCTCATCGATTGCCACATCTGTGATTGCAATGTTTGCATTTGATGGGAAAAGCATAACCAGTGCGTAAGGGCCACCGGCAATAAGTAAGGCAACACCAATGCTTGCATACAACTTAGGCTTGTTCAGTCCACCACGCATGCGGTCTGCTTGCACAATTGCTCCGATTCCAAGAACCAGAACAACACTGACAGCGAGGAATCCCCAGGCCCCGCCTTGTAGAGAAAGAATTGCCCCTAGGAGAATGACAACCCAACCACCAAGATTGAGTTTCATTGCAGTGTCGGGATTTCCTGCGGGTGAAGAAGATGAATCTGTTTTTGACTCAACTGGCTTTGGAAGCGCTTCTGCTTTCGTATCTGCTTTGACTGGAGCAGGAGACTCTTCTACGATTTCTGCATCTTTCACAGCATTTGCTTTGTCCAGTAATCCACCCATAGTACATCCCCGATATCTTCTCGTTACGGTGATGGGATTATGAAACCAACCCCTCTAAGTGTAAGGGAAGTTGTGTTTCTAAGACGGCGTGTTAGAGGCCGGGAGCAGCATCACGCCATTCCGAATCGTCTTCTTCATTGTTCAAACGACGACGTCCAATGGCTGCACCAGCGAGGGCAATCATGGAGAGTGAGGGAACGACCTCAAAGCCAGGAAGGTAAACACCACGGACATACACCGTGATCATTTGAGATTCTGTGTTACATCCACTGTTTTGACATGCAAACTCTGATTCAGCGTAGAATTCGAGGACGTGATATGCGTCAGACCAACCTTGTGCCTTTGGAGTACGGACCATGATTCGGGCAGTCTCAGGAGCGGTGTTGGGCTCAATGGTTACGACTGTTTGTGGAAGGTTGACAGTAAATCCGGCTTCTTCTAGAGAGTCACGGGTGTTTTGTGTCACGCCGATTTTCATACGGTCAATCTGGTTTCCAAAGTTGTAGACCTTGAACTGGAAGTTCTTGTCGGTCTTAGGCATAAGTTGGACAAAGGGCTCAACTGCTTCAACTTGAACGATGCTGAATTGCATGATGTTGATCAAAGCATTGACTTGAGATGAAGCTTGGTTGGGGGGTGGGAGATTGTTCAATTCTTGAACAGAGGCGGAAACAGTAAGTTGACGGGACTGCATTTGCATGTAGGGGTTTGCCCTAACGACGACTTGGAAGTCAACTTCCTGACCAGCACCGACATACATGTCACCGGGGGCCGCAGTTGCAAGCCCGTCGCTTGTGACTTGAATAGCCACCTTCTCAACGTATGCAGTTGGGTTGGAGACAGTACAGGTCGTGTATCCGGTCAATGTTGCGCCGGGTTTGACTTCGACTTGAATTTGACCGGGTGCACAGGTCATTGAAATAGCCGCACCGGAGACTTGCGCAGATGCAGGCACCGCAACAAGAAGGAGCGAAAAGAGGTAAATACTCATTAAAACTATGACGCGTTTGTATGCTGACATTGTCTCACCTAACAGTCCTTCCAACATACCCCACCTCATAACCGTTATGGGCAACTTGTGCGAAAAATGAATTTTCGTGTTCCCAATTGACATCTGTGGATGGGCCCGAAGGGAATTGAACCCCTGACCTCCCGGTTATGAGCCGGGTGCTCTAACCTACTAAGCTACAGGCCCTGGCCCGAGGGGCAACGGTAGGTGAAATGAACCTTCTGTCCAAACTCAATCAAAATGAGCAAGAGAGGATTGTGTTGGCTTTATCCATTCACGAACCTTCAACTCCATTTCGTCACGAATAGACTCGGGGACGAAAACCATTGAGCGCTCGTCGGGTTGAGCCAACGAACGAATCAATGCTGAATGTTCGGAAGCATCTCTCCCGTCTTCTAGTACAATCCCCTCGACATAAGGCAAATATCCTCTCTTACGAATGGTGGCTTGAATGACATCAAGTTCAGGATTGTATCCAGCTTCTTCAATGGCCTCCCGAAGGCGTGGAAGTATGATTTCACTCATCTCGATGGTTAGATCATCAATCCGTAATGATTTATGAAAGTCCTTGCGAGATAATAACCTCCTCGCATATCCGGATAGCGCTGCATCATCATGGCGCGCCCACCGAGGCAATGCCACTTTGACGTGAGCATCGTTAAGCGAAGCGTATTGCAAGGCTGTGAGTTCAGGGTTAAGCAGCATTTGCTCTAGTTCTTCGGTTAGCGCCAATGAGCCCTCTTGGGCGAGAAGACGCGCCCTTTCGAGCATGTTCACCAAATAATTCTGAGTTAACATGTTGACTTTGTGGAAATATACTTGTTGATACATGTGATATCGAGTCACCAAATATGCTTCAATGGCTGGAAGACCCCACTGCTTGACGAATAATCCTCCATCGTCTCCAACTCGAAGGGCTCTCATGACTCTCGCACTGTCAAAGCCACCAATTTGAGCCCCAGTATTGGCTTGGTCACGAATCATGTAATCCATACGGTCAACATCAACTTGGCTGCTTACGATTTCCTTCAAAAACTTAGGAATAGCAATCCCTTCAAATTCATCGCTGCCGTCCATGATAGCAAAAAGGCGTTGAAGCCGTTGTTTACCAAGTACTTCCTCTACGACAATTCCAATAGCGGTTTCGTTGGATTCAAGCATGCGCCTGCCCCACGATTCATGAGAAGCAAACGTTGCGTAAACTCTTGGTGTTTCCAAAAGGTGAGAGTAGGGTGGATGTCCAATATCATGGAGCAAAGCCGCCAGTTGAACCAACTCAGCATCTCCATCGCTGATGATTCCTGGGTGAGCCGTCTCAAGGTGATGGATGAAGCGGCCTGCGAGATGGTAGGCGCCGAGCGAATGAGCAAACCTGTTATGGGTTGCAGCAGGAAATACATACTCACAGGTTGAAAGTTGTTGAATCGAACGAAGCCTTTGAAACTCAGGCGTATCAATTATTTTCGCATGATGTGCGGGGACTAAAATATCCCTATGAATCTCGTCACGGATGACGCGGTCAGGTGCAGTCATATTGTGAAGGCCTCATCGCACCATGTTAAAGCAATTATCGGTGAAAACCTCCGTCTATTAGAATGAGAATGAATAAACACATGGTCCATCTCCACGATACATGGCCGATGCAGTAAAGGGACTGATGGACCGCATCACCAATGAGGATCCTGAAACACGGGGTCAGCAACTTTGGGTGATGTTCGCACTTGCAATGTTCTTAGTAGCCACATTGAATTGGTATGCTTATGTGAGGGAGCCTGAAACCATTGAAATCAGTTCCCTGCTTGAATACAAAAATGAAGTAGTCAAAGTCGAAGGCACACTCATTTCATGGGTCGAGGACCCGTACTCTTCGGGAGATGACAGAATTGATGCAATTATTGACGATGGTACCGGAGTCGTGGAAGCGCGCTGGTACAGGCCAGGAGATATGCCCCCGATAGGAACCAATGTCACTGTCATGGGCGACGTCATTGAATATGACGGCAGAATATGGCTTCAGTCTCTTGGAGCTGGAGCATTTGAATTCTCTTCTTCAGATTATCCAGAGGTACAACAACTCGCACTAGCTGACGTTGCTAAAGACCCTGCTAAATACGCAGGAGAAGTGATTCAACTCACGGGCTTTATTGGTGAATCCATTAGTCCAGACAGCACGTTCACTTCTGCCTATCTTGGCGACCACCCTAATTATGGCAACTCAGAACACCAAATGCATTTGACCATTCGCTCAGCAACCGGAACTTGGATTGAAGTAACATCTAAGGTTGAAATCCAAGGAATCTTGTCATACCAACAACGTGACCTGCGTTGGAGCCTTCAAGTTCAGGGGACCGATATACTCGTGGACCGAGCCCACACCATTAACATCCCACAACTTGATTGGAGTGCAGAAGCAACTTGGAGTTACCAGGCTGGACAGACCATCGACATGTCAGGCATGCTCCTCACAGGTGAAGGCGACTGGAGATTGATAGGTCCAAACAACAGAGAGATTTGCTTGGTACCTAGCGATGAGGATAGGGCCAATGAAGAGGCTTCTTCCATGGACGGCACCATCCAAACAGTTCGTGGACGATTGTTGTGGTCTACAGCATCTTCAGGCTGGTGCATTGACGCCAATGAAGGAACTTCGCCACAACTTGTCAATCCAGAAACACCAATGAATCTTCTCGCCATGTTATCAGCAAATCCTGTAGGCATGGTTGCAGACCCTAGTGCAACCTATACCCTTTCGGCTTACGTCAAGTACGCTATTGAGCCATCTGTTGAAGACGAAGAAGGCTACCTTGTTGACTCAGCTGCGTATTCTCCAGGATGGACAACCGTGGCTGTCACCTTCCCGAGCCCACGAACTTCATGGCTTGAAACAGGGCAAAACGTCATCGCCAATGTCTCGGTGACATGGGACGATGAAGACATGCGAATTCGTTTGTTAATTCACGACTACACATTGGGCACGGTCCCCTCCGCACGCACGCTGCTTTGGGACGATGGTGCCACACAGTGGAGTTATTCCAGAGACCAAAATGTCATGATCAATGGCAAAGCAATGATGGAAGACGGTCAATGGAACCTCTACAGAGACGGTTCGGATCAATCCATAGTGCTCAACACAAAACCACAGTCCATCGGAACTGATTCCCTGCACGCAGACCAATCGATGACATGGACAGGACGCTTCAGACAAGTACAGAGTGCAGACGGCATGAGTTTGATCTATTCTCTTGACAGTGCGGATGTACTTGACACCGACGGGGACGGCCTCGGCGATACGCTTGAAGATGGATTAGACGGCTATTCTGCCCTCAACGAGGACAGTAATGACGATGGTGTCTCAGACCGAGTTGAATATGAATCATCACAAAGCAACTGAGGGATGAACATGCTGGAAGGATACTTTTTGGATTTGGCTTGGCTCTATGGAGCCTTGTTCTTCGGTGTTGCGATGGGTTCGCTCACCGGACTCATTCCTGGGTTCCACGTGAATAACGTCGCTCTAATATTGCTCGCACTATCTCCAGCACTACTGGATTTGGGCATTCCTCTTTCTGCAGTAGCAGCAATTATTGTATCAACAGGAACGGTCCACACGTTTCTGAATTACATCCCTTCCGCATTGATTGGAGCACCTGATGGCGATACGGCGTTATCCTTACTTCCTGGCCACCGCATGCTTCTTTCAGGAAACGCTGCGAGGGGAGTCGCATGGTCTGCTCGTGGCTCACAACTCGGACTCTTCCTTTCCCTTCCGCTTATCATCCTTGCAAGAATCGCATTTGGACCAGAACTCGGATGGTACGACCAACTCCGTTCAGTACTACCGTTTGTGTTGCTGACCATCTCCCTCCTCCTCCTTGCGACTGAAACAACCCGCCTCGATTGGCCTCTATGGATTCAAAGATTGACTGGAGGCCGACTGGGAAGAGACTCAAGATTCGTGGGATTCATTGCAGCATCGGCCTTCTTCTTGCTAGCTGGGTTGTATGGGTGGGGCGTCTTTACGCTACCCGCCCGCTCACCCATCGGCATGCCGGATGCTAGCCTGCTTCTGCCAAGTTTAGCTGGTCTGTTTGGAATTGCTAATCTGCTCGATATTTACGCAACGACATCTCACTTGCCCCCACAAAAGGAGAATTGGGAACTCCCTCCTGCTCGCCCCTTGATGGTACCCTGCTTCTGGTCCAGTGTTGCTGGAGCGAGCATGGGTGTACTTCCGGGAATGACTGCGTCCCAAGCTACTGTCCTTGTGATGGGTGGACGCAACCTTGCAGCCAAAGCACAAGGGAAACAAGGGTACGGAATGGATTGGGAAACCCGAAGATTAACAGAAATGAGCGATGATGAGTTGTTAGAAGTCGCCAAAGCAGAGGCTGCAGAAGGTGTAGAAGGCCCACAAACCAAACAGGATTTGGAAATTATTGCAATTCTATCCGCCGTCAACACTGCAGTTACCGTCATGGTTCTTGGATTCCTTTACATCATCAGCCGTTCCCGTTCTGGCGCTACACTCGCTCTCAAGATGATGTATCCTATTGAAACGTGGTCAGCCCTAGAACCCACTTCTGATTTCATACGTCTTCTCGCGGTAACATTAGCCGCCGGATTGCTCGCTATGCCAATGATGCGCTATGTGGGTAAAGGGATGCTAAAACTTCACGCAGCAATTCCACTCCAGCAAATGGTCATGGGCGTCATTCTCTTCGTTGTAGCACTTGTATGGCTCTCAACCGGCTTTGTCGGCATTGGAGTTCTCATCGTAGGGACCATCATTGGTTTGCTCCCTCCACGAATTGGAATTCGCCGTTCTCACGGAATGGGAATTATTCTTGTCCCAATTATGATTTACACCTTCGCACAAAAATTCGATTCCTTCGGATTTATCTGAACCAAAGAACGTGATACTATGAATAACCGAAAACTTGCTTTTGCCCTAACAATGCTCTTCCTTGTCTCATTAACGAGCCCACTTGCTCAAACAAATCTTGACCAAGAGGCGAGCAGCATGCCCGCTAACGGTCGTTCAACTGCTTGCACCAGCGATATTTGTCTTAACGAAGTCATCCCAAACCCAGCAGGTGCTGATGATGCAGCATGGCCAAACGGTGAATGGTTTGAAGTGTTCAATAACGGGTCAACTGATGTTGATTTGACCGGATGGAAGGCAGTCAACAGTGGAAGTAAAACTCTGAATTTTGATGCGAACACGATCGTTGGCTACCAGGCAGGAAACGCCTCAACATGGACCATCTCCCCTGGCGAATATGTGGTCATAGCAAGGAACGGAGACAGTAATTTCTACCTCACGAACACCGGAATGACCTTGTCACTATACGACCAAAACAACAACAACATTCACGAAGCAACATGGACTGCCGCCACCTCTGGAAAGAGTTACGAACAAGACCCAACAAATGCATCAGCAAATTGGATAAAAACCGGCTCACCATCACCTGGCCAAATTAATTCGGCTGGCACAGCAGCAGTGATGGTTCCATCAGACCTCGTCATCAGTGAAATCATGGCTAATCCTTGGCCTTCTTACGATAACGAATCATGGCCTGGTGGCGAATGGGTTGAATTGTTCAACACAGGTTCCTCTGATATTGACTTGACAGGGTGGAGCATAGAAGATGCTGCAGGAAATCTTCTCCCCGTCAATGCCTCACACTTGGTGAATGCGACAGCATCCCCTTCGAGTTACATTATTTCTCCCGGACAACACAGAATTGTAGCCGTTAACGGAAGCAGTGCATATGGTATCCTCAACAACGGTCCAGAATCACTTACACTCAAATGGCCCAATGGCACTCCCTCGCAGGAAGTGTCCTACTCATCCACAGTTCAAGGATTCTCTATGATGTCAACCAGTCAAAGCAACGGCATGTGGGGTCCTGCACCTTACCCAACACAAGAAGGAATGAATCCTGTTGAATTGATTATGATGCCAACACAAATGAACGATATCCAGATTTCCGAAATTCTCGTTAACGCAACAACAGAAGGTGCAGCATTCCCAGATGGTGAATGGATTGAACTCCACAACACCGGGACACTCGAGCTTGACCTCATGGGTTGGTCGTTGATCGACGGCATGGGTAACATCACCTTCCTTGACCCAGCAACCTTGGTATTCAATTCATCTCAAGGTTCGACCGGAATATCTCCAGACCAACGGAGATTGGTCCAATTCACCGGAGATACTGAACTCTGGGACAATTATAACCACATCATGCTACGGGATTTCAGTGGTCAAATCCAAGACACAGCCATGTATGTCACAGATCATGGTGAGGACGTTGCACTTATTCGTTCTCAAGCCCCTACAGACCCTTGGACTCCGGCAGCATGGAAGACACCGGGCCAGCCAGAACCAGGAAGCGTTGTATCTGATGGATATGTACAATTTTCAGAAGTGCTGCCTGACGCTGTTGGAAGTGACAGCCAAATTTGGCCGAAAGGCGAGTGGCTTGAGCTCCTCAATTACGGTGACGAAGATATTGATGTTGGTGGCTGGAAACTCCAAGCCCCCTCCCGAAGTTTGACACTGCATGAATACAACATGCCACTGCAATCCACCTCAGTCATCCCAGCCGGAGAAGTGGCTCTAATTGCACTCAATGGAACAAGCAGTTTCTATCTCAAGCATACCAGTGCCGACTCGATTGGATTGTTGGATATGGCAGGAGCAACTGTGGACACTATATCCTGGTCTTCTACCGCCGAGGGAGAATCACTCATTCCACCAAACAGCACCCATGCTGGTGTTGGGCCGGCTGGAGCCATGAACACTGGAGATTGGAAACAGTCTGCATGGGCAACACCAGGTGAACTCAATCCCGTATGGCCAGCATATTCTGGTTCAAGCAACGTAAGCATGACCGAAATTCTACCGTACTGTGACGATGAATCAATTGACCCAGACGCAGATTGGGTTGAACTTTTCAACACGGGAATGGAAGACATCAATCTCAGCCGTTGGTCAATCGCGTCTCCTGAAGACCATCGTAGATTCATGCGCCCCGATAGCATGTGGGCAAACGGCACTACAACGAATTCAACCCTCCTTGCTGCAGGAGAGCGTGCCATATTTTTGATGGATGATGATGTTCTCTCAGGACTCGGAGATAGTGCAGAATTACTCAACCCTGACGGCGACCTTATTCAGAGTGCAAGTTGGACCTTAGAAACCGATTGTCAAACGTTGGAAGCAGGACCTACCAGCAATGACCCTTGGATTCACACACTATGGCCCACACCTGGAGAGGCTGAACCAGATGCAGGTAATCTTGCGAGCCCCGACGACCTCCGCCTAACTCGCTTAATGCCCGACGCTTCATCCTCAGTATCGAGTACAATGGAGTTCATTGAGATCACCAATTCAGGTGACAAACTTGCAGTCATGGACGGTTGGAACCTACGTACCACTTCAAGTTCAGGGGTGCCTTACGATACCACGTTTGTGAATTTCATGATTCAACCCGGTACTGCGGTAATCCTTGCGAACGATGCATCCGCAGTGACGCTTTACGAAGACGGGATGGTTGTTGAACTTGAATCTGCTCTCAACCGAAGTTTCTACCTGACAAACTCGGGAGCAGCAGTTCAACTGCTTGACCCGTCGGGCAACGCTGTTGATACGGTTGTTTACGGAAACGGCCCGGTTGATGTTGACGGCTGGAGCGGAATTGCTTTGGTTGAACCCGTTACAAATTTGGATAATCTCATCTACCTGCGTGGAGATGGCTGTGGTGACGCACCTGACAGTGATGTCGTTGCAGACTGGCATCACCGATGGAGTCGCCTTGGCGGAAGCAATTTCTGCCTTGACCCGACCGTCACCAGTTCAGGAAACATCACTCCACTACTTGCACCAGAATACGGTCTCACTGACCTCCTTGCTTGGATTGCCGGTGCCGAAGAATCCATTCAAGTCCACATGTATCAACTCCAAGAAGTGCATCTCGTTGAAGCACTCATAGAAGCCGACCAGCGTGGCGTTGACGTAACCGTCGTCATGGACTACGGTGACAACTGGTGGCCTGAATACGACTTGGATGCTAACCATGGAATGGCTACGACCATGCTTGCTGCTGGCGTAGACGTATTCTGGTTTGGAGACATGGGGGAAACACCCTATGCCTACATTCACAGCAAGGTTGCTGTACGAGATAACGAAAGCGTTTGGATCGGCTCAGGGAATTGGAAATCATCATCACAACCCGCACCAGGAAACTCCGGAAACCGGGATTGGGGTGTCATCGTTGACGATGCAAGTTTAGCGACTCTAGTTCGCTCTCATTTGGTGTTCGATGAATCCTCAGACCGAACCCACATCACGGCTGTAACCATGGCCGATGCACCATCGGGTTGGACGATGCCCCAATCTTCTCCTATCGTCGGAAACCTTTCAACACCGATTAGTGGTGCGTTTGATGCGACATTGTTAGTTTGCCCAGACAATTGCATCAATGAATTGGTCCAAATGTTGGACAGTGCTGATGATGAAATTCTTCTTTCCTTGCAATATCTCGACATGGATTGGTCCTACGGCTGGGGAGAAAACCCCATTGTTTCTGCTCTAGAAGATGCAGCGCAACGTGGTGTTAAGATTCGTCTGATTTTGAATGGGGCCTACCTTGACGAAGACATCCAAAAGGTCGTTGACCAGATGAATGAAGACTGGAATGCAACCCAAGGCTACGACACAAATGCTGTAGTCATGAGTGCAGGAGATGGGGTTAACAAATTGCATAACAAAGGCGCAATTGTTGACAAAGAAGCCGTTCTGGTCTCGTCCATCAATTGGGGAGACTCCGCTTTGGTTAGAAACCGAGAGATGGGGCTACTCATCAGCAGCAATGACGTCGCTTCGATTTACATTGACTCATGGAATGAAGACTGGCAGCGATTAGATCCTGA
>Ga0206682_10003904_pt1 | contig 12426 bp, 10 predicted proteins | sample M240m12015metaG_FD_155444 | JGI IMG/M metagenome (GOLD analysis project Ga0206682, IMG submission 155444) | Ammonia-oxidizing marine archaeal communities from Monterey Bay, California, United States - M2 40m 12015 | ecosystem: Environmental > Aquatic > Marine > Intertidal zone | place: USA... | reverse complement strand
GCAAAACATAGTACTATGCAAATTCATAAAATAAAAAATATCCCCATAAATTAGGAGGGATAAATTTCCTTATTTGTGGGGATTGATTTAGTTGTTAAATATTCTCAATTTGTGAATGATTAAAAAACATGAACTAATCTAAACTAATATTTATGTTATCAATTGAAGAATGCAAACTAGCCATCAATAAATGGGGAAAATCAAGAGGTAATTTTGAAGAGGTAAAAAAACAATTAATCTCTGCAGTTGAGTCTGTTCATGAATATGGAATATACTTCACAAAAGTTGATCAAGAAATACTTGTTAACTATAAGGGGGATTCAAAAAGATCTATTTTTATTAATAATGAAGATTTATCTAAAAGAGAAATAGAGGTTTTAAAGCTAATATGTGATGAATATACTAGTCAAGAGATTGCAGATAAATTATTCATAAGTAAACGAACTGTAGAAGGGCATAGGCAAAAAGTAATTGATAAAATTGGTGCAAAAAATACAGTTGGCTTGGTTGTATATGCCATAACTAATAAACTATATACTTTGCCAGACTTTTAACAATACGAACTATTGTGAAAATATTTTTTTAGGCTACACTAAATTTGAACTTTAGAAATTGATGTAGAAGAAGTCTCATGGATTTTTTATTTATTATATTTCATTCTAGAAAGTATTGTAACTTTTTTTTCATACTTTTCTAAAAAAATTGATAAATACCTTAAAAAACTATGAAGCATTTAAAATACTATTTATTGTTTGTTTTTTTTGCTGGAGTTTATAGCTCACTAAAGATATTTATGTTTAAAAATGAAATAGATAAATTATTTATTTTGGAAACAATTGTAGCTAGTGTCATAGTGATAGTTGTCGTTTACTTTTTAAATAATTATTCAGAGACGAATATTTAAATTCATTCATAAGATTTCAAAATACTAGGAGTTATTAAATTCACTAATTATAGGTATCTTTCGCAATAAATTTACACTACATGAATATTACACCTAAAAGAATAAACAGATTTATGTTTTTTAAGCTGCCCCTTGCATATTTAGGTGGGGTACGAGTGGTTTCCATAGAAAAAGAGACAGCTATAGTAAACATTACTCATAAATGGATAAATCAAAATCCTTTCAAATCTATGTTTTGGGCAGCACAAGGAATGGCTGCAGAAATGGCAACAGGTGTGCTGGTAATGAAGGGTATAGAAAACCTAGGAAAAAATGTCTCCATGTTGGTTACCAATCAGCGTGGTAATTTCACCAAGAAAGCCACTGGTAAAATTAGGTTTGAATGTCATCACGGAGGTTTAGTAGCTAATGCTCTAGAGGAATCTGCAGAGAATGGAGAGGGTAGAGTAATTACTATGAAGGCAGAGGGTTTTAACAAAGATGGCGTGTCTGTATGTAATTTTCACTTTGAGTGGAGTTTAAAAGTGAAGCAATAAATAGCTTTTAATTATTTTTCAGTTTCCTTAATGTTTTTAATAAATTCTGCTAGTTTTTCACCATAATAAGACTGCTTTACTTTTTTAGTCAAAGAATTATTAATACTATCTAAGTACTTTACATTAGCATTTACCAGTTCAGTTAAAGTTATATAAGCTGCTGCTTCTGTATCTGAGTTATTTAAAGCAAAATTAATGGTGAAAATGTATTTTTTTAAATTTTGTTTTTCAGCTTGTTTTCTCAAAGATTGAGAAGTTTCTATATCACTGTCTATTTGAGCTTGCATATTTGCGGCTAAAAGATCTAGTTGCTTATCCTGAAACTTATTAGCTACCTCTTTATACTTTTCCAATATTTTTTGATTGTTAGATCCTTCAATTCTTGGCGAGATACCAAATTTTTCTATTTGATCATTGACAGTAATATTTCCCTCTTCACCAAAAAAAGAAAGTGTACTTTGGTTTTGGTCTAAAGTTAAAAAATACATTTCTGGAGAGGTAATGTTATCTGTAAGCGTAAAGGAGTCTTTTCCAAATAAACGAATAGAATCTACTGAAACTATTAGGGTATCTCTCATTTTTTTTAAATATAATGTTCCTTTTTTTATTCCTTTAATTTTTCCTTGAACTACCATGTTACCCAACTCTTTTTCTTTAGAACAAGCAACTATTAAGAACAATAAACCAATCACCAATATTTTCTTCATAAGATTATAAAACTTTAGGCTGCAAATATGCAGATTTCTATTTAAACAGATGCAGCTAATTCTAATAAAATAGTACATCCAATGGCAGCTATAGTACCTATAGCATACCCAAAAACAGCTAACAATACACCTACTGTTGCTAATGAGGGGTGAAATGCTGAAGCTACAATAGGAGCGGATGCTGCACCTCCAACATTGGCTTGACTACCAACTGCTAAAAAGAAGTAGGGAGCTTTAATTAGCTTCGCTACTAAAATCAAAAGCCCAGCATGAACAGACATCCAAACAATTCCAATAATAATTAAACCCCAGTTGTCAAAAATCATGGTTAAATCCATTTTCATTCCAATGGTAGCAACCAGTACATAAATAAAAATACTTCCAATTTTACTGGCTCCTGCTCCTTCATAATTTTTTGCTTTAGTATAGGAAAGTAAAACAGCAATAATTGTAGATATACTAATTAACCAGAAAAATTTAGATCCTAAGAAAGTAAATATATTTCGTGTAATTTCAGATGAAATACCACCAATAAGGCCTTTAAAAAATCCAGCTAGAAAACTAGCTGCAAAGTGTCCAAAACCAACTGTGCCAAATGTAATGGCTAAAATAATCATATAATCTGTAAGCGTTGGATTCTTTTGTATTTTTTGAGTAAAAGAAATTACTTTTTCTTTTAATTCTTCGATAGCAGAAGTGTCTGCTTTAAGCCATTTATTGATAGCGTCTTTTTTACCAATTCCGATTAGTAAAATAGCCATCCAAACATTGGCAACAACAATATCTACAAAGATCATTCCTCCATATTTTGCAGGATTATATTGATAAATTTCTAACATAGCAGTTTGGTTAGCACCGCCACCAATCCAACTTCCTGCTAGGGTAGAAAGACCACGCCAAACAGCATCAAAATCTGCACCACCAACAGTTTCTGGAGATACCAATGAAATAAGCAATATGGCTATAGGTCCTCCAATAATAATACCAACAGTACCCGTAAAAAACATAATTAAAGCTTTCGAACCTAAATTAAAAATAGCCTTTAAATCTATACTTAAAGTCATTAATACCAAGGCTGCGGGCAACAAAAATCTACTGGCTACATAGTATAATTGAGAACTTTCTTTTACAATCTCACCACTAGCATTTGTATTTTGCCATTCGGGAGCTATAGCGCCTATGGTGGTGAAGATAGCAGGTATAAAATAGGCCATAAATAACCCGGGTACAATTTTGTAAAATTTATGCCAAAAGCCACTTGTTTTAGATTCTGTATAAAATACAAAACCAAGTGATATCATTAAAATTCCGAATACGATTGCATCATTGGTGAAAAGTGGTTGTTCCATGATTTAGATTTTAGCTAATGTAACAAAATAGTAGTGTAAAAAAAGCGAAGTTTTTAAACTTCGCTTTTGAGATTAAAATTTTTGTATTTCCTTAAAAGGAGAAATACGAATAGTTTCTAATGTTGTTTTGTACGTTTTCCAATCTGTTTCAAAAAACGAATTAGTTTTTTTAACAGCATCATTAAATACTTTTTTAAATTGGCTTATCAATCGTTCTTCAGTGGAGGTTAGATGTCCAAATCTGCTTCCAACGTATCTTCGTGCAGAAAAGTAGCGCCTATTAACGGTAACCTCTGGGTTTCTTGTAATACCTTGACGTTTGTCTATTTTTCCTAAAAAAGCTGCAATATGTTTATCTATTTTGGTTATGATCTCTTTAGATAACTTTATTTGATCTTTGTATTTCTTTTTGTCTTCTTTGGTAAGGTCTTTTTTAAATTTTGTAGCCGTTTGCTTACTCTCTACTAATTGCTTTACAATATCTGCCATCAACTGCTGATCTTTCTCTAAATCCTTGCTCGTATTGTAAATCTCTGTAATGGCTTCTGAAGACATTTCTAATCTTGGATCAAATTCAACTTTTATTGTACTTTCCGATGTTTGATCTCCAAAATGCATTTTTAAATTATAGATTCCTGGTTTCACAGAAACACCTCCAGATTCAAAGTTTCTTTTTCTAATTTTCCTTGACGGTCTATCTGCACCCTTTTCGTTCATGTACCAGTATATTCTATGAATTCCGTTCTCTTTAGGTGCTTTTTGTTTTAGTGTTCTAATTAAACGAGATCCTTCAAAAATTTCTAACTTAATAGAGTCATATTTCACGGCTGAAACAATCTCTTTTAATGTTTCTGGAGTAGCTGTTTTTTTGGTTCTTTTACGCTTCTTTTTGCTTTTGGTATCGTTTTCTACTTTTTTTTCTTCAGTTGTATCTATTCTATTGATATAATACGATATCATAGCTCCAGATTTTTTGTTTTCTCCGTTAAATAAGGCATCCCCTCCAAATCTACTTCCTGTTGGTTGTTGATAAGCTGCTTGGTATGCAGTTGGGGGAGTAAATAACTGAAGCTTCTTATTTAATACATTCCCATTGGCCAAAGCTCGTAATGGTCTTATATCATCTAAAACCCAAGCCGCTCTTCCAAATGTACCTATTACCAAATCATGTTCTCTTGGTTGTATTACTAAATCTTTTGTAGAAACTGTTGGAAAACCAGCAGTCCATTTCATCCATTTTTCACCTGCATCCAGAGAAATATATAAACCATCATCTGTTCCTAAGAATAGTAAGTTAGCATTGATAGGATCTTCAACGATACTTAATGTGTAGCTTTTTACATCATTTTCATCAACAATTCTAGACCAACTAGCACCGTAATCTTTTGTCCTGTAGGCATAAGGAGTATAGTTAAAACGTCTATAATCGTTGGCAATTAACAAAGCTTCTCCTTTGTTTTTGTTAGAAGCTTTTATTTGTGCTATCCAACTTCCTTGGGGTAAGCCAGGGATATTGTTACTAACATCTGTCCAGTTTGAACCACCATTTTTTGTTACATGAACTCTACCGTCATCAGAACCAGCCCAAAGCATATTTTGTTCAACTTCTGAGGGTTCTATCACTAGTATGGTAGTATGGTTTTCTGCTCCTGTTGCATCCATTGTTAATCCACCACTTTCACCTTGCTTTTGTTTTTCTTTATCATTGGTTGTTAAGTCCCCTGAAATAATAGTCCAAGAAAGTCCTTTGTCTGTAGATTTATGAACAAATTGGCTTCCAAAATATAAAGTGCTACTATCAAAAGGATCCATATTAATGGCAGCATTCCAATTAAAACGAAGGGCTAAATTAGGGTCTGGGTGAGTAGGTTTTACAGAATAATTATTTCCTGTGATGTGGTCATATCTTACTACCGATCCCTGCTGACTCATAGACCATCCGTAACGAGAATCATCTTTGTCTGGAACTACATCAAAACCGTCTCCAAAACTAATTTCTTGCCAATATGAATTTCTAATGCCCTGGGCTTTCCATACATATGCTGGGCCTCGCCAGGAGCCGTTGTCTTGCATCCCTCCATAAACATTGTAAGGATACTCATTATCTACATTAATGTGATAAAATTGAGCTACAGGTAAATTTCCAATAAAACGCCAAGTAGCCCCTTTATCTTTAGTGATGTTCATCCCTCCATCATTTCCATCAATCATAAAAGAACCATCCTCTGGGTGAATCCACCAAGCGTGATGATCTGGGTGAACACCATTAGAGACGCCATAGGCTGGCATTAATCCTGTAAAGTTTTTTCCTCCATCATCAGAAACATTCACATAAGTAAATACGGTGTAGATTCTATTTTCATTTTGAGGATCTACATAAATTTCTGAATAATAAAAAGGTCTATTTCCAATACCAGGTTTATCATTTATTTTTTTCCACTTAAATCCACCATCTTCACTTTTGTAGAGTGCGTTCTTTTTTGCTTCTACTAAAGCGTAAATAACATTTGGATTACTTCTTGAAATAGCAACACCAATTCTTCCTAATTCCCCTTTTGGAAACCCTTCTTTTTCGGTTACTTCTTTCCAAGTATCACCTCCATCATGGGTAATATATAGTCCACTACCTTTGCCACCAGATTTAAAAAACCAAGGATCGCGTTTGTGTTCCCACATGGCAGCAATTAATTTGTTTGGATTTGAAGGATCCATCACCAAATCTGCAACACCAGTTTTATTATTATTGTATAGTATCTGTTTCCATGTTTTTCCACCATCTGTGGTTTTATAGACGCCTCTTTCTTTGTGCTCTCCCCATGGAGATCCAATTGCACCCACATACACTGTATTTGGACTAGTAGGGTCTATTATAATTCTGTGGATATGACGGGTTTTTTGAAGTCCCATAGCCATCCAGTTTTTACCCCCATCTAAAGATTTATAAATACCATAACCACCATTAAGACTGTTTCTAGGATTCCCTTCACCAGTTCCTGCCCAAATAACACTTGGGTTAGATTGTTGGATAGCTACAGCACCAACAGATGCAGTTACCTCTTTATCAAAAATAGGATCCCATTTAATTCCACCTGATGTAGATTTCCAAAGACCACCAGAGGCTGTTCCAACATACATAATATCTGGATTTGAATTCACAACATCTATAGAGGTTACTCGACCACTCATACCACCAGGACCAATATTTCTCGGGGTTATGTTTTTAACCAAGTCCATTGAAAATTCTTGGGAGAATAGGATAGAAGTTGAGGCTAATAATATTAGTGTAAAAATTTTTTTCATAAGTATTATTTAGTTTTTTGTGAGTCTGTTTTAAAAAAAAAGTTTGTGTTTTTTAAAAAAATTACTATAATTAGTTTCAAACAGCAATTAATATTAGTAGTTTTACAACTAATTAAAACTTAAATATATGAAAAAATTAGTTTACTTAATGTTATTTGTTAGTACGTTTTCTTTCTCTCAGAATGCGTTTACAGAGTATCAATTTGAAGCAAAAAGAGGAACAGAAAGTGCAATTCTAGCACTAACTGACGCGATGTGGGGAAATGCTGATTTTAAATCAGGAGGTATAGATATAGAATCTTTTAATATTGGTAATGAGAATTCCACACACAGAATTATTTTTTATGGAGATCCTGCTAATTGGGGAAGAAAAGACTCCTTATCCAATGAGGATAAATGGGGAGTTTTTATTCAAAAGTTAAATAATCATGTGGAAAAATGGACACATAGTTCATCTGGTAATGTGATGAGTTGGGAAGGAGATAATAAAGAGTACAATTATGTTCAAATTTATGATTTTAAAGCTAGTGATCCTGAAGCTTTTAAAGCTGCACATGATAAAATTATCAGTCAAATGTCTTCAGTGATAAAAGGGGAAGTAGGTTTTGGAAGTTATGAGATAGGTGGATATAAAAATGCTACTCACTGGGTTGCTATTACTGCTAAGAATTGGAGTGATTTAATTTTAACTAGGCGAGAGATGAAAAAAATGACTAAAGCTTGGAAATCTTATTATGAAAATAGAGGTGAAGTAGAGCACGTAAGAAATTTTACATCTAGAAATATTAAAAGGTATTAAATTAATGTCCCCCAAATTTTAAAAGCGCCTTTACGGCGCTTTTTTAATATTAATATGTTTGTTTTTAAATTTTGCCTCCACAATTTTTTTACCTTAGCTATATGATAAAACATAACATTATGTTAAGAGGTAAATTATTAGTTTTTTTTCTGTTTTTAGGAGTAGTATCTTTTGCGACAAATTACAAACCATTCTGGGGGCAAACGGGTCACAGAGTTGTTGGAGAAATAGCCTATAACCATCTAACAAAAAAAGCGAAAAGAAATATAGAGAAATTATTAAAAGGAGAGGGTTTAGCTACCATATCTACCTATGCTGATGAAATTAAATCGGACAATTCGTTTAGAAAATACAGTTCCTGGCATTATGTAAATTTTAAAGTCGGAGAAACCTATGAATCATCAGTAAAAAACCCAAAAGGAGACCTAGTTCAAGGAATTAAAATATGTCAGCAGATAATCTCAAACCCTAACGCTAGCGATGAGGAGAAAATATTTCACTTAAAACTATTAGTTCATTTATTAGGGGATTTACACCAACCTTTACACACAGGAAGGGCAGAAGATAGAGGAGGAAATACTATAAAAGTTAAATGGTTTAGAGGGAAAACAAACTTACATTCTGTTTGGGATACAAAAATGATTGATTCATATAATATGACTTACACTGAGCTGTCTGATAATTTAGATTATTTTTCAAAAAACCAAAAAGAAGCTATTCAAAAAGGAACCGTTATAGATTGGGTTAATGAATCTAGGGAACTAGCGATGATGGTTTATGACTCTGCAAAAATTGACCAAAATTTAAGCTACAGATATATGTATGATCATTTTTCAACAGTAAAAACTCAACTAAAAAAAGGAGGCTTGCGTTTGGCTAAAGTTTTAAACGAATTATTTGGTTAGAAGATATAAGTAGAATAGTTAATTATATTATTCTGATACAGTTAGTCTAGCTTGAGCTTTTACAGAAATATCTGCATAAAGTTTGCTTTTATATTTTAAGTATCCAGTGATTGCTATCATAGCAGCGTTGTCTGTTGTGTACTCGAATTTCGGAATATAAGTAGTCCATCCCCAGTGTTTTTGAGCCAGCTGTAGTCTTTTCCTAATTTCAGAATTTGCAGAAACCCCACCAGCAATAGCAATATGTTTAATACCTGTTTTTTTAACGGTGTTTTTTAGTTTTTCCATTAAAATTTCTACAATGGTGTGTTGAATTGATGCACAAATGTCATGTAGGTTTTCTTCAATAAATTTTGGATTTTCTTTTAAATTCCTTTGAATAAAATAAAGAATTCCTGTTTTTAGACCACTAAAGCTAAAGTTTAGATCACCTACTTTTGGTTTGGTAAATGAAAACTTTTTAGGATTTCCTAGTTGAGCATACTTATCAACTAATGGGCCACCTGGATAGGGTAATCCTAAAATTTTAGCAGATTTGTCAAAAGCTTCCCCTACAGCATCATCAATTGTTTCTCCTAATACCTCAAATGTAAAATAATCAGTTACTTTAACAATTTGAGTATGACCTCCACTAACAGTCAGACAAACAAAAGGAAAAGGAGGCATCTCTGTGTTTTCTTCTTTAATAAAGTGAGCTAAAATGTGAGCTTGCATATGATTTACATCTATCAAAGGGATGTCTAAACCTAGAGCCAACGATTTGGCAAATGAAGTTCCTACTAGTAAAGACCCCATTAACCCTGGGCCTCTAGTGAAAGAAATAGCATGTAAGTCTTCTTTAGTAATGCCGGCTTGCTCAATGGCTTGTTGAACTACCGGAACAATATGTTGTTGATGTGCTCTGGAAGCTAGTTCTGGAACTACACCTCCATATTTTGCATGTATTTCTTGATTGGCTACTATATTACTAAGGACTCTGCCATTACAAATTACGGCAGCGCTAGTGTCATCGCAAGACGATTCAATTCCTAAAATATATGTATTTTGTGAAGTCATAAATAATCAGCACAAAATTAACTATTATAAAATTGTCTAATTCTTTTTAAATGAGAAATTTATTAGTTTATTAATTTTATCGTTCTTTGTATAGAAAGGCTCTATTTTTGCGTTACTATCAAAAGCCAACATTTATAATTTAAAGCAAATCAAAAAGAATCTTAAAATATTGCTCAAATGGTTAAAGTACCTAGTCTTATTCTTGGTATTTCTTATCATTACTTTTTCAATTCCTGCGGTTCAAACAAAACTAGCTAGACAAGTCACAGACAACTTAAATGAAGATTTTGGAACAAATTTAAAGATTAGTAAAGTAGATCTTTCTTTACTTGGATCTGTTTCTCTGAAAGGTATAGAAATAAAGGATCATCATCAAGACACATTAATCTATGTAGAAAGATTGAGGTCTTCATTGTTAGATATTAAAAGAATTTTAGAAAATAACATTCAATTAAAAAGTACTTCACTCAAAGGAGTATATGTAAATGTTAAGAATTACAGAGATGAAGAAATTGATAATTTAACTGTATTTGTTGATAAATTTGAAGATGATAATCCAAAAGACCCATTATCAAAACCTTTTAAAATAAGTTCTTCAAATATTTATTTTGAGGATATTAATTACAAACAAATTAATGAAAATAAAACTATTCCATTAGATTTTGCAGCTTATCATGGAGGAGGTAGCCTTCAGGATTTTTCCATAGTAGGACCAAATGTTCTCTTGAAAATAAGAGGATTGTATTTCATAGAAAATCATGGTTTAGAAATTACTAATTTGACTACAGATTTTAAGTATACAAAATCTCAAATGCAGTTTTATAATACAATTCTTCAAACAAATACCTCTACTTTGAATGCTAATATAGATTTTAACTATGAAAGGGAAAACTTGAGTAAATTTATTGAATTGGTGGATATTAATGCCAATTTTAAGAATAGTTATGTATCTACTTCAGATTTAAAAAAAATATATAAGGAATTTGACGGAAATGATATTTTAAGATTTGAAACTAGTCTTATGGGTTCTCTCAATAATTTTTCTTTGCGAAATTTAAATTTAAGATCAGATAAAGGCATTCAAATTGTAGGTGATATAAATTTAATTAATTCAGTAAAACAAGAGGAGTTTTTTTTGTCTGCTAATCTGGAAAATGCTTCTGCAGATTATTTTAAATTAAAAAAAATATTTCCAAACCTATTAGGTAAGACTTTACCAACAGAATTAATGAAATTTGGAGAATTTTCATTGTCAGGTTTTACAAAAATTACACCTAGCTCAATAGAAGCAACTTTAGATATTAACTCTGAAATTGGTAAGGTAGTTACTGATTTAGAATTAAATAATTTTGATAGTTTAGATAATGCAGTATATAATGGAGAAGTGTTGTTAGATAAATTTGATTTAGGGAATTTATTTGATGATGATGCTTTTGGTGATTTTTCATTTGAGGGACTGGTAGATGGAAAAGGATTTAGACTAGAAAATATTAATACTCAACTTAAAGGAACTATTTCTCAAATAGAGTTTAATAAGTATAATTATCAAAATATAACCGTCAATGGTCTTTATCAAAATAATTTGTTTAACGGGAAGCTTGGGTTTGTTGATGATAATTTAAACGGAACTTTTGAAGGATTAGCAGATTTATCTGAGGAGATCAATAAATTTGATTTTAAAACAACTATAAATTACGCTAACCTAAGAGCATTAAATCTTTATTCTAGAGATAGTATTTCTGAGTTAAGCGGAGTAATTGATTTAGATTTAACAGGTAATAAATTAGACAATGTTATAGGTATAGCAAATTTTAAAAATATTGAATATACCAATGAAAAAGAATTGTATCCGTTTAAACAATTTTTAATTTTTTCTACCCTTAGTGACGGAGTTAGACAAATAAGAATTGACTCTGAAGATATTATTAAAGGTGAGTTGATAGGTGATTTTAAGTTTGAAGAAATGCTACCTCTTGCACAAAATGCTTTGGGAAGTATGTACTCCAATTATACTCCATATAAAGTTTCATTAAATCAATTTCTGAAGTTTGATTTTAAAATATATAATAAAATTGTAAATGTTTTTTATCCAGAAATATCAGTAGCTCCAGGTACTAAGATTATTGGTAGTATTAAATCAGATAATAATCAATTAAAAGTAAAAATTAACTCGCCAAAAATCACAGCCTTTGAAACCATCATAGATTCGTTGTCTTTAAATACAGATAATAAGCGAAGTCTATATGACACTTCTCTAAGTGCTAAAAGTATAAAAACACCTGCATACTCTCTATCTAAAGTATTGCTTTTTAATAAAACAATTAACGATACATTATTTTTTAAATCAGTTTTTAATGGAGGTGTTTCTGAGAAAGAGAAATTTAATTTAGATTTCTTTTATACAATAAACAACAATAAAAAATCTGTTGTAGGAATAGAGAAGTCTACATTTAATTATAAGGGTAATGTATGGGACTTAAATCCAGATAATAACTCTGAAAATAAAATGATTTTTGATCTAAATACAAATGAATACGTGTTTTCACCATTTAGATTAAAATCTAATGAACAAGAAATTAATTTCAAAGGAACTTTTAGAGATTCTACATTTAAAAATATAGATATAGATTTTACTAATGTATATTTAAAAAGTTTTTTACCAACTATAGATAGCCTAAAATTAAAAGGAAAGTTAGACGGTACTGTAACTATTTATCAAAAGGAAGGTGTCTACGGACCAAAAGGAAATCTATCGGTTAAAGATTTTGAAATTAATAATTTTAAACAGGGTGATTTATCTTTAAATATTGAAGGAGAAAGTTCTTATGAAATATATGATGTTAATTTTTCTTTAGAGAGAGAGCAAGTAA
>Ga0206682_10003901_pt1 | contig 12444 bp, 11 predicted proteins | sample M240m12015metaG_FD_155444 | JGI IMG/M metagenome (GOLD analysis project Ga0206682, IMG submission 155444) | Ammonia-oxidizing marine archaeal communities from Monterey Bay, California, United States - M2 40m 12015 | ecosystem: Environmental > Aquatic > Marine > Intertidal zone | place: USA... | reverse complement strand
GGAAGGGGAAGGGGAAGGGGAAGCGGACGACATAATGCGGCATATTCAAGACTTCCAAATGGCAAACTACACCCCCTCCCCTTTGCCTGTGCCTGTGCCTGTGCCTGTGCTGCAGAGGTGGGGTACGCCCGTGCAGTATGAGCAAAAACCCCGGCCGGCGGCACCAAATTTGAAGCGATCCCACCCTCCCGGTTCTTCCCCCGGCTCTTCCCCTGACTCTCCCCCCGGCTCTTCCCCAAATGCGAAGAGGACCAACCTGGGCCTCAATGGGGGCGGTGCTGGCGGTGCTGGCGGTGCTGGCGGGGGGAGTAGAAGAAGAACCCAAGGAAAGAAAGGAACACGCGGTCGGAAGGTGACGCTCCGCAAGCGACGTCAAGGAAAGTCTGAAGAACGACGATGGAAGACGTTGGGGTTCTACGAATGCAGAGATAAGCTTTTTAAGGCAGGAAAGAAGTTGGGTGGAGAGAAGAAGGTTTGGCAATTAGTCCAGGCGGATGATACCGACTTTCCACATTTCTCTCCAAGCCAGAAGGGATGGACATTCGAGAAGATCCATTCATGGATGAATGATAAGAAGCGGAGCGGGCTGTCAGGTGTGATGTCGATCTCTAAACCCCAGTTGAAGTTGGCTTTGAAGATATGTGCGTCACGGTAGAGGTTTAACGTCTTTCCTCGGTGATCTTCTCCTTTTGCATTTTTGCTTGCCAACACAGGCAAGCTCCTCTGCGTCCCTCCCCACCACGCATCCAGACGTTCGACCCAGATACGAGTCAATGACCCCCGACAATCTCCCCCTTATATCTCAAATGAGAAATGAGTAGGATAACGAGAAACTAGTGTTAAAAGGGAAGGGAGGATTTTTTTGGGTTTTTTGGGTTTTTTGGTATGGTCTAATCTAGACGAGTCCGGCGATCCGCCGCCCGAAGTCTGTCAGCTCTGGCACGCCCGCGATTGGCGGCACAAAGCTCCAGAAGTCGTTTGGGTCCGTGCACTCTTTAGGCGGTTCTGCCCCATAGCTCCGCGGATTCTTACCGAACAGCTTCATCTTGTTCGGCCAGTGCGAGGCCAGCCTGAGGAACCACGGGTCATCAGGGTCGAGGATCCTCTGACGCTTCTTCAGAATCTTCGGCAGATTCTTCGCTGCCTTGCCTGTGTCGGGATGGCCCTCCGGCAGCACCGGACCGGTCCGCGGCTCATAGCAGAGGTATGCGACAATCCGGATCGACTTCTTCGCATCGGGGTCCGGCCGATCTTCGTCCGCCAGGAACTCGATGCCCGAGTGGGGGGTCCGCGACTCCCAGAAGACCTGTGCGCCCGCCGGGGCAGTCATGCATGTGTCCTTGCAGCCCTTGGACTCAAACCAAGCAACATGTGCAGGTTCGAGCTTCGTCCAGTCGATTGTGCTGTTGGTCAATCCGAAAGTCTCCGCGAACTCCCTATGGAAGAGATGACCGCCTTCAATGAACCTCAGTGTTGCGTCGCCGACGCCGATCGGATTGGCTGTGACCCAGCTCTGGAGGCACAGCTTCGTCGAGTCGCCAGTCCGCTGATCGAGGTGCCGCCAGCAGTTTCCCCGGAACTGCCCCCGCTTCCGCCCCGGCATCATTGCCCCCGCCGAGAAGTTTACTCCATCGAAGCTGGAGAGCATATCATCAATCTTGCATCCATGGAATGCTGCATGGGATGCAGCCAGTCTCGGGTTCTGCCGGAGGTCCCATACCTCCTGGATATGCCCCCACTGGTGGTGCTGAAAGAGACCACCATGGTTTGGTGCCAGCTGGAAGATCGAGCCATAGGTTGAGGGGTCGTCCCTCGCGAAGGGCTTATCGAGCCGCGAGGTCAGCTGTTCCGCCGACCTGAGCATACCCCCACGGAACGCATCGCACTCCTCGGGGGTGATCGCGTTGAGGAGGATCGCAGCTCCTTTTTCAGCAACGATTGCTGGCACCTCCTCGGGGGTCTTTGCGATGAAGCCTTCGTTGCCGTAGCGGAGATCCACGCCCTTCGATTTGACATTGACAAAGCATTGCATTTTTCTGTTTTCTGTTTTTGGTTTGGTTTTTGGTTTGGTTTTTGGTTTGGTTTTTGGTTTGGTTTTTGGTTTGGTTTTTGGTTTGGTTTGGATGTGAGTACTTTTCAAGTTTCTGTGAGTCTGAGTTTGCGTTTGAGATGCATACCACCATTGGGAAAAAAGTATTTCAATTTTTCAACGTTGGCGAACGTTAGAGAGTGTGGGCAGTAAAGGTTGACTAGTTGGCGGTCTTTCGGGATGCGATGGCGGTTTTGACCATTTCGGAGACAAGGGCCCTGCCCCACATGTCCTCCTGTGTTCGCATCTGGACGGTGGCCTGCTCTACACAGTTGAGCTGGACGAAAGCTGCAAGCTTGTGTGTGTGCTGGACGCGGAATTTCTCGCGGTATGCGGACGGCATGATGCCGTCGATCATAATGCACTTTATCCACAGTGTCCGGTCACTGTGACACCGTTCCAAGAAGCACTTGAAATACGGCCACCAGGAAGTGTCGGCTTGCGGGAGGGACTTGAAGAGGAGAAGGTCCATCACTGCTAAGTTCGGAAGCCAGGCTTTGTTGAGGTGGTTTGTGCACTTTGATCCGATTGCCAGGACCCTGGCACACTTCTCTCCGAGGGTGGAGACATTTCGGGCCATGTCTCCGAAGACATTGGACTGTGCTAGGGGTTCCGTGATGCCGCAGTGGCGGATAAGCCCGATAAGCCGGAGAAGGGTGACGAACCCCTGTTCCCGTTCTCTCCGGCCGCCAGGACCGAACAGTTCGCTGTGACTTTCCGGGAGTGTGGGTTGGCCTTGGTCATTGCCTGCTCCGTGGATAGCGTCTCGGATCTTCCAGAGGGAATGAGCAACAATACTCGCGGGATCGTGCATGTTGTGGTTGCTCCGCAAGCCATTGCGACCAGAGCAGATGAGTTCCCAGATATCCCGGCCAAACTTAAGAGTGTTGCCAGCCGAACAGTGCCGGAGCGGCGGAGCAGTCGATACAAGGAGGGATTCGCCTGGCGTGAGGGGGATTCCGCCGTTGTTCAGGGCGATAAACATTTCGGGAATCCGCGGAGCGAGTCCGATTGGTACGTTAAGGTACTCGATGGAAAGTGTAATGTCATCGACTACTGAAGGTTCGCCCTTCAAGAGGGCCTGGAGGCGATTCCGTCCATCAAGCACGCAGTAGGCTGTGTTGCATGGTCCGTCGGCCGGGGTGATCCGAACGAAGGTCAGGCTCTGGCATGGGAAGCCTTCTAGCTTCGCGGCACGGAATGCGGTTTGTCTCGCCTCGGACCATACGCACGAGCCATCGTGCCCGCGGTTCAAATCGGAGTTAATGATTAGGGTACCGTTAGAAATGGTTGTTTTGAGTTCCTTGAGGGAAATTGTGAGATGACGTGATGAGATCATGTTGGAGTACTGTCTGTCGTCGGGGCTCTCACTTGTCAATTTTCCCAGAGTCAAATACTTCCCTGGTGGGTCTGCCGGAGGCGATCCATTCTTTGTAGGGAGTGTGTTTTTCGATGTTGAAGTTGAAAACGGACATGAACATGTGGGATTTGAGGTTGGCGGAATGAGAAGGGTCTTGTAGGAGGGTCATCATCTCGCTGAACTGTTTCCGGGAGTCCATCTGTTCGAATTGGATTACTAAGGACGGCATTGTTGGGATGTTGCTTGTAATAAGGGGTATATATTGTCAATTTTCCCAGACTCTAAAGGCGACCTGTTCTCTCGAGAAGTATCTATCTCATTTTGGAGAGAAGGTGCTGCCACACCCACAGGTTCCTCCTGCGTTGGGGTTTTCGAACTCGAACCGATCTCCCATAACATCTTCTACCCAGGAGACTTTTGTACCTAGGATGTAGAGAAGGCTGTCTCCACAGACCATGATATTCGTGTTCTCGAGAGAAAAGCATTCGTCGTGTTTCTGAGGCGGGTCATTAGTGGGGGTGATGGTATATTTCAGGCCGTTGCATCCACCGCCTTTCACTCCGATTAGCACGGATGTCTTCCCGCTAGTTTTCTGGATGTGGCGGATGCGTTTTATGGCTTGGCTGCAGAAGGAGAGTGGTATTTGCATGTGTTACTAGGGTGGATTATTTATTGGCTTGTTTGGCGGCTTTCTCGGATTGGATCCTCGCGTGTTTTGTAGTGTAGCATGATATCTGTTTGTTCTGTTTGGCTTCGCATTTGGTCCGGTTTTTGCCGCCACCCCTGGCACCTGTTTTCGTCGTGCATCCCCTGCTGCCCCCGCTACATTTCTTTCCTTTTTCCTTCGTTTTCGCGTGTACAACGACGTCGTCGAGCAGGTAGTCGTCCATTTTGTGTGTTGCTGTACTATAATAGTATTCAAACTGTCGTCAATTTGCGAGTTGAGAAATCGGTATGAAAATGAGAAATCGGTATGAAAAAAGGAAAAAGGAGTTATTTTTGGGTTTTTCATTTTTTGATAGGGGTTATATTAGAGTGTGTTGGCGGCTAGGAGGGGCTCAGTTGATCCCGACAGCGACGGTCTCGCCGGTTTCCGGGTCAACATCGGTTGTTGTCCCGTTGGCAAGATCGTATGCGTGTGGCACCCCGACGTTGAGGAGGTCGCAGGGGTCCATAGCTGACCCTGGGATGTTGCCAACGCCCTCGTTGGCGAGCTGCTCCTCAGCGACCAGGAGGTCGCCCGCTGCTTGCATCTCTGCGTCAACCGGGTCCGCAGCGGAGAGCGTACCATCATCGTTGAACTGCGGGGCCTTGGTAAGACCAGCGTCGTGAATCGTGCCGATTGCGGCGAGGACCTCATCGACCTCGAGGTCGTCATGGACCACTGCTGGAGGCGACGATGGAGTGTAGGTCGGCGAATGCGGAGGCGAGTTCGCATCAGCCAGCACGCTGAATGCACCACCTGGGGCTGCGTCATACCGGTTGACGACGACATCCAGCGTCGTCGGCATCCGTGAACCCTTCCCCTTGGCGACCCACCCGTCATTGGCGGCTGGGCGGCGGGTCGCCTTGTGTACGAGGGTCACGCCCGGCCGCGAGTTGCCAGCCTTGGCACTTGTTGGAGCGGTGTCAGACCAGTAGCGGACCTCCCAGTAGCGGGCTGGCTCATCCCGTCCAGTGCGGGAGTTGGTGCGGGGGCCCTGGTACTCCAGCTGGAAGTTCTCCTTGGTTGAAGTAGCCGCCCCGTCCGTAAGCGTTGCGATGTGGTTCAGCATGTCTGCGTTCTTCTGGCCATCCCGTCCCCGCAGGAATGGGTGCACGAAGTGGATCTTCACCGACTGGTAGTCACGCTTGCCGTCGCGGCCAGACCGGTGGATCATCTCGATCGCGTCGTCCCCCTGGAGGAGCTTGCCAAGTCCGAGCTTCCGGAACACTGAGAACACCATCTTGGCTGGGATGTGCGTGTGGACATAGCCGATGTAGAGGGTGAATGCCTGGTCGCCGCCGACGGCACACTCGACCGCGGCTGGTTGGGGAGAGCTGGGCGATGAGGACTGGCGCCCACGGCGGGCATGCGGCGAACTCTGGCGGTTTTGGCGGTTTTCGCGGTGGCCGATCCCCCGGCTAGCGGCCTCGGCCGCGGTGCGCGGCTGCACGGTACGTCCCTTGGTCATGATTGACTAAGTACGAGAGGTAGCTGTAAGTCGGTTTGAAAGTTTGAAAGGTGATTGCTTGAAAGTTTGAAAGTTTGAAAGTTTGAAAGGTGCTTGCTTGAAGTCAAGAACAGTAGTGAGTGAGGGAGTTGAGATACATACTACCACTGGGAAAAAAGTATTTCAATTTTCCCAGGTACCTTTCTGTGCTCATTTCGTAAGCTCTTTCGCCTTCTCCGCCAGTTCAAGTTGTAGACCTGTCCGGCTATAATCATCAACATAAGCCGAAGGGATGTCAACGGCTTGCATGGCCAGTTGCAGTTCGTCATCATCGAGATGTGATATGCTCTTCGAAACATGGCCTGGTGGTTGCACGATTAATATAGGATGGGGGTTTCCTGTTATGGTCAATGTGATAGGACAGTGGTCGCTTCCCATAGTGTTGTGTATAATCTCAGGGTTTGTGACATATGACATGAATGACTTCTGTACGAGGAAGTAGTCAATCCGCCATCCGATGTTGTTGGGTCGGTAGGTCCTTACTCTTTGTGTCCAATAAGTGTAGAGATTCGGACTAGGGTTGTAGGCACGTAGCACATCAACAAAGCCATTCGCCAGGAGTATTTCAAAGCCATGTCGTTCAGCAGACAATAATCCTGGTTGCTTCGCCCATTTCTTCGGTCGAGCCACATCTATATCTCTCCGTGCTACATTGAAGTCTCCACAGAGAACCATCGGTGCCCCCCCATCTTCCATAAGTTTTCCGACATACCTCCGGAATTCACCATCCCATACTTCAGCTCTGAAAACAGCCCGTGCATCTTTGGCATTACGTGAATTGGGGGTGTACACTGTGAGTAGTCGGAGCTTCTCGAACCGGACGCAGCATATCCGTCCTTCCCGGTCAAATCCCTCGATAGGGAGGACTTCTTCGAAGGGGATCTTCGACCAGATTGACGTCCCGCTCAGCCCTTTCCGTTGGGTCGTACCATCAGTGTTGTGCCATACTTGGTGGGGGTACATCTCGCTGAGTTTCTGGTAGATCCCTGACTTTACGTCCCGGACCACCTCCGCTTGCGTTGCCTTCGTCTCTTGAAAGCATACAACATCGTATTGTCCATCATGTAACCAGTCCAAACTCCCTCGTTTCAAGCAGGCACGTATGCCCGCCACGTTCCATGAGACTATCCGCATTCCTCTATAATGAGATTGTCTCTCCCGTTTCAAAGTATTTCAATTTCCAATTGCATCTGCAGAAGGAAATTGATTTAGATGGCCACTGTCTTTTCCGTCAGCAACACAAAATGCCCGTCACCTTTGCTGACTTCTTCTGTGGACTAGGTGCCTTCCACACCGCTTTCAGTAGAGACAAAACTGACATCGACTACCAGTGTGTTTACGCTGGGGACATTGATGAGAGGGTCCGCAAAATCTATGAAGAGAACCATGGTATTCTCCCCGGTGGGGACATTATGAAGGTTGTCCCGTCTGAGCTCCCCGATTTCGACATTCTCTGTGCTGGTTTCCCGTGTCAGCCGTTCAGTATCGCTGGCAAAAAGGAGGGGTTCCTAGACAAAAACAGAGGCAACTTGTTCTCCGTCTTGCTCACCATCATCGATGCCAAGCAGCCATCTGTCCTCATGTTGGAGAACGTCAAGAACATGGAGACAATCCATAAGGGCGAGACTTTCAGGGCCATCGTGGGTCAGTTGGAGGCACGCGGATACAATGTCTCTCACAGGGTCATCGACTCCCGATACTATGGGTCACCCCAGTCCCGTCATAGAATCTACATGGTCTGTAGTAAAGAGGGGGAGTATGTCTTTCCGGAGGTGTCTCAGCCTATCGTTCCCGTTTCCACGGTCATTGACCCTTCGGTGGACACATGGTTCGACTATGAGGCGAAGTACTCTCTCGAGGAGTGTACAGGAACCCGCGGCATGATGAAGTACAAGTTGATGAACAAGGCAACGGGGAAGGGTGGTCGTCAGGGGGAGCGGGTTTACACTATCGACGATTGTGGACCTACGATTTGTGCATCATCGGGGGGTCCTGGTGCTAAGACTGGGCTGTACGAGGTGCAGCCGGGCAAGATCCGAACATTGACGGTCCCTGAGACGCTTCAGATGTTCGGGTTCTCTCCAGACTACAAGTATGAGACACTCGCAGCGAAAAAGAGGATGCTGTTCTACTTGGGTAATAGTATAGTGGTCAATGTGTTGGATGAGATGGTAAAGGGGTTGTCGAGTGTATTGGGATCACATGGCGATGGTTTCTAAGAGTTTGTCGGGGATGTTGAGGGATCTGAAGACGAGTTTGAATTGGATGTTATTGCCGGACTTCTGTTTGTTGTCTCCACCTTTTCTCTGTATTGACAGGGGTCCGAGTTTGATCACCGAGTGTCGTGGGGTGATTGCGAAGTTGAAGGTCATCAAGTGTTCGACCACGTCGTTCATTCGGTACATAGTCACCTCAGCAGCCGTCCCATTATATTCGATTCCGCACAGATGGTGGGGTTGTGTGGATGGGTCCGTACCAAGAAGGACTGTCTCTACGATATCCCGTTTGTTGTTCTCCAGGGTCTGAGTGAGTTGGGTGAGTTGTTCTGGAGTGTAGTTGTCGGTGGAGAGAAGTACTCTGTTTTTGGAGGGGTCAACGAGTTGTCCGCAAGGCAGAAGGGGTATCTCGCAGAGTTTCTTGAGCATCTCTCCGGTGGGTCCGGTCAAGCCCGTGACGTCATCGATGAGTTGTTGGGTCCATCGGCGATCGACTTGTCCGAATCGGTTGGCGGTGTGTTTCTTCACTTGGAGATTCCACCCTCCGTTTGTCACGTCGGTTTTGCTGGTCCCAGGAAGTTTCCTGAAGACTCCATCGCTGGTGGTCCCACAGAAGGCATGGTATTTATCGCGTAGGGAGTTGTTGAGCAAGTCAGCGAGGTGAGTCTCTGCTTGGTAGCCTTGTTTGGCTGTCGCGGATCCGGTGGTGGCTGGTTTAATCCATTGCCATTCTGGTTTCTCTGCGATCCACGCAATGGCTTCTTTGGGGTCAAAGCCGTAGTGTTGTCCGAGTATTTGGATGAGGGCCCGGGTAGCCCGTTTTGTGGGTCTTTTTCCCACTGGCATGTTTATACTGGAGTGTATGCTTAGAGTCAAAAACCAGAAAAGTATTCAATTTCCAGCCGAACGGGAAAAAGTGGAATATGTTTTTGGGTTTTAGATTTCGGTTCTGTTTTTGGGTTTTAGATTGGGAAGGGTAGCATGTGTGGGCAGGTGGCGGGAGGACTTAGTTGTCGTTGTCATCCTCGCCATCGGAGTCAGACTGGGCGTCGTCGAATTGGATGTGTTGTTCACCAGCACTATCCGTCATGAGGACACCGATCTTCTCGTGTACCACCGAGCAGTAGATGTCCTGTGTGGACTTGTCCAGGAGGTAGGCGACCCCGTCGAAGGTGAACGGGCTGACCTTGAGTGGGGCTTCATCTTCATCTTCATCTTCGTCCTCTGAGTCGAAGGTGAACGGGCTGACCTTGAGTGGGGCTTCAACTTCATCTTCGTCCTCTGAATCAATGGCGAATGGCAGATCAGCCATGCTGGCGGTATCCGCCTTGTGTCCAACGGTGGCTACGCACAACTCGGCTTCTTCATTGTCGCTGTCGGAATCGGTCTCCGCCTCGTATGACTCTACCTGGGCCGCTGACGGCCTACCGACCACGATCTGTTCGGCCTGAGCCTCTGCCACCAGCTTCTGGATCAGATCCGCGGCTGGGACGGCCGACTCGGTCTCAGAAGCTGAGCTGTCGGTGACAACTGCGGTCTTCGCGGCCTTCGGCCGGCCAGAGCGGCGGGCCTTGGCCTCCCACTGAGCCGCCGGGATGGTCCACCCGAACTTCGCCGCTTCCGTTTCGGCCGCCGAGTGATCGTCGATGATCGCCTGGTTGTCCGACTTCTGGAGGAAGGTCATGTATGTGACCGGTTGCTGGCCGTTCGGAGCCCGCCAGCCCGCCTCACCGCGACCCTCGATGGTACCGCAGTTAGGGAGCCCATGCTGGTTCTTCTCTCCCTGCGTGAAGCAGGTCTTGCAGAAGTTCCCACAACCCTTGCCTGGCACCTTAGTGCACTGGGTGTAGAGACCGTGGTTATTCCGGATGCCGTAGCAGCAGCCATCAATCCGCCCGAGGAAGGGAAGTGACAGTTCCGGAACGACTGGCTTCTTCGCCGCCTTCTTCTTCAGGGCCTTTTCCTTCTTTGGGACATTTACCTTCACCGGGGCGTTCGGCTCGACCGGGGCGGTCGGCTGGTCTGGGGTTGCCGGAGCTGCCGATGCAGCCAACACCTGAATATCCGCCCCAGAAGCAGGTTCAGGGGTGGATTGCCGCTCGGACTCATACCGCTGGCGGGCGGCTGTAGATGCCACCTTGAGCTTAGCCGCATCGGCGTGGAACGACTGAGCAGCGTCGGTGTCCTTGATTTCGGACCAGGCCGCCCCAGCAAGCTTTTGTACATCGCTCGCCTTCATCCCGGCGATATCGGAGGCGTGTTCTTCGCGGTACTGCTTGGAGAACAGGAAGAATGCAGTCGGCGACCGCTTAGGGGCATTCGGATCCTTTGTCTTCTTGGTCTTGGTCTTGGTCAGGACCAGCGAGGTATCGATGCCCTTGATATGCAACATCGCGTCCGCCGCGTCGAATCCGTACTTGTCCGCGAGGGTCTTCACGAGCGAGGCGTTGGACTTGTCGAAGAAGTCCAGGAGTGAGGTGTGCTGGAAGCCGGCCATGATTGAGATGGTTTTTGCTGTAGGTTTCCGAGTAGGTAGCTGAAAGTTTGTTTGAAAGTTTGTTTGAGAGTTTCGTACGTTGAACGTTCGATGTGAGCTGTTTGTGTGCGTTTGAGATGCATACCACCATTGCAAAAAAAGTATTTCAATTTTCCCGGGTTTCCTAACGTACATGCGTACCTAACGTATACCCCTACATAGGAGTTCATATGGCTCATATCATTCCTGCGATGAATCATCCTAACGGTATCACTCATACGCTAACGTTAGGAAACCCATGTTTCCTTGTGAAAATTGAAATACTTTTTTTGCAATGGTGATATGCATCTCAAACGCACACAAACAGCTCTCATCGAAAACCAAAACCAAAAACCAAAACCAAAAACCAAAAACCAAAAACCAAAAACCAAAACCAAAACCAAAACCAAAACCAAAAACCAAAAACCAAAAAAGATAATGACTGCTCGCACTGTCACTTTCGGTGATGTTGCTGAAAATGGCCCGGGGATGCAGCACATCGGAACTGCTTCGGGAGTCGGCATCACTCGGTCGGAACTGGAAAAGGCCAAGACTAAGTTCGAGGCAGCCGGGTTGGTCTGTGAACTCGTGGACCTTCGTAGGGAGGGTTGGGCTGGTGAGGTATTGCAGGATGTGCCTTCAGATCTATTGGATTCCTGGAGAGAGTTGGATTCCGCTTGCCTTCTGGTTGTGCGAGGCGGTGCAAATCTGCTCGCAGGAGAAGGTGGTCTGGCGGCGATGACGGCAGAACAGGAGGGTTTGGAGCCAGATAAGAAGGCTTGGATGCGAGGTCGGGTCGTAAACAAGTTGGCTCGTTGGAACTTGTGCTATGCGGATGAGGCTCAACAGGCCGATCTTGAGAACCGCAAGGGTACGATTGTGCCCTTCTCCAAGCTCCCGGTGCTGAGTCATGCTCGGTCCGAGTTGCCGAAGTATTTCGGAGAAAAGGGTCATCAGTTGAATGCTGAACTCAATGTCTACTATGATGTTGCGAAGTGCGGCATCGGATTCCATGGCGATGCTGAGCGGAATGTCACGATCGGCATCCGGCTCGGTATCGAAATTCCTTTCGAATACCAGTGGTTTCAGGAGGGCAAGCCTATTGGAAATCGGATCCGCGTGGAGTTGAAGCAGGGCGATCTGTACGCCATGGGTGCGAAGGCTGTCGGTACGGATTGGAAGAAACGCAAGGTGCCAACTCTTCGGCATGCTGCTGGGGCCGCCAAGTTCTTGAAGATAAAGTAGAGAGAAGTGTGGTAAGATAGGAGAAACATATCGCAGTAGTAGGCGGTATTTTTCATTTAGGCAGCGATACAACCCGCAATACAGAACCCTGCTAGGACCATATAAAACCAAATTGGTACTTGTCTTTGTTTCTTCTTGTGCATATGCCGCATTTACAGTTATGGGGGTGTACTCTGCTTGCTATGTTGGGTTATCTCTTCATCTAAGTTAGTAATTGACCAAGAGGGAAACCGATCTCAATGCTCCCCCGTAACATTATACAATCATGGATGTTGAACGAACCATCGATCTTGGCGATGACAACACCCTAATACTCGGCCGTTACACCAGCCCCGTCACCTACACTTCTCTCGCACAGTCTATTCCCTTCCAAGAAAGTGTCACCCATCTATTCGGCAAAGAATACAAAACCGGACGACTCGTCGCCACTATGGGTGCCGCATATAGCTACAACGGTCAAGTAGCCTCCGACCCTACACCCATACCATCCCCTGTACAATCCATCATGTCCACATTGTCTATACCCCTCAATACTCCATTCAACTCTTGTGTTGCCAACTACTATCCTGATGGGTCTGTTGGATTAGGTGCACATGATGATGGAGAGAAAGAGACTTCACATATCGCTACCGTTTCATTCGGTGCCGAACGCAAGTGTCTCTACACCAAAAAGGACAAAACAGAGTCATACACAATACTTTTGAAGGACAGATCTATTGCCGTCATGTGCGGACCCACATTCCAACGACTCTGGAAACATGCCATCCCGAAGATGAAGACTGACTCACCCAGAATCAGTCTCACTT
>Ga0206682_10003899_pt1 | contig 12447 bp, 7 predicted proteins | sample M240m12015metaG_FD_155444 | JGI IMG/M metagenome (GOLD analysis project Ga0206682, IMG submission 155444) | Ammonia-oxidizing marine archaeal communities from Monterey Bay, California, United States - M2 40m 12015 | ecosystem: Environmental > Aquatic > Marine > Intertidal zone | place: USA... | reverse complement strand
TTGAAATGGTGAGAGCCGGTTTTTTTTCGCCCCGCCCCCCCGCGTCGTTTCCCGCGACTCCGACGATGATCAGACCACTCATCGCCGTGCTTCTCTCAACCTTCCACGCAGACTTCCCCCAAGGCTAACCACGATGGGGAGCTTCGGCCGTCGCTCTCGTCGCCCTCCGTGAACGAGGACATGCCCCTCACCAGGAAGCAGGCCGTCGCGGTGCACACCGGAACGCTCATCCCCATCGTCGGCTTCCTCGCGCTGTACTCCACCATGGGGCTGGGCATCACCGTCTACGCGGAGCTCAGCGAGCCGGGTAACTACGCCATCGCGTGGTACCTCGGCGTCGTGTCCATCGCGTGGCTCGCGGTGATGTTCCTGGTGGACGCCTTCGACGCGAGTCTCACGTCGACGTCGGCGCAGCGCAACGTGACGATACTGACCTCCATACCGTGCATCACGCTCTTCGTGGCGTCGTTGCTGTCGGTGGAGTACTACGTCAGCGCGCCCATCGTGCTCTTTGTCATCTTCAAGTTACTGGTGGGTAAGGTGATCCGCGACCAGGTGTGCCCCCGCGTGGGCCTGAAGCAGTACATGCTGCATACTGGCTGGGGCAACATCGCGTTCACGTTCGTCACCCTCATCGCGTGGATCATCTGGATGCACGTCTGGGATAAGCAGTGGGACGATAAGGAGATGTTCGCGGATCACCACGCGGATCTACGGTGCAACAGGTACGTCCACAGTCTGGAGTACAGCCGGTGCAAAGCCGCGTATCTCCTGTGGGTGTCGCCGCTCATCGTCGCCACGCTGTGCTTCTTCTACGGGATCGCGTCGCTGTACCTGTGCAGGGAGCAGGGCGCGATGAAGATGATCATGATACAGTTTCTCATCCTCGGCATGGGCCTGTGGGTGTCCATCAGCATCTCCGGAGCGGAGATGGGTCTGGCGGATGACATCCTGCAGTTTGGCGTGCTCTTCTGCACCCTCCTCGTCGTCGTCAGCGTCAACATCATCGGCTTCGACAACCTCAAGGAGAAGATCTCGAGCATGAAGATCGCGAGTAAGATGACGGAGTACTCGCAGAGCAACCCCGCCAAGGGCCTGATCATCGTGCTGTGCCTGCCGATCATGCCGTTCATCCTCCTGCTCAGCGTGGGAATCAGGTACACGCGCAAAATCGGCCTTTCCTTCGCGACGCACCGCCGGGAGGAGGACAAGGAGACGAAGTGGATCACCAGGTACATCCGGGACAGCTTCATGTGGCTGTGGGGCCAGGAGACCACCAGCGTCTTCACCTGGGCCTGTTACATCGCCATCTTTTATTTCGTGTGCGACGTCGGCGTCGGCAAGGGCGCGGTTCTCTTCCTCGGGTACATGATCTCCATCATGAAGGAGCTCAACCCCGGGGTGGTGATCGCGTGCTTCGTCGTGCTCGGCGTGAGCATGTTCCTCCTGCCCCCGATCCCCGGCCCGCCCGTGTACCTCACCGGCGGCGTCCTCGTCGTCGGCGCCATGGAGGATTCCGTGGGCTTCTGGCCAGCCACCGTGATTTGCATCTTCGTGTGCTGGTTCACGAAGTTGATCTCATGCTCGCTGCAGCAGAAGCTCTTCGGCGAAAACCTCAGCGGGTACGTCGGCGTACGATACGCGGTCGGCATCAACTCCATACAGATGCGCGCCATCAGGTACTGCCTCATGCAGCCCGGGCTGTCCATCCCAAAGATTGCCATTCTCTGCGGCGGACCCGACTGGCCGACGTCGGTGCTCTGCGGCATCCTCGGCGTGCCCCTCAAGGAGGCCATCATCGGCACCGCCCCCGTGCTCCCGCTCTACCTCGCGTACACCGTCATGGCCGGCGCGTTCACGCTGAAGCTCAGCAGCGATTGCGCCGCGGATACGCCGGCTGCCGGTGTCAACTCACCCTCGCCGCCGCCGCCGCCGCCGTTTCCCCCGCCGGGTACCGCGTACGCCAGCACAGGCGACACCAACTACTGGGAGATGGCCAGCGCGGTGGCGCTCGGCGTCGCGATGATCTCCATGTCCTGCACTTCCTTCGCGGCGGTCTACTTCATGGAGGACACCATCGAGAATAAGCGCAAGGAGTGCGAGGCGTTTCCGGTTGATGAGGAAGTCGAGGCTAGGGAGAAGAAGGTGCAGCGACGCAAGGCGGCGTACAAGGCTGTCACCTCGTGGGACGCCCTGCCCAAGCTGGACAAGTACCTCCTCGGCACATCGCTGTTCCTGATGACGCTCTCGTGCCACATCGCCGGTAACTTTGGCTCGCTCTGCTTCGCCACGTTTTCAGTCACGTGCTCAGTCGCGCTCGCAGACGTGGTGCTGCCGCTCGGGTGGGTCGCCATCGGGACGTTCAGCACGGGATGTCTCACGTTCTACGTGTACGGCAAGGGCGCCGGACGACGGGCTAAGAAGATCGTGAAGGCTGAGAACGACGCCGACATGGTCACGGAGATTGGGCCCGGGGGGGCGCGGGGCGGCGCCGGCCGAGGGGCAGTCGCGGCTCCGTCCGTCGCAGAGCAGGAGCCCGGGAAGTTGCCGGGCGCGGTGACAGAGCAGCAGGCGGCGGCGGCGGCGTGGTCGGACGATGAGACTCCCCCGGGGAGCGTTAGCAGCTACGGGGACTACGGGGAGGACGAGGAGGAGCAGGAAGGCCCGAGGGACAAGCCTTGGGAGCGCATGTAGTGCACGCGTTGACGACAGCGCAGCACTAGTCGACGTACGAACATTTAACATTTATTGACGTTAAAATTCTATTTCGTATTTGCCCCTGCCCACAGCATGCGAAATGCCCTCCTCCAACCTCTCGCGTTTATGGTATAAAACCTGCCGAAGTGCCGCTGGCTCTCCCTCTATTCCACGCCCAATCGCCAAGGTGAGCGACCCGAATTCAAGTCCACGCGCCCTATCGGAGTGCCCCCCGTCGTGGTCGGCGCGTCTCGCATCGAAGCACGCGTCGCCGCGCGCGGTCGGCTCCGTTTTCCGGGCCCGTCATGCATCCTCGGAGAAATCCACTCCGCTGCTTTCCCGTGCCTTCCGACCGTCTCGCTGACGGCGTCCTCCCCTTCGCTCCGAATCCGCAGGGTCGATAATCAACCCTATAGACGCGCCGTCGTCGTTGATAAACAGCACCGGACAACATGCTTATTCCCAAGAAGAACCGCAAGGAGGTGTACAAGTACCTCTTCCGTGGTGCGTACCCAGGCCCTAGCAGCCAGCCAGAGACTCTCTCCCTCGAGATGATTGAGAAAAAGTGCCGCGACCGCCCCGCCGGAAACCCGACGCTGACCGCCCTTCCCGACCCCATTCAATCTCGCAGAGGGCGTCATCTACGCCAAGAAGGACTTCAACCTCCCCGCTCACCCCGAGATCAAGGAGGTTCCCAACCTTCAGGTGAGCATCGCGCGTCGGAACGTCGCACCGTCAAACCCTAAATCCCATCGATTAGATTCAGATTCCATCACATCGCATCACATCGAACGAGCGCTGACCTATATCCCCCCACCCCTAACAACGAACAGGTGATCAAGCTGATGCAGTCCTTCACCTCCAAGGAGCTCGTCAAGGAGCAGTTCTCCTGGAGGTACTACTACTGGTACCTCACCAACGAGGGCATCGAGTACCTTCGCGAGTACCTCAACCTCTCCGCGGATGTCGTCCCCAACACGCTGAAGAAGTCGACCCGCCCCCCTACCCGCCCCATGGCGGACGAGCGCGGCCCCCGCCGCGAGGGCGGTGACCGCGGTGGCGGCCGCGATGGCTACCGCTCCGAGCGCCCCGGCGGTTTCGGCCGCGGCGGCGACAAGGCGGGCCCCGGCGGTAACTTCAAGCCCCAGTTTGCTTAAAGCGCCACTGAGGTTCAGCGTTCATTCCGAGTTGCATAGAATATTAGTTCGTGTGTAGGACCGGGCGATGGAAGTTATTAATCGATGAAAACCACTTTCGTCTCATCACGACAATCACGCGCTAAGATTATCACTTCTCCACGATGGCGTACACCGCGGAGGCGTCGAGGCTTCCGAAGTCCTTCTCCCTCAGCCACGCGACTACGTCTTTCGCCATGACGTCCACGCCGCCTGGAATTTCAGATTCGAAGTTGAGCACCATCACCGGATCGTGCAGGCTCTGCCTCAGCAGGAACCAGCCCCGCTTCCCGTCCCCTTCGTCCCTGTTCACGCGGTACCCCTCGTAGTTGACGTCGACCGGCGTGTACCCGTCCATGGAAGTCACCGCGGACTTGAGCTCGTCGAGGACGTCGCCGCCGTACGCCTTGAAGTCGTCGGCGGTGATCTTCAGGCGCACCTCCTTCTCCTCGAGCGGCTCCCGCAGCTCGGAGAGCAGGTCGGAGATGCCCGCGCCGCCGCGCAGCCTACGACGGACCGCCTCGATGATGATCTTGACCGCGATGTACGCGCCGTCGTCCAGGCAGTAGTTCTCCTTCATCGCGCCGTGGCCGGAGGTTTCAATCATGAGGTGGCACGGCTCCCCCGCCTCGTCCCTTCGCACGCCCTCGTTGATCACGTTCTTGTATCCGCGCATGTAACGCACGTGCTTGCCGCCCTTACCCTCGATGAAATCCGCGAGCCCGTCCGAGGTGACGCTGTCCGTCACCACCGTGCTTCCGGGGTGCTCGTCCAGGATGATGGCGGCGAGGAGCGCGATGAGTTTGTTTCGGTTGATTGGGTTCCCGTCGCCGTCGATGACGGCGGAGCGGTCCACGTCCGTGTCGAAGATGACGCCCAGGTCAGCCTTCGCCGCCACCGTCGCGCGCACCGCGCTGTCCATGGCCTGCGCATCCTCCGGGTTGGGCGAGTGGTTCGGGAAGTTACCGTCCGGGTCGAGGAACTGCGAGCCGCTCGTGTCGGCGCCCAGCGGACGCAACACGCTCTCCGCGAAGAATCCGCCGCTGCCGTTGCCGGCGTCGACGATGATCTTCATGCCAGTGAGGGGCTTCTCGGGGGTATCCGGGTGCGCCGCGCCCTTCTTGATGAGCTCGCGGAGCGTCGCCGCGTAGTCCTCGAGGAACGGGACGGACTCCACGCCGTCCTCGACGCCGTCCAGCGGAACGGCGTGGCCGCTCGGCTCCGCTTCGCAAGCCGCCGCGGCGCCTTCGCAGATGACCTCGATGTCCGCCTTGTCCAGGCCGCCGTCGCGTGTGAAGAACTTGGCGCCGTTGCGGTTGAATGGGAGGTGTGAGGCGGTGAGCATGATCCCGGCGTCGTACGCCGCGCCCGGGGTCACCGTCGCCATGAAACACGCGGGGGTCGTCGCGAGTCCCATGTCCACGACTCTCCCGACGCCTTTGCTGGTGAACCCCGCGAACATGGCGTTGGCGAGCGCGGGTCCGCTGAGCCTCGGGTCGCGACCCACGGCGATGGAGAGATCTCCGGGCTTCTTACCCTTCTTCTCCGCGAGCCAGTCCACGAAGGCGGCGCCGATGAGGTAGGCGGCCTCCTCGTTGAGCGTCACGGGCTCGCCCGGGACGCCCTCCAGGGCGACGCCGCGGACGTCGGATCCGTTCTGCAGCTTCTTGAGTATCGCGGGGGTGGTGGTGGTGACGATGGTGGACGAGGTGTCACCCTCGGCCGCGGCGGCGTGGGGGATGTGGGGGCTCGTCACCATGCCGCCGCGGTGTCCGGGGCGGCGTGACTTTGAGTGTCGGGACCGAACGCCGTGCTGAGTCGGGACGATTGACGCCGCGTTACTTTTCCCGAGGCACGATTGCATCGCAAGTTCGGTGGGTGTGTCGGGACGCGGATAAGGTAACGCTTTATCCCGTCGGCGGCAGCGGTTCGTGTGGTCGAGGGGACCGGGCCGGAGGCGCGAGGTGTCTTCGCGTTCGCTCTGCTCGCCGCGGGCGTGCCGATGTCGTCTGGGAAAGGAAGACCTCGGAAGTATCCCACAGATATTCCCGGGCACCTTTTCGCGGACCCCGATTGGTTGACGACGCCATCCGAGTCAAACTGTGCCCGGAGATGATACGCGAATAGTCATGACGCGTGCGCCGTTTTCTATTTGAAAGTTTCTATTTGGAGTTTCACGGCGATACAGTCAGCTTTGCCCCATTTTCCCGCTCGCTTTGGCCATCAATCCCGTCGTAGGTTTTGCCAGTGGGCCTCGCGCATCCATCCACACAGGGGAGGAGACGCCATGGCGGAAGTCAAGAAGGTGTCGGTGAACACGGACGAGGAGGCGCTCATAAAGAAGCGCCTCCTCACGCAGACCACCACCGCGAGGCCCGGCGCGGACCCCCCCGTGAAGAAGCTCACCAAGAAGTACGTCGCCTACGTCAACGCCTTGGCGCAGGACGACGGCGACGGGGACGGCACGGAGGCGGAGCGCGCGAGGGAGGCGTGGCTGAAGGAGATCGCGCTGTACGAGTTCAACATGGGAAGGTACCGCGCGGTCGCGTCGGCGAACGCGCGGGAGATGGAGCAGTACGCGAGCGCGAGCGCCGCGGTGGACGGCGAGGTGCGGGGCACGAAAGACGAGATCGCCGCGCTCAAGGCGGACCTGGACGGCGCCAGGCTGGACCGCCAGCACAAGGAGGAGTACGAGGCCCTGCGCCGGCTGTGCGTGCAATTCCCGAGTAGGTCGAACACCACCGCGCGGCTGGCGTCGCTCGAAGCCGAGATTGCCGAGCTGGAGACGGAGTCGGAGGCGACGGCGTCAAAGCTGGATCTACGCAAGAAACAGTTCGCCCTGCTCCTGCACCTAGTCAACGAACTCCAAGGGGAGCTCGCGGAGGAGGCGGCGACGGAGGCGGCGGAGGCGGACGCGAAGGCCGCGGAGGAGTTAGAAGAAGGGGAGATGGAGGAGGGAGAGATGGAGGAAGGAGAGATGGAGGAGGACGAGGAGGAGGGCGCGCTCGACCCAATGGAGGAGTAGTATGTATCTTTGGAATATCGAATTAAAACTTAGATACAGCTATGGGTACAGTCGCCGCGTCGCGCTGATTTCAGCTGACGCGTGCTATGCGTGTGCGTTGGGACCGCCCAGTCGGTGTCAGGCTGTAGTCCCGGAGTCTTCAGACTTCAGCTCTCGGTTTCGCTTCCGCGCGTACAGCTCCGGGTTTTCGTACGCCAGGAAAGATTCGTGCAGCGTACTGTGCAGCCGCGCCTTGGTCTCCTCCGCGGAGATGCGCTGGTCGAACGGAATCGCGGTGTTGATCGCGAGCTCGAAGATGTCGGTGACGAAGACGACGCCGTTCTCCGTGTCCGTGGTGACCACCGCGCGCTGCACTTTCATGGGCAGCGCGTGCAGCGCGTTGAGGATGTCCTGCAGCAGTCCTTGCCGGTCGGGAGCCTTGATCTTCACGTAGCAGATCTCCGCGCCCATCTCGACCGCCACGTTGAGCACCTCACCGCTGCTGAGTACCGAATCGGACCCGTTGGCGGGGTTCCGGACGGCAGCCTCGCCCGCCGGGTCCGAGCCCTGCCCGCCCTGCCCGATCGCCAACATCTCCCGCAAATGCGACGGCGCCCCCCCGCCGCCGCCGCCGCCGCCCGCTCTCAGCGCGGCGAGCTCGCGCTCCTGCTCCTCGCACCTCGCCTTGACACTCGTGATCAGGTTAATCGTATCCTGCAGCACGATGTATTTGCTACGACGTCCCTCGCTCTGGCCCGGCTGACCCGGGACTAACGACCGCAACTCGTCAATCATCGCGTTGATGCGGTCGCGCCGCTGCTTCTCGCTCGCGCCGTGACTCACCCGCTGCGAGTTGTCCTCATCGGTGACGGACGACTTGACGGGCGGAGTGGACACGCGGGCGGGAGGAGGCCCGGCGTTCGCATCGTCAGTGGACGCACCGCGCCCGGCGCCCCGGCCGCGACCGCGATTCGCCGCCGGCGACGGCTTCCCCGGTTGAAACTGAAGGCTCTGAAGGCCAGACTGGTTGAGCCTCGCCGCGGCGGGCGAGTGCGAAGTGGGGTGGCTCAGGCCGGTGTTCTGGTTCGCGGGAGCCAGGCCCAAGCCGACGTGAGTGAGCCCGCCGGCGACTGCGATTTCGAGATGGGATGGGATCGGTCAGGCAGGGAGTCGGGGCGCGAACGGGGCGGGGTCCAAATGTCAGCTCATGCGCGCGGGATGGGAATTAAATGGATGTTATCGCACGTTCGTCCGCGGTCGTCGCGTTGTCCATAGTCTCCATGAAGCTGAGGAGGTCGTGGAGCTCCGTGTCGGTGTACGTTCGGTCCTTGCCCGCATCGTCGAAGAGCGGGGCGAGGCCGCCGGTGTGCTCGTTCTCGTCCCCCATCGATCCACCAGACCTATCTCTGCTGGATGGAGCCAACTCAGAGTCAAAATCACTGTTCGCAGGGCGCCGCTCTCCTAGGAGAGCCCTCGGGATCGCCGGGCTTGCTTCTCTCTCGCGATCTGTGTCCGTCCGATGAGCACGTAGATCGGTGTGGAGCGCAAAGGCGCCTGTGCACCCACGTGCGGGTCGCAGCCGCGCCGACCACACCGAATGCGGCCGATATCTTAACAGTCCCACGTCGCAGCTGCCTCGACGGTGGTTCGGGAAGATGACGCATATGACACATAGTTGCCGCGGTTGATTCGCACATACAGCTAGACGGTCATTAAACGCGCCAATTCGATGAAATAGGAACAAGAAAATTTACGGGAAGAATGCCGTACTGATAGATAGAGAGGAAAAACTTGTTGACCAGCAATTATGGTTTGAAACCCTGCTAATTAATAATCAGGTGACTTTGTTTGGGTCAAACTTCCCGAGCTCCACCATCATCGGCCTGAGGCTCTTACCCCTGCTCTCCCACTCGTCCATGCACACGCGAGCGTAGTGATCGAACAGCTCGTCCTCCTCCTCCAGCCGCCTCGTGTTCGCCAACGACGCGCGCAGGTCCAGCTCCCGCTCCATCGTCGCCTTTTTAATCTTGCGAGCGATCTGCCGCACGTGCGCCTGCTGCAGCCGCTTGTTCCGCGCGAATAACTCCATCTTCTCCTCCTCCTCCTCGCGCTGCAACTGCTCGTTGCGCTGGGCCCACTGCCGCACGAACAGCTCCTCCCGCTCCCGCTCCCGCGCCCGCTCGGCAGCCTTGATCGCGAGCTGCTGCTGCCTGGACAGCTCGATGACGCGAAGGTCCTCCAGGCGCTCCGCAGCCTTGAGCGCGTCGCTCGCGTCTCGCGCCGCCTCCGCGCGTTCCGCCGCGTTATCCTCAGCCTCCACCTCCTTCTTCTGCCGCGCCATGAGGTCAGCCTCCATCCGCGCCACCATCGCGTCGCGGACCGCCGCCTTCTCGGCGTTCTTGGCCTCCGCGTGAACCCTCCGCGCGGCGTCCTTGCGCTCCTTTGCTCGAGCGAATTGTTCAATCTTGCGATCCATCGCCGCCTCCGCCGCAGCCTCGCCGGCTTTGTACTCCTTGAGCGCCGCGTTAGCCGTCGCGGTCTCCATCGCGCCGCGCATCGCCTCCTCGCGCTTGCGCAGCTCGCGCAGCTTCTCCTCCTCTTCCTCCTCGCCGGCTTTGTACTCCTTGAGCGCCGCGTTAGCCGTCGCGGTCTCCATCGCGCCGCGCATCGCCTCCTCGCGCTTGCGCAGCTCGCGCAGCTTCTCCTCCTCTTCCTCCTCGGCGGCGCGGCGTCGGATCAGTTCACCCTCCGCGACGTCCTCGCGCATCTCGGCTAAGATCTGCGTCTTGAACTGCTCAATCTGGAGGAGCTGCGCGTCCCTCTGGCGCAGCGCGGCGCGCTTCCGTTCGTCAGCCTTGGCCGCCTCCGCGTAGTCGGCGACCTCCCAGGCCTTCTCCCGCTCCTTCACGAGGACGGCTTCGTGCCGCTCGCGGGTCTCCTCGACGCGGCGCTTCAGGTCGATCTGTAGGTCCCTCTCCTGCAGCACGTCGGAGAGCAGCAAGGATGAGTTGAAGGATTTGACCCTGTCGGTCTGGTCGTAGAGCATCTTGTTCGCTCGCATGATCTGCGCCTGCCGCTGCGTCGCGCGGATGGACGCCTCCTCGCGGTCAAGGACGCACTTGGCCTCCTCGTCGTCGTCGAGCCTCTGCGCCTTGGCCTGCTCTCGCTGGTTCCGCTGCGCCTCGAGGGTGTTGTTCCAGGTGCCCTTGCGAGCTTCGCTGAGCTCCTTGAGCGTATCCTTCTCGGTGTTGGTCGCGACGACCGCGCGGCGCTCCTCGGTCTGCCTGCGCATCCTGGCGAGCTCCTCCGAGCTCAGGATGACCGGACCCATTTTAGGGAATTATGTAGACTCCGAACTGACGCTCTCGCCGGAATCCGCGCCTCGTGGACGGCTCGACCGATCTCGGGGGTATCGCTCTCGCGGCCGAGTCTAGAGACACGTCTCCGCGGGTGTTCGCTCGGTGAAACCGGACGTGCGACGGTTCAAGGGCGCTCGGAACACTGGCCGGAGGGGCTGATTGTGGCGGGGAGACTAAATCGGGCAGGTCAAGTCACCGCGAACAAAGGAGGGGCTGTGTAAATTTCGCTCATCAGTTTCCACAGCGGCTTCGGTTACGTATGGGAAAAATATTCGCGTAATTGCGGTTAGAGACGGGTAATTGCCTTTTCATCGTATGGATCCCCGGTCAGGGCCGAGGCGCTGGCGGGAGGTGCATTCCCCACCCGTCATTTCGGATACCGGCACCCCACTGAAGCTTCAAACGATCACGCGGCCCGATCGTCAGCGCCATTCGACTTCGCACTCGCCGTGGCGAGCGTGAATTCCCGTCTTGTCGTTTCGTTCACGTCAATTAACGACGGTTGTTGATGGCGGAGAACCTTCTGGCGGATCTGATGGGCAGCTTACTGATCGTCGCGCCCGCGGTGTTCGGCATAGTGTTCGCCTACTGGCTCTACAAGAAGCTGTGCAAGATCTCGCTGTTCAGGCAGAGCAGGGAGGACGATGAGGCGCTCCTGCGGCGCATGGAGATGGCCGACGCCGGCGAGGCTGAGGCAGATTCGTATCAGAAGCTCCGCCAAATCTACCGCGACATCCAGGCCGGCGCGAAGGCTTTCCTGGCGGCGGAGTACAGGATGTGCCTCGCCTTCCTCGTAGTCTTCGGCGTCGGCATGATCTTCTTCGTCGCCAAGGTTGAGTCCGGCTGGGACTTCAAGATCGGCACCCTCACCGCCTTCTCCTTCTTCGTCGGCGGCATCACCTCCATGGTCAGCGGCTACATCGGCATGATGATCGCCGTCTTCACCAACGCCAGGTGCACCATGTGCGCCACCCAGACCCCCGACTCGCTCGCGTGGAGGGATTCCTTCAACGCCGCCTTCAGGGGAGGCGCCGTCATGGGATTCGCCCTCTCCGGCCTCGGACTCCTCGTCATGTACTTCCTCATGTGCATGTACGTCTCCGCGTTCGACGTCGCCGTGGAGGCTGTCAAGCTCATGGAGTGCATCGCCGGATTCGGTCTCGGCGGCTCCGCCATCGCGCTCTTCGGCCGCGTCGGCGGCGGCATCTACACCAAGGCTGCCGACGTCGGCGCCGACCTCGCCGGTAAGGTGGTCGCGGGCATCCCCGAGGACGACCCACGGAACCCCGCCACCATCGCGGACAACGTCGGTGACAACGTCGGCGACGTCGCCGGTATGGGATCCGATCTCTTCGGCTCATTCGGCGAGGCGACCTGCGCCGCGCTGGTCATCGCCGCGCAGTCGCACGACCTCGTCTCCGCGGGCTGGGACACCCTGATCTTCCCGCTCTACATCTCGTCCGTGGGTATCCTCGTGTGCATGGCCACGTCCTTCGTGGCGACCGACTTCAGGCCGGTGCGCTCCGAGGCTTCCATCGAGGAGGTTCTCAAGACGCAGCTCACGCTCTCAACCGTCGGCATGACCGTCGCGATGTTCCCGGTGTGCGCCATGTTCATGCCCCAGGAGTTCTACCTCGGGCCCAAGTCGTTCGCGTCCGCGTGCGTCGAGGGCGTGAACACCTCCAAGTGCGTCACCATGGGTCCCATGTCCGCGTTCTGCTGCATCGCCGCGGGACTCTGGGGCGGCCTCATCATCGGCTTTGTCACCGAGTACTACACCTCCCACTCCTACAACCCCGTGCGCGAGGTGGCCAGGTCCACCGAGACCGGCGCCGCCACCAACATCATCTACGGCCTCGCCCTCGGCTACAAGTCCACCATCATTCCCGTGGGTATCCTCGCCGGCATCGTCTTTGTCGCGTTTTCGCTCATGGACATGTTCGGCGTGGCTCTCGCGTCGCTCGGCATGTTGGGCACGCTCTCCACCTGCCTCGCGATCGACGTCTACGGCCCCATCTGCGACAACGCGGGTGGCATCGCCGAGATGGCCGAGCTCCCCGAAGCCGTCCGCGAGAAGACTGACGCCCTCGACGCCGCGGGCAACACCACCGCCGCCATCGGCAAGGGTTTCGCCATCGGCTCCGCGGCGCTCGTGTCGCTCGCGCTCACCGCCGCGTTCGTCACCCGCACCGAGGTGCTCGAGAACGGCGTG
>Ga0206682_10003896_pt1 | contig 12451 bp, 11 predicted proteins | sample M240m12015metaG_FD_155444 | JGI IMG/M metagenome (GOLD analysis project Ga0206682, IMG submission 155444) | Ammonia-oxidizing marine archaeal communities from Monterey Bay, California, United States - M2 40m 12015 | ecosystem: Environmental > Aquatic > Marine > Intertidal zone | place: USA... | reverse complement strand
GGTTGTTTTGACAGCATTTATTGGTATGCCTGGCCTAGGCGCAAAACTGCTTGCCATGATGGGCAGCTTTAAGCTTGGTCGTTCTTTTGAAATTGGCATTACAATTGTTTTACTGGCTGTGACGTTAGATCGGTTATCAAAAGCCTGGGTGATCAAACAACCAGAACATTTTGAACGTGGAACACCATGGTGGAAGCGGCATGTTTATTTACTGACTGGTGTCGGTGCATTTGTATTATTTTTGTTGCTGTCTAATTTAGGCGTGCTCGCAGAGACATTTAAACCCATTTCTGATTGGCTGACATTGCTGGGGCGCAAGCAAGATTTCTCGCAGGGCAAGGAAATGGATAAAATTATTAAAACTGTACTCGCTATCGATGGGATCCAAGCGGTCACAGAATGGTTGCGTTGGTTCCTTAATGTAAAGGTACTGATTCCATTCCGTAATTCTTTGTTATGGATCCCAACCACTGCTTTTGTGATGTTTATAGCGGCGTTTGCATTGTGGCTCGGCGGGAAACGCCCTGCCATATACGCCCTGGTCTTCTTTGGGTTTGTTGCTTTTACGGGATGGTGGGATCGCTCTGTCATCACACTTTATACTGTGATTTCAGCGGTTATCCTATCAATGCTGATCGGCATTCCACTTGGTATTTTTGCTGCGCGGTCTGAACGGTGGGCGTCTCGAATCCTGTTGGCTTGTGATACTGCGCAAACGTTCCCATCTTTTATCTATTTGATCCCTGCAATTATGTTGTTTGGTGTAAATGATGTGGCAGTTGTTTTCTCCATCATTATTTTTGCAACAGTTCCGTTGACCCGATATACCATCGAAGGCTTGCGCACCGTCCCACCAGAAATGACTGAGGCAGCCGATATGGCAGGGGCAACGCGCATGCAAAAATTGATCTCCGTTCAATTACCCTTGGCGCTACCAACAATGGCGGTTGGTTTTAACCAAGCCATTATGTTCGCATTCTTCATGGTTATTATTGCAGCATTTATTGGCACGCAAGATTTGGGTCAGGAATTGCAACGCACGTTAGCAGGGACAGAGCTTGGCAAAAATTTTGTGCTTGGAATATGTGTATCGTTAATGGCATTAACATTTGATTTAGTTATTTTAAAATGGGCGGCTGACAAAAAAAAGCTGCTTGGATTAGATTAATTTTTTTCAATAAATGGCGTGAGACTATCCTGAAAAGCCAAAAGGAAATCTCCTGCAAGCTGTGATGGTTGGCTTGTTTTACGCCAAATGAGAGAAATACGATGCATAAGTGTTGGCTTAAATGCACGGATTACTATGCCTTTATCACGGTATTGTTCTGCATCTAAAGCGCTGATAATTGCTGCGCCTTGACCTTCTTGAATGATTTTGCATGCCGTTGAAAATTGGCGAACCTCTATCCATGTTTTTAAAGGTAAGCCATGACTGGTAAATGCGTCTGATAGTTGCAAATAGAACTGGCTGTCCCGCCGGGTGTGTATTATTTTTTCATCTATCAAATCTTCGGGTGTAATTTGTGTTTTCACACCGAGCGGATGATTTGGGGGAAGAATACACACTGATCGGATAAGAAGGTCTGTTGACTGGAGTGCTGGGTGCTCAGAAAAACCATCAGTAATGCCACAATCGTATTGCTGTCCGATTATCCATTCTTGGATCCGTTCAGGACGGTCTGGCTCGAGGGTCACACTTACGCCGGGCCGTTGAGCCAAAAATTTACTCAGAACATTAGGCAGATGGCTAGTGGCAAATCCGGGTAGGCAGGCGATCCGCAAATGGCCAGCCGTTTGATTAGAAAGATTTTGTTTAAGATCGCTTAGATGGGTTAATCCCTCAAGAATGCGCTGCACTTCTGGCAGCATATGCTTCGATTCGCTGGTTAAAACCAGTTGCCCGCTTTCACGTTTAAAAACCTCGAATTCCACACTTTTTGAAAAATCTGACAGCAATCGACTTGCGGCAGGTTGTGATATCTTTAGCGCTTTTGCGACACGTGTAATGGAACCTGTTTGCGCCAAGGCATTAAATGCCTCCAATTGTCTAAGCTGAAATTTCAAAGATTTATCCGATCTACCATAGTGTCTTCTTAGCTTCTCAAAATAAATCATAAATATAATACAGTGTTATTTTTTAATACTAAAAAATCGCTTTGAATTACTTATTTGTTATGCAACGTTCGCCGCACTGTTATTTGCGGCGGGCTTAAAGACGCTGCTTACGAATTTTCTGGGAGGTTAAATCAATGAAACATTCAATTCTAAGCTCGATGCTAACTGCGGGTGTGATGGCAATTTCGACAGCAGCACACGCTGAAGTAGAGGTTCAGTGGTGGCACGCCATGGGTGGAGCAAATGGCGAACGCGTTGACAAAATTGCTGCTGATTTTAATAAAACTCAATCTGAGTACAAAATTGTTCCAACGTACAAAGGCAACTACACCGAAACTATGACAGCAGCGATTGCTGGCTTCCGTGCAAAACAACACCCACATATCGTTCAGGTTTTTGAAGTTGGAACAGCAACAATGATGGCTGCTAAAGGTGCTGTCTACCCAATGGAACAGCTGATGAAGGATGCTGGTGAAGCGTTTGATAAATCTGATTATCTACCAGCAGTTATTTCGTATTATCAAACACCTGAAGGCGAATTACTTTCAATGCCGTTTAACAGTTCAACACCTGTTTTATGGTATAACGCCGATGCTTTGAAGGCCGCAGGTGTAGACGTTCCAAAAACGTGGAATGATGTAAAATCTGCTGCTCAAGCCCTCGTTGGAAATGGTATGAAATGTGGTGTATCGTTTGGATGGCAATCCTGGGTAATGCTAGAAAATTTCTCGGCCTGGCATGATATTCCAGTGGGCACCAAAGAAAACGGGTTCGCAGGTTTCGACACAGAGTTTACGTTTAATAATGACCAGGTGACCGCCCGTTTGGACGATATCGCCGCCATGTCTGCTGATAACTCATTTGTGTACGCTGGACGGCGAGGTGATAGCCTACCAATGTTCACAAACGGAGAGTGTGGCATGTGGATGAATTCTTCTGCATATTATGGTTCTATGGTTTCACAGGCAAAGTTTGATTTTAAGCAAACCATGCTGCCCATTGATACTAATGTAAGAGCGACACCACAAAATTCTATTATTGGTGGTGCAACACTTTGGGCGCTAGCAGGTCACGAGTCCGAAGAGTACAAAGGTGTAGCAAAGTTTATGACCTATCTCGCTTCCCCTGAAGTACAGGCATGGTGGCACCAAGAAACAGGTTACGTACCAATCACTACAGCGGCGTATGAACTATCCAAAAAGCAAGGTTTCTATAATACTAATCCGGGTACAGACACAGCGATCATACAGTTGAGCCTAAACACACCAACAGCAAACTCGCGTGGCGTGCGGTTTGGTAACTTTGTGCAGGTGCGTGATGTGATCAATGAAGAAATGGAAGCACTTTGGGCTGGTAATAAAACAGCCAAAGAGGCCATGGATGCAGCAGTATCACGTGGTAATGTTCTACTACGAAAGTTTGAACGTTCAGTGAAATAACTGAATTTTTAAACAAATATTGCCCCAAACCTTTTCTGGGGCAATATTGTCTTCACAACTGCCTTATTTGTTTGGACTTTTCACATGCTTAAGCATGTTCATTTTAATAAAATTTTATTGCCTTTGTTTTTGGTTTTCCCCCAAATCATGGTTACGCTGATATTTTTTATGTGGCCCGCAGGACAAGCCCTGTACCAAAGTTTTTTAATTGAGGATGCTTTTGGTTTATCGAGTGAATTTGTTTGGTTTGAAAATTTTCAACTGCTGTTTGATGATCAGATTTACCTCCAAACTTTTTGGCGAACAGCTGTATTTTCAACTCTTGTTGCCGGTTTAGCTATGTCTATCGCACTGGTCTTGGCAGGTTTTGCCGAACGGGTCATTAAGGGTAGAGGAGCTTACCGAACTCTTCTTATTTGGCCCTATGCGGTCGCCCCGGTATTGGCAGGTGCGCTTTGGGTTTTTATGTTCAATCCAACACTTGGCATTTTTCCTTTTCTATTGGAAAAGATCGACATTGATTGGAACCATTACTTGAATGGTGGCCAAGCGATGGGATTGGTTGTTGCGGCCGCCGCATGGAAGCAGATTGCGTATAATTTTCTTTTTTATCTTGCAGCGATGCAGTCTATTCCAAAGTCTGTGATAGAAGCTTCTGCTATCGATGGAGCCGGCCCGATGCGTCGCTTTTGGACCATCACCTTTCCATTGGTCTCCCCGACCACTTTCTTTTTATTGGTTATTAATATTGTTTACGCTTTTTTTGATACCTTTGGTATTATTCATGCTGTCACTCAAGGCGGCCCTGCAAACGCGACTACAATACTTGTTTACAAAGTTTACAACGATGGCTTTGTTGGCCTCGACCTTGGTGGTTCCGCTGCACAATCTGTGGTATTGATGTTTATCGTCATTATTATGACGGTTGTACAATTCCGATATGTTGAAAAAAAGGTTGAGTATTGATGGTTGAACATCGGCCCATGCTGACCTTGATTACACATATAGTGCTAATATCTGGTGTTATAATGATCGCACTGCCGATTTGGATTACCTTTGTGGCCGCTAGCCATGACGAGGTCCGCATGACACAAGCACCGATCCCAATGATGCCTGGCAGTCATTTCTGGCAAAATTTTAAGCGTACTCTGTTTGGCAGCGGATTATCTGGTAACGAAATCACACCAGTTTGGTGGATGCTGTTGAACTCACTTGTAATGGCGCTGTCAATCGCGACAGGTAAGATTGCCATCTCTCTTTTGTCTGCCTTTGCAATCGTTTATTTTAAATTCCCATTCCGCATGGGTTTCTTCTGGATGATTTTCCTTACCCTTATGCTTCCTGTAGAAGTCCGGATCCTACCTACTTTTGAGGTTGTTGCAAACCTTGGTTTATTAAACAGTTATTGGGGCCTCTCTATCCCGTTGATAGCTTCAGCTACAGCCACGTTTATGTTCCGACAAGTTTTTCTGACCATCTCTGATGAGATGCTCGAAAGTGCACGGATTGACGGCGCTGGTCCCATGCGATTTTTCTGGGACATTTTGTTGCCCCTATCCCGAACTAACATTGCCGCACTCTTTGTGATCTTGTTTATCTATGGCTGGAATCAATATCTTTGGCCTCTTCTCATTACTACGGACAGCGATATGACAACTATCGTTGTAAGCATCAAACAAATGCTTGAAGCTGCAGAGCAATCGCCACAATGGAATATCATAATGATGACGGCTATGTTGGCTATGGTCCCCCCCATTTTGGTCGTTATCGCTATGCAGAAGCTTTTTGTGCAAGGCTTGACTGAAACGGATAAATAGGTCCAACACATGGCAAATATTAAACTTAATAATCTGACTAAATCTTACGGACAGACCGAGGTTCTTCATCAAATTAATGGAGAAATTGAACATGGTGAATTTATCGTTATTGTAGGTCCTTCCGGCTGTGGGAAGTCAACTTTATTGCGCATGGTTGCTGGCCTTGAAACGGTCACCGCTGGTCAAGTGTCCATCGGAGATAAAATTATCAATGATCTAGAGCCCGCAGATCGTGATATCGCTATGGTGTTCCAAAACTACGCACTCTATCCGCACATGACTGTTGAACAGAATATGGCCTATGGGCTGAAAATTCGCAAATTGCCAAAAACGGAAATTCGACGACGCGTTAATGAGGCCGCTGATATTCTCGAAATAGGCGATTACCTAAAACGCAAACCACGTCAATTATCTGGTGGTCAAAGACAACGGGTTGCAATGGGTCGAGCAATTGTTCGTGATCCGCAAGTGTTTTTGTTTGATGAACCCTTGTCAAATTTAGATGCAAAACTTCGCGTGCAAATGCGGCTTGAGATCCGAAAGTTGCAACGCCGTCTTGGTGTCACTTCTATATATGTGACCCATGATCAAGTAGAGGCGATGACATTAGGCGATAGGCTCATGGTTCTTAATGACGGTGTTGTTGAACAGTTTGGCACCCCAATCGAGGTTTATGAGAAACCTGCCTCAGTTTTTGTTGCAGGATTTATTGGTAGTCCATCAATGAATTTTATCTCCGCTATTGCCAAGAATGGTACGCTAGAATTAGGAAACGGTGTAATTTTGGCCTCAAACATTATTGCATCAGGCCCTATTATTCTTGGTATACGTCCAGAACATTTAGTCCCTAAGCGTGGTGGAATGTTAAAGATGGATGTAGATTTGCCTGAACAACTTGGAGCTTCAACGCTAATTCATGGCTGTATTTCGGGATTGGACACACCTTTCACTGCTAGCCTAAATGGCATTCAAACGGCCGTGAGTGGTGACTTGTTGGAATTTGATGTCCCAACTCACCAAATTCATATTTTTAGCGCAGAAACCGGAAACCGTATTTCATAGACCGCCCGTCAAATTCCTTCATTTTTTCAAATGAACCAACATGATGAATTTTAAGACTAAAAAGGCTTAACTTTTAAAACTTTTCATCTGCAGTGATGTTACTTGGCTTCAACTGTTTATTTGAGAATAATGTTAAGCTTTTGCTCTTCGAAGAAGCTGATTTGCAAGAAGGGACAACCAGTATCAGTCTCAGTGAGAGTACCAGTGTGACGCTTGTCCCAAGCCTGACCGTATTACTTGTTAAACGATCTATGACTTTTGCTTTTTGTAGTGGGTTGATACCTGTAAGGGGTGAAAGTAGACATAGTGTGAAGTGGAACTTGGTGGGCAACCATTATTTATTAAGAGTGCTATTGGGAGAATGAGAATTGGTGGAGCTTGAAATTAGGACAGAGCGCTTGAAGGCGATAAGGAAGGCGCGCAAGATAGGACGTCCCAAGCTAGCCAAACAAGTAGGAATTTCTGAAAGGCAACTGGTTAAGATCGAAACATCTGAGACTGCAAGGTTAACTGAGAAGGTAGTATCTCGCCTCTCCCAGGTGCTACAAATACATAGTATGACATTGACAGGCGAGTTTCCGGTGATGGATGCTGATCTTCAGCCTATTCAAAAGTCGCAGTGTGCGAATGGATGTTGCTCCTAGTTTTATTTTTGTTGGTGCACCAATAAACGCCTGGGTGTGATTAAGGACGCCGTTGCTTAGTAAGAAAGCGATTGTTTTTTGCTTTCTAGCCTCCCGTTTAAAAATGAAGTGTCTTCTCTGTTCTCAATTGAATGACCAAAAGACTACCTTTGCCATTTCAAGTATCGCACTGGCTCTTAACTTCTTGTTCTCGACTTTAGTAAATATTAGCCCTAGCCACTTGAAGTTGCTACTCCTAGCAATCAAACCTCTCAGCCTACAGTGATGCTATTGTAACCATCTACAAATATACTGCCTTGGCCAGTAAAGCCAAACAGTTAACGTTGGGCATACCAGAGCTGATGCCTATCTCTCCATTGTGACACGTCATCATCCGCACTTATAATTGTATCAAGCTCTAATGTTGTAGGTTCGTCAGTTTCGCCCTCATCTTTGCGATACGTCCAAGTGAGTATCTCTTTGTCTACCTTTGAGATGTGTTCACCAACCTCTTCGTAAAACGCCCTACGCATAGCCTCTTCGACTTCACCGCTCTCACCGTAAGCATGATGTAAGATGAAGCTATCATGCACAGGCAGAGCAGGAGCATCCATACCAGCGAAGTGTAGAATGACACGTTCAGCGATATTGCTATCTTGAAACTGCAGGTGGTTACCGACGCCTTTGAAGAAGTGATCTGCAATGGGCTTGTGAGCATCAATGATACGGTCACGTAGCTCTGCCCAACTCATCTCTAAACCTGACAGGTCTATCTCAGTAGGGCAGTTCTTGAGTGGAGTGGATGCTTGAACCATCGCATTGAAGGCTTGCTTTACGACTTTACGATTCTGACCGTCCAACACCCTGTCATAAGCATCCTCAGAACCAAGCTCCTTGTAGTTACTGTGATACAGTAAGTGTGGGTTTAGCTGAGAGAAGTCGAACTCAGCAGTGGGCTTTTCGTCTATTGTTATGTATTTGCGATACTCACTCGGTACGTTCTGCCACCAAGCACGATAGAAGCGTCCACCCTGTTTGAATGAACCATTGCTGAAGATACGCACCAGTGTTCGCTGGGAATAGTCTATTGGCTCCTTAGTGGCGTGATTGGTTATCCGTGCTTCTAGTTTGCTAACTTCCGTGTCCTGTACCTCAAAGTCACACCAGTGATTGAGGAAGCACGAGTTTATCTTCTTTAGGTTTGACCTGTAGCGGTCAGTGGCTGGCGTGTCTTCGTACTCCTGCAACACTTTCTTACCATCTACCTTGTTACGCAGAATGATAGTTTCAGCATTCATGTCAGGCTTGATGGAGATAGCAGGGTGTCCATCCAACTCCTGCAAGCGTTCTAGAAGTTCATCTCTAGCAACAAAGCGGGTTGTCTTACCTTGGTAGATTACACGGTCAAAGTAACCCTCTCTTGTGACCTCAATAAAGCCGAGCTTCAGTAGGCCATCAAACACTGCAATCATCTGCTTGTAGGTCAGGAGTGGGTCACGATATCTAGGGTGCTCAGAGTACCAACCACTACGCTTGTTAATGCTACATTCTCTGATTGGAGTACATTTAACAGCCTTCCACAAATCAATAAGGAGTACCCTCACTGCATGTTGGAAGCTAAGCTGTTCATTAGCAGTGCGAGAACGAGACCTGCCCTCAGCAGTTAAAATAAGCGTTATTACTTCAGTAGTAAGTTCAGCTATTTGTTCGGTGCGGCTCATTTTTGATTCATCTTAGGCTTTGATAAGACTGGGGCTTAATATCCATAACTTTGGGCTGCATTGTTTCTGTGAGCCCAGAAAAAGCGATTAATAGCGGGCAATTGCCACCCTTTTCTTTAATATTTTGAAGGCCAACTAATAACATCGTGTCGGGTTTGCAATACCCTCAAAGATTTGGTGCAATGCTAAATGACTAGTTAAAAATTAAAAGTGGCTGAGCCATTACACTGAATAGCCCAGCCGATGTCAGTACAACAAGTTCAGGAGAAACCTGTTATGTTAAATACGTTGTAGGTAGAAGGATGGATCAGAATAAATTTTATATGGTGTCGATTAAGCTATATATTATTTTGAAAGCATACGCTCTTTCGAGGGCTTTCACGTTTTATTCAGACCCTCAATTCGAGTTAAGCCAAGATCCTGTTCTTGCCGATTGACGTTGATAACTGAGCGCGCAAGTCTTGGGTATGTCGGAACTGCGCAATCCTTTGATCTTTGAAATTGATTACACCATTCATAACTAAAAATACTTGTTCAGTGGACTGATCTGTATGATGCTTACATATAAAAATATTTGGGGGAATTTCAGGATATGGTTTTGACGGTATCAGACAATCATTCGCGAGATTTTGTTTTTAAAGGGAATGCTAAAGAGTGGTTTGGCATTTGGATCGTCAATCTTTTGTTATCTATTGTCACCATTGGGATTTATTCTGCTTGGGCGAAAGTACGCACACGAAAGTATTTCTATGGCAATACGTTCGTCGATGGGCGCAATTTTGATTACCATGCCACTGGTGGCCAAATTCTCAAAGGGCGATTGATTGTTATCGCTGTTATTTTTGCCTTTCAAATTATCTTGTCACTTTTGCCGGTCGTAGGTTTGTTTCTAGTGTTTTGCTTGCTTTTGCTTTTCCCCTGGCTAATCACCCGCGCGTTGATGTTCAATGCACGGGTGTCTAGTTTTTCCAACGTGCGTTTCGACTTTGTTGGCACTTACGGCCAGGCTGCGCTAGTCTATCTACTTTACCCGATCCTTTGCGCGTTTACGCTTTACACAACCTTTCCCATTCTGGACCGTACGTTGAAGCGCTTCACTATCAATAACCTTCGCTTCGGCACGGCTGAGTTTAGGGTAGATGCCCCATTGATTGCTTTCTACAAGGCAGCGGGTCTTGCATTTTTGTGGTTGGTTGTTGTATTTGTCGCCGCTTCGTTGACTATTGGTTATACGATGTTTCTGTCGCTGGAAGACAATCCTATGGCATTTGCTTCGTCAGTACTGAGTTTCTATGCTGTTTTTTTCATAGGTTTTATTCCCGCAGGATTCATTTATCAGGCGCTAATTCGAAATGTCGTGTACAATAACACAACACTCACAGGTGGTCATGCGCTGCGCTCGAATGTGAACGCGGTCCACTTATTCTGGATCGTTTTGTCTAATCTATTGGTGGTGATCACAACGCTAGGATTGATGCTACCTTGGGCGCAAGTGCGCATGGCACACTATCTGGCTGATCATACGGGTATCGAATTTGTTGGTTCGCTTGATAATTTTATTGGTACGCAGCCAGAAGAGACCACGGCGCTTGGTGATGCTTACTCCGATATCGAAGGTATCGACGTAGGGCTGCCTATTTAAGTGAACATGACTCAAGCATTTTCACTTAAAGGGTATGCCTATCTATCTGCTTCGTCTCGGCGTCTAGTCGCGCGCATTGATGTAGCGCCTCATGAGGGAGCAATTTGGGTGCGTGTGATTGCTGAAGACGGGCAGGAAATAGTGCGAGCGCCGTTGGTTGATGCAAAGATCGATACGGCGTTGGGCAGAACAGCGAGAAAATTAATTTTTAATGATGGTACGCTGTTTGAAACGTATGACCATGCAGGTTTTGCCGCGCTCGATAGAGGCACGCACGGCGCGCGATTGTATGCGTTGGAGCATTTTGGGCCACATTTAATTGCTTTTACGGCTGCCTGCCTGGTCGCTGCATATATTCTTTGGCGGTATGGATTGGATGCGATAGCAGCACTAGCTGTGGCTGCAACACCACAAATTGTGATTGAACAAATTGATGTAGGTACATTGCAAACTATCGATTTGTTGATGGCCGAAGAAAGCATGCTCTCGACTGAGGAAAAAACGCGTGCGCAGTCCATTTATACTCGAGTGAAAGCAGCCTTACACGAAAAGGAAAGTAAAGGGCGGAATTTGGAATTGGTATTTCGTGCTATTCCTGAGGTTGGCCCCAATGCTTTTGCGCTACCGGGTGGTACCGTTGTGATGACTGATGAATTAATTCAAAAATTTCCTGACGAAGATGTCATCGCGGGCATACTTGGTCACGAAATTGGCCACGTAGTCGGAGACCATGGGCTTAACCGACTTTACCGATCACTTGGAGTTTATGTGCTGATCGCGCTGCTCGTTGGCGATACAGGTCCAATGCTTGAAGATATTTTATTGGAGGGAAACATTTTGCTGTCACTGTCCCACAGTCGTGCACAGGAAAGGGCTGCTGATGAATTCGGCCTGACACTGTCACATCGTGCAGGCTTTGACCCAGCTGGTCTCAAGGTTTTTTTCGAAAGGCTGGGTTCAGACAGCAGCGATGATATACAATGGATGTCCACACATCCTAGCCACTCTAACCGCGTTGAAGCGATTGAACTTTTTATCGATGGTTTAAAGTAGAAACTACATTTGGTTTGGATACATAGAAAAGTGGTCTCACCCAAAACTGAATATTCACCGGATCAATGCCTGAGGCCTGCTGTGCGGATAAAGGTTAATTCCTTACTAACAATGTGTTACTCTAAGCTGACGTCAGCCAGTCTGCGCATGGCTTGAAGAAATAAACTAAAAGGTCGACTGATAATCAGCATCAGTAAAGCGGTTGAGGCAATCAATGTGTAGATCTCGGTCGCGTCCGCTCCGATGATCCATAGTAGCAGTCCATAGACGGGCAATTGAAACGTCAGGAATGCTACCCCATCGACGAGGGACTTGCTCCAAGTAACAGTTGGTTGGGTCGTCGCAAAAAACACATTGCGCCATACACCTTAGGGCCGCCCTGTGGTGATCATCACTGGGATCATGGCCACCCTCGTTTGCATGACTTCTGCAGGTTCCATTCCCGCGACATAGAGTTCAGTTACTGCGGCAAGAATGGTGAAAAAAAGATCGTTGATAGGGTGTCAACAACTGTCAGGCGCATTTCATTATTCTTGTGGGAAGGCTCCGCCCTGTTGTTTACGGGTTTCGATAAACGCCTCGATGTTGCTGGCGGCCAAAGCACCATGTTCAGGGCCTTTGAATTTGGCAAGGTTCTGAGTCCAGATGTCGGTCGCCCGCTGCGTAGACGTTTTAGCACCAGCTTCCGACCACGCACCAAAATTCGTCAAGTCCGAGACAAGAGGTGCGTAAAACGCTGACTGATACCTATCCATTGTGTGCTGTGTTGCAAAAAAATGCCCGCCCGGACCAACTTCGGCCAGAGCATCAAACCCGATCTCAGCATCATTGCCTACGGGTTTCACACAAAGTTCAGCCATTGTTTGTAAGGCCTCGACATCGTTGATGAATTTCTCATAACCGAAACTCAACCCTCTCTCTAACCAGCCCGCTGCGTGGACAGTCAGCGTGGCATTGGCCATTGCCCCACCCCAAACGC
>Ga0206682_10003893_pt1 | contig 12461 bp, 5 predicted proteins | sample M240m12015metaG_FD_155444 | JGI IMG/M metagenome (GOLD analysis project Ga0206682, IMG submission 155444) | Ammonia-oxidizing marine archaeal communities from Monterey Bay, California, United States - M2 40m 12015 | ecosystem: Environmental > Aquatic > Marine > Intertidal zone | place: USA... | reverse complement strand
GTGGGCCGAGGACGCGTGCTCGGCCGCGGCGCAGGGCGGCCACCTCGAGGTGCTGCAGTGGGCGCGCGAGAACGGCTGCCCGTGGAATAGTGTGGTTGTGTGCGCGCACGCGATAAAGGGCTGCCACCTCGAGATGGTGGAGTGGTTGCGTTCGATGATGTTCGAGGAAGCGCGCGACTAGAAACCTTTTTTTGCAATCTGACGTCTTCGCGTTCCTCGACGTCCTCGACGTCTCGAACCCTCCGCGCTACGCCCCCCCGAACACGTCCCCCAGACTGCTATCGAGCTTGCAGAACAGCCTCGCGTCCAGCACCCTGTCGTGCGCGCGGAGAGCCTTGAACAGCGCGTGCAGCCGCGCGTCGACGTCCATCACCGCCGCCTCCGCGCCGGATTGCGAGCCGTCGAACGCCGCCTCCGACAGCTCGGGCGTCTCCAGCACGATGGTGTACGTCATGAGGAACTCGCGCTTCGCCGCGACGCTCTCGCCGGCGTATCCGACGATGGAGCACCCCTCGACGGCGGAGATGGCGGAGGAGATGTCGCGAAGCAGTCCGTCCTTGTCCACGCACCGAAGCATCACGCGCGCGCCCGACACCGCGCGCGACAACGACCGGAACGCGTCCGCGTCCGCCGCCGGCGCCGCCGAGGACACTGCGACGAGCGCGCTCGCCGCGACGCGAATCTCCTCCGTCGCGTCCAGCGTGTCCTCGTCCGCGCGCCGAGTCTGCAAAAAATGCGCGGCGTCGCGGTCGCCGCCCCGGGGGCCTCGCGGCGCAGGGTCCACCTCGTCGTCCAGCGCGCCGTGCTCGGCGAGGAACTTCTTGATCTTCGCGCGCGCGGACCGCGTGCGCGCGAAGGTGAGGAACCGGCGCTGCGTGGCGATTCTCTGCTTGCGCGCCGCGCCCGCCACCGCCGCCGCCGACGCCTCGCCCGCGCCGCCGAGAAGCTCGAGGTTGAACGCGCCACCGGAAGCTGCGTCGCCTTTCGCGGCGTGGAACTCGCCGATCGGGTACCCGCCGTCGGAGAGCTCGAGCCCGTACGTGGAAAAGGCGATATCGTTCGCGTCGCGGCTCCGTCCCTCGGCACCGCCCGCCGGCTCGCCGTCCGTCCGCCGTCCGCGTTCGTACTCGCCGGCGCGGAAAATCTCGACGACGTCGGCGTTTTTCAGCGCGCGGTCGAAACCGCACGGCGCGCCGTTCACCGAGCACCGCACCGCGTCCAGGCCGGCGTCCGTGTAGAACGCGAAGTCCACCACGGTACTGCCGTGCGGCAGGTTCATCACGCCCCCCGTCGGCGTGAACACGAACACGCGGCGGCCGAGCAAGTCGCCGGTGACGGTGTCCACGAACTCCTCCGCCGTGAGCACGCCCAGGAACTCCTCCTGCCACTCGCGGATGTTCGAGAGCCACGCCACCTGCCGCGCGTGCCCGCTGCGGATCAGCACCGAGTCCTCCGCGTCGAACGCATCCGCGCGCTCGTCGTCCGAGTCCGGCTCACCGTCCATGGAGGCGAAGGGCGTCGTGTCGTCGGAGGCGGGGTCGGCGGCGACGCGCGCTTCGTGCATCCGGCGCGCCGTGCGCCGCGCCGCGAAACGCCACGCGGCTTTCACCTCGGGGTCCGCCGCGATGCCGCTCTCCGCCATGCGGTGCATCTCCCCAGTGCGGATCTGCAGCTCGATCGGGAAAACGTCCTTCTTCTCGCTGTTGACGTTCGTCGCGTCGTCGCGAAGCGCGTTGAAGTCGCCGATGGGCAGCACCACCGTGTGCAGCGCGCGGTACCCGTTGAGCTTGGGCGTGGCGATGTAGTCGTTCATTCTGCCCGGAACCGGGGGCCAGCGCTCGTGCACCAAACCCAGCACGTGGTAGCACACGCGGCTGGAAACGCCGTTCGCGCCCCCGTCCGCGATATCCGCGTCGTCCAGCTCGAGCACCACGCGCAGCTGCGCCACCTCGCGCACCGAGCGCAGGCGCTCCGCCAGCGTCGACTTCGAGTCAATCCGCTCCTCCTTCTGGCTCTTGCGGTACACGCCGTACAGCTCCTTCGCGCGCGGGATCACCTCCACGCGCGCGCACGCGTTCTTCAGGAACGGGTCCGACTCGCACAGCGCCCGGAGCTCTCCCGCCGCGCGCCGCACGGTGGGCTCCTGGCGCTTCGAGAGCTCGTCGAACCAGCGCGCGGTCTCCGCGTGCGCCTCCGGGTTTGACCAGCGGAACGCCAGGTCCTCTAGCTCGTTCTTCACCGAGTACATCCCGAGCAACTTGGCGAGCGGCGCGAACACCAAGAGCGTCTCGCGGCTGATCTTCACGCGCTTCTCCGGCTTGAGCGAGCCGAGCGTGCGCATGTTGTGCAAACGGTCCGCGAGCTTCACGATGATCACCCGCACCTCCTGCGTCATCGCGAGGAACATCTCGCGAAGATCATCTGCCTGCACGACGTTTTTGCTCGCCTCGTTTTTGCGCGAGATCCCGGGATTTCGCTCGCTCGCCGGGTCGGCGCCCTCGCCCCCTCCGCTTTCTTGTGTTTTCTTGGACACGGACGAACTCACCTTGCTCACCTTGGTTTCGCCCTCGACGATGCGGCGCACGGCGCGCCCGAATCTCGCCTCGATGGACTCGAACGTCACGCGATCCGTGTCCTCCACGGTGTCGTGCAGGAGTCCCGCGATCACCGTCTCGTGGTCCATCTTCTGCTCCGCGAGTATGCCCGCGACCGCCACCGGGTGCGTGATGAACGGCTCGCCGGACTTGCGCCGCTGCCCGTCGTGCGCGTCGTACGCCAACTGCACCGCCTGGAACACCTCCGTGCGCTCAAACTCTGAGAGGTACGACGACAACTCGGGCTCGATGGTTTCGTACAGCCAATCCGGAGTCACGTGCGACCAGTCGTCCTTGGTCGTGCCGCCGCCGCGGACGGATTCGAGACGGGGAGACTCCTTCTCTGACCCGGAGGATTCGCGGGAGGGCTCGGAATTCGCCGCGGCGACGACACGGCGCCGGCCGGCGGTCGCCCCGGGAAGGAGCCCGGTTCTCGAACGAGGCGCCCGGCCGGACGACGGAGTGAAACGTCGCGGGGCGACGCTCGAACCCGGCGAAGCGCCGCGCGCGCTCGCGCTCGCGTGGCTCGCGCTTCGCTCATCCGATGCGTTCGTCCACGCGGTCGAGTGAGTGCGTCTGTTCGCGAACGACGCGTGACCCGCGCGCGCGAGCGCGGCGCCCGTCATCGTCGTCCACCCGCTCACGACGCGCGCTCGCGGATTGTTGACAAGGCTTATCTGCCTGTGTGGCGCCAAATAATCACGCGCAATTACTCGCTCCCCTCGTCCGATTCGGCCGACCGAATGACGCCCACCTGGGTTTCACGCAAACCCGCAGTCCCCGCCCCGCACGGCGAGCGACCACGCGTTAGCGCAGTTTGCTGTGCGCTCCTCCCGAGCCCGAGCGCCCGTCGATCCGTCGATCGGGAAAACGCTGCACGTGACATGTTAACCTCATTCGGCCGATGAGTCACGCGAGCCTTCATCGGTATGCCGATCAAATAGAGGCGGTGAATTACTCGGGATAGGGTTCGATTTCACCCTGAAATCACCAATCAACCGTCCGACCCGTCGTTTGCTCATATAGTCTCGAGTCACGCCCGTTCGCGGCGGGCAATCACAGCGCTTCGCGCGGCGTCGAGCGCGACCCATCCGCGAAGGCACGCGAGAAGCGAGGCACGATGCAGTCGGGGGAGTCCATCTATAACCTGATCCCTCCCCCGGAGGTGCGGCAGGCTCGCCCGCGGATGCACAAGAGCCAGCACCCCGGGACCGTGGACCCCGCCGAGTTCGGGCTCGGGCCCAGGCGCGCCACGGCGACGTTCGGGCGCGCGCCGGGGGACGTCAAGCCCGAGACGAGCAAGTTTCTGAGGAAGAACACGGGCGCGCTGAACGCCTCGGCGAACACACGTGCGTCACCTCCCGAGCGTTTCTCTCCCGTGGACGCCTTCTCGTGGGGGCCCAACACGAGCTCCGTGCCGCGATGGAAAACCACGCGCGATGTTCCAAAACCGGCCGCACCGCATTCGGGCTCGATGGCGTTTCCCTCGCGTCCGACGACGAACGCGTCGAGCGCGCGAACCGCGCGCGGTTCTCGTCTCGCCCGCCGAACCCGCCGTCGTCGCTGCTTTCGCTCGCCGTGGCACGCGCGACACCTCGTCCTCGCGCTTCACGCGGCTGACCCCGATCCACCCCCACCCTCCACGCCGCTCGGAAATTCGCACGCTCGACGCGTCGTCGCACGTCTCGCGCTGGAAAAAAAAAATTTCACGAAAAACGAAAAACGTTTCGGACGATCGTTTCGATTCTCGTTTCGGTTTGCTCGCGCGACAGTGAGCGACTCGTTCGAGCGCCGCGCGCGCGTGACCACGAAGCCCCCCGTCCCGAAAGCCACGGAGCGCCCGCTGATGGGCCTGACGTCCACGAAAAACTTCATCGCCGCGAACGCGATCGAGAACATCCTCGCCAAACCCCCGGCGGCGCGCGGCGACGCGCCCGCCGTCGCCAAGAAGGATTACGGCCGCGTCCCCGATTACCTGCGCACCATCAAGGCGCAGATCGCCGCGGAGAAGGCGCAGATGGAGGCGTACGAGCGCGAGCAGCAGGACTCGACGCGCGGGTCGGCGCGGCAGATGACCGAGGACGAGCGGGACGAGCTGCTGTACGAGCTCAAGATGAAATGGGCGAAGCTCAACAAGGCGTACGCCGGGTTGTCGTTTTCGCTCGACGTGCCTTCGCACCGGCGGCGAAAGGAATCGCTGGAGAAGGAGATGACGCAGCTGGAGAAGGACATCAAGAGCCTGCAGGGGAAACAGGTGGTGGTGGTGGAGGAACACGCCGGCCAAGGTCGCGCGTAGTCGGTAGCGCGATCGCGAACGTACCGTAGTCACGCCGTCTCGCGAGAAGAGAAAAGGGAGACGTACGCGTCGCGCGTCCGCGTCAGTCGCGCGAAAGTCGGTACGCTGTGTACGTAACGAGCCGCCAAAAAAAAAACTACTTTCGAAAGTAAAAAACTGCTCGTCTCGGAACGACGTCTTCGCCTTTTCCCGCCTCGAACGGCACGCCCTCGACGCGTCGCGAGCGCGCCGGGACGCCACTCGCGGCCGCGACGGCGGCGACGCGCGTGTGCCATGCGTCGCGGCGCTCGACGCGCGACCGCGCTCGTCGCGTGCCTCGCCCTCTGGGTTTCCGGCGCGACCGCGGGAGGCTCGCGGTCCGACCCCGCCGGCGAACCCGACGAGCGCGAGGCGAAGCGCGAAGACGCGCGCGCGCGGGTCGCGCGGGCGTCCGCCTCGGAGAACCCGGGAACGTCATCACGCGGCGTGGACGAGGCGCTCGTCGCCTGGCGCGTCGACGGCGGGGGCGAGCGATGGGTGCGCGTCGACCCGACCACGCCGTCCTCGTCCACCCCGGTCCCTTCCGAACCCTCGGCGTCCTCCTCCTCCGGGCCTGCGCCTGCCTCCGGGCCCGCGCCCGCGCCTGTCCCGCCGCCGCCCGGGTCCGGGACGCACGCGGCGGCGCACGCGCGCGCGCGCGCGTGCGCGACGCGCGAGCTGACGCACGCGGAGGTGCGGGCCAAGGAGGCTCGGCGCGCGGAGGGAACCGCGGCGCGTCTGCGTCGCCGACGCGAACGCGAACGCTCCCTCGCGGAGGACGCGCCGGGCGCCTTCGCGGTGACCGTCCCCGTGATCTTCCACGTGATCCACGACGGCGCCTCTGGACTCGTCTCGGAGTCGCGCCTTCGCGCGCAGGTGGACGTGCTGACCCGCGCGTTCGGGGGAAACACCAGCACGTACGAGGGCGTCGCCGATACCGACGCCGCGAACGTAGGCGCGACGTTCGTGTTCCACGACGCGACGTTCCACGACGTCTCAGCCGTCTCGACGACGACGCCCGCGGAAAAAAAGTGGTTCCGCGAGGCGTGCGCGCCGGGAACGACAGGCGAGCGCGAGATCCGAGACGCGCTCGCGGTCGACCCGTCATCGTTTCTCAACGTGTACCTGTGCGAGCCCCCCGACGGCGCCCTAGGGTGGGTCGCCGCGTTCCCCGACGAGTTCCCCGAAAGCGATACGATGCACGGCGTGTTCCTGCTGCACTCCACGCTGCCCGGCGGCGAAGCGGCGCCCTACAATCTGGGGGACACGGCGGTGCACGAAGTCGGCCACTTTCTCGGGCTCTACCACACGTTCCAAGGGGGGTGCCACGACCTGTGGGACGCCGACGCCGGCGACGCGGTCTTCGACACGCCGCCGCACGCGCGCGCCAACCACGGCGCCTGCGAGGAGATGCTCCTCGAGACGGGCGTTTTCGGCGGGCCCGGCGCCCCCGACACCTGCGTCGGGCCGGGCGAGAGCGACGCGACCGCCCCGCCGTACCACGGCCTGGACCCCGTGACGAACTTCATGAACTACGCCGTGGACAGCTGCATGAGCGCGTTCACGCCGGGGCAAGCCGCGCGCGTGCGCGAGACGGTGGAGCAGTTCAAACCCACGCTGTGCGCGAACATGCCGAGCGGGGTCTGTCGCGGCGTCGCGCTCGGCGCCGAGGAAGAAACGGTGATCGCCGCGAACGGCCCGCCTTCCGACGCGAACGGGAACCCGGGAAACCCAGGACCGCTCGCGCCGCCGACGACTTCGTGCGCGGACGCGTCGCGCGCGCGCTTCCTTCTCACGCTCCGCGCGGACGACTTCCCCACGGAGATCGCCTGGCGGCTGACGCGCGAGGAGAGACTCGATTCGGAATCGGGGTTCTCGGCGCCCGTCGCGAACGGCGCCAACGCCGACGTGGCGAGCGTCGCGTTCGGGTCCCTCGTCGAGCCCCGGGGCGAGTGGTCGTGGCGCCTGTGCCTGGAGGCGGGGCGGTACGCGCTTCGCCTCGAGGACTCCTGGGGCGACGGGCTGTGCTGCGAGTGGGGCGACGGCGGGTGGGACGCGTGGGTGGACGACGTCTGGATCGGAGGCGGGGACGGGAACTACGGCGAAGGCGTCACGAAGACGTTCGACGCGCGCGTTCCGGAGGGAACCACGTACGCGCCGCCGCCGCCGCCGCCGAACGCGCCGCTCGATCCGCCCGCGCCGCCTCCCGGCCCGCCGCCGCCGAACGCGCCGCTCGATCCGCCCGTGCCGCCTCCCGGCCCGCCGCCGCCGCCGCGACCGCCGCGCGCCACGCTGGGGGGGCTACTGTTCCCGGGGCGCGACTTTCTGGGGCCCATCTCCGCGTAGGCCGTTTCGCGGCGAACGCCGGCGTCGCGCGTCGTTCCCGACGCGCCGTCGCGAACGAGGCGTTTTCGTTGGTCTTCGTTGGTCTATGAGTTTTTAGTCATAAAAAGCATCGCTACGACGCGTCGCTACGACGCGTCGCTACGACGCGAATAAGTCTCTGAACCCCCCCGTGAGCACGCCTTCCGCCCCCCCCGTGGCGCCGCCGCTGTCGTCGACGTCGAAGAGCAGCTCGAAGTCCTCGTGCGTGGACCCCGAGCCGTCGCCCGCGCCGCGCTCGTGCTCGAACGCGAACGAGTCGCCGGCGGGAGCGCCGAAACCGCCCAAACCCAGACGCGTCCCGAACGCGTTTCCCGCGCCGCCGCCGCCGAAAGGCTCGTCGACCGAGACGTGATCGACGCCGCCTTCGTTCGTGACCCTGCCTACAGAGAGAAAGCCGTTCGTCGCGTTTTCCGCGTCGGTTTTTTGTTTTCTTTTCTTCGCCGCCGCGGCGACGGCTTTTTTCCCCTTCTTGACCCCGACCGCGGCGCGCCTCTCGGCGGCGGTTTCCTTCTTCGCCACCTTGCCCGCCGCGACGCCCCCCGCGGACTTGCCAGCCTTCTCGCTCGCCGTTTTTTTCTCGGCTTCCCGGCTGCCCTTTTCCTTTCCCCGCGTCCCGGCTTTACTTTCGCGCGTCTCCTTCTTCGCGCGCGGTTTCGCGAACGCGATCGCGGAGAGGGGCACGTCGTCCATCGCTCCGAGCCCCATCAGCGCCGCGACGCTCTTCGTCTTTCGCGTTTTCGTAGTCGGCGGAGGGCGTCGAGTCGGTGTCGGCGCCGTCGCCGCGGCTTGCGTATCGCCGCCCGCCGATCGCGGGTTGAGCACGAACCGCACGCGCGCGCCCGGAGCCGCGGACGCTACAGGCGCTACAGGCGCTGACGATGCGACGTGATGCGACGCGTGTGTGTTCGGGCGCGCCGTCGTCTGTGTGTTCTCGATCGGGTTCGGTGGTCGACCGACCGCCGACGGCTTCCGCGGCGGCGCCGGCGCCTTCGCCGGCGCCGCCGAAGGCGCCGGGCGCCGCACGGCGAGCCTTCCCTTCCCGAGACACCGCTCGAGGTGGTGCGCGAACCTGGACGCGGCGACCGTCTGCGCGCAGAGCGGACACTCCGCGGTTTCCTTCGCGGCGCCCGGCCCGCGCCCGTACAGGTCGCCGCCGGCGACGTCCTTGGCGGCGCCCGCGCTCGCGCTCGCCGGTTTCGACCTCGCGTCCGATGGATCGCGCGCGAGAGCCTCCCCGAAAAACCCGCCCGCGCGCAGTCGCTCCGCCTCGGCTTCCTGCGCGGCGACCGCGGCGGCGTAGCCGGCGATGACGTCGTCCGCGGGAGGCACGCGCTGCGACACGCTGTCGATCGTGTCAAGCCCGGTGGCGATCGCGCGATGCAGCTCCCCGGCGACGTCCGCCACCACCTCGTCCACGATCGAGGCGTACGCGCGCACCGTCAGCGCCGTGACGCTGTTTGGATTGTCGCACCCAGCCTTGAGTCGCAGCACCGCGCGCAGGTGGCTCTGCAGGCGCGCGTGCTCCGCATCGTTCGCGGGGGGCGTCACCGACATCGCGGCCATCGCCACCACCTCCGGCGAAGACATGACACGCCCCGAGCCTCGGCCCGCGCCTCGCGCGCGCTCTCGGGAGTGGCAACACGCGAATACTGTACGACGCGCTCGGGACGAAATTGGCTGAGATTCGCGAGAGTGGGAATTCTCAGTTCGCGGGTCCCGGAATCGTGCTGTGTCTTGCTTCTACTTCGAGGGAGAGTCATAACGATGCATGACGGAGATTTTAGACCGTGTTTCTTGAATTGGTGCCGTTCGACCAACGAAATCACTCGTCGGTTCGCCGTTCGCGAACCAGCACGATCGAGGTTTTTCGCGGAACGCCGTTGAGATATTTGATGTCGTACATACGTGTCACATGTCATCATTCCCACGCATGTCTGTCGCTCGAACCGCTCGCTTCGCGCTCGTCGTCGCGTTCCTGGCGGCGTGCGCCACCGCGGCGCTCGCCGATTATTTCGACCCGGTCCAGACGTACAGCAGTATCTCCACAACCATGAACTCCAACAGATACCTCGGAACTGGAACCGCCATCGCGGACGGCCGCGTGATCTTCCCGCCGGCGATCGGGCCGAACGTCGGAATATACGACCCCTCCACAGAAACGCTCACCCTGGACGACACACTGTCCATCAGCGGGTCGTACAGGTACTACTTTTCGGTGCTCATGCTGGACGGTCGAGTATGTTTCATCCCCTACTGGCGTACGAACGTCGCGGTGTTTGACCCCGTTTCGCACACACTGTCGTACTTCGAGATTCCGACCAACCTGATTTACACTCTAAAAAAGTACCTCGGCGGCGCCACGGCGAACGACGGGAGGGTCGTCATGGCGCCGGCGTACGAAGTCGGCGTCTTGGTCTTCGACCCCACAGTCGACCCGCCGACGTTCGTGAAGTACGACTTCGGTGACGCGCAAGCGCAAATGCCGGCCGCCGGCGCGATGCTCTACGAGGGCGCGGCGAAAGCCGGGAACGGCAAGATCATCTTCGCGCCCTACAATCAGGCGACCCCAGTCGGTATCTTCGACCCGCTCACGAACACGTTCTCCGTCGCGTCGCACAGCGCGCAGTCCACGATCGACGTGGTGTTCAGTGGCGCCGCCGCGGCGTACGGCGGGAAAGTCGTGCTGGCGCCTTATTATGGGGACTCGGTTGCGGTGTACGACCCGGACACAGACGAGGTGACGACGACGCCGCACAACCTGACGGCGGATTCCCCCCACTTCTACGGCGCCGTGTCGCGCGCGTACGACGGCAAAGTCATTTTCTCTCCGCATAGTAGCAACGCGGTCGGCGTCTTCGACGTGCGGGATAATTCTCTGACCCTGCACTCGCCGACCGGGTTGCCGACGGGGGAGTCGATGTTCTGGAGCCCGACGGAGGCGAACGCGACGCGGATCCTCCTCGTGGGGCGCACCAACTCGGCACAAAGACTGGGCATCTTCGACGTCGTCCCCTGCGACCCCTGGCCGTACACGTTGATTTCGTCCATCGGCGCGTGCGGCAAGCCGACGTGTGAGTGCTGCCACCTAAATATGCGGGATATGGGACTTATGGTGCCGTGCGTGTGACGAGAGGGATCCGGAGGGCGAAGACGCGAACGCACCGAACGTCGACGACGTCTGCGGCGCATACGCGGCGTCGTCGACGTCACACGTACCTTTGGACGCTCACGGATGACGTTCGCGTGTGACGGTGTTTGTTTTCCGCCAGGTATCAAAGATATCCGTACGCCGCGCGCTCACCGGTCACGCCGCCGCCGCTCGCCCCTCCTTCCCCGCGGGCGATCCCGCGGACTTGGCCTCCCTCAGGAACGTCTGCAGCGCCGCCAGGCGAGAGTCGATGTCCGCGATCTCCGCGGACGCGTCCGCCGGCGCGTTTTCCTTCGCCGCGGTGACGCGCGAGCCACTCCTCGCGCGCGGCTTCGCCGCCGCCGCCTTCTCCCCGGCGGCCACCTCCGTCAGGCGCCGCTGCACGTCCCGCAGGACGCGCCCGGGCGAGGACGCGGCGTTCCCGCCGCGGCCCGCGCCGCGCGCGCGCGCGCGGGCGCCCCCGCCGACACCGACGCGCGCGGGCTCCGCGCCGCCGCCGCGCGGGTCCGGGTCCCGCGGCGCGGGCGACGGCGAGCGCGTCGTCGGCGCCCGCCGCGTCTTTGCATCTTTGTGCCCGCCGGCGCCCCTCGGGCTGGCGGCCGCGCTCCCCCCGCGCGCGCGCGGGCTCGGGGACGCCGCGCGGCTCCCGTACGGCGAGCTCGCGCCGCTCGCCATGCCACGCGCGCTGTTCCGGAACCGCGCCTCCTCCCTGGCGCGCTTCTCGGCGACGTACGCGGTGGGGTCGAAGCGCGGCGAGCGCGGCGCGCGGTCGCGCCCGCGCGACGGCGCGCGCTCGCGCGCGGGCGACGGGGACCGAAACCGCGTGGGCGTGCGGAACCCGCGGGTGTCGTTGGTGTTGGTGTCGTCACGGCCGTACGCGCGGGGAGACGCGCTCGCCGCGTTCGCCGCGTTCGCGCGCCCGAAGGCGGGTCCCTCGCGCCACGGGCGCGAGCGCTCCGCGGACGCCGCGCGGCTGGCGGGGCGGCTGGCGGCGCGCGGAGGAGGCGCGTACCCCCCCCCGGCGGCGCGCAGGCGCCTCTCCAGGCCGTCGCACTGCGCCTCGAGGTCCCTCACCTTGGTGCGCAGCTCGCGCTCGACATCGCGGCGGCGCGCGATGTCCTCGCGCGCGTCGTCCAGCTCGCGCTGCTTCTTCGCCAGCATGCGGCGCTTGGCCGCCTCGGCGCCGGCGAGCGCCGCCTCCAGGCCCCGCCGCTCGCGCGCCGCGTCGTCCGCCGCGCGCTTCGCCTCCACCGCACCCTGGCTCAGCGCCCGCACCTCCGCGCGCAGGCGCTCCGCCTGCGCGTACGCGGGGGGCAGAGCGTCGATGGACACCAACCCCGGGGTGTCGCCGTCGCCGTGCGTCTCCGTGAGGCGCGCCACCTCGCGCCTCAGCGCGGCGTTCTCCTCGCCGAGCGCGGCGTTCGCGTTGTCGTCGCCGGGCGTCGCCGTCGCGCCTCGCGGTCGCTCCTCGCCCCCCGCCGCCCTCAGCCTCTGGTTTTCGCGCCTGAGCCTCTGCACCGTGGCCTGCAGCGCCTGCGGCGACGGGTCGTCCTCGAAGAGCAGGGGCAGGGGGTAGTGCGTCCGGTCGAACTCGTCCGCGTGCGTCATGATGAGGTAGCGCTTCTGCGACGCGGGCGAGACGTCTCGCGCGTTTCCCGCAGACGCGCGGACGCCGGTTGTGTCGCGGGCGGACCCCGGACGGCTTGTGCGCTCGCGCTTCAGGCGCTCGAGGTCGGCGTACGTCAGGAGGTCCACGGAGACCGACTCGGAGCTTTCGTTCACCACCGCCGCGACGAGCATCTTCGCGAACACCGCGAACTTCTTAAACGAGCCGGTCTTCGCCGAGACCTCCTCCACGTACGTTTTCGAGAAGTCGCCGCGCCAGCGCGCGCCGTCCGACTCGCGCTCCACCTGTCGGGGTTCGGGGTTCGTCGCGGGAAGGGGACACGCGCGGGCGACGGCGCGTTCGTGCGGTCGCCGCGCGTTCCACGGACGGGAAGCGGCGCAAGGGGGACGTACA
>Ga0206682_10003891_pt1 | contig 12463 bp, 22 predicted proteins | sample M240m12015metaG_FD_155444 | JGI IMG/M metagenome (GOLD analysis project Ga0206682, IMG submission 155444) | Ammonia-oxidizing marine archaeal communities from Monterey Bay, California, United States - M2 40m 12015 | ecosystem: Environmental > Aquatic > Marine > Intertidal zone | place: USA... | reverse complement strand
AAAGTGGGAAGAATCAGCAGAACGTAGTTGGGAAATGTTTGATGAAGCAAATGTTAAAGTTTGTTTTTATGATGATGAATTTGCTGGAATATAATACTTATACTCACCATGACAACTGAACAATTTACTGAAGAAATTTTAATTAAATCCCATTCACTTGGAATTAAAGATGAAGTATTTGATTTATCTAAGAAACTCAGAGGTGAAGATAGAACATTAGATATGCATGGTTCTATCCATCAGGCATTCGAAGAACTTACTAAGTAATTTTTTTCCATATATTTATACTATATGGCACTAACAATATCACAACTTGTTAACGATTATGGTTCTTATAGTGGTAATACACTTATAGGAATCCGAGGTGCACGAAGAACAGTACCAGGTAGTGGATTTGGTGGAATACAAGGTGTACCATACGATAACATAACATTTATTGTAAAAGTAAATGGTACACGATATGCATCTTCAAGGTGGTTATCTCAACAACGAAATGGAAACCCCTATATACACAAAACCTCAGTAGCAAGAATAGATTTACAAGATATCCCAAATGCACCAATAGATGGTATAGCTGATATCCTTGGAGTTCCTAAAAATATGACAGGTACCCGAGAACCATTAACACTAAAATTAGGAGAAAAGTTTGCTGAAGTTGAAGCAACAAGTAACCTAACTACTGATGATGCTATTTTATCATTTATAAATGATTTACTTTCAGAAAGTCCAGATGTTAAACCTTGGCAAAACTATGGTGATTTTGAACCTAAACCAAGACCAGTAGCCGTACCTGGCTTTATTGAAAACAAATTAGGTGGTGAACCATTCGAAGTTGGTGTAACAACTCCATATGGTGGAACATATAATCCTGAATTGGATATGGCAGCTGAATATCCAGGTATGGAATTCCGAGCAAAAGAGGTTAGTTTATTAGGAGTGTTTGGAGAAGCAGCATTGGCAATTTCTATACCCAAAACTACTGAAGTGGTAGATGTAGAAGAAAAGGCTGCAGAAGAACCAATTAAAATAGAACCAATTGATTTAACTCCGTTCGAATTACAACCTTTAGATTTAGGAGGAGATTTTGATTTTGGTTTTGGTAATATGAATTTAGGTAATTTTAACATGACGATGGGTAATTTAAATCCAATTAGTTCAGGCTTCGGTGATTTCAATAACACAGGACTCGCAAGTCTTAATGCATTATCTCAAGAAGGTGGATTAGGCAGCGTAGGATTAGGAAGTTATAATACCGTTTATAGTGGTCAACCATTAGGTTTAATATCAGATGCAAATTATTCAAGAGCAAGTGGTCAATATTCAGGATAATTATGAGAAGAGGTTCGGCATTTAGTACAGTTGATTGGAGAAAATATTTAGATGTAAATGTTAATCCAAGAGCAAAAACTTTTCTTGAATCAAGGGGAGTTGATGTTTTATGGCAAATAGCAAGTGAAATAAATAGAGCTAATATGACACCCGGTCAAAACGAATTAGTAATACTCGTTCATCCTAATGCAGGAGCAGTAATAAGAATATCAAAAAAAGATTTTGGCGAACTCTTAGATTTAACAATGGAATATTTCAAAAATGTTGAAAAATATGAGATTTGTTCTAAGATTCAAAAGTTTATTTCATATCATAAACAAAAGAAATCACCAAATAAAGTTCAAAAAATAAAGAAACTTATTATTTAATATATTTATAATAGTAAAAACAAAGGAAATACTCAATGAAAGGTACTTTATATTCAGCTGATTTCATAGTAACAACAAACGATGATGTTAAGTTACTGGAACTAAATACAGATACGGCGTTTACCGATTCTGCGTTAAACAATTTTAATTTTTCACCATTAATAGATGTATTAGTTACTAATGGAATTGATAATGTTCATGTTGTAAATAAAGAGTTTCAAAACTCATTTTATACCTCACTATCAGCATCACTTCAATCAAGTACATCATATTCTGGTTCTATTGAACAAACAGTAGAAGAAGTTTACACAATCTATCCAACTGATGTTGATGATGATGATACTACGTTTGTTCTAAGATGTGCATATAATGAATCTGCAGTATTTGATTCTTTATTTTGTAGTAATGAATTGGAATTATACCAATTAATGCAAGCAGGACATACTGGTTCCAAATCTGAAGATATTCCTGGATATTTTATATCATCATCAGAAGAAAGTATAGATATAAATAAAATTGAAGATAACCTTAACTCTGGTAGTAACTTACCAGATTTCATTGTAAAGAATAGTACATCAATGGGAGATGGTAAATCAGATTACACTGGTTTCTATAAAGTAGGACACTCTTCTGGTTCTACTGAAGATAGAGTTTCAGATTTTATCGCTTCTCAAAAAAGAGAAGGACATATGATAGTAAACTATTATGATACTTCAGGTGATAACAATACAGTAAAGGCAATTAGAAGTGCAAATATTATCTATGGTAATGATTTAACAAATATAAATCTTTACAAACGATTATCTGATTCTTTCTTGGAATTACCAACAGTTGATGAAGTTAGTATAGATGATACTAATATAGATAATAAATACTCAACTAAACACTACTTTCAGTTTGCAACAAATGTATTTAAAATAGCAGTACAAAATCAAGATGGTATTCTTGGAGAAGAACTTTTAAAATCAGGTTCGATGGATATAGCCGTTTCAGATGCAGTTGAAGGAAACGATTATGCATCAATTAGAGTAGATACATTACCAGATACAGATACTAAAGATACTTTAAAATCTTGGTCTTATGATGGTGAACTGACATTTGAATCAACAGATATAACATCATCTGTACTTGTATCATTAACAGAAAACAATTTAGAATATAACGCAATTAACGAAATATTACTAGCAAGTGGTTCGTGGAGTGGTTCACTTTTAGCAGGACCTGCACTTCCACTTTTAGTATATGACTTAGACGAGGACAAAACCATGTATAAAGAATTTCACGAATTAAAAAACTCAGATAAAGTTTACAAACAAGATGGACTAGTTAATGTTACTGGTAGAAACTATGTAGTATTGAACGATGATGATGTATCAACCTATACATTAAACTTTGAAGAAAATGATGTTTTCACTATTAGTGAAGCAGCAGTAAGTATCGTTTCTCACAACATTTACTATACTGGTTGTTTCGCAGAAGGAACTCCAATTAGAATGTCAGATGATTCATTTAAACCTATTCATGAAATAGTAGTTGGTGATGAAGTATTAAGTTGGAATGAAGAAACCGATGAATATGTTGCTAAAGCAGTAACAGCGATACACGAACATGATTTAATTGATTCTGCTGAAATGTTTGAAAGTTTAGGAGAAGAAACACTTGGATATTATCAAATAAATGGTGAAGGTGCACAATTTACACCAAATCATCCAATTTGGGCAAGAGAAAAGGGTTGGGCTGCAATTCATCCAGATACATCAGAAGATGTTTGGACTGGAAGTGAAGATGGTGAAGATGCAAAAGGACAACCAATACTTGAAGTAGGTGATAGTGTAAAAATACAAGGAGAGTTTGTAGAAATAACTTCTCTTGATTTTGTACCAAAAGGAGATTCAACAAAAACATATAACATTACTATCGCTGATACTCATACATATGAAGCACACGGTTTATTAGTACATAACAAATAAAAGGAAATAAAATGGCAGATATTTATAAAAGAGTAACATTTTCTGAATTTGAAAACAGAACAGAAACACAACTTTCTAGTCAACAAGAACTTGAACATAATAGAATTCTTGAAGATTTTTTGACTAAATTTAGAGGTCAGTATTTAAGTTAGTATTCATTAAAAACAATTGAATGAATCCAATTGAAACAGTAGATACTTCAACAATTACACAACTTAAAGTAGGTAGAAATGAATTCTCCAATCATGAGTGGGACCCTAGATTTTCATTCGATGTAATAACTACCATCGATGAAGTTGTATCTAAAAAATCAAAAATAGATAGAGTAATAGAAAGATTAAACGATGATATCGACTGGCCAGAAGCACCTACTTATGAAATTGTAAAAGAAATGGTAGGGTTTGGGTCACAATGTTGGATTTTAATGTATGAAGATTTAGCATGTGGTTGGTTTTGGGGAAACAATAATATTATAACCAAAGATTTTAAATCAGATGGATATAAATTAGAACCACATGAATGTTATCTTGGAACTGGTACTGTATCAAGAAAAGATAAAAAAGTTGTAAATGCATCTCAAATAGCATTTAGACAAGCAGTAGAACTTTATGTATCTTATAATAAAAAAGATGTTGCATATCTTTATTGTGATAATTGGAATCATTGGTCAATAAAATTATGTAAAGGCTTGGGTATGTATGAATATAACTTTATAGATGACAGATAATACATTTAAAATAAACGAAAAAGATTTAGTTACACTTGAGCAACTACTTGAAGATACTCCTATCATTTTAAATGATGACCCTAAGTTTGATAAAGAGATTAAAGTAATCTACAAACTAATTCCAGCACTTTTACCCAACTCCAAAGAAACTCATCTACTACCACATATAGGAAAAGAGGGTGCACAAATACGCTATTATGTTTTAACGAATAAAAAATTAAATAATCATTTTAGATTTTTATTTAAAAAACCAAATGCCTCACTTTTTGTTATTTCTGAAGTAACTTATAGTGAAGGTGGTTTTGCACTTCCCCATTTAGACCCAGATTCAAAGATAACATATAATATTATGTTAGAAGATAAATTTGAAGGAGGTGATGTTTATTTAGAAAATGAATTACAAGATTTTAAAAAAAGAGGTGATGTTATTTTCTTCAATGGAGGAAAACAACTACATGAAGTAAAAGAAATAACAAAAGGTAAAAGAAAAATATTATCGATTTGGACAAAACCATCAAGTGTTATGTAATATGATATATGCAACAATGTGTATTGGTAACGAGTGGGTTTCTAAGTATAAGGACTCCATTAATAGATTTGCTAAACAAAATACTTTATTTGTTTTGACGGATAATATATCTGTATTTGAAAATTGTAATTTAATCAAATACAAACGAGATGTGTTTAGTTATTATGAAAAAATAAACCTAATAACACATCTTTTAAAAAACCATAAAGAAAGAATTACATATATTGATTCAGATTGGTTGCAATATTATAATACTAAAATTGAATTTAATGATGATTCAATTTATACTTATGAAATTTTTGATTTGAAAAACCCTCCACTAAGTGATTACTTCAAAGAAACAGAATACACTATTATAAGTAAAATTTTATCAAAAGTAGGAGTATCTATTGAGGGTTGGTATATACCTGAGGCTATAATATCATTTCCATATCATTTAGAATTAGAAAATATAATAAGTGATTTTAATAAATTACAAACTCCATTAGAAGAAATGTATAACACCATTCCAATTAGAGAAGCCGTACAACGATATAGTGAAACTGGTATCGGTTATGGTGAGGGTTGGGCTATAACAGCAATAGCATCAAAGTATAATATCAAAGTAAGAGATTTTGTACAGTTTCCAAACAATAGTTGGAGAAAAATAGGATTAATTTAAAAAGGAGAATTATGTCAGAGAATATAAGAAAGAACCCACCAAAGGGAAAGATAAAATTTAATATTACACTTAGTGAAGAACAAAAGGATGCTAAAATGAATATCTTATACCATCCATATAACTTTTTATTAGGTAAGGCGGGTAGTGGTAAAACACTTCTTGCAGTACAAACCGCTTTAGATATGTTCTTTACAAGACAGATAAATCAAATCATTATAACAAGACCAACTGTATCCAATGAAGATAATGGATATCTACCAGGTTCACTTGATGAAAAGATGGAGCCTTGGTTAGTTCCAATTCGTTCTAATATGAGAAAGGTTTATAACAAACCTGCTATTTTACAAAAGATGGAATCTGATGAAAATATTGAGTTGGTATCTCTATCTCACTTTAGAGGTAGAACATTTGAAAACGCTTGTGTAATTGTAGATGAGTTTCAAAACCTTACCAAACAACAACTTGGAATGGTGTTGGGTAGATTGGGAAAGGGTTCAACAATGATTCTTACTGGTGACCCACAGCAAATTGATTTGAAGTTTTCAAATGATTCTGCGGTTCACGATGTACCAAAACTTAAATCATCACAATATGTTTATTCAATATCTTTACAAGATAACCACAGACATAAGGCTTTAGATGAATTATTAAAACTATTAAACGAATATTCTTAACAAAACTTTAACACTTTTTATTAGGATTTCTCATATTTTTTTCGTACATTTACTTTGTAAATGATTAATAATTAAACCTTAAAAATATGAGTTACTTAATTGACCCCCAAACCCTAGTATTCTCGGCTAAATCTCGTATCAATGGATTCTCTGAAATGATTCGAGATGAAGAAATTCCTCAATGGGATTTATTGGAAATTGCAACTGAAGTTGCTACTGAATGGACTGAAGATTGGGATTCTGATGATGGATTTGGTTCTTCTGATGGAACTTATATGTTGAAAGAGTTTATCGATAATGTAATTAGTTCAATTTACATAAAAAATGGTATGTATATGACTAAGTTTACACCAACACTTTCAGTAGTTCCTTACTCTGAGGCTGACCACCATGAAAAGATTCAACGAATGGAAAATGGAGTATAAAAAAAGTGTTAAAAAATTTGGATAATTCAATTTTTTTTCGTATATTTACTATGTAATAAAGATTGAGATAAAGATAAAATATAAACCTTAAAAAACAAAAATCATGCGAAACTTTAATTTTTACAAAAACGAAATCGAGAAAATAGTAAAGAACCTACCTTCCAATATTAAGGAGATTGGTGTATCGGAAATGTTATTCAATTCAGCAGAGGGAGTTTATTACCGATTGGATTTAAAAGATGGGAGGGATATGTTTGTTGGAACTTTCTATTCTTTTTTAGAAGAAATGTTTAAAAACGAAGAATTTAACAACGATGAGTACTACGATAAGTTCTTCGAAGATGTTATAAAGAATAGTTCAATATGGGAGTTATCTGAAGAAATAAGAGAACTTGCTATAAAGGAGAGATATAAACTTTAACGAAAATAAGTGGTAAAAAGTTTGGTAAATCCAATTATATTTCGTATATTTACTATGTAAATGATTAAAACTTAAAAGATGACTATTAAACAATTTTATTTAGAAAACTATCCAACTGATGAGTTGGGAACTGAACTTAAAAAAACCTCAACTTTCTCAGGCTTATTAAATACATTATTCACCGGCGGTGATGTTTATGATTACTTTGGTGTGGGCGATTCCCTAATCAGAGAAAGATTATTCACAAAATTATCAGAAGAACTTGAAACTTCTTATGATTACATATATAACCTTTGGTTAAAATAAGCCCTTAAAAATAAAAATATGAATAAAATTAGATTACCACAAAGACAGATGGATAAACACGAATCTCGTATTATGTGGGATTTTCTACACGAAGTATGGTATTCGAAATATGCTCAGAAATACAGAAATGGTTCAGATATCTTACTTCGTAGGCAAGAAGGTAAACTATCTAAATACTATACCGAAGCTAAAGAACTTCTTAGGGTTAACTATAAATTGCAATCCAAACATAAGTTAATTCTCAACTCCCTTATTCCAAAGTGGAAGATTGATGGTAGAGTAGAGTTCATGAAAGTGTATAAAGAATTTAAAAAGACTCATACCAATATTGGTAGATGATGAAAAAAATAATATAATTATGATAAATACATTAATCGATAAATCACAAATAATATGGGCTTAGAATTAAAAGAATATATGTTCACCTTTGAAGGTGGAGGATGGAATACTTGTTGGGCAAGAACCCTACGAGGAGCTAAAAAACTAGCAGTACAACAATACGCAGATTCAGATACTCTGAATGTGAATGTAGATTCAGTTCACTTAGCAACTAAGGAAGGATTGAAAACAGCAATGAGCAATTTTTATTAAACAATTAAATTTTAAATTATGATTAAAACAATTAAAAGTAAAATGTTAACTTACCTATTCAAAGATTGGGTAATGAATGAAACTGATTTAGAAACCCTTAAAGTATCTAAACAATTTATTAGAAAAAGAGAAGTAGAAATAACAGGTCATGTACCAGTACTTGGGTTTAGGTCTCACTTAAGTGAGGATGAGCTTGAGTCTTTAGAAAAATAATATGAAGTACAACCTAGTATTATTATTTCTACTATTAGTGGGTTGTTCTAAGATACCCTTAGATGAAGTACCAACTCCAATTGGTGGTGGCGATTCTAAAATAGAAAACCCATATGAACTGTTTAGTATAAACTATACTAATAATTCAGTATTAAATCGAATACCTATCCTTTTTAAAAATCTTAAAGATTTAGATATCAAGTGGGATGAAAACCTATATCCAGCAGACATAGCAATATTAGATTATAACAATGATGGTTACTATGATTTTGTAGGAGGTGGAAGTAATTTCGATGCATCCTACGAAGGTATTGAAGAAAGAAACCCATTTATATTTTATACAGGAGATGAAGAAGGCAATCTTACTTACGATAGTGTTAATTCACAAAAGTTTACATCTCTAATACATGGTACTTTAGCAGTAGTAAATGATTTTAACCAAGATGGTAATTTGGATATTTTTTTCGCAGGAACTGGTTTTGAAAAGCCAGATGGACCTTGTTGTGAATACCCCATCTTACTTGAAAGTGATGGTAATGGTTCTTTTGTTCAAATAGATTTTCCCAATGTATTTGGATATTGGTTTGGTGTTACAACTGGTGATGTTAACGATAATGGTATTATTGATATAAAATTTACTTCTCCCAAGCCATTTGAAGAAACTCCCTCATATCTTATAGAATTTATAGGAGGGGTATATACCACAATAGAATGGAACGATAACCTAGATTACTCTCAGACATTTGATAAACTGACAACAGAAGTAGTTGATTTAGATAACGATGGTTTAGATGATATAATATATGGTGGCAGAGAATACAATAATAGTTCTTTCCATCGAAACACTTGGTCAACTAGTTTTATAAAATTTTCAGATAATGAAATTTCATTAATACCAGTTGAGGGATATGAAACTACTGATATATCCGATATACAAGTAAACGATATCGATAATGATGGTGATTTAGATTTGTTTTTACTTAGAACTGATTGGACAGTACCAGGTGATGTAAAAAATTATATACAAATTATTAGAAATGATGATAGAACATTTGTTGATATAACAGAAACAAATGTATTAAGCTACCTAAATGGTACTGGTGCACAAATAGGAAGAATAATAATTACAGATTCAAATTCTGATGGAATATACGAATTAAAAAATTATACCCTAATGTCAGTTAATTATACATTTACTGATTTTAACTTTGAGATAATTAATGGTAAATTAATTAAGAAATAATTAGGATATATCAAATATATTTCGTATATTTACATAGTAAATAAGTAATGATATGAACAAAAAGAAAATAGTTTACATTGATATGGATGGGGTCTTAGTTGACTTCGGTAAAGCAATTGATGATTGGTTTACTAATCATCCACATTTAAAGGGGAGGTATGAAACTTTTCCTGACCACATCCAAGGATTATTCAGAATCGCTCCACCAATCAAAGGTGCCATTGAGGCGGTTAAAAAACTACACGAAAGTGGTAAGTATGAGTTGTTCATAGCAACCTCAGCCCCATGGGGTAATCCACAATCAAATACTGATAAGAGATTTTGGATAGAAGATTACTTCGGTGATATCTTCCACAAAAAAATGTTTATTACTCACAGAAAAGATTTGTTGATGGGTGATTACCTTATTGATGATAGATTAAAGAATGGTGCTGGTGAGTTTAAAGGTAAACTATTAAGATTCGGTAATGATTGGGAAAATGATAATAAACCAAATGAGTTTCCAACTTGGGATAGTATATTAGATTACCTTTTATGAAAAACGAAAGATTAGGATTTTTTGATTATGTAATAGCATTTCTTATGATACTTTTAATGTTCATGGCAGCATCATGTACATCTGAAGATGATATATTTGTAATACAAGAACCTACATTAGAACTTGATGCAAGATTACCATTAGATACTAATGGGTATTATCACTTAAAACTAAATCCAAATACCAATCAGACTACTCATCGTATCTCAGGTAAGGTTTTAAACACCATAGAACCAACTAAAGTATCTTGGTGGAGTAATCTTAATTGGGAATATAATGGTGAGGTTGTACCTACTATAAATGGTTCATCATATGTTGGTGATGGTGGTGAGATTAATACAATGATTGCACCAATATTTAGTATGAGAACTGATACATTAGAGGTTAAAAGTACTATTAATGAATGGAATATCATACAAACAATTAAAATAGTATTAGAATGATAGAATTTCCACTAACACCTATTACAGAAGAAACATTTGAGAGACAGAAGTGGGAAATGCATGTAGAAAAGGAAGAACCTGGAGATTATAATGAATCTGAAGAATATTACTTTTTTACATTACCATTGCCACGAGATAATCCAGATTTAAAATCACCGAATTTAATATCATCATGTAATGATGATTATGCAGATTTGAATATAAAAAAAGGAGAATACTTTGTTGAAGTTGAAAACCTATATGGACTTGGGTTATGTACTTCAGAAGAAGAATTAGAAATATTATATAGAGCATTAACAAAATCAGAAATAGAATTAAAATAAAACATAAATTATGAGAAATTATTCAGCAGAACAATTACAAGGTAACTATGAAAAATTCATAGAGGCACTTAAAAAAGTATTTAAAGGTGATAGATTAGATAAACTATTACATATGTACTCAGAAAGTGAATTGGGTCAAGAACTTGCACTTGCACCAGCAAGTGGTAAACTACATTTCCATTCGGCGTATGTAGGTGGTTATATTGACCATGTTTTAAATGTAGCAAGAAACTCTGTAAGATTAAAAAGAGTTTTTGAAGAAGGTGGTTTGAAGGTGGACTTTACAGATGAAGAATTGTTGTTTGCAGCATTTCATCACGATTTAGGTAAACTTGGTACAAAAGAAGAAGGACCTTTATACAAACCAGAAACATCAGATTGGCATAGAAAGAATCAAAACTCTATGTTTAAACATAATGGTGAATTACATTTTATGGATGTAACACATAGAGCACTTTGGTTATTAAATCAATATGGTATTCCTTACACAGAAAAAGAAATGTTAGGAATAATGTTAGCAGATGGATTGTACAATGATGCTACAAAACCTTATTTTATTTCTTACAAAGAAGAATTCAGATTAAAAACTGAATTACCATACATTTTACATTGGGCAGACCATATGAGTTGTAGACAAGAAAATAGAGAGTGGGAAGATTCAAAACCATTCTAACTGACACATTGTCAGTAGTTGTCATATAAAAACTGACACATTGTCATAAAAATACAAATGGTATAGATTTGGTACAATAGCTAGTAAATGTATAATTAAAAAAGGAATATTATGTTTTACACAATTAATGAAAATTTCGTAGATAATTTTTTTAACGATATCTACACAACTAGAAGAACCAAAACTAATTACTCAAACTTTGATGCTGAAGTATTAGAAGATGGTAAACAAAAAGTTACAGTTAACACTATTGGTCATAATCCAAAAGATATTACAGTAGATGTTACTGAAGAGGAAATCAAAATCAAATCTAAAAAAGGAGAAGGAACTTCTCGTTTTGTAAAAGATATTGATTTAACTTTAACAGTTGGTGCAGATTACGATGGTACAAAAACAACTGCTAAATTTGATAATGGATTACTCAATCTCCTTATTGATAAGAAAATAAATAAAAAAGCTAAGTCTTTAAAGATTTCTTATTAATCCACTTTGAGTGAACAGAAGAAAGGGAGAGTAAAATCTCCCTTTTTTTATATTATAATATTTATAAGTACACAATAAAATATATCAAATGAAAGATATTTACAAACCAAAGGTTATAAACGTTATCGAATCTTGTCTAAACAAGAGTAAAGTTGTAAGAGAAATGATTACAGGCGAAAGACCTGCTGAATCTAAAACAGCAGCATCATATTTACAACAAATCGAAAAAGCTCTAACAGAAATACAAGAGTTTATAGAACGAGGATAATATACAAATGAAATTTAGAACTCTACTATTGGGATTATCTGCCTTATTTGTTGCATTTAACGCAGCATTCTTTTCAGTAAGTGGTTTATCTAAACTATTCGCTGGAGCAGCATTTTCTGTAATTATAATGGCGAGTTCATTAGAACTTGCTAAACTTATTACTGCTGGTTATCTATACAACTATTGGGATAAGATAAACAAATCATTTAGAATCTATCTAAGTTTAGCAGTAGTTATCTTAATCCTTATAACCTCATTAGGTATCTATGGATTCTTAA
>Ga0206682_10003885_pt1 | contig 12470 bp, 14 predicted proteins | sample M240m12015metaG_FD_155444 | JGI IMG/M metagenome (GOLD analysis project Ga0206682, IMG submission 155444) | Ammonia-oxidizing marine archaeal communities from Monterey Bay, California, United States - M2 40m 12015 | ecosystem: Environmental > Aquatic > Marine > Intertidal zone | place: USA... | reverse complement strand
TAAAGCTTTCGTGATGACATCTAAAGAGTCAGATGTATTTCTCGATAAATGGCGGATTTGTTGAACATCTAGTGGCTCGATTTCGAGCTTATAAATCAGGGTCCGAAGCAGATTCCTTACTGAGATGTGAAGGTTTCTCTTTTTGGTGAAAAGTAAAATTAGTAATAAAAATAAAGTAGAAAGAATATTCAAAAATAGAGAAATATCCCCTTGATATATTAATCTTCTCATTGAAATGATTGAAGAGGAAAATTATACAATAAAGAATAGAGGTAAGGATCCAAAAGCGGGCCAAAGTTTTCAGTCCAAGGCGCAGAGTTAAAAAACCAGCCGTCGCCATGACTACTCCTGATGCTCCATAGTGTAGGTATTTAAGGCGTTTTTGTAATACTTGATCGAATGATACTTCGAAGACAGCTGGCTGGATTCCTGAGATGACCGTAATCCACCAGGCTACAAGAGAAAATATCGCGTAACCGACACCCACTCGAGATCGGATCGATTGAAATAAGACAATGGGAACACTGAGCCAGAGTGCCCATCGAATACTGAATATTAGAATGGTGTCTTCGCCGCAGTTAAATATATCGGAAATCAAAAAAAGCTCGAAGCCGTTAGCGCCTCGCATCAAATATGTTGTGGAAAATACAAAATTGGCCCAAACGAATGCGTAGAGATCTCGTCTGGGATAAGGAAGGCTCATTAGTTATGCTTTTTTGAAAAGTTAATTACAATCATTAGGAATGAGATCAAATCTTAAAACTTGTCTATATACGCTATTCAAGATCAGGTAGTTTTTTGTTCTATCGTTTGTGGACAAGCGTTTGAAATACGCTTGGACGAGTAGTGTTACTATCATCCATCAGTTTTAAACTGAGTGGCGTCTTGCGGGCTGAGCGCAATGAATCAATAGAGCGGGATGGGCTATCTCGGCAAGAGTCACACATATCTGAGATGACTCTTCGCTCCTGCCGGGCCAGTTAGCAGCCATGAGCCAAAGGATGGCTCGTATTCAACTTGGTAGTTTGAAAAGGGGTAATTGGGGCATTTTAGCTGGCCTTACTCTCCTTGGTGTTTTTCCCAAGCCATGCCTTTGCGTCTTCGTCTCCTTGTTCAGCGGCCTTGCGAATCCACTTTGTAGCTTCAGCTTTATTTTCCGGGACTCCTTGCCCAGTCTCATACATGACACCCAAGTTGAATTGGGCAGAAGCGTGTCCTTGTTCAGCGGATTTACGAAACAACTTCGCTGCTTTGGTTTTATTCTTTTCCTCCACCTCACTTTCCTCTTTGTGCTGTTTGAATATTACTACTATCCCAGTCACCATGATTGCGAGGGCTGACAATCCAGCTATGGCAGCGGCAATTGGACCACCCATTTTTAAACCCATCGCTCCACAAAAAACTACAAACAATGACACACAAAAAATAAGAGCAATTACCCTCATTATTAATTCAACACGTTCCCATATAATCCTCCTTTTATTCATGAGACCTTTATTGCTGCCTCCACCTCCTCGTGAGTTGCCTTGGCAAGGGTAAGTTATGAGTCCCACAATCAAAATCATTGGAACCATTCCGATGCCCCAAACTACAGTAATCCAATATCCTTGAGATCCTGTCGTTATAATCCCTCCCTCCGAAAAATGAAAACTCAAATACCCCATGAATAACCAAATGACAGTAAAGCTGCGGCTAACCCACTTAAACCATTTCTTCTCCAAAAGCTTCTTTACATCTTTTTTCGTGTCTTGCGTGCGCCTCTCGTCTTTTGTGAGGCCATCTTCTCCGATGGCATCGTCATCCCAAATCTCCTCTACGGTCCTGAGGTTGATCGCATAGATGTAAAAGCGCAAAAAGAGCCCAAGCCCGGTTAACAAAACAAAAGGTAATACTGAATCATGAACTAGTTTTCCATGCCCCATCTTGGTGGCTACCGCACCTGCCACAAGACCCGCGGGAATTGCAATGTAGACAAGTTTGTAGAGCAGCCAACATGGGATCCAGATCACCCCAAAGGAAATCTTGAAGCCCCAACCTATGACTGTGACGAGAAGGGTTTGGTTTATGTCACTGTTTTCATGAGGATCCTTTTGGGGCGTAATGTCTTCTTTATTCATTTCTTAGACTGTGGGTGGTGGCGTCCCTGCTTTTAGATGGTTTAATCTCGGCTGATTGTGAGAAAATTTCTTTCGGCGGGAGGGCTTTAAAATCGCCTTTTGGCAGGAGTGGACGGGGGAAGGAGGGTAACCAATTTTTCGCTCACGAATCGCTTTTCATTTTTTGAACGACTCGGGTAAAAGTGGGATCAGAGCTTAAGGGTATAGCGTGGCCAGCCTTTGAGCTTCGCAACACGGTAGGCTTAATAAATGGTGAGGCTAGATTTTTATTGGCAATCCAGTCTTGTCCGCCCATCCAGACTAATGCGGTAATATTTTTAAAAGGGGATTTGGTTTTAATTCTACTAATTAGCCCTTGATGTGTGGTTGGCAGATATCCGCCAAACATTACCGCTATTTGAAATGTGTCTTCTGGAATTTGGGCGAGGTAGACGGGTATAAATGCAGCACCCTGTGAGTAACCCAAGATGCCGTAAAATGGTTCCTGTTCGGCCACAATTTTATTTAAAATACCGACAGATTTTGATGCCCATTCAGGATCGGTGGTTGGGTTACTTTTTCCTCTTGGAGGGTCACGCATCCACAAGCCGTTATTTTGAGCTTGAGCGAAGACAAATTCATAGTCATCCCCGAGGGCATTTCTGAGATCTGTGATTCCTGGATCTGCCTGAAAGGTTTTCGCATCTCCGCCTCCACCATGAAGACATAGTATTTTGCGAATCATCGCCTCAGAGTCTTTTGTGATTGGAGATTCTGCGTCTCCTGCTTCAGCGCGCCCTTTTCTTATTTTTTCTTCTCCACAAGAGGACAACAAAAAGCAGAGCAATAAAACCGGGAACGAATTTTTCATAACCCGATAGCTACCAGACTTCTCATTAGCGGCCAAAAGAAAACTCCTGGGCAGTCACCTTGAGGTATTTTGGATTTCTCGTGGTGTTGCCTTTGAACCGAAATTGACGAGGACTGAGGAGTCGATAACTGCTGGCGTTTTTCACGGTTTGGCAAGCCAGCGGTCAGCGAAGTCGAGGTAGTGTTTCCAATCCTCGGGGGTGATGTTGTGTTTTCCCTCGCGAATGTGGTAGCGCATGAGGTTACCAATACTTTTTCCTGGTTTGGGCTGTGATGTAGTATCTCCGAAGGGGGTTTCTTGGTAGAGCTCGTAGACGGGAACGGCGTGCTTGAGGGCGAGGAATTCTCCTGTAGGGTCCGCCCATTGATCCTGGGTGGCGCTTGCCACATAGATGGGACGAGGGGCAACCAGAGCGATGAGCTGATGCTGGTCGATGGGCAGTGCAGCTTCATTTTTGTTGTATTTTTTAAAGGTGTCGTTGAACCAGTGCGGGAAGTTGCCGTTGATGCGCTGAACCGTTTCGCCATAGGCACGCATACTGAGAGCTGCTCCTCCACAGCCTGAATTGTTAGATATGGCCATGGCGAAACGTGGGTCGGTGGCGGCGGCCCAGAGAGCGGTTTTCCCGAGTCGGGAGTGACCTATCGTCGAAATACGCGAGCCGTCGATTTCCTTAATCTCCGTGAGCAGATCAAGCATCCGGCTCATACCGTAGGACCAGGCGGTAATGGTGCCCCAGCTTTTTTCATTCCTAGGCTTTTGGTCGAGCGAATGCAGTCCATCTTTAAAGCCATCGTGGAAGTCGGGATCGAAGTTTGAGCAGCAGGCAGTAGCGAGTGCGTATCCACGGCTAACGATGAGCTTGGCTGGCCAACGTACGGCACCGGTGCCCCTTGACGACTCAACCGAGCGGTTATTTTTCACGTAGTTTTTTCCTCCGATCACATAACCCTTTTCCATGATGATTGCCGGGTCGGTCTCGACAAGTTGATTCCCCCGGAAATTGAGACCGAGAAAACCCGGAACAGGTCCTTTGGCGTCTCGCGGGATGTAAACAAGCAAACGGGCTTTGATCTTGTTTTCAAAAGTCACGAGATACTGCCGGCGGATCGCGATGCCTCCCAGGGCTGTCGGGTCTTCGTGTTCTATTTTCCAGGTCATTTTCGGCTGGAATCCTTTCGGGATTTTGCCGTAAACGTGATCGTTAAAAAATTCCAGAGTGGTTTCGCGACCATGCGACTCCCAATCGGCTCGGGATGTTACATTTTTCCCGCCTGGCGAGAGTGGGTTAGGTAGGGTGTGGGCGGGTATTTTTTCCTCATCGTAATTGGCAACGAATTTTTGGGCCATTAGGATACTCGGATTAATTGTGAAAATGAGCAAAAGATAAATGGTGTATCGGGAGCGCAAATACATAGGATATTTTTAGGTAAGGGCAGGAACGTTGACAAGAACCAGATTCTGGGAAGTTGAGATAATGTTTGAGGTGCAGCCGGAGGAGGAGTTTTTCTGGGCTGTTCCGCTGGTTTCTAAAAGAACTGGCTGGCTGCTAGGAAATTGCTTTTGGCGGGCGGGCTTTGAAGCTGGCTTTAGAACGGAATGGAGGGGAAGAATTGGTGTGGTGGTTTGAATTATTATCTAGCGATAAGTGTTTAAATTAGTGCGAAGTTTTATAACAAAAGCTAAAATAGCAAATCCCAAAATACCATGGTGCTCGGTTTGTGAGGATCATACGGTGTATCATCTGAAAGAGGCGAGTTCTGGTAAAACTAGAGCGATGTATACTTGTAATGAATGTGGCTCAGATACATGGAAACCAACCTCGCCAGTCCTTTTTGGAGCGATTGTGACAGCTATAATTTTTGGCCTTCGCTGTCGAAATGACACCGTCAAATTGGAAGGAGCAAGTGGAGATTTGGCTTTTTATAATAGCAGCACTGGTAACAAGCACCTTCTTGTTGGCATTAGTATGGAACAACGCGAAACACTGGAGAAAATTTAACCGGTGGAAAGAAACTTTACTAAGAAAAGATTGAAGATGTTTTTTGGCTGGAGTGGGGGGAGGGGGATGTCTTCTCCAGTGATGCCTCGGTGTCCTAGTCGCGGGACTTAGCCTATAGCCGGACATCGAGCTTCGCCCGTAGCGCCTTACTTCCTAGGCTCCGGTTTATCCGGGCTGGTCACCGATGATACGAACTGGACCGCCACGCATGCTAGGCCCAAGTAAATAGGGATGACCGCAATTATCACGCCAGATGAGCGCATCCATTCGCTGCCACTGGTCCATGCCTTCCAGAACTCCCACGTCGCGCCCAGCATTGCCATCGGAATCATCAGAACAAGGAAAGTGGGGGCCATGAAAGTGACCACGATCGTACAATATGTGAATGATCTCCATAGCAGGGACTCGTTCTCGCGGAGGGCGGAACTCAAGTCCTTTAAGCGGCCGGTGAACGCCGAGCACCGCCTACGCCATTTCCATCCTGCGGCCTCGATCGGACCGGTGGCTGTTCTGAGTGCGAGATGCTCTCGGTTGCCGTTACCTAGAAGTTTCCGCGCATCGTCCCGCGACGACCTCCTCCGATGAACCGAAACGCAAAAGCAAATAAAAATACCGCTGGCTGCTATGTCCACGATCACTACCTCCCACATCGGCCTGCCTAGCAGGCAGTAAGCTAGGAGGCTCCCGGCAAACCAGACAACGCACACCAGCCCGCCCAAGATTACCGCGAGATTAACAATGAAACCAAAAATATTGCTGAGAAGATTCATGCTTACAGACCCTATGTCAGTCAATCCAGCTAACGGTTTATGTGAGGATATGCGCGGCGGCAAGAAGACTCTACTGTTAGGAATTTACTTCTGGGAGGAGGGCTTGCAGGCCTTTGTTCAGTCGATGATGGACCGGGGGGAGAAAGGGATGCTCAATGGCCCGTGTTATAAGGGACTATGACTCTGGAAGGTCTTTTTTGATGAGAGATTCTTTTCGCAGTTTTGATGCTCTAATCAAACTAAAGCTAAACCTACGCCCCAAATTGCTGCTAAGACTTATTGAATTAGCAAGGGGTTTAGGATGAGTTGATTGAAGGCGAGAGTGGTGAAAGGGGGGATCCGGCTGAAATACCAAAAGGGGTGGGGAATTCTCTAAGGCTTCAGCATATGTCCCGTGTATCCAAGTCCAGCTAGTTTTTTGTAGGCCTTGGAAACCTGAAGTGGAATTTCCTGAGTGGTCTGAAAATTGCACTTCGGATACTCTATAATTCGCTGCAGGTCTCCAACGATCTCGTGGATGATATCTTCAGGTGTGTGCCCGTCAGCAGGATTGTGGAGGAAATGTGTCTTGGGGTGGCTGCAGATGACGCGTGCCTCCGGCCACCATTGTTGCATTGTGGCCCAACCACGACGGTTCATGTTTGGCTTGGAGACAAGAATGACGGATGAAACTTCAATTCCCTTTGCGTCAAGCAATCGACGCGCGAAGCGGACATTTTCTCCGGTGTTAGTGGCTTCTGATTCGATGAGAATACCGTCTGGCGAGACTCCCGCTTCGATTGCTCGATCTGCAAACATTTCGGCTTCAGATTTTGGCCACTTACCGCGGGTGAAATTCCCTTGAGAACCGCTGAAAAGAATTCGGGGCGCAAAGCCTTCGAGAGCAAGTTTTGCGCAGTGATCCGCGACACGGAGGTCATAACTTCCCAAACCTAAAATTAAGTCCGCTTTTTCTAGAGGGTGATCAATCTTATGAAAATCCCACAGAATTTGGGCGAAACTAATTTCTTCTTTGGAGGGCATTGGTTCCTAGGAATCTTGTTGTGACCGTAGCGGGTGATCAATTATGACGAGGTCGATCGGAAATCTGGATAAATCTCCTTACTCAGAATCTTGCCCCTGCAAGATCAGCCTCAGGGCTCAGTCGCCGACTCTGCAATCCAAGTTTGAATGTAGTTCTGATCGGCCTCGCTGAGCGAACTCAAAGCAATGGTAAAGAGCTTCCCGTCTTTGCGCGAAATAGTTACCTTTGCGCCCTCGCTACTGACGATCCTAGCTTCTATCTTTCTGCCAGACTTATTGGTAAAGATCCTCAGTGGCTCTTGAGGTAATTCATCACCTTCTTCAACCTGCAGGCTGCAACCATCCAGGAAATCGAAAATTTCGGCCATCAACTCTGGGTTCCGGTAAAATGTCGTTCCATGGTTTCCTCCGGCGATCTCCTTGTAAACGTGCTTTGCGTTCGTCTCTTTCATCCTCTTAGCGAAAGGACGGACCATCTGAACAGGAACGGTGGTGTCCTTATCACCGGTGACGACCATCATCGGCGCTATAATCTTTTCAAGGATGTCGCTACTACCCATATAAGCTGGTGACATTGGGACAAGTGCTGCCCAGATATTAGAATAGGCTGCCCCAAGATGAATCGTTCCTCCTCCGCCCATTGAGTGCCCTGCGAGGTAAATACGTGCTGAATTGACATTAAACTCCTTACGGACGATCCCCAGAACGTTGAGGACATCTTTTTCACTCAACTCGCCGAGGTTCTCTGGATCGCCGGCACGCCCCCCGAGAAGACCTCCACTGCCCTTACCTTGGCTACCATACCACCCTCTCTCATTGTAACCGTAGGGCGCAACGACAATATAGCCCCTTTTCTCTGCCTCCGCGGTGATGCCCTGATAGCGTATCACTTGTTGGGGGTTACTTCCAAGTCCGTGTAGTAGAACCAAGAGGGGCGCCGGCTTAGCCTTCTTGTAGCCGGAAGGAACATAGAGCGCGTAATCGATATCCTTACCAGCCTCCTTGAAGGAGTAGCTTCTTTTCTGGATTTTACCCAAATCCTCCTGACCGGGGAGTATCCCTGTAAAACTGGAAAATATTAGCCCGCAGAAAAGCAAAGTAAGAGTCCTTTTCATTCTGACTGCTAAGAAATTGCTTTTGGCGGGAAGGGGTCTAACTCGCATCTGGCTAAACTGAATAACATAAGCATCCAGATTATTGAAACCGAATAATAAACCAATCGAAGTGGGACTAATCGTTCCTTTGGTTATCACAGAGTAGAGCTGATCGCTATCGTCTACTTAAGTAGGCAAGAACTGTCTCCATTAAAATATCTCGCGGCCGGATGTTAGCTTTAGAAGAAGGTATTTAGAGCTGTCCAAATGCTTGCGGTCGAGAAAGTTTTGGAGTTGTGCCATCACTAGAGTTGATGTGAAATTTCGGGTCCATGTCCGATAGCTAGCGAAGGCTTTGGGAGTGAAATAATTTACTTTGGAGTCCCTTCGCCATGGGGGTAACGGTAGTCGGCTTGATCGTCAGTGGAAACCTGTTTGGTCGTGCCTTTATCAGGAGTATAGAGAAAGAGTTTTCGACCTGCATGGTAGACGATTTTCGATTGGTCGCGTGTCCAGCGCGGGTAGGCAAACCAGATCTTTTTTCCTTCCTCGTTTGCGAAAGGTTTGAAGTTTGTCATCGAAGGTTTGCTCACATCGAAGTCAGCAAAATAAAGAGTCCGACCATGAACGGATTTTTTAAATCCCTTCTGATATTCAAAACAGACTCGCTTTTCATTCACGGAAAGGCTGATCCGGGCGAGGATGCCTCCTTTGTCGAGTTCGCACTGAATACGTTCATAACTCGGTATGCCATCAAGGTGAGGAGACATTAGGTAGTATCCTGGCCCTTGCTTTGGCGGATTTGCGCGGACGAGGATTCGACCATCTTTGAGACAGCTGAAAGCCCAAGTATTGAACTCCTTCGGAGTGAGGGCTGTTTCTTGGCCAGGCTTAGCTCCGATTTTGCTGGCAAAAACGCGATATCGTTGACTACCCGGAGTGCGACGATTCCAGGTTGGGGTATTACTACCATCGCGGGTCCATGTCTGATTGAAATCGGTATGCGTTCCGTCGGTGAGCTGATGAAACTCAGTGCCATCCGCATTGATGATACAGATTGCCGTTTTCCAATTACTAACCTCTTTTGTATTCACGAGGCGCCGGAAAAAGACGAGCTTGTCTCCGGTCTTTGACCAAGACGGTTTAAAATCCCAGTGACCCTTAGTGATTGGTTTGACTTCGGGAGTGCCGAGAATATTTACGTGGATCTCGCCGTCTTTATAATAGGCTGCGCGATGTCTCTTCTCTGCGCCTTCGGCATTTTTAAACAGACAGACGGCGGTGAGAAACGGTGAAACGGCTGTAAGGATTTGAAGGGCAAAACGGTGACTCATTTGTCGAGATGATAGGGCCTTGAGAAGGGGTGTAAATATTACTCCTTAGACGTCATCAAAAATGTTCAAGAGTGCTCCTATTAGAAACTAAAAAATCTCTTGCCGTATTACACAGGGGAAATTGATTGCAGTGTCTGAGCTGGGGCATAAAGGGCTTAAGGCAGAACGTTATTGTTTTATTGGGTATCTTTTTGTGATAAAACCTCTCACCTATGAGAATTTTAGCATCCAGCCTAGCCCTATTGTTTGTCTGCACTCTCCTGTCCCGCGCAGCGGACGGGTTCATGACGGTTTTTGACGGAAAGGACCTGTCGAAGATCAAGACTACCGGTAATTGGAAGATCCAGAAAGATGGATCACTTTACCTAGAGCCGAGGGCTGGCGAGAAGGGCTGGTCGCGTTACGGTTCTTACTTGTGGCTCAAGGAGGATTACAAGGACTTCGTGTTCGACTTTGAGTATAAGCACGGGAATGGTGGAAATTCAGGCCTCTATTTTAGGATTTACGATGAGGCTGACCCAACTGTTCACGGCTTCGAGGTTCAGATTCTTGATTGCTTCGGCAAGAAGAAGCTTGGTCAGCATGACCTTGGAGGAGTGATCCAGACTGCTGGCCCGCTGGCTAATGGCTCGAAGCCTGCCGGTGAATGGAATCGTATGGTGGTGACAATGAAGAAGGGGAAATTGAGCGTCGTTTTGAACGGTAAGACAGTACAGGACAAGCTGGATCTGGCGGCCAGTAAACCAAAGAACAAAAAGTTGGCGGATTCGGGTAAGATCGCCATTCAGGATCACGGCCAGAAGTTTTGGGTGCGTAACTTGAGGGTCAAGAGGTTATAGCTCAAACACCTCTGTCGGCCGGGCTTTGATAAGACGCTTGGCGAAGTCGTGCGGTTCCTGCTCGTTCTGGGCGAGGGTCCTTCGTGATTGCGCGGATAAGGGTTGTCTAGGAATTCCCCCGGTGGTCTTGGCTAGAAACTTCTGATCTATTTTGCTGTATTACCCCTCAAATCAAATAAAACTATACGTATGAAGCTTAGATCTATTCCCTCCGCCTTACTCGTCGCTGCAACATTCAGTTTTTCGGCTGCATACGCTGGCGAGATTCAAATCAAAGATGGTCAGACCATCGGGTTTCTCGGTGACTCCATCACGGCTGCTGGCGCTCGTTCAGGCGGCTATTGTAATCTTTTTATTCAGGCCCTCGAGGCTGAAGGCATCACCGCCACGCCAATCTATAAAGGAATCGGGGGTCACAAATCCAACCAAATGCTCGAGCGTGTCGATAGAGATATTTTGCAGCACAAGCCTGATTGGATGACTCTTAGTTGCGGGGTTAATGATGTCTGGCACGGTAAAAACGGGGTGAAGCTCGAAGACTACAAAAAAAACATGACAGCAATAGTCGATAAGGCTCAGACCGCTGGCGTCAGGGTCTTGATTCTCACATCAACGATGATCAAAGAGGACCAGAGCGGCGACCTGAACCAGAAGCTTATTCCCTATAACGACTTTCTGCGCGCACTCGCGAAACAAAAGAAGTGCCTGCTCGCCGACCTCAATGCAGATATGCAGGAAGCTTTGAAGACCGCTCCTGCCGATCGGCCAAAAGGAAAAAAACTCACGGGCGACGGGGTCCATATGAACCCTCACGGTAATGTCATGATGGCGCGCGGTGTTGCGAAAGCCTTGGGTTTCAGCGACGGACAACTGGCTAAGATCGTAACGAAGTAGTCGGTAAGTTATTCTCAATAGCTGGAGGTCAAAGAACCCTTTGCGCCACTAAATCGAAATCCCTGCGTAAGGGGTATAGATCAGATAAAAATTTCCTACCATATTACATTAAAGGATTTGCTAGAAATCCCCTTAGGGTGGGAAGGTGGCATCAGCCCCGGAATCATACATCCATTTAAGGACCACCCACAGGTCTGATAAAGGCTAGGACATCAGGGTGTGGCTAATCTGAAGTACTTTTTCGAAATCTCGGTCGCCGAGAACATCATTTCGCGATCTCCTTGAGAGTTGGGAATGTTTTGCCAAGAACTAGGGGCCAAACTTTCCGAGTGTTGTAGAACCGCGTCTGTGTTCTCCCAGCTTAAGGTGACCATGCCATCGACGGGGCCATTAATGGTAATTAATCCTAGATCAGAGGATAAAACCTCGGGCTCGTGCACCATATTACCGAACTGGTCCACGGGCAGGGGATAATTTCCAGTCTCACGGATATAGCGGATGTGATTATTCTGGAAATCGGCTTCGCTATCCTCGCCATTGATGGAGAACTTGTATTCTATTCTCTTAGGTTGGCCGGCTAGGGCTTGGAATTTGATGCTGTAGATTCCATCCCCCTCCACGGCATCTCCTGATTCGGCAGTTCCATTGTCGAGGAGTTCGAACCCATCCGGTGGAAATGACCATTCCCACCAGGTGAATTCGGAAAACTCACCATTGAGGTAGACCCTATCCGTTTCCAAATTAAAGGGCGTCCCATTCAAGGCGAGAGCGTTGTTCATGTTTACTGAAATGACGATCTTGGTGTCTTCGGTGAGATTTGAACCAGGTCTAATATCGCTAAAGTAGCGGATAGGAAGGACCTGGAGGGCCTGCTCCGCTAGGATAAATTTCCGGTTACTTCCATTCTCCCACTGATCATCGTTATAGACGTATTTGTATTCGACGCTGTCGCCGGGAGCGATGGATTTGATAGTCGTCGTTCCGGAGTAGATCGGCGATCCCTCTGATATGGGCTCAAGTTCGAATCCGGCCGCCCAGCTATTGAACGCACCACGCACCTCCAACCAATCAAACTCAGGCAGAAAAAGTCCGTCTTGAAGAAGTGGGGCCATATTGACCTGAAAAGTGACCTGAACTCCTCCGCCGGGATTGGTATCTAGATCATCGAAGAACACGGTCTCAAGAATTTGTCCTCCAGTCTGATAGTTAAACCTGCGATTACCGTTTTCGCCTGTGCCAATGTTGCCCTCCCAGATGTCGCCGGAGGTAGCACTGCCGATAAAGAACTTGTAGTCAACCTGAGCTCCGTCCGCCTCAAAGATATCAATCTCAGCTTCGTAGATAAAGTTACTGCCAGCCACAACTGTTAAGTCGGTGCCGCCCCAAGTATTGAAGGGTCCTCGGACCAGAAGTAGATCATTGCTCGGATCGTAGCGGCCAATCGCGATTTGAACCGACATGTCTACTCGGAAGGTAGTGGTCTGTGCTTCGGCGAGGAAAGAAAAGAGGCAAGGGAGTATAACCAAGCCGAGCTTAGAGAGAAGGGA
>Ga0206682_10003880_pt1 | contig 12485 bp, 7 predicted proteins | sample M240m12015metaG_FD_155444 | JGI IMG/M metagenome (GOLD analysis project Ga0206682, IMG submission 155444) | Ammonia-oxidizing marine archaeal communities from Monterey Bay, California, United States - M2 40m 12015 | ecosystem: Environmental > Aquatic > Marine > Intertidal zone | place: USA... | reverse complement strand
TAACTAACTACAGGAATGTAAAAAAAAAATATATAAAAAAAAACAAGAGTTTCAATAACTGTAGGGAACTTCTAAAAAACAGTCAAAAAAATAATATAACTTTTACTGTAATTAATCCATTATTTCTTTATTATAATAATAAAAAAAATATAAATACAAAAAAGGAAATTGATAATAAGAGAATGAATAAAATAGTAAAAAATAAAAAAATAAAAACAATAAAATTATCGTTAGATAATAATCTTGATTTATCTCGAAAAAATAAACAATTAATTTTATATAAACCCCCTTCTACGTCTAATGATAAAAAAAATGAAAAAAATGAAAAAAATGAAAAAAATGAAAAAAATGAAAAAAATGAAAAAAATGAAAAATTTAAAAATATGAATGAATTTATGGAAAAAATAACCAAACAATTGATATTGGATAAATCAAAATCAAGTAATCCAGAAAATTTATTTAAACCAAAATTAATTTTAAGACCTAAGAAAAGATATAAATATAAGGATGTTCAGAGGATTTATCGGAAGAATAAACCTAATTACCCACCACCTCCACCTCCACCAAAAATAAAGAAAGAAAAGATTAATATAGAACGTGAAATAAATAATATAGATGAATTATTACAATTAATAGAAGATTATCCTTTAAAATACACAGTTGAATATAATATTAATATGAAAGCAATTCATAATATAAAAAAGCCACTAATAGAACTAAATTCTATGATTGGTATGAATACTTTAAAACAAAATATAGTAGATCAAATACTTTACTTTATACAGGATTTACATAAAATTTCAAAATCTGATAGTAAAGATTATATGCATACAGTTATTTATGGTCCTCCTGGAACAGGTAAAACAGAAACCGCAAAAATCATGGGAAAAATATTTAGTGGCTTAGGTGTTTTAAAAAAAAATAAATTTAAGAAAGTTACTCGTTCGGACTTAATTGCTGGATATTTAGGACAAACTGCTCTAAAAACCAGAGATGTAATTAACGACAATTTAGGAGGTGTTCTTTTTATCGATGAAGCATATGCTTTAGGAAATATTGAAAAGCGAGACAGTTTTGCAAAAGAATGTATTGACACACTTTGTGAGGCCTTAAGTGACCATAAAGATGATTTGATGGTCATTATTGCAGGTTATAAAGACGAATTGGAAAAATGTTTTTTTGCTTATAATAGCGGATTAACATCTAGATTTACATGGAGATTTAAAACAGATGATTATACTTATAAAGAATTATTTTTAATTTTTAAAAAAAAAGTGAAAGATATTAATTGGAAATTAAGCGATAAAGTAACCGAGAGATGGTTTGAAAACAAAAAAGATGAATTTAAATATTATGGGCGTGATATCGAAACATTTCTCTCCAAAGCCAAAATTTGTCATTCTAGAAGAGTTTTTTGTTTATCACAAGACAAAAAAACTATCTTAACAAAACGTGACCTTGATAAAGCATTTGAACTTTTTAAAAATAATAACACTACTGATGAAAATAATGATATTAGAAAGGACATTTTGCATCATATGTATTGTTAAAATCTCATTTAATTTTTCTGTATATTAGTTAATGAGTAAAAAAATATCAATCAATCCAGCATTTTTTAAAATGCCTGTAAAAAAGGAAAAGAAGAATAAGAAAAAAAAGCCATCCTTTCGTGAAAGTCAATTAAAACCAAACAATGTAAAAAAAGAATTGATTGCTAGAATTAAAGAACATCAACAAAAAGAAAAAGAAAGGGAATTGGAAGAATTAGAAAAAAAAAAGAAAATGCAAGATCAAACATTTAAGAATGAATTTAAGGATACTATGAATAATTTAGAAGAACTTAATAAAAAAAAGAAAAAAAGAAGGAGAAAAAAAACATTAAAAATGAGACATAAAGGTGTTGATACACATCCAATGGAACCCAAACATAAAAGTATTACAGGACAAGGTATTGGAATTTTAAATAAAAATAATATATCCTCCAATATCCCTTCCCCGCCACCATATAGCAATCTTAAAAATGGAAGTAAGCCTACATACAGACAATGGAAAAAAACTTTAAAAAAACAAATGTTTCAAGATGATATAAATAATTCAAATAATACAAATGAAATAATGAATCCAAAAATATATTCAGGCGGTGAAGAAATAAATAGAAATGAAATGATAAAAATAGAGAATAAGGATGAAGAAATTAATAAATTTAATTATCAAGATAGAAAACAGAAATTAGAATATATTAAAAATAAATTAAAATTTCAAGAACCAAAGAAAAGAAAAATTAAAACTCGAAGATTGCGAAGAAAAATAACATTAGGTAAACATAAGGGTATTGTTGGTGTATTGGTTAAAAATAAAAAAACTAGAAAAATAGTTAAAAATGAGGTGAATATTTTAAAAAGAAAACCTATTAATGAAATAAAAGAATATTTGAGGAAACATAATTTATTAAAGATAGGTAGTGCGGCACCAGATAATATTATGCGAGGAACGTATGAAAGTGCTTATTTAAGTGGTGATGTATATAATAAAAATACGGATATTCTGCTTCATAATTGGAAAGATGATGAAACAGATCTGTAAATGTTATTTTAAATCATATTAAACATTTTATAAATATTATAATATTGATAAAATGACCAAGACAAAAACAAAAACAAAAGAAAAAAAAGACACCCGTATGATAGCAAAATATTTTGAAAACTTAGAAAAATATAAAGAAAAATATGGAGAGAAAACTATTTTATTGTGGCAGTGTGGTTCTTTCTATGAAATTTATTCTACTCAAGACCCCCGCACACTTGAGTATTTACATCCACAATTTAATGATTTTCTTTCAATTACTCACATGAATTCTGCAGGTAAAAATTTAAATTATAAAACAAAAGAAATTAATTATCCAGTTAAAATGGCTGGATTTACTGCTACGGATTATTATCTGCAAAAATATACCACTATTTTGGTTGATGAAGGATATACAGTCCCAGTATGGTATGAAAGTGGAAATATTGGAAATAAAAGAGAACGCAAAGAACTACATATTTTCTCTCCAGGAACAAATTTTTGTGTAGAAAAAAAAACTGACACAAATGTTATTGCTTGTTATTCTCTTCTTAAAAATGATAAAGGTTTTATTAATAAAAATCCAACTATTAATTTTGGATGTTCTTGTATCGATATTTTTACAGGAAATGTAAAACTTTTTGAACATTCAATATCTAGACAAAATTTACATAATCCCAATGTGTTTGACGAACTTGAAAGATTTAATTCAATATATAATCCCATCGAAACCATTATATTACATAATTATGAAGATAATCAAAAATTAGAAAATATTGTACAATTTGCAAGTTTACAAACCAAATCTATTCATATTATTAATTGTAATGATGATAGCGAACAAAGTAAATTAGCAAATCAATGTGAAGAACAAACTTATCAAAAAAAAATTATTACTGATTTTTATGATAATATTCCAGATTATGATGCATTTTTAGAAACTTCCCAATTAAATTTATACCCTAACGCATCTAAAAGTTTATGTTTTCTATTAGATTTTATTTTTCAACATAATCCTAATTTAACGCATAAATTGCATTTACCATCATTTGATAATATTACTAACAGACTTTTTTGTGGTAATCATTCGTTAGTACAATTAAATATAGTCAATCCTAATAATGTAAAGGGACAATATTCAAGTATTGTTCGACTTATAAATAAATGCATTACACCCATGGGAAGAAGATATTTTAAAGATAAAATATTGCATCCAGTTACAGATATAAAATATTTAAATACACAATACAACATTATAGGTCATATATTGGAAAACTATGATATGTTTATAAAATTAAGAAAAAAATTCATAAGTATTAAGGATATTGAACATTTGTATAGAAAAATTATTTTTAATAAAGTATCTCCTTTTGATTTATCACAATTTATAGATAATTTACACTGCATCTTAGAACTAAATAAAATATTAAAAGAAGATAAGATAATTCAAAAATATATTAATGAAAATATTGATGAGAATATTGAAACGACATGTAAAAAATTAATTGATGTTTTGGAGAGAAATTTAAATAAAGAAATTTGTGAAACATTATCAAATAATAAATTTGAAATAAATTTCTTTAAATCTGGAATAAATATATTATTAGATAAAACATATAAAGATTTTAAAGATGTTGAGGAAGAACTTAATAATATTATAACTTCATTTTCAAAAATTATTCAAGACCGAGATTCAAAGGCAAAGGATCCTATAAAATTACATAGGACAGAGAAAAGCGGTATGTATCTATATGCAACAAACAAAAGATGTAAAATATTAGAAACTGGATTGGTAGAAAAAAATGAAAAAAAATTTTTGAATATTAAGTTTACATCGGGAAGTGCGAATGGGACAAGCAATAAAAAAATTATGGGGTCTTGTATGACAGAGTTATATAATAAATATATTCAAAGACAAGATAACCTTAGTGAAGTATTGAAAAACGTTTATGCAAATTTCATAAGATCTCTTATAGAATATGATAATGAGATACAGAATTTAGTTTCATATGTGTCCCACCTAGATATGTTAATTACAAAGGCATTTATTAGTAAAAAATATAATTATTGTAAACCGCATATTGATAAAAAGGCAACAAAATCATTTTTTCAGGCAAAGGATATAAGACATCCAATAATTGAGAGTTTACTAATGTTAAATGGAAATGAAGTATATGTTCCAAATGACATTGAATTAGGTGTAAAGACGAATGGTATGGTTATTTTTGGAACGAATGGAGTAGGTAAATCATCTATTAATAGGTCAGTAGGAATTTCTATTATAATGGCACAATCCGGAATGTATGTTCCATGTAGTGAGTTTATTTATAAACCTTATACGTCTATTTATACTAGAATTTTAGGAAATGATAACATTTTTAAAGGATTGAGTACATTTGCAGTTGAAATGTGTGAACTAGCCACTATTTTAAATAAGTGTGATAAAAATAGTTTAATTTTAGGAGATGAAGTTTGTTCTGGAACAGAAACATCAAGTGCTGTTTCTATATTTGCACAGACATTAATTGACTTACAAAAAATAAAAGCAACTCATGTATTTGCTACACATTTTCATGAAATTACAAAAATGAGTGAGATAAAAAAATTAAAAAAATTAGATATTAAACATATGTCTGTTCAGTGCGATAATAATGGTGTTTTGCATTATACTAGAAAATTGGAAGACGGTTCTGGTGCTAAAATGTATGGTTTAGAAGTATGTAAATCTTTTCATTTTGAAGAAAGTTTTCTTGAAAAGGCACATGCTTTAAGAAGAAAATATGATAAAAAATCGACAAGTAAATTAAAATTAAAAAAATCAAGATATAATGCTAAAAAGTTGAAGGGAAATTGTGAGTTTTGTAATGAGGAGGGTGTAGATATACATCATTTAGAACCACAAGAAAAGGCTGATGTTAATAACTATATTAGAAATTTTCATAAAAATCATACAGCAAATTTAGTAAATGTGTGTAAGAAATGTCATAAAAAATTTACAAAAGAAAATATAATTCATAGAAAAACAAAAACAACTGAAGGATATAAATTAGTTCCTCAATAATTGCGTTATTTTAGGAATAAATTCATTTATCATAATTTTTAGATATTTTATTTTTATCTAATTATAATTTATAAATGGCAAGAAGAACAAGACGTAGATCACGACGCCGCCGCAGAGGTGGAAAACTTCTTTCAAAAGCAGAAATGCAATCTATTGGTAATATGGCATCTAAAACTCAAAAAGATGCATTAGAAGTACAAAATAAAGCATCCAAGGCTATGCAAGATGTTCAATCATTAAAAGCCAAATCATTAGGAAGTGGTGTTCCATCGCTTTGCAATAATCCTTTCATGAAAAATTCCAAAAAATGTCAAAAAGCATTGGGTGCCGCTAAAAGCGCTGCAGGTTCAGTAGCATCCTCCGCTGGAAGTGTTGCTAATAGAGCCAAGGCTTTAGAGAAAAAGATTGAACAAGGTGGATTAGCATCACCACAAGCAGGTGGCAAACGTAAACGCAGAAGAAAATCTCGCAAATCCAGAAGAAAATCCCGCAAATCCAGACGCAAATCCCGCAAACCCCGTAGACGCCGTTCTCGCAGACGCTCCAGACGCAGACGGGGAGGAAGAAAATCTCGCAAATCCCGTAGACGCAGTTCTCGCAGACGCTCCAGACGCAGACGTGGAGGAAGAAAATCTCGCAAATCCCGTAGACGCCGTTCTCGCAGACGTTCCAGACGCAGACGTGGAGGCGGAAGAAAATCTCGCAAATCTAGACGCCGATCCCGCAAACGTTCCAGACGCAGACGTGGAGGCAGAAGAAAATCTCGCAAATCACGCAGAAGACGCTAATTTTATATAAATTTTTAAAAATAAAGATAGTTTTTTCATAAATTTTAAAATCATTATTCATTATATATGAGTAATAATTTAGCAGGTTCAACATTAACATTTGTATATGACAATATATTTGCTATATTTTTTGTTGTTGTAATATTCTCAGTATTAACAATTTATCTTATAATTCATGATATATCATTTAAGGAAAAAAAATATACAGTAAATAAGGTTATTACTGTTGAAAAATTTACAACCAATGAATTAAAACAAAATTCAAGCGAAGATATGAGAAATGATAACTCTTGCAAAAAACTAAAATTTAAAGATGCATGTACTGCTTTAGGAAGTTGTGTTTGGGTTACAGCAAACCCATCGGGAAAATTAGTTGAAAAATGTGTTTCGGCTAATCCAAATATAGATAATACCGCTCCTGGTAGTGATGGTCCCGAAAAAAAATGCTTTAAAAATAAAGGAAAGTTAATTCCATGGGAACATTATTATTATTTAGATGGTAAAAATATTAAACAAAAACAAATAGGAGTAAGTGTATGTTAATTTATTATAATTAACATAAAATTGATTTAATCATAATATATTTATATTTTATATATACTATGATTATTCCTATTAAATGCTTTACCTGTGGCAAACTATTGGCGGATAAATATCTTTACTATCAAAGTGAAGTTAGAAAAATAAAACTATCAAAAAATATAGATGAAGAAAAAGTTCTTTATTTAGATGAAAATAGTTTAAAAAAAACTCCGGAAGGAGAAGTATTAGATAAAATCAAATTAACAAAAATGTGTTGTAGACGACATATGCTTACACATGTTGATATTGAATAATATAATTATCATGTTATACACTAGGATCTACAAATGTTAATTAAAGATTTAATTAATATTAAATAATTTAATATTAATAATTTAATATTAATAATTTTTATTTTTTTTAAATATTTATATTTTATATATGGCAAGAAAAACAAGAAATAGAAAAAGAAAAAGAAGAAATAAAAGAAGAAGAACAAAAAAATACGCGTCGCGTAGAAAACTTAATTATTATAAAAAAAAATTTAGGAAATTTACAAAAAATTACAGAAAAAGAAAAAGAAGAAAAACAAGAAAAATGAGAGGAGGTTCCAAATCTAATTTTTCTTATGGATGTAAATATCCTCAAAACATGGGTAAGATTATTACTGGATACTCTAATAATACCAATCCTTTTTTGCCTGACCCTAATCCATTAAATTCTAATTTACGTTCTCATGTAGTCCCCCAAAAAGGAGGAGGTCTCATGAATGATTTTGGTTTAGGCGATTTATTATTAAATTATTATAAGGCAACTGATTTTGGTAAAAATATATGGCACAGATACAATGGTAATAAAAAATTAATGTCTGCAGAACCTACTCACCAACCAGAATTACGCAAAGATATCAATTATGACCATACTACAGCAAATGTTCCAAAATATTATGAAGTTTCAACAGGAAAAGCCGCACAAAATACATTTAAGCCACAAAATCCAGCATCGTAAATATTTTGTTATCTTTTTTTGAAAAAGATATTTAATTCTTTATATTTTATTATTTATTATCAAAATATATAATAAATGAAACTATTTAATGTTTTCAAACAATTATGTACTCCAGCACAAATATATTTTGCTATATCATTTTTATCTATTTTAATGATGATGGTCCAAAATATTCAAGACCAAAACTCATATTGTTGTGGATTAATAAAAGAAAAAACACCAATAAACAATGTTATCTATTTTGTTTTCAAAATAGTCTATGTTTTTGTTTGGACTTATTTACTTAATTTATTATGTAAAAAGGGTTATAAAACCATATCATGGGTAATTTTATTGTTACCATTAATTGGTATGTTTATTTTAATTGGATTAGTGTTAATTTCTCTCCAACGACTTTAATTAATAATATATTGATTACTTTGTTTTAAAAAAATGATATCAATATATTATAAATGGACCATTCAAAAATATCTTGGAAAACCATAGATACTTTTTTTAAGGATAATGAACATATATTAGTTAAACACCATATAGATTCTTATAATAATTTTTTTTCATCTGGCATTCAGGAAATATTTAAAGATAAAAATCCTATACGATTTTTTAAAGAAATAGATCAAGAAACACAGGAATATAAATATGAATGTGAACTTTATTTAGGTGGAATTAATTGTGATAAAATTTATTACGGAAAACCTATCATTTATGATGAAACAGATGATGATATCTCTAGAGCACATTATATGTATCCCAACGAGGCCCGCCTTAGAAATATGACTTATGGATTTACTATTCATTACGATGTTGATGTAAAATTTAAAATACTTGTAGAAAAGAATGATGGTTCAACTGGAATGGAAAAATTTCATGTTCATGAGGAAACAATAGAGTTAGAAAAAATATATTTGGGAAGGTTTCCTATTATGCTTCAATCAAATATGTGTATTTTAAAAGGATTGGTACCCAACTCTAGATTTTATATGGGGGAATGTAAAAACGACCCTGGAGGATATTTCATTATTGATGGAAAAGAAAAGGCTATTGTTTCTCAGGAAGGAAGAGCAAATAATATGCTTTATGTATTGAAAGATATAAATGAACTTTATTTATATAGTGCTGAAATTAAATCAGTCAGTGAAAATGCATCAAAACCTATTAGAACATTAGCAGTTAGAATGATAAAAGAACAACCCAGTAAAACAAATCATCAATTAGTTGTAAGTGTTCCTCAAGTAAGAAAACCTGTCCCTCTTTTTATTGTAATGAGAGCATTAGGTATTGTTTCAGATAAAGATATTATTAAAACTTGTTTATTAGACTTAAAAAAATATGAAAACTACATTGACTTATTTATACCTTCCGTTCATGATGCTGGAAATATTTTTACTCAAAAGGCAGCCCTTCTTTACATTGCAACGCTCACAAAAGGAAAAACACTTAATCATGTAATGAATATATTAACAGACTATTTTTTACCGCATATTGGAGAACGTAATTTTAAAACAAAATCCCTTTATTTGGGATATGTTGTTAAAAATTTATTAGATGTTCATTTGGGCGTTTCTTTACCTACAGACCGTGATAGTTATAAATTTAAACGAATAGAAGTATCCGGTATTTTATTAAAAAATTTATTTCGAGAATATTATAAAAAACAACAGGATAATATATTCTTAAAAATAGATAAAGAATATTTTTATAAACATAATCAAAGTTCTTATCAAGACTTAGATTTTATGAATTTAATTGTTGCAAATAAAGAAGCATTCTTTAAAGATAGAATTGTGGAAACTGGTTTTCGCAAGGCATTTAAAGGAGATTGGGGGTCAGAAGCACATACAAAAATACCGGGAGTTGTTCAAGATTTAAATCGTTTATCTTTTTTTGGATTTTTGTGTCAAATGAGAAAAACAAATTTACATATAGGTGCAGATGGGGCAAAAGTTATTGCACCTAGATTATTGCATTCTACCCAATTTGGATTATTATGTCCTATTCATTCTCCAGATGGTGGTAATATTGGACTTCATAAACATTTATCTACCTCAACTCATATTACGAATGGTTGTTCTGGATTACCCTATATAAATTATTTAAGAAATTTACAAAATAGTGGAATTAAATTATTAGAGGAATGTTCTATAGATTATTTATCAAAATCAACAAAAATATTTGTTAATGGAAATTGGATTGGTTGCACACATAGTCCATTAAAAATTGTAACTATAATGAAACTCCACAGGCGAAATAACATGATAGATATTTATACAAGTATTCATTTTAATATTAAAAAAAATGAAATAATTATTTGCAGTGATGCTGGAAGACCTATTAGACCACTTTTTTATATTATGGATGCACAATTAAGTTATGAACGAGAACAAATTCTTGAAAAATATAATAATGAATTATCGTGGTTTGAAATAACTCATGGTTTTAATGGAAATAAAAAAGAAAATAAATGTGAAATCATTACACCTAAACATGTGGAAAGATTACAACAAAACTCTAGTATTGTTGAATTTATTGATACGCAAGAAGCAGAAGGTATAAAACTTGCTCATTCTTCATTAAATAAAGAGGATTATTTGAGAAATAGAATTACACATTTTGAAATACATCCATCCCTCATATTGAGTTTTATGGCTAATATGACTATTTTTCCTGAAAATAATCCTTGTACTAGAAATTCATTCTCTTGTGGACAAGGTAAACAAGGAGTTTCTCTTTATCATAGTAATTATCAAATACGGCTCGATAAAACGGCTTATGTATTAAATAATGGACAAATACCCCTTACAAAAAGTAGATATTTACAATATTTAACAAATGAAGAACATCCTTATGGTGAAAATGCTATAGTGGCTATTATGTGTTATTCTGGATTTAATGTAGAAGATGCTGTTATTATAAATGAGGCTTCATTACAACGAGGTTTGTTTAGAACTACATATTTTAATACATACGAGTCTCATGAAGAGATTGAAAAAGTAGCAGGATTTAAAATACAAAATAAATTTATGAGCCATAAAGAAAATAATATTATAGGATTAAAACCGGGATATAGTTATGATTCATTGGATGAAAAATCAGGTTTAATCAAAGAAGAATCAATTGTTGATGAAAAAACAATTTTAATTGGGAAGGCTGCCAATAGTTTAACAAATATTGATACATTCATTGATTCTTCAGTTGGACCCAAAAAGGGTCAAGTAGGTATTGTAGATAAATCTTTTATGACAAGTGGACAAGAAGGAAAAAGAATTGCAAAGGTTAGAATTCGAGCGGAGAGAATTCCAAAAATAGGTGATAAATTTTGTTCTAGAGCAGGACAAAAAGGGACAATAGGAATTATTTTAAGAGAGCAAGATATGCCTTGTACTGCCGATGGTATCCGACCTGATATTATAGTAAATCCACATGCTATGCCAAGTAGAATGACTATTGGACACTTGGTTGAAACACTTACAAGCAAAAGTGCTGCTATTTATGGTGGTTTTGCAGATTGTACTGCATTCCAAAATAAAGGTTCTAAGCATGATGAGTTTGGAAAAATGTTATCAAAAGAAGGATATCATCCTTCAGGAAATGAGGTATTATACAATGGTATGACCGGAGAACAATTAGAGGCAGATATTTATTTTGGACCAACTTATTATTTGAGACTAAAACACATGCCAAAAGATAAAATTAATTATCGCGCACGTGGTCCTAGAAATGTTTTAACTAGACAAACAGTTCAAGGTAGAGCAAATAATGGAGGACTTAGAATAGGAGAAATGGACAGAGATTGCTTAATCGCTCATGGAATGGCATATTTCATTAATGAATCAATGATGGTAAGAGGTGATCAGTTTTATATGGCTATTTGTAATTTGACAGGATGTGTTGCTGTATATAATGAAGATAAGAACATTTTTTTAAGTCCACATGTAGATGGACCATTGAAGTTTGTTGAAAATATTAATAGTGATATGAATATTGTAAATGTTAGCAGGTTTGGGAGAGATTTTAGTATAGTTAGAGTTCCATATGCATTTAAACTATTAATGCAAGAACTTACAACAATGAATGTTCAAATGAGAATTATTACTGATAAAAATGTAGACCAAATATTACCATTGTCTGAGGGTAATAGTATGGAAAAAATGACCGGTCTTTCTGTAAAAGAGATAAGTATACGTGTGAAGAAAAAACAACAATCAAAAATCTCTCCATCACTTGTAAAAGAAAAAACTCCTACAGAAGAAGAACCTGAAAAAGAAATTTTAGAAACGATAAAGAAAGATGATGATCCAGAAGCGGTAGAATATGAAAGAAATGTTGAAACTCCTATGGACATACCGCAAGATGGTGATGATGAAGAATTAGATTTAGATATGGAAGAAGAACGTGATTTCGAAAAGGATGCAATTGTAAATGTTGTGGGAGAAGGAGATACAAAGTTTAAAGTATTGGGTATTGATGAAGATGATGGTGAATATATGATACAAAATATGGAATCAAGTGAATTATTATATTATCCGAAAAATAAATTAAAACCT
>Ga0206682_10003872_pt1 | contig 12503 bp, 9 predicted proteins | sample M240m12015metaG_FD_155444 | JGI IMG/M metagenome (GOLD analysis project Ga0206682, IMG submission 155444) | Ammonia-oxidizing marine archaeal communities from Monterey Bay, California, United States - M2 40m 12015 | ecosystem: Environmental > Aquatic > Marine > Intertidal zone | place: USA... | reverse complement strand
TGGGTTTGGATTAGCCTCAACTACGGTAGATGGCGCTCGCGTAAGTGACTTTATAGTAGCAGCAGATCGTTTTTCTGTTGTTAACCCGATTGAGACGTTCGACATTGATGTATCCTATAGCGGTTCCGCAAACCACAGAAGGTACGTGCAAGTTCCTGCTTCTATTTATAACGCGTACACATATGTAGCGGGGGCGGGGCACACAATTACCGTAAGAGATATGGGCGGGTACAGCAAAGAATATAATATCATTGGAAAATCCAATCTAGTAACCCCCAACCTTGGTTATGTTATTGAGTTCGCACGAACAAGCAACTATCCCGCGCCGTTGGTCGATTTTCCTGTCCAATCGTCTAGTTGGTTCACTGCAAACTACCCCAACGCAAATGCGGCGATCAACCTTGAAGTAAAATCACCGTTTGTCATCTCTACTGGCTCAACACAGATTAACGGCGTTGCTGTCCCTGCCGGGACTTACATCGACACAGCTATGATCGGCGATGCCACTATCACAAACGCTAAAATCGGCGACGCAGCTATCGACAGCGCAAAAATAGCCAACGCAACCATTGTGGCAGCAGACATAGCGGACGCAACCATAACGGGTGCTAAAATAGGAAGCGCAACTATAACGTCTGCGAACATTGCAAGTGCTACAATTACAAGCGCAAACATCCAAGACGGTACAATTACAAACGCCAAGATTGGTAACACTATTCAGTCTACAAACTATAGCGACGCTAACAACACTGGCTGGAAACTAGAGAAAAGCGGGAACTTAGACTTAAACAGCGCGTCTATTACGGCGGGCACTCTTCAATCGACCGACGGCAACTTTGTGATTGATTTGACCAACGGCACAATAACCATATCGGCTTAACTATGAGTATAACAATAACTGACGCAGCAGGAGTTTTAAGAGAGTTCAAGGCGTATAAACCTTGGAACTTTGCACGGTTTTATGAAGAAAGTTTAGCCCTGCTTGGTCAGCGCGTAAACGTGGTGTTGGGCGATCTTGTTGCAGATGAAAATGGCCCTCTAGTCGTAAGCGATACGCTTCTGGCAAACAGCATTCTTGTCAGCAGACGCAAGCAGACCGCCGTGGCGATAACTCCACTCAGAATAGCGCAGCCATACACTCGAATGAAGAATGACTGCATTTCTCTTTCCGCCCGCTTTATGGACGAACTGACAGGTACAAAAAAATATACGACGCGTTATCGCCAGATTACGGTTCGAGAGTACCTTGCAAACTTAGGCGGTGGCGCTGCCGACTACATTCTAGAACTTGGGCTGCAAGAGGTCGACCCAGCAACGTTGCAGGTAAACGACATTATCCTTGGGGGTCTACCAGACATACCAGAGATCACTTCACACACGGCGGTTTATATCGGTAACGATAAAATTCTCCATCACAGGCCGTACAAACTTTCTTCCATAGACGATCTTGCTACCGCTGATATTCAGAGGGTCTTTCGTCATGCCAACTAAAACGCTGTATATGAACAAAGTAACCGGGGCGTTGATGATTACCGATTACGTCTCCGACGCTTCTACCCGCGAAGCTACAATGGCGTCTCGCCTAGCTAACCCTAACTCTAATCTGGCTACAGTTAATTTCCATACCGACTTTGAGTTCATAAGTGTCCTCGATGAATTGACCTTATCGTCCGCAAGTTTTTCGAGCCAAGCTTTGAGTACACGAGTGTGGAGTACAGGCGGCGGGGGCTGCTGTTAATGGCAACAATCTATGTACCAGAACTTCAAGTTGAGAGTGTTAACGTCGGAACGACCAGCGTTAGTAATCCATCTTTGTTCGTTTTGGAAATTGGGGGCGTTTTGTACGGCGACCAGTACACAGATTCCACAGACACTTATTCGCGCACAGTTTTTTGTACGTTCGATAGCACTTCAAGCATGGTTAAACTCACCTGTATATCAGTAGCCATTCGAGCAGACTGTCCTGCGCTTTCGCTGTCTAGCATAAAGGTGTACATCATTGGTTGATCGCATCTCTATAACAACAAGTCGGATTGTAACGCGCAACAGCTCAAACGCTGTGACGTTTGATACCAACGATAAATACATTAAAACCGTTAGCAACGGCGCGTTTAAGGTCGGGGGGTTAGCTCGCGGACCATGTCTTGTGGGCTTCGCAGTCGAAAACAACGATCAGTTTTTTGACTACCACCAGAACAAAGGGTTTACCACTTTACTTAATCGCCCTGCGACTAATCTAACCCCCGGCACGGCACTTGCCCTCGAGTTCTTTGTCCCATCTCACAACTTTTCTTCGTCAGTTTATTCTGCAAGTTTTAGCGCGTCTAACATCGGGCAGCTTAACCTTGGCGGCGTTAGAATTCCGCCTGCTTCGTTGTCGGGTGCGACTATCACTAACACAGCGCAAACAACGAGTAACGTGGTATTCTTAAACCGCCGAGAAAGCCCATCTGACAGCTGGAGCTTCGTGACTTCGGGAAAAGTTATTTACCAGTCTTTGCAGTTTACCGACGGTACTTTTAACCTCGCAGTCAGCGCTTACTTACTAGACGTTGATCTGCTTAGCTTCGCTGTATCCGGGAGAAGCACATCTTACTACTACCGCCTTTCGTTAGCTTCCACGTGGAACAATACCATGCAGGCGGGCGGAAGCTCTGCAAACTACGGCACGGCAGAATATCGAGTTGTTGGGCCTTCAGTGGGACGTCCCCCCGCTGAATTAGACTTGGATGTAACCCTATGAGTTTGCGCGTTGATAGCACCAAGATTTACATTGAGAACTCTGCTGGGGATACAAAATTTGATAGCACTCAGCGACTGGTATTCCGAGGCGGGACCAAAACTGGTAGCACTACGATTACCTCCACGCAGTACAGCAAACAAATAAGCCATGGACTGACGTTTGACCCAGACAAGTTTTTTTACAATCTGTTTATCACTATAACGGCGTGCAGTGGCAACGGAGTAACTGATCTAATCAACGTTCGCGTCCCTGCCAACAATCAACTTTTGATTAACTTAGACACAACCTTGGTAAACTCGGTGGTTGACGCGTACTCCCTTGTTTTATCGGCGGCGGTTAGCAAGTCTGAGTTGATTTTTACATACGGAGAACACGGGGTAGCGACACTGGTGTATCCAGAGTACCGGCCCCCCGGCCTGTCAATTAGCTTTGACTACGAACTTTATCTGTTTCGGTTCAGCGAGTGAGGATAACATGGATTTAACCAATAAAACTATTGACGTTGAGGGGTTGGCTATCAACCCACAAGCTAACGAAACCACTGTTCAAGTGGTACTACTAACTCAGCTGGCGGCGGGTGTTTTTCAGAAAAGCGATAGCTACGCGCTTGTGCTTGACGATACCTTCTTATCCGTCGACGATCCCAATCTAATGGTAGAAATAGTGAAAGTGTTGGAGCAGTTGCCGTGAAGTTTTTTTGGACTATGCTTCTGCTATCTTATGTGTTAACGTGTGAACAGGTATTGCCATGTCCACACCGTCTTTAGTGTTTGATGACAAAGAAAGGGTCGGGGCGTGGGTTGCCGACCAAGTGGATCAAACCTCTTCATGGGGAGACTTCTACGCAATGGGCGCTGAAGCGAATGGCGAAATAGTTAGCGGAGTTGTGTTTAATAACTTCAATGAGTCTAACTCCACTTGCCATATCGCGGTTAGCAAACCCAATAGACTGTTTTTAGAGCTGCTGGATCACGCGTACAGCTACGCGTTCGGGCAGTGTAAATTGAAACGGCTTACGGGTTTAGTGGCGTCCGACAACCACAAAGCTCTTAGGCTAGATAAACACATAGGCTTCGTCGAGGAGGGTGTGATGGCAAAAGCAGGAAGACAAGGCCAAGACATTATCACGCTCGTTTTATGGCCCGAAAACTATTACAGAGGACAAAACAATGGGTTCTAAAGGCGCACCACCCCCCGATTATGCTCCACTAGAACGAGCTAGTAGAGATGCAGCTGATATCCAAGCGGGTTTAGGCCGTGAACAACTGGCGTTTGCTAGAGAGCAATATGACCGTTCCGCTCCAATCCTTGAAAGTATAGCTAACCAGCAAATGTCAGCGCAGGGCGAACAAATGGCTCAAGCGCGAGACTACTACAATTACCAGCGAGATACCTATAGACCGCTTGAACGCGGTATTGTGGCGGACGCACAACGTTTCAACACAGAAGCTTACCAAAACCAAGTAGCGTCCCAAGCTGCCGCCGACTCCGGTCGGGCTTTTGGCATATCGCAGCAACAAAACCAACGCGCTATGGCGTCTATGGGGGCTAACCCCAACAGTGGCCGCTTTGCTGGTATGCAGAACGCCACAGGGTTACAACAAGCAGCTATGCGAGCTAACGCCATGACAGGCGCAAGAAACCAAGCACAGCAAATGGGCTACGCCAGAAAGCTAGACGCCGCTGGTCTCGGTCGTGGTCTTGCTGGTGCGTCTATCGCTGCGTACGGCGGTGCTAACCAAGCGGGTTCTATGGCTGGTGGAAACGCTCAGTCGGCGGGAATGAACTACATGAACGGCATGAACATGGGCGCTAACACCATCGCAGGCGGACAAAAAATGCAGCTTAGCGGTCTAAGTAGCGTACTAAACTCGCAGACGCAGTCCTACATCAATACGCAAGATAGCTTTATGGGCGATCTCGGCGCGGTCCTTGGCGGCGCTGGCGCTCTGGCTAAGGGTGGTGGGTTCGCTGCCATTATGGGCGGCTCGGACCGCAGGATCAAAGAGAACGTAGAAGAAGTCGGTGTAGACCAGCGTACTGCTCTGCCACTGTACGAGTTTAACTACAAAGAAGAGTTCGGTGATCCAAATATCCGTTACGTTGGTGTGATGGCTGACGACGTTGAGCTTAGCTACCCAGACGCAGTGTACACGACCGAAAGTGGCTTCAAGGCCGTAAGATATGACCTTCTGGGCATAGAGTTGAAGGAGCTAGTGTAATGGCGAGGCAAAACCGTTGGGCAACGTTTGGGCAGGCTTTCAACGCCGTCTACGACGTAGGCACCTCACTGGGCAAATCCATTGAATCTGGCAAAATTGCCATTAAAGATTACGAGGATGAAGAGGGTAATAAACTCTCGGGCCTTGCGCTCGACAGAGCCAAAATGGACGACTACGCAGCGGTTGAGCAGAAGTATGGCGACCCGATGGAAGCTCTACGGATGCGCACTGGCGTGGAGACGTTAGGTCAAAACCGGCTAAAGACAGACTACGACACTGACACATACGACGAGCGAGTTTTCCAAGGAGGGATTGGTGCTTCTAATAAGCTCAGAGCAGACACGGCGTACACAACCAGCGCCGCTGGGCTTAATAATGCCAATACCGGTTTGGTAAAGGAAAAAACGCGGGGTATGGGTTACGACAATGACTTTAATCGAGACACGCTTGAGACGCGTACGACCAAGGGTAACGCAACTAATACTTTAGACGCAGTACGCGCTGTTGCGGAAACAACTGCGGCCCAAGACTCCAGTTACGTCGATGGGTTAGTAGCCAACCAGAAACAAGTTTTAGCTGAAGCTACTCTGGCAGCAAGCACTGCCGACCTAAATAACACTGTGATTACGGACGAAATATACCAAGCGAACTTTCTCGCGGCGGAAAAAGCCCGAATGGGTAAAACCGCCACTATCGCGCAGATAGAAGAGCAAATTGCAAAAGACCCGCAGACTCTAGCGCTGGCGGAAAAGAACCTACAGCTCGCCCTTACTACCACCATGGCAGCAGTCGAAAACGCTCAGACTGACTTAAAATTATCGAATAGCGCAGACTTTCAAGCCAATAGGCTAAAAACTGGGTTGTCTCAGGCCGAACTTGGTGCTGTCCAAGGCGAAGAAGCTGTTTTGTTGGCGCAACAGTCTCTCGCAGCAAACACATTCATTAAAGAGTGGAGCAAAACTGGAAACCCAGACGACCCAACATCTATGCGCAACCTCATCAAAGGTATTTCGCAGATTAACCCCGTCATGGGGCAGAAGTTATCTCAGGACTACGGCGAGCACGAGTTGTGGGAGATCACCAACAGGTCTCTGCGCATGAAAGCTGAAACTAACGAAGCACTACAAAAACGAGGTGTTGCGGGTGCGCAAGAGATACTAGACAAATACAACGGTGAGGACTTCGGGATCAGGATCGACACAAATCCAGATGACGGTAGTATGTCGATGGTGGAAACCGACAAAGAAGGCAACGTCGTTCGCACGATTGCCACCGGCGCAGATGAAAAATTATTTATGCAAGACCTCAACGCGGCGTTAGACCCTGCTAGTTTGATGGAATATTCCATGAACTTGGTCGACATGGAATACAAGCGAGCGCTTACTCAATACAGTGAAGCGCAAGCTCAAGCGGCGGGCGTGGGTAAGCCGATGTCTGCGGTCGATATGGCTTACAGAACCATGATGGACCCTAACGCATCTGCGCGGGACCAAACGCTAGCGCTGGGTTACTTGATGAAAGACGCCCCAGAACTTTATGCGCAAATAGTGGGGAGCCTAGGTATAGACAAACTTATTCAAGGGGCGGCAAGTGGCGGCGGTGACGACGGTAAACCCGTGGTGCCAGAAAAACTTACGCCTCAAGTGGATCCTAACGCTCCTGTTACGGAGCAAGAACAGACAACGGCAAGCCAGCTGATGGAAGCCCTGCTATCGGCAAATGCTACAGACCGAAAAGCGCTACTTAGTGGCCGAAACGCAGAGATACTTGCCAAAGTAGCACCCGATTTCTTAGTCATGGAAAAAAACAAAGACCGTGCGGCAAACACTCTGCGAACTGCTCTCGACAGGGGTAAAATAGACCTAACTCCCGCTGGGTTGGCGGAGTTCACTTCGACCTACGAGAACATAGCGGCAAAAGAACCCACTACAGGACTAAGCAACAACCAAAGAACGATAGAAATGGCTGCGGGAGTTGCAAGTGCTATGAAGGGGCAGGGTGCAGAAGTTCTAAACATTCTAATAGCACAGCTACAAAGCGAAATTAAACCAGAGACCGAGGGCGGTCACTCCGGTACAACTACAAAACGAAATAATAAGAAGTATAGAGACCAACTTGCAAAACTAGAAGAATTGATTGCGGCGATGGACGGACGGTAAAAGAGGGTAAATACATGGCGACCTATTTAGAACAAGTCCGCGCAGCTTTCCCTGACCTCGACACCCAAGGGTATAGCGACGAAGAAGTCGTGATCTGGCTTGCCGACCGCAACGGTAGAGATCGTCAAGAGGTTGGTGAGATGCTCGGGGTGTACGATCCCAACCAAGGGGATTTTTCTCGTGGGGTTTCGTCCGCAGTTGATTCCACACAAGGTATGATCTACGGCGCTGGTGCTTTGGCGGCAGATACCTTTGGTGCCGACAGTGCCAGAAACTCTATGCTTCGGGGCTACCAGAAGAACATGTCGCAGGTTGAACTGCGCAGTAAACCCACTGACAGCTACGAGGGTATTAACAACTTTGGCGACGCCGTTGACTTCGCGCAATACTACTCAGGTTATGGGCTGGCGCAGGGCGTACAAGCCATGGCCACTGGCGGTTTAGGAGGTCTGATCGGCAAACAAGTCGTCAAGCAGGGCATAAAACGAGCAGGTAAAGATTTACTTTCGGATAGTTCGCAGGCGGCAGTCGCGCGCGGCAGTAAGGTAGGTGGTTACGGTGGGTTTGGTGCGCAAGCTGTCAGTACAGAGCTAGGTGCCACATATGGTGGAGCCGTCGACCGCGCCTTAGAGACTGGGCAGAGCATAGACGACATCAACCTTGGAAAAGTTTACGGTTACGGCACCGCCGCTGGTCTTATGGAAGGCGTCGCCGACGTCGCCACAGCAGGCTTGGCTCGCATGGGACCAGCTAAAAGTCTTATGGATGCGGCATCTAAAACGCGTAAGCGCGGTGTTGTTACCGGAGCGGCTAAAGGTGCAGCAGTTGAAGGTGCTACTGAAGGTGTTCAGACAGGTCTTGAGGACTTGGGCGCTGGGTACTCTTTGGAAGAATCTCGGTTCTTTGACCCAACTTCTGTCTTGGCTGGTGCCATTGGTGGCGGGCAACTCGGTGCCGTTGGCGGACTTTTACGAAGCCCACAACAGAGCGGAACGGATACCAACGAAATAGCTGAGGCCGCGAAAGCCAACATCGGCGAACAGTTGCAGATGGACCTCGACGACCCATCGACCTCAGAGCAGCTACAGGCGCAGTACGAAGAAGAACAGCGCAAGGCTGAGGCTATAAATAAACTAAGTAAAGAACGACAAGATGCTGAGAACGACGCGTTCCGCATCGAGGCGCAAGCGTTTACGAAGAAAGACTTTAAGAAGCAATTAGCCACTGGGCTAGAGGCCACCGTGGATGACCGAACATCTGATTTAGGTCGAGAGTTTCTCAGCGAGTTAAATACACCTACCGATGAAAACCCTACAGGTCTTATCGACCCAGATGATATTAAAGCTGCGCGTACTAAATTTGTAAAAAGAAAAACTGACGAGCAAGCAGGTACGCTTAACGAAGCATACATATCTGAAATACAAAGACGGGTAGCTGAAAAAGCCAAGAACCAAGACCAGATCGAACTAGACTTCGACCAAAAGACACAACAAGAAAAGCAACAAGCCGAACTAGATAAGCCAGCCCTCAGTGCCACCAAGGCTATCGAGCAGACCGAACGCATGTTTGGTAAAGACTGGATCGCAAGTGGTAAGTATGACGACCTAGAGGCTGCGGTAAACGCGCCTAAGTTTAACCGTAAGAAGTACGCCGAAGCTCTTGATAAAGTCGTCAACCCACCAGCGTCTACACCTGTTAACGCGTTAGCAGAAGAAACCACGTCTGTTACGGGAGAGCAAACACCTGATGCAAAGGGGCGAGTGCAAGCCGCGCTTGAAGCTATTGCGCCTACACTAGAGAAAGCGCCGCAACAAAAAGCAGTCTTCGAAACGTTTATAAAGTCGTTGTTTAACAACCAAATGGATAAGTACATCCAAGTTAACATACGAAAAGGACAAAAATACTACGCCATAAACTACCAAGACCTAGCCGATGACGCAGGGCTAACGGGCAAGAACAACCGTACCAACGCCAACAACGCCATGAAGCGCATTATGCCAAAGCTGAACACGGCGCTTGGCCTAGAAGAAAATGACACTCAGGGTCTGCAAAAGCTACTTGCCGAGTTTGTGGCAGAAAGAAAGCCTGCGGCACAGCCGCAAGCAGCAGTGGAAGAACAAGCGCCCGTCGATGAGGACGTTAGGACCGGTGCTAAGCTGGACGACGTTGCTCCAGATCAAATCGAACAGACCCTTAAACGGATGCCCGACGTCAACGCGCTTGTGCAGGGAACAGAAAACAAAGCTGACGCTGACGAAGTGTTGGACGCACAGGAGAGCTACGACGACGCTGTCGGTGAGCAATCTGCGTTTGAGCTAGGAAGAAGTACGGTCATATCTGTGGGGGCAGGTACAAAAAATGGTGTGTCTCCAGAGGACCAAGCGTTCTCTAAAAGCCGAACTACCACAGATGAAGAAGTAGCTGCGGTTGCTGCTGAGCGAAACCAAAAACTAGATGACGAAGTTGAGTCGCAGAGCGCTATTCTTAAAGGTGTGTGGGACAGCGGGAAATCTCCTGATACAATGTCGTTTGTCGATCTGAGCGCAGCCGCGAAGCGCGAAGTCTTTTTCACAGTGCGCCAATACTTCGATGCCCAGCTTGACCAAAGCCTAAGTCCAGAAGCCGCTCTGGAACAAGTCCGCGCAGAAATCGCGCAGATAGAAACAACGTTACCTACAGTAGAAAAGAGCGATACCAATGAAACAACAACTCAAGATGCCGAACCGAGGCGACCTACTGAAGCTGAAGAAAGCGTTCGACGAGAACGTGCTGCCAATCCTACAGGAGATGGACCAAGCGGGGGAGGAAATGTCACCCCGAGCCAAGAAGCTGTTACAGGCGAGCAAGAAAACACAACAGTCGTAGAGACTAAACCAAAGAAAAAGAAACTCGTTAACAAACCCAAGTTGGGTCTACCGGTGGCTCCAGACCAGCCAGCTACACGCGCCGCCTTTGAGCAGGAAGTTAAGAACCTTACTGGAAGCGCAACCAACATGCGTATTCACGTGTTCCAGACTGAGGCCGAAGCGCTGCAAGCCATCGAAAACGGCGACGTGCCTAACACTGACGTAAAGCGGTTGAAAAAAGCCAAGCCCTACGGTTGGGTTACGGAAGACGACAACGGTGAACCTCACGCACACTTTATTCTTGACCGCGTATCTGCGGGTCGTGAGAAATCAGCGTTTCTTCACGAAGTGGGAAGCCACGTCGGTATAGATAATATTATCCCCGTGGGAGACCAAAAAGACCTAGCTGACCAGATTATGGATTGGTCAGAACAGAACAGCGACGCGCTAGAAAGTCAAATTGCGCGAAGAGCCATCGGTCGCGTTCTTGCGGCTCGTGCGGTAGATGCCGAGGCGATGCAGGAAGATTCTATCGTGCTGGCAGAAACAATAGCGTACTTCTTAGAAGAAGCCTCTCTCGCTGGCGTTGACCCAAGTGTGAACTCCACCGTGTCTCGTTTCGTCAAGAAACTACGAGACTTATTCTTAGTAGCGCTCGATAAAATTGGGTTTGCTCAAACTGATACGCTTACTGCGCAGGACGTAGTCGATCTGGCATACGGCGCGGCTCGCGCAGAATTAATGCACGGCATATCCGATCTAAACAACCGAAACCCTATGGTGACGACTTCGATGACAACTGCTCGCATGGGCGTGTTTAATCGCGAATTTGTTAGAGACCAACTCGGTGGTGATACAGCCGTCAACGTATTTGACACAGCGGTTGAAATAGCGACAAAAGCCGCTGGCTCCGTAAAGTTCGTACACAACATAGTTCGTGACAACCGAGAAAGTATGCCAGCGTTAGGTCGTTGGTACGACGCCATGCTCAAGGTCGAAACCACACGGACTGAAATAAAGAAGTCCTTTCAAGACATAGTAAAGCAAGCGCGAACTCTTAAATCGGACCGCCTCACAGTGGTAAATAACTTCTTGGGTGATTCCACGTTCGATCAACAATGGGGCTACGACCCAAAAGAGTACCACCCAGACCTGTTTGCAGACAGAAAAGTAGAAATTAACTCTGGTAAAAAGACACGGTTTGATCGGCTATCTGACAGTGAAAAGAAGATTGTTACAGATATATTTGCTCACGGCGAACGGATGCGTCAGCGCAAAATCGCACTCGCCAAGAAACTGGGCGTCACCGGTAAGTTCTTTACGGACGCCTCGTTAGAAGGGCCATATGCGCCGCTAAAACGTTTTGGTAGCTACGTTGGAGAACTAAAATCTGGGCGTTTGATTGAAGCAGAACGCGCTGCAACAGCAGAGGGTGCCACAAAGAAACAGAAAGAGTTTTATGAAAAACTAAAGTCCGACCGCGATCACTACGTGGTTAGCTTCTTTGATACAATGGGGTCTGCTAAGCAGTTCGTCGACCAAAACAAAAAGAACTATGCGTTTTCACAGGCATCGGAACTATCGCCGAACATTGAGAGCGACCGCGTATCTAACTCAGAAGTGTACGAGAAAGTAATGGGTGCGCTCGCGGCAAGCGAAGACGCGGCTATGGACAGTGGGGCAAAGGCAGCGTTCCGCAAAATGGTACGGGATATGTACTTTCAGTCTATGGACGAGCGCAGTGCGCGTACGTCAGGAGCCAAGCGCCTTAACCGTGCGGGTTACGAACAAAACATGATGCGATCTTTCTTGAGCCACGCTAACTCTGAGGCCAGTCTTATCGCGCAGATGGAGAATGGGACCGAAGTTAACACGGCTTTTGCTGAAGCTGGCAATCAAACGCTTGTCGAAACGGGTGAGGGCCGAGACCCTGCCAAGCAACGTGCATATAACAGCATAGCCAAGCACTATCAAAACACGCTGACCAGAAACGAAACGCCTATCCAAGACCGCATTTCCACAATGAACTCTGTTTATATGCTGCTGACCAGTGTGGGGTATCACCTGACTAACGCAACGCAGCCGATAATGGTCTCTGTGCCACGTATCGCTGGTGACTTTGGTAACTATGGCAACGCTTGGAGCGCTATGTTCCGAGGCTATAAGTATTCTAGGGCGGCTGCTAAAATCGGACTGAACATGGAGACCGAGATTGATCTCCAGAAGGTTCCACAAGAGTACCGCGCTCTGCTGCAACTTCTCCAAGATCGTAACTTGATCGACCAAGGTATGGAAGAAGATGGATCGTTCAACCGTTTCAACACAGGCTTTGAGGTTTTAAACCGTACATCAGATGTCCTCGGCACCATCACAAGCAAGTTATACAACGTAGCTAAGTTTGTAGAAGCACAAAACCGTATCTCTACTGCCGTCGCCGCCTATGATGCTGCGCGGGCTAACCCGACGAAGCTCGCGGCGATGAAGATGACACCCGAGCAGTATGCCACTGCCGTCGTCGAAGACACTCAAGGTA
>Ga0206682_10003865_pt1 | contig 12526 bp, 7 predicted proteins | sample M240m12015metaG_FD_155444 | JGI IMG/M metagenome (GOLD analysis project Ga0206682, IMG submission 155444) | Ammonia-oxidizing marine archaeal communities from Monterey Bay, California, United States - M2 40m 12015 | ecosystem: Environmental > Aquatic > Marine > Intertidal zone | place: USA... | reverse complement strand
TGAGTCCGTTTTTTGAGTCCGTCTCGTCCGACTCGCGGTCGAGCGCGTCGACGCGGAGCGTCGCCAGGCCGACGCCGTGCGGCGCGCGCAGCCTGGCGACGGCGCGGCCGGCGGCGGCGGCGTGCTCCGCGAGCGCGTCCGCGACGGCGCGTGACGAAAAACCGAACAGGGCCTCGGCGTCGGGAAGCCGCGCGCGCGCCGGCGGGGCGCGAGACGCTTCCCGCCGTTGGAGCGCGCGCGCGAATTCCGCGACGGCCGCTTTCGGCGTCGCGCCGCGAAAAAAACCCGACGAACCCGACGAACCCGACGAACCCGACGAACCCGCGAACGCGCGTTTCTTTTCTCGTATCCGCGCGCCGCACTCGGCGCTCGAGCACCCGTCCGCGCCAACCCATCGGATCACGAACTCGGGGCCTTCCCACGGCCGACCCGCGTGTCGCTCGCGGACGGAACACTCCACCGCGCCCCATTCGCGACCGGCGGCGTCGTTCGCGAAATCCGCGCCGCCGCGCGCCGCGACGCGACCGCCGAACCTCGAGTTCTCCTTACCCCCGCTCGTTCCTTCCGTCTCCGTTTCCCTCAAAACGGTGCGAATGACGAACCCGACCGGAAACGGCGTCGGCGGGACGGGTGCCGTCGACATCGCCGACGCCACGGCGTCGGCGTCGTCGTCGGACCACCACGCGTGCGCCCAGTACCCGTAGTGCTCCGCGTCCGTCAGTCGCCCCAAACGCACCACTTCCTGCTGGTAAATCTCGAGACGTTCATGACCCGTAGAACGATGTTTCACCCGGCCCGAAAAGCCGTGGACCCCCGCGACGTCCCGGTACGCGCGAGGCGGCGTCGCGCGCCGCGCCGCCGGCGGGCGGCGTTCCGTCGTATGGGCGCTTTTCTCGCGCGCCGCGCGCGGATGCCGCTTTTCGGGTTCGGGCGCGCGGAAACCGCGGACTTCGTAGCCGCCTCCCGTGCGCACGGGCAGCGCGAAGGTGGCGGAACGGTCGCGGCTTTGTTTTTCGTTCGGGACCGAAAGACAGCCGAAGCGCGACGAAAGGCTGCCGAAGGGAGAGCGACCAGCCTTCGTCCAGCCTTCGTCGCCGTTCGACCCTTTCGCGATCCGCGTCTTTTTCCCGTCGGCGACGTCGATGCCGAGCGCGGCGAGCGCGGCGACGAGCTCAGGCGCCGCGGGCTCCATCGCGGGCGCCGCGGACATGCTCGCGAGCACCTCCGTCAGAGAGCGCGTGTTCTCGCGATGGTGTCCGAATCGTCGGGAGGACGCGGAGGGATTCGGCCTCCCAGGCGAGTCGACCGAAACGTCGCCGTCGCCGCGAGAAAGATGTCTGGGCGACTCCGAGGATGCCGCGTGGCCGCGCGCGTCGGCGTCGTCGTCTTCGACGGCGTCGTCTTCGACGGCGTCGTCTTCGACGGCGTCGTCGTCGGACGAGTCCAGGACGGTGTCCCGAGCCGCGCGGTTGTTCGCGGCGTCCTCGCTGACCGCGTCGTCCCCGGTCCCCTTCGGCTCGAGCCGCCGCGCCTGTATCGACAGCTGCACCATCTCGCGGAAGTGCGTCTCCTCGTCGCTGTCATCCGAGCTCCAGGCGTTGGACGTGTCCAGCGCCCTCAGCACGTTCGCCATGGCGGCCGACGCGCGCGAACACCGGCGCCGCTCGAGCGCACGCGCTCGGGAAGCGCGAGCGTGCCCTGACGACGACCCGGCGTCGGGCACCGCGCAATGCCACGCGGACCGTCCGAGGCGGGAGCCGCGAACGCGCTCGGCTAGTTCCCCCAGCACGGGTTGAAAACGAAAACGCCAGAGGCATTTCTCACCGATCTCACGTCATGCACGTCGGTGCCGTCTCCCGGGTTGTATTTTATTTTACGCCACGTGTGGGATCCAACCCACGCGCAGTAGTCTCGGCGCGTCGGTGACCGCGACATTCGACCGCGAGAGGCGGCTGTCACGCGGCGATCGAAGGGACGGTCCCGCAGCGCGCCTTCCACCTCGCGCGCGCGCGCGCGTCGCGTCAGAGCAGAGCCGCCTGGCTGGTCGCGGAACCATGAAAATCTTGGACGAGAGCTTCACGAAGGGCGGGTCCGGCCACGTGCGCGTCGTGCCCGACACCTCGGAGGACATGTGGCAGCTCTTCAACTTGCTTCGCGCGGACGACCACGTCGAGGCCGTGACGTTCCGCAAGGTATCGCGGAGCGCGGGCGCGGACGGCGCCGGGCCGGGCGATTCCGAGCGCATCCGCGTCAAGCTCCGCGTGCTCGTGGAGAGCGTCGATTACGACGGCGAGGGCGAAGCTGTCCGCGTGAAGGGCCGCAACACGACCGAGACCGAACACGTCAAGCTGGGGGCGTACCACACGCTGGACCTCGACACGGGCAGGCCGGTGCGGATCGAGAAACACGAATGGGACGGCGTGGACGTCGTGCGACTTCGCGAAGCCGCGGACCCCGCCGCGAACGCCGATCTGGCGGTGATGACGATGGATGAGGGCCTGGCCAACGTGTTCCTGGTCGGCGCGAGCGTCACGAGTCATCGCGCGAAGGTGGAAAAGGCGATGCCTCGCAAGACGGGCGCCGCAGGCATGGGATACGAAAAGGCGCTCAAGACGTTCCACAAGAACGCGTTAGACGCGGTGTTGAGGCACGTCGACTTGGAGAAGGTGAAGTGTTTCGTCGTCGCCGGCCCGGGATTCGCCAAAGAGTCGTTTCTGCGATACGCCGACCTGGAGTGCGCGAGGCTGGCGTCGGGAGACGAATCGTTCCCTCGCGTCAGCACCGGCGGCACGGACAAGAATATTCCCAACCACGGCATCTCGACGACGCAGAGCCTGCGCGCGTTCCAGACGCACAGAAAAAAGATTCTGGAGACGCACGCCAGCACAGCGTTCCGCGGCGCGTTGAAGGAAGTGCTGGAGTCGCCGAGCGTGGCGCGCCTCATCAAAGACACGAAGGCGGCGGCGGAGATTGCCGCGCTCGACGCGTTCTTCGAGACGCTCGCCACAAAACCCGAACGCGCGCTGTACGGCCCCGCGCACGTCTTCGCCGCGCACGAGCTCGGCGCGATCGACACGCTGCTTATCGCCGACGGGCTCTTCAGGTGCGCGGATGCCGCCGCGCGCAGGCGGTGGGTGCTTCTCACCGAGGAGGTGGAGGCGGGCGGCGGCGCCGCGCGTGTGTTTTCATCCGCGCACGAGAGCGGGAGGCAGCTCGGCGAGCTCACGGGCGTGGCCGCGACGCTGCGGTTCCCGCTGCCCGACCTGGTGGACGCGGAGCTGCCGCCGATCGAGGGGATGGCGGGGCTCGCCATCGACCCGAACGCCTGAACGCGGTTCTGAAATCGAAAAAAATAAAGCATCGTCGATACGTAGACTGCGACAGTGAACCGAACCCGACTGCGCCTTGCTTCTCGCGAGACGGATGAAAATGTGAAAATCCGCGGCTCAGAACGCACCTGCTGCGGTGCGTCTCAGATCTCCGCGCGCGGTGCGCGGCGGAGCCGCGGCAGGGAGGTTCGGCGGACGCGGCCTCTCGGTCTGCCTCGACCATGTCCACCACCAACCGGCTGAACGTCGTGCCGACGGTGACGGTGCTGGCGGTGATCAAGAACCGCCTTTCCGGCGCGCAGCGCGGGTACCGCCTGCTGAAGAAGAAAGCGGACGCGCTCACCATGCGGTACCGGAGCATACTGAAGAAGATCGTGGACGCCAAGGCGAAGATGGGCTCGTGCATGAAACACAGCGCGTTTGCGTTGACCGAGGCCAAGTACGTCGCCGGCGAGGGCATCAAGCACACGGTGCTCGACTCCGTGGGCCGGGCGAACGTGCGCGTGCGCGCCTTCACGGACAACGTCGCGGGCGTGAAGCTGCCTCGGTTCGAACACCGGCTGGTGGGCGTGGAAAATGCGAAGGCAGAGATGACGGGTTTGGGAAGCGGCGGGAAGCAGCTGCAGAACTGCAAGAAGGCGTACCTGGAGGCTGTGGAGTTGCTCGTCGAGCTCGCGGGGTTACAGACCGCGTTCATCACGCTCGACATCGCCATCAAGACCACGTCGCGCAGAGTGAACGCGCTGGAAAACGTCGTGACCCCCCGTCTGGAGAACACGGTGCAGTACATCAAGGGCGAGCTGGACGAACTCGAGCGCGAGGAGTTTTTCCGCCTGAAGAAGGTCCAGGCGAAGAAGAAAAAGGACATGGAGGCGGGGGAAGAGGCGGTGAGAAAACAAGCCGCGAGGATTCGCGACGCACCGGACCGTGATACCGAACGAGACCCGTTCGCCGCGATCACCGTCGCGAGCGGTGCGGACGTCGATCGCATGCTCGAGCCCGAGCGGGACGACGACGTGCTGTTTTAGACGCGCGCGCGCGTCACGTACGTACGTAGACGATTTGATTTTTTTGGTGAAACGAAAAACGCTCGCGCCGGCGGTCACGAAAGTATCTCACGCCACGAACGTGTGATGCACGCGGCGCGTGTTCCGCGTGTGCCGCGCGTTTTCTACCCACGTGTTCTTTCGCCTTCCTTCTTCGCGACGCGGAAACGCTCGAGGCGTCGTCGTTCGCGCGGCAAACACCTCGCGCGCGTTTTTTTCGCTCGGCGAACGAGGCGTGGACGACGAAAGACGAATCACGCGCATCGACGACGATGTCGAGAGGCCGCGGCTTTCGTCGTTTATCCGAGGCCGCTTCGCGTCGCGCGCCTCGGAGTCGCGCGCGCCCGAGCCGGTTTTCCGGGCGCCGCCCACCGAGGCCTCCGCGATGGAGCCCTCGCGCCGCGGGGACGGCCGTTTGAACCCCCGGGACGTGTGGGTGTGCGTGACGTACATGTTCCTGGCGACCGCCATGTGGGTGGTGAACAAAAAAACCGTGAAGCACCTGCCCGTGCCCTTTTTCGTGATGCTCGTGCAGACGGTGGCGACGGTCGCGCTGCTCAAGCTGTCGCACGTCGCGGGGTTCATCCGCATGAAGCCGTACCGCTGGGAGATTTTCGGGCAGTGGCTGCTCACGGGGTTCGTCTGGGCCATCCCGCTCGCGCTCAACCTGCGCGCGCTCACCCGGCTCAACCCCGAGACGCTCATCGTGTTCCGCACCGCGACGCTCATCGGTGTCGCGCTCGGCGACAGCGCGTACGGGAAGACCTTCACGAAGCGCGAGTTGAGCTCAATCGCCACGATCCTCAGCGGGTGTTTCGTGTACGCGTGGTACGACGCGCAGTACGACGCCGAGGGGTACATGTGGGCGAGCCTGTACTGGCTCGCCATGGTCACCTCCATGCTGTACGTCAAGCACGCCTTCTCCATGAACAAAGACCTCAACGTGTGGGAGAAGACGACGTACCTCAACGCAACGGCGGCGCCGCCGCTCGGGCTCTTCTCGCTTCTGTTCGAGTGCTCGAGCTCGAGCTACGCCAGCATGAGCTCCGTGGGGTCGTTCTGGCTCATAGCGTCGTGCCTGATGGGCGTCGCGCTGGCGAGCGCGAGCAACAAGTCGCGCGATTTCATGTCGGCGACGGCGTTCGACGTGATGAGCACGGGGAGCAAGTTCCTCACGATTTTAGTGAGCGGGTTGATCTTCGAGTCCCTGTACACGCCGCAGTCGCTGGGAGGGCTCCTCGTGGCCGTCGCGGGCGGGTCGCTGTACAGCCCGATGGGCGCGTGGTTCTTGAAGTGCGTCGGACTCGGCGCGTGGGTGCGCGACGCCGAGGACGACGCGCGGCGAAGCGCGCGCCTGCCGACGGCGAGGCCGAACGGAGCCGGCGCCGACCCGGGCGCCGGCCCGGGCGCCGGCGTTGCGCCCTTCGCGTGGCGTGCGGGCGCAAAGAACGTGACGTGGGCCTCGGGGCTAGGGGGGGATGACTCGCCGAGTCGCCGGAACGTTCCATAGGAACGTATCGGCTCGTAGTGATCGAGAATATACGTAGTCTACGTAGTGTATACGACATGTAGTAACACCGATGATGGTACCCGAAACGTGACGCGCGTCGCGGTACTACACGGCGCCGTCTCCCTCCCGACGCGCGTCCTCCAACCGCGACGCGAATACTGTACGTGTAGACTACGTATAGACTACGTATCGACAACCTACCGCGAATCCGCGCCGTCGCCGCCGTTTCCGTTTCCGTCTCCGTTTCCGGCGTCCCGGCTGTTCTCCTCCAGCGTGAACATGGGCGTGATGTACTGCCTGTCCACGAACCTGAACGTCTCGCGCACGTCTATGCCGTACGTCCCGCCGCCTTCCGCGTCGTCGAACGACCCGAACGTCTTCCCGCCCTCCGACCGGTCGCGGCGACCGCCCCCGCGCTTCGCCGCCGGACCGTCGTCCGCGTTCGAACGCACTAAAACCGCCGTCGCGTCGGCGCGCTCGTCGTACGTTTTACCAGACTGACGCGTCGTACGCTTAGGGTTTGGGGATCGCGACACGTCGCCCTTGTCGCGGCGATCGACCGCGACGTCGCACTCGACGCCGAGCCGGCGAAGCGCCGGCACGGTGAGCCCGCCCACGACGAGCACCGTGAACAGCACCGCGCCGAGCGTGCTGGTGAGCATCGCGCGCCCGTCCTCCCCGCGCCTTGACGCGGCTTCCATGGCGAGCGCGAACGCCATCGCGCCGCGCAAACCGGAGAACCAGAGCATGCGCGCGTGGTTCTCGGGGATGGGCGCGCCGCCGCCGAACACGGCGCCGACCAGACGCTCGTACCACAGCGTCCCAGAGCCGCCCGGAGGTCCGACGCGCGCGCCGCGCCGCGTCGTCGCCGCGACGACGAATCTCGCGAAACCGCCGAAAACGCTCGCGAGTCCGTGCGACTTATCGACGAGGAGCTCTCGCGTGTTGGAGGAATCGCGTTCATCAGACACAATCGCGGCGGACTCGCCCGAGCCCGATACGGTCGGTCTCGCGCTCGCGTCCCCGCGGCTGTGCCTGTTGATCAGGGCCGCGCCCGGGAACACGACGAGCGCGCGCGACGCGCCGGCGAGCGCGACGGTCCAGCCCGCGGTGACGAAGAAGCGCGGCTGCGCTAAAAACACCGACGCGCCGCAGTAGATGAACACGAACGTCTCGCTGAGCTGCGCGCTGAGCGCGAAGGCACCCGAGCTGAGCGCGCGCCCGCCATCGCTCAGGTTGCGCTTGGTGTAGTGCCCCATGACGATCCCGCAGAACAGCACGGAGACGATGCCCACGAGCTCCAGCGCCTCCGCGAGCATGTACGCGATCCAGGGGAACAAAACCACCACGGAAGCCTCGAGCGTGGCGCCTTTGATGCGCGCGTCGAACGAACGCGCGCGGTCGGCGGCGCGCGCGCCTGTGTTCGCCGTCTCCGTCGCGGATGCAGGCGCGCCCGGCCGAAGGGATTCAGTGAGCGGCTCGTCGTTCGCCTGACGGACGTCCGCTTCCGGGTGCGCAACGTGCGCCCCTTCGCCGCTGAGCTTGACCCGCTTGAAGAGGAGCGCGGAGGCGAGCGCGGCGGCGACGCCGACGGCGGTCGAGCCGAGGAACACGACCGCGAACGCCCACACGGCGCGCAAAACGTTTCTCAGCGTGAACGCGTCTTCCAAGACTTGAATCGCGCGGTACAGCACCACCGCGACGGCGTCGTTGAGCACGGATTCCCCGAACACGACGGCGAACAAATCGGGGTCGACTCTCAAATCGGTGAATATGGCGAGCACCGTCACCGGGTCCGTCGCGCCCATGATGCTGCCGAAGAGCATCGCGTTGACGAACCCGAACGGGTGCGCCAGACCTAGCGCCCCGAGCACATAGATCCCGATCCCAAACGCGAACGACCCCGCAAACGTCCCTATGAACGCGAAGTACGCGATCTTCCCGATGTTGCGGAAAAAAGGCTCGGCGTCGATGGCGTACCCGGACTCGAAGATGATGGGCGGAAGCAGGAAAAGAAAGAAAAACTCCGTGTCAAAGACGAGGTAATCGCCGTACGTCAGGATCCAGTTCTTTTCTCCACCGAGCCCATCTTTGCTGCGCATGTCCTGTGCGATCGCCTGCGAGATCATGTACACGCCCCCCGCGACGCCGAGCAGAAGCGCCGCGCCCGCCTGGTGCAGCCAGTGCACGCGGCGCTTCTTCAGCCAGCTGCCCAAGATGAGCGTCGTCATCAACACGAAGAGCATCGACGCGACGGCGGCGCCGGCGACGGTCTCCTCCCCGTCGTTTCTTCCGCTCTTCGCCTCGATCAGCAAGTCGGTGGTTTCCCTTATGCCCAAGTCAGACGCGGGCGGCGCGGGGGGGGCGGCCATGACATCCCACTCCATCGCCGCCGCGTCGATCCAGACGTCTCGTCGGTTCTTCTCTTTATTTTTCGTTTTCGCAGAGGACGCGACGACCGCCTCGGCGTCGGCGTCGGCGTCGGCGTCGCTCCGCGTCGCGTTCGCGTTCTCCCCCAGGCCCCAGCTCCAGTTCTTCTCCATGAGCGCGTCCTTGAGCTCCCCGAGCTCCTCGTTCGTCAAAGGCGCGTTGGGGTCGACGTGTATGCCCCGCCAAGACCACCAGTACTGACGCTCGGCGTCCTTCGCGACGGCGCTGCCCCAGCATCGCGCGCCGCCCCCACCCTTGGGGTTGTAGTACTCGCGCGCGCGCGTCTCCGACACCGACGACATCGTCGCCCCGGGCGCGCGCGAGACTCGGCGCCCAGAACGCGCAGGTGGCGTGCGCCGGGGTGTGTTCGGGCCACCAACGGCGGAGTCATCGTGTCATGTTTTCCGAGAACGTAGATTTTCCGACGGCATCGAGCCGGTTCCGTTCCGAAGGTTCGTGTGACTCAAGAATCGACGAGTCGGCGAGCGAAACGCCCGCTCGACGTTTTGACTGAATGGGCAACGAGTCTACAGTTTAGTTGCAAGACGCGAAACGCCGATTCTCGGTCTTTTCGATGTGGCGAGTTTTTTCCGTCGCGGCAACGAGCGCGCCCGCGGACCCGCGGCGGCCCTTTTCAGCTCGCGCAAGCAAGCAGAGCTAGGTTCGGGAAGAAGAAGATGGTACGTCCACCGCCGCCTTCCGTCCCCGCGTCGCGTCCGACGTCGCCGTCGTCGCCGCTCGGCCGTCTCCCGGCGGAGGCGAAGATGCGCAGCTAGGGTTTGGCTCGGCATCGCGCGCGTCGCGCGACGTGCACGGTGCCGGATCTCCGGCGCTGGGACCTCTTCGCGACCCGCTCGCTGCCGGGGGACGGGCACGCGCACCTCGAGCACGATCGCCGGCGTCCGCCCGGCGCGCTCGCGCGTCCTCTCCGGCGGTCGCGGCGCGCCGACGCGCCCCGCCGCGCGCGACCGCCAACCCTATTTTCGCGGGGTCTCGGTTCGCGGCTCTGCGTTTTTCCTTCGCTCCTTCGCTCCGCCCCCGTCGCGCCCGACCGGACCCTGACCACCCATCTATGTGTCTTTCCGTTCCTCACCCATCATCGATCCTTTCACGCGTACACAGCCTAAGCAGATCAACGAGATCAAGGATTTCCTCCTGACGGCGCGCCGCAAGGATGCGCGGAGCGTCAAGATCAAGAAGACCGGGACGCGCACCAAGTTCAAGGTGCGGTGCTCGAAGTACTTGTACACGCTGTGCGTTGACGACGCCAACAAGGCGAACAAGCTCAAGCAGTCCCTGCCCCCGGGTCTGTCCGTCGAGCAGATCAAGTGAAAACGCGAAAGCTGTTTCGCGGTCGGCGTCGGCGAGTCGCGAAAGCGCCGCGAAGGCGCGGCGGGGGTGATGAGTACGCGTCGGCTCGGGCGTCGCGCGCGCATTAGGCGCGCGCGGCAGGAACCCGAGTCGCGCGTCGAGAGGGTGTGCGTGCGTTTGTGATTGAAAAACGGAATTCGCGCGCACAGAGCGTGGGGAAGCGGAAGTCGCGCCGTCGCCGACGGTCGATCGGGCGTCGTTCCGGGCACGTGCTCGAACGCGTGTACCCGGTACACCACTCGAACGAACACCACCTCGATGACTCGCACTGCGACGATTGCGTGATCGGTGACGATCGTGGCGAAAACGCTTCGCATCACTTTAAAAAAAAACCGCGCGGCGGATGCGCTCGCGTCGCGCTCGATACGTCTCGATACACACATCGATACACACATCGATACACACATCGATACACACATCGATGCACACATCGATATATTTACACATCGATACAGCTCTGCCTATGTACACGCGTTCGTTCCGGCGCGTCGTAAATCAAAACGCCGTCTACGCTTCCTGCAGGATCTTGAAGAAGTAGTGCGTCTCGAGCGCGCCGTCCTCGGCGAGATCCGTGCAGTGCACGGCGTTGCGCACCTTGTCGAACCCGAACTTGGCGCGCAGCGATTCGGGGCGCACGGCGCGCGCCATCTCGGGGTCCACCGGGCCCGCGAGCTCGCGGAACGCGGCGACGGCGTCTTGGCTTCCCTCGCCGCTCACCTCGAGCGCCACAAACGCGCCCGAGGTGATCTCGTCCACCATCATGGAAAACTCAGGCGCCACCCCCCGGTACACCTCGTAAAACTCAAGCGCGGCGACGCGGTCGAGCGCGAAGGACTTCGCGCCCGTGATCTCGAACCCGCCGCTCAAAACCCCGTCCAGCACCAAGCCGAGGTGCTCCATCGCGCTGGGCTTCACCAGGCACAAGGTGGTCGAGCCGTCCAGCCGCGCCGTCGCCTGCGCTCTCACGAAATCCGCCTCCGCGGCGGCGGCTTCCTCGACGCTCGCGAACGCGACGACGCACCCCGCGCCGAAGTGCGTTTCGAGCTCAGGGACGAGCGCGTTGAGTTTGTCGATGGCACCGTCCGCGACGAGCGCCAAACCGGTACCCTTCCCGCTGACCATCTTCACGTCCGCGACCGCGAAGCCCGAGCTCTGGAACGCGTGCGTGGTTTTCCCGAGCGTCGATGCGTGCGTCTCGGGCACCACCGCGAACGCGCGCTGCCGCGAGACGGCGAACGCTCGCTCGGTGAAGGCGTCGCCGAACTCCACAACCTTGAGCTGGCGCGCGTACACCGCGACGACCGCGCCCAGGAACAAATCGCCGGTGGCGATGCCGGGAATGGCGGTTTTCTTGAGGAACGCGCGGCGGTTCTTCAGATCGAACATCTCAACTTCTCGCGTCGAGGGCCAATACAGAAACTGGTACCGCCGGGTCAACCCGCTGTGCGGGTCGAGCCACTCCACGATGAACGCGAACTTCTCGGTGGGATCCGCCTGCGTCGTTCGTGCGCGTGACGCAGTAGTGTGAGGCGAGGAAGAGACAGGTCAGCGGACGGCGGGAAACGGACTGTCTCGCGGGGAGCGACGAGACGTTCGCGCGCGTTCGGGTGCGATGCCAATTCCGTCTCGAAGCCCCGAGGTCCGGCACCCAACGGTCCCCCCGCGAGATTGCGGTCCGCGGAGGACGCGCGCGGCGGTTCGAGAGACGCCGAGAGGGTCGATTCGGGGAAGACGCGCACCGCTGAGACCATCGTAGCAGTTGACGGTGTCGGGATCCGCACGGCTCCGGCGCGGGCGGCTCTGGGCGCGCGCGACGACGTGAGCGAAAACATTTCCCGGCGAACGGACCGCGTCCGGCGTTTGCCGGCGAAAACCGCGTTTGGCGCAGGCGGGCGTTTCCAACAGCAGTCTTACACACGACGAGATTCGCCTTTTCATCATCACTCCTCGCGTCGCGAGAGTCCGGGACGGGCCGCATGTGCGTCGCCTTCCTGTTCCTCAAAGCGCGCGGCGACGCGTCGCGCGCGCCCGCGGTCGTCCTGTGCGTCAACCGCGACGAGGCGTTCGGGCGCCCGACGCTGCCCTCGCACTGGTGGGAGGACGCGCCCGACGTCTTCGCGGGGCGGGACCTGGAGGCCATGGGCACGTGGTGCGGGGTCTCGAGGACGGGGCGGGTCGCCGTGCTGACCAACTACACGGAGGAACCGACTGCGACGAACGAGACGGGGAACGCCGCGTATCGCCCGTCCCGAGGCGCGCTCGCGGCCGATTTCCTGAGAGGGAGCCCCGAGAGGCGTGATGATGACGGCGAAAATCACATCAAATCGCATCCGCCGTCGCCGACGACGTACGCGGCGCGCGTCGCGACGACGCGCGACGCGTACGCGGGGTTCAACCTCATCGTCGGCGACTGCGTGACTGGTGAGTTCGTGTACGTCGGGAACCGGGGGGACGCCGCGGGAGACGGGTCGCCCGTGCGCCTGGACGACCAGTCACCACCCGCGAAAACGAAAACGAAAACAGTCGCGAAAGACGACTTTCGCGGCGTCGCGCGCGGCGTGAGCAACGCGACGCTGGCGACGCCGTGGCCGAAAGTCGTCGCCGGCGCGGCGAGGTTGACGGACGCCGTGGTGGCGTACGCGCGGGGATCGAACCCGGGACAGGAAAGGGAAGAGACGGACGAAAATCACGACTTGGCGGCGTTCGCCACCGACGCGCTGCGCGCGGTGCTGCAGAACGACGGGACGTGGCGCCCGTCGCGGCGCGGCGCGCGCGCGGGTGATGATGAAAAAAAAACCGACGACGACGACGACGACGACGAACGCATCCCGTTGGCGACG
>Ga0206682_10003858_pt1 | contig 12538 bp, 9 predicted proteins | sample M240m12015metaG_FD_155444 | JGI IMG/M metagenome (GOLD analysis project Ga0206682, IMG submission 155444) | Ammonia-oxidizing marine archaeal communities from Monterey Bay, California, United States - M2 40m 12015 | ecosystem: Environmental > Aquatic > Marine > Intertidal zone | place: USA... | reverse complement strand
ACACCACGTACTGTCGTATTAATAGTCTATGTATTCATACGAGTGTAGTGTCATCATTCGAGGGGAAACGACTCCGGGTCGGCGTCGTACGCCCGGCGCCGCTTCGCGTCGCCGAGCGCCTCGTACGCGACGGCGACGCGGCGGAACGCCGCCGCCGCCGCGCTCCGCTCCGCCTCCGAACGCGTCGTCCACTTGTCGGGGTGCCACGTCGCCGCCGCGCGCCGGTACGCGCGCCGGATCGACCGCGCGTCCGCGTCGCGGGACACGCCCAGCGCGCGGTACGCCGCGGGGACGGGCGCGCGAACCCCGCGAAACCCGCCGTTTGAGGAAGCGCGCGCCGAGCGCGCGCCTCCGCGCGTCGCCTCGGCGGCGAGCTCGCGCGCCGCGCGGTTCAGCGCTTCGTCGCCCGGCGCCGCGTCCAGCGCGGCGCGCACGTCCTCGAACGCACCCAGCGCGTCCCCTATCGATCGCCGCAGACGCGCGCGCACGCGGCGCGCCTCGACGTCTCCGGGGTTGATCAGGAGGCTCTCGCGCAAGTCGCGCGTCGCGACGCGAAGCGCTCGGCGCGAACGCGTCGTCGTTTGATCATCGCCGTCGTACGCCTCCTCCTCGGACGCGTCCGTGTCGCTCGGCGCGTCGCCAGCCTGCGTTCTGTGCGGTCTGCGCGGCGCACCGAGACCGTCCACGTCCACGTCCACGTGCTGGTCCAGCGCGTCGAGGATGGCCTCCGCGCGCCGGCGCAGCAGATCGCCGCGCGCCGCGTTCGGGTACGGCGTCCGTTTCTCGCCTCGCGCGCCGTTTTTTTTACGCCCCGACGCGCGCGGCGCGTCGGGGCCCGGGCCCGGGCCCGGGCCCGGGCCCCGCCGGAACCACAGCGGCCGCGCGAGCGGCGTGGCGAGCGCCTCGCCGAACGCGCGCGCGGCGGCGTCCGGCCTCCCGTCGTCCATCGCGTCGACGCCCCGGTCCCGCAACGCCCGCAGCTTGGTGAGCCGCGCGCCGAGCGACGTGAGCTTCGCGGGCGGCGGCACGGAAGGCGCGCCCGCGCGGAGGCGGCGTCGGTTATCCGCCGCCGCCGCCGCCGCGAACGCCGCGAGCGCGGCGAGCGCTTCCTCGACGTCGCCGACGCGCCACGACGCGGAGGCGCGCGCGTACGCGAAGTCGGCGTTCACGCCGAGGTCCAGGCGGGAGTCGCCTTCGCTTCTTCGCTTCTTCGTGCCTTCTTCCTCCTCGAACGCTCGTAACACCTCGAGCGCCCGCCGCGGCGCGCCGCACAGCACGCACGCCTCGGCGAAACGCGCGGCGAAGCGCGCCGCGGACGGGTTGGCGCGGAACGTCTCCTCCGCCGACAACGCGTCGTCGGCGGCGGCGTCCAAGTCCGGCCACGACTCGTGGTCGGGGAACGGCGCGCGGTCGCCTCTTCGAGCGGACACGTCCGCACGCGTATCGCTCGCGTCCGCCGCGGCGACAGCCTCTTCCGCCCTCGCCTCGCCTTTCGCGGCGAGAGACGCGTCTCGCGGGCTCCCGAGTTCCCGCGCGCGCGCGCCGGCGTCCCGGAAGCGCCGCAGCGCGCGCCGCGGGTCAAGCCTCCCCCGCAACGCGGCTTCGCCGAAACGCAGCATGGCTTTGACGTGCGTCGCGTCGAGCCGCAGCGCGTTCTCGGCATCATCGGCGGCGGCGCGGTGGTCGCCCAGCTTCAAAGCCGCGGCGGCTCGGTTCGCGTGGTACCCCGCGCGCCTCGGCTCTAACCTCGCGGCGTCGGTGAAGTCGGCGTGCGCGTCCCGGAAGCGTCGCTCGGCGTACGCCTCCATCCCCCGGTCGTTCGCCGCCTCCGCGCGCGCCTCGTCGTACTCGCCGTCCTTCCACCAGGGGCGCGCGTACCCGGGCGCGCTCTGCTCGACGGCCATGGCGTCCAGCGCGGCCGTCGCGTCGCGCATCTCGCGCTCCAGCGCCTGGACCGCGGGGAGGTCACGCACGCCCAGGCACTTCGCGCGCCACACGAGATCTTTCAGCTTCTCGGCGCGCCATGACGTCCCCGCGTCGTTGGGGTCCGCGCAAGGACGCACCTCATGCGGGGGCGGGTCGGACACGGGCATGGCGTCGTCGGCGATGTTCGCGGCGACTCGATCCCGACACGGGGACGCGCGCCGGCGGTGTGTCCGTCGGCGCCGCGAAGAGACGGGAGTCGTGGTCGCGCGGGAGAGGAAACGGCGAAGCAAAACGCTCGGAAGCGGCGACAGATTAATGTCGGCAAGCAAAGTCGTTTGTTGCAAACTAACAACACTCTCCCTTCGCGCGTCTGGGTTTACCTTACAGGAGCGTCGCCGCGAGCGCGAGGCCGTTCAGGCCGAGCGCGAGGTGCGGGATGATGTGCTTCTTCGTGCAGTGTCCCTTGAGCTCGCGCTCAGCTGTCTGAGGACCGAAGAACAGCGCGGCGGTGTTGCCGACGGCGAAAATCTTGCACGCCTTCTTTACGTTGCCGGTGTTCTTGAGCTCCATCAAGGCGGCGATCGCGGTGAAAATGCCGGTACCGGCGACCCGGCACACGAGGCGCGCGTGGTTGGTGGGCCTCGGCTGGTCGAACATGTCATCCATGAATCGATCGGGGATCAGAACGAACTGCGCGGCGATGACGCCCCACGCGCCGAGGCCGAGCTGCAGAGCCTGCGGGTTGAAGTAACGAGTTGGGGGTCCGTGTCAGCATCGCGCGTTTTGTCGGAAAGAATTGGGTGACGTTATGCGATCATGGTTATGCGATCGTGTTCGCTAACCTTACCTGGTTGCATTTGACGTAGGTCTCGGCGGGCTCCTTCATCGCGGCCACGAGGCCGATGAAGCCGGCGGAGGAGATGAGGTTGCGTTGCTGGGGGGTGGTCATGGTGCGAGAGGCTTGCGATCGAGAAAGTGACCGACCGCGTTGAAGACACTTTTTGATATTTTGTCGAAAAGAGACAAAACGTTTCGCCGCCCGACGGGCGTTTCGTTTCCATTTCCGCACCCGCGCTCGAAGATGGCGGTGGTGAACGGCGTGGAGCTCGCCCCCGAGGACCTGCGCGGGTTCAGGGCGGTGTTCGACTTGGTGGACGACGACAAGAGCGGCACGATCGACGCGCGAGAGGTGGCCGTCCTCATGGACTTGCTCGGGATGCCGAGCAACGACCGGGAACAGGTGGACGTCTCGGTCAAACAGATGGACGTGGACGGAAGCGGCGTCGTTGATTTCGACGCGTTTTTGCGCGTGGTGGCGGGCGGCGTCAGACGTTTGCCGTTCACCAGGCGCGAGTTACTCGCCGCGTTCGCGGAGGTCCCCACGCCGAGCGCCACCCCGCGCGGGCGCGTGCACGTCTCGTCGCTCGCGCGCTTCCTCGCACGACACTGCGAGGGGCTCTCTTCGGAGCGCGCGCGGCGGCTCGCGTCGTTCGCGGCGCCGGACGAAAACGGCTTCGCCGATGTCGCCGACGTCGTCGAGCGCGTCGAGACGCTCACCGACGCGTGACCGCCGGCGCGAGCACCGCACGGGTGCGTGTTGGCACACCACAGTGACAAACGTGTCACTGTTCGCGTGTAGCAACGACTCTTTAGAGTCGTGATAGTGCCACGCCTATAGTAGCTCTATTAATACGAAGGGAGTAATAAGTAAGTATCCTTCGGACGCTCTTCCCGCTACTTCCCGTATCCTGTCATGATCTCGTCCAGCTCGACGCCCTGGTTCTCCTCGACGATCTTCCCGATCGCGAGCAGCATCCGCCCCTGCTCGAGCGCAAACGCCTGGCCGCCCATCTTCCGCAGGCAGCACTTCACGCCGATCAGCACGCCGTGCGGCCCGAGCCTCGTGAGCGCGCACCAGGGCTTCTCGCCGCTGTCCATCGGGTCGAGGATCACCAGCGGGTGGGCGACGAGGTACGCGGACACGTCCGCGCACAGTTTCTCCACCGCCGCCATGCTCTTCGCGTCCACGCACATCTCGTGGTCGAAGTAGCGAGCGCGGCTCAGGGACATGTTCACCAGCCCGGCGCTGTGCGAGCTGAGCACGTTGTTGGAGACGGTGTGCGGGGTCTTGCCCGTGCCCGTGCGCGTCAGCAGAGTGGTCTTCGTGGCGCCTATGCCCATCACCGTGCCCATCACCGCGCCGGCTTTGATGTTGTCGCCCACCTTGAACGTGGGGTTCGTGAGCATCATCAAGCCGGCGATGAAGTCAGCGATGAGGTCCTTCAAGCCGAGCGAGACGGCGACGCCACCGAACCCAAGAAGCCCCCACACGGACGACAGCGTGACGCCCACGGTGTCGAGCCAGAGCAGGAGCATGGGAAGCGCCAGAAACGTCCGCGCCGTGCTCGCGCTCGTGGTGATGCGCGGCTCGAGCGCGCGAGCGCCGCGCACGCCCTCCACCGCGGCGAGCGCCCTGTGCTTGGCGTTCCGCACGGCACCGTCCAGGAACCACCACGCGGACGCGACGTACACCGGCCAGGGCAGCTTCCACGTGTGCACCACACACCCCACGCGCGCGTACAAAATCTCGAACAGCACGGCGCTGAAGCCGGTGACGGTGAGCAGCCTCGTGACCACCGTCGCGATCACCGCCACCGTGGCGGGCGCAACCGCCGCCGCGAACACCGACGTCTCGAAGCTCGCCAGCTCGCGCGACTTGCTGCGCAGCTTCCCGCCGAGCTCGGCGTCCGCCACGGAGAAGCTGCGCACCGGGAACAGGAACGTCGCGCCGTCCGCGCGGTGCGTCACCGAGTGCACCACCTCCCACGCGCGCCGCGCGAGCGCGGGGAACGCCGCCAACGCGAACGCCACTACCGCCGCGGCGACGGCGAATTCCTGCAGGTTCTGCTCCAGCGCCGCCGGCAGCGCGGCGAGCGCGGAGACCCACGTCGAGGGGGACGCGCTCGGATCGGGCACGTGCGCGGGCGCCGCGCGCGCGGGACGCACGGCGCCGCCGCGGCCGCGCGCGCCGGATTTCGACGAGGGGGGCTGGCGCGGTCGAAGAAGCGCGACGCGTTTCGGCGAACCGCGCCCGACAGTGCCCGGCGCGAGCGACGCGCGCGCCGCCGCGAACGCGCCGCCGCGCGCGCGCGTCCCCGCCGCCGAGGGAGCGCGGAACGCCGAGGACGGCGCCTGCGCGAGGGTGAACATCGTCGGACGCGGGGCGGACGCGTGCCCGACGCGTCAAACTTAACAACGATGGCTTTCACCCGCCCGCCATTTGTCACGATTTGACGGTCTCGCGACCGAGCAGCGGCGACTCGTTTCGACGCGAAACTCGGGTTGATCGATAGGCGAGACGAGGCGCCTTTTCGCGCGCGTCGTTCGGACTTCGAGGTAAAAAATCTGCCCGGTTCTGCCGCTTCGGAAGCGCTTTTCGGCTTTTCGCGCGGTCGCGTCGGTCGCAACGAAACCCAAACGCTCCCCCCTCACCGGCGACCGCACACTCTCCCGCGCCGTCCAGCAGGACGCCGGGACTCCAGTCTCCCTCGTTTCAACAGAAGGAGAGACGAGCTCGTGATGGACGCCGCCACGCTCGGCGCGTGCCGCGTGACCACCCCGATCCCGAACGGAACCGCGCGTGGCGTTCGTGTCTCGAACGGGTCCGTTCGCGCGCGCACTCCCGTGCGCGCGGTCGCGAACGCCGGCCGCGTCTGTGTCGGGCGGACGCGCGCGGTGGCTCGTGGCGTCGCGCTCGGCGCGCGCGATGCCGCCGCGTCGCGCTCCGCGTCGTGGAACAGGGCCGCGCGCGTCACACGCGGGGCGCAAAATATCCGCAGAGCGACCGCCCCGAACGGTGCGTGCTTCTTCGCGATCGCACCTGCCGCGCGACCCAGCGCGCGGTGCCGGTTCCCTACCCGTCGGAAACGACCCGCGCGTCGCGCCCGCGATCCGCCCGTCTCACCGACGCGCGCGAGCGACGGACCCGGACGCACGATTTCGTCGAGCCCTCGTTCTCGGCGCCCGTCGTCGGGCACGAACGCGACGACACATCATCGTGTTTTTTTTTGGAAAAATCCCTCTCCGGTTTCCACCTCGCGCGTCTGTCTGTACCTTTTTCGCGCGGACCTCGACCGGCGCCCGACGCGACCCCGTCCTGTTCGCTGACCGCCGCTCTGTTCGGTCTCGCGCGCGTCTCGCGCGTCTCTCTCGCGCACTCATCGCGACACAGCAGGCGACGCGAGATCGGCGTCTACGCCCCCGCACTTCGTGGACTCCGAGGCGGACCTCGCGTCTTTGGCGGCGAAGGCGTCGGACGACATCCTGTCCATCTGCGTGTTCGGCGCGTCCGGCGACCTCGCCAAGAAGAAGGTGTACCCCGCCATCTTCGCGCTGTTCTACGAGGGCCACCTGCCCGAGGACTTCGTGGTGTTCGGGTACGCGCGCTCGGGCATGACCACGGCGGAGTTTACGGACAAGATCCGCGACTCGCTGCCCTGCCGCATCTCCGCGAAGGGCGACTGCTCGGAGTACGTCGAAAAGTTCCTGGAGCGGTGCTCGTACCAGGCCGGGCAGTACGACGACCCCGAGGACTTCAAGAAGCTCGCGGTGGCGATGAAGGAGAAGGAAGGTTCGAAAAAAGCCATGCGCGTCTTTTATCTGTCCATCCCGCCGTCCATCTTCGTGCCTGTCGCGCAGAACGCCGCGCGGCACGTCTCGTCCGAGTCGGGCGAGACGCGGGTCATCGTCGAGAAGCCGTTCGGGCGCGACTTGCAGAGCTCGCGCGAGCTCACGGCGGCGCTGGCGGCGGATTTGGCGGAGGAGAACACATACCGCATCGACCACTACCTAGGCAAGGAGCTCATCGAGAACATCACGGTCTTGCGGTTCTCCAACATCATCTTCTCCCCTTTGTGGTCGCGCGCGCACATCCGCAACGTGCAGATCTGCTTCTCCGAGAACTTCGGCACCGAAGGACGGGGCGGTTATTTTGACAACTACGGGATCATCCGCGACGTGATCCAGAACCACCTGCTGCAGGTGATGGCGTTGTTCGCCATGGAGGAGCCCGCGAGTTTGGACGCGGAGGACATTCGCGACGAGAAGGTGAAGGTGATCCGCTCCATCCGCCCGATCGACATGGCCAACGTCGTGCTGGGGCAGTACAAAGGCGCGAACAAACTGCCGGGATACCTGGACGACGAAACCGTGCCGCCCGGCTCGCGGTGCCCCACGTTCGCGGCGATGGCGCTCTTCGTGGACAACGCGCGCTGGGACGGCGTGCCATTCCTGATCAAGGCGGGCAAGGCGCTGCACAAGCGCGAGGCGGAGATCCGCGTGCAGTTCCACCACGCGCCCGGGAACCTGTACAAAAAGCAGCTCGGCGCCTCCTCGGACATGAACTCCAACGAGCTGGTGATCCGCATCCAGCCGGACGAGGCCATCTACCTGCGGCTCAACTCGAAGATCCCCGGTCTCGGCATGCGCCTAGACCAGACGGACCTGGACCTGCAGTACAAAGCCAAGTTCGGGGACGGGGAGCTGCCCGACGCGTACGAGCGGCTCATCCTGGACGTCGTGCAGGGGGACAAGCGGCTGTTCATTCGCAACGACGAGCTGGAAGCGGCTTGGAAGCTCTTCACGCCCGTGCTGGACCAGATCGAGGACGACAACGTCTCGCCCGAGCTCTACCCGTACGGCTCGCGCGGGCCCATCGGCGCGCACTACCTCGCGTCTCGGTACAACGTCAGGTGGGGGGACATGAGCTGAGGCGCAAAACCGGCGCGTGTAGGGACAAAAGCCGTTCGAAGAGAGGAGAGAGGAGGCGGCGGAACCGACCGCCGCGGCGCGTAGCGGATTGATTGGAGTTTTCAAGAAAAAAATGGTTTACTCTTTTATTAGTTTGTGACGTATCGAGCGTGATAGTAGTGATAGTATGTACGGCGTCGTCGTCACTCTGATACGCGCGCGACGCGCTCTCGATACCGGCATTCGTCGCAGTCTCGACGAGTGTCACGACGAACACGCGATTCATTAGATCTCGTACAGAACCTTGCCGCGCGACTTGCCCGCCTCGAGGTAGTCGTGGCCCTCCACGGCCTGCTCCAGGGGGAAGCAGCGGTCCACCTGCGGCGCGCGAAGGAAAAGAAAAACGCGAGGGGTCAGCGGTTGTGCGGGATGAGCGGCGACGCCGAGCGGCGAACAAAAACGCGACGCGTGACGCGATGCCTCTGATGCTCCGCGATGCCTCGAACGACTGTTTAATGTTGGTGTGCGCGCATGTGTGACCACGATGGCGACCGAGGTTTGTCTCATCGACATCCGCGAAGCGCGAGAAACCGCGCGATAAAAAACGAGAGCGAGAGACGGTACGCACCGCGACTTTCAGGTCCCCTTTGTTGATCCAGCCGTAGATGTCGTTCGCGCGGGACAGGAGCTCCTCGCGAGTGACGGTGTAGTCGTTGAGCTTGGGCCGGGTCAAGAACCCAGACTTGTTGATGAAGCGCAGGGGCGGGAACGCGGGCACGGCGCCGGAGGCGTTTCCGAAAGACACGAAGATGCCGCGGCGGGCGAGCACCTCGATGGAGGTTTCCCAGGTGGCGAGCCCGATGCCGTCGATCACAGCCTTGACACCCTCGCCGCCCGTGATTTCCATCACCTTCGGCACCAGGTCAACGGAGGAGTAATCCTCGTAGCTCGTCCCGGGCGCCTCCTTGTACACGATGAGCTCGTCCACCCCGGTGGCACGCGCAATGTCCTGCTTCGACTCGGAGCACGTGCCGATCACCTTGTAGCCGCGCAGCTTTGCCATCTGCGCCGCCCACTGGCAGGTGCCGGAGCCGGTGCCGTGGATGAGCATCCACTCGCCGGGCTTGACGAGCCCGGCGTGCGCGCTGTGCGTCAGGTAGTGCGCGGTCATGCCCTGCACGCCGCAGGAGACGGCGACGTCCAGGGGCACCTCCTCGGGCACCGTCACGCACTTGTTCGCCGGCACCGCCGTGTACTCGGCGTACGTCTGAAACACGGAGGAGTAGGCGACGCGGTCGCCCACCTTGACGCCCTGCGCCTCCGCCTCGGGCGTGACCGCGGCCACGAAGCCGCCGCCCTCCTGCCCGCCGATGAACGGGAGCTCGCGCTTGTACAAACCGCTGCGGTGGTACGTGTCGATGAAGTTGATGCCCGAGTACTTGTTCGCCACGAGCACGCCGCCGGGCGCCAGCTTGGGGACGGGGTAGTCGTGCTCCACCTTCATCACGGACGAAGGGCCGGTCTCGCGCACCACGGCGGCGCGCTGCGTGGTAAAAGGAATGAACAGGCGCGAAATGATGGGGCGTCAGCGATGGCACCCGAGGCGGTGAGGCGCGGGTATAGGGCCGAGGCGGTCGCGAGCGGTCGTCAAAGGAGAAAAAGCGAGTTGATGCGTTCGACGTCGGTGGGACGGCACCGCGCGTCGAGGTCGCGCGGGGGTCTTTCACGTACCATGACCTCGGGCACGGAGGCGAAGCCGCGGGTGCTAGTGAGCACCTGGCGGGCGACGCGGGATCGGAGGATGGCGGACATGGTGCGTTCGCTCGATCTGCGATCGGGGGAATGACCCTGGTTCCACCAGAACCCTCTCAGATAGGGTTAGTGGCAGCGAAAACTTTACAGACGAAGCATCAGTCGCGAAATTCGCGAAATGGTGACCGCGCTTTTGGCGTGCAGTGAGATCACCGTCAGCAAAACATCCCAGCTGTTTTTTTGGGCAAGCACACCGCTCTTTCATCAGAGGATGGCGCCTCCGGCCGCAACAGCCCCCCCCGGGGTTTCAAACCCCCACGATGCCCGCGCGGTGGCGCGCATCGAGCGGGTACACGAGCTGAGGAAGGAGGCCCTCGCGACCGGGACTTCTCCGCTTCCTGACTACGACGACGTGCCGGTGCGTTCCCGACGCGCTCGCATCTGGAAAATATCGAAACCCGCGCGAGGTGGTTTTCGTCTTTTCGTCGCACCTCCCGCGGACGCGCGTGACGGCGACGCCCGTCGTCGCACCCGCCGCTGACTCGAACCCCTCCTGACTCTTCCCCCCTCCCCTTCCCGACGCCCCGCGCGCAGGCTGAGGAGAAGACCGGCCTGCGCGCGTGGTTCCGACCCGGGCGCGTCTGGATCGGCACCATCGTGATTCCGGGCGGGGACGCGAAGACCCGCTACGTGTTTCAGGTGGTGGAGTGGAACGCGGCGGCGCGGCGCTGGGTCGTCTCGCACGCCGCGCACGGGGACGAGCAGCTGTGCCACTTGCTCGTGGAGGACGACGCGCGGGACCCGGCGCGGCTGCGGCTGTTCTTCTCCGACGCGGAGACCAAGTGCGAGGGCGCGCTGGACGCGGCGGGCGCCATCGCCGGGAAGGTTTCGCAGCTCGTCCGCCCGGAGGAGGCGTTCGAGCACGCCAGCACGGCGAACGACGTGTTCCGTCTCGAGCCCGCGGTGGGGGCGTGCTTCACGCCAATGGTGGAGGCGCGCGTCGCCAGGCTGGCCAGGTGGAAACTCGCAGAAAAGGTCATGCCGGGCGTCTTCGACGCGCTCGACGCCGCGCAGCGCGCCGCCGGCGCCGCCGCCGCGTTCGGTCCCGCCCCCGCCGACGCGCTCGTCGACCGCCTGCGCGCCACGCGCCTCGTCTCCGCGCCGCCTCTGGCGCGCGAGACGCTCGCGGCGCTCGCGACCGCGCCCGGCGAGGCCCCCGGCGCGCCGGGCTCGGCGCCCGCGTTCGACGCGTACACTGAGGCGTACCGCGACACCTTCGGGTTCCAGCGCGCCGACGACTTCGCCGCCGGCGGCGACGCGGCGTGCGCGTTTGACGACGACGACGTCGAGACGGTGGATGCCGGCGCCGAGTGCGACGAGCGCGCGGAGATTTTCGTATCCGAGACGACGACTGGGGTTCAAACGAACGCGGGCGTGGCGACGAGAAGCGGGCGTGTCGCGAGCGGTGCCGGCGTTTCCCGGGCGGGACCCCCCGGTCCCGGACGGACGCCGTATAAGTCCACGTTGGGACGGCCGGGTTCCTTGGAGGTTCTGCGCATGACGCCGGCGGAGCGCGACTGGTGGCGGCTGTGGCGCACCGCGCAGTTCGACGCCGAGGCGGAGTGCTGCGCGATGCGCGAGCGCGCGCGGCGGCTCCAGGCGGAGATCTTCGCGACGCGCTCGGCGAAGCGGGTGCGCGTCAAGCAGGAGATGTCGCGCGGGCCGCTCGGCGGGCGGCGCGCGGCGCACGCGCGCGCGCACGTGCTGCTGAGCAGGCAGCACCAGTTGCTGTTACGCGCGCTCAACGCGTCGGACATGCCCCCCAACGTCCTGAACGAGGTGGTGAGCGCGCAGGCGCGCGCGCTGAAGCAGAGCGAGTTCAGGCTACACGTCGCATACCAGCTTTTCGACGAGGCGCTGCGCGGCTTCGAGGCGCGGCTGCCTCGCGAGAGCGTCGAGCGGCGGAGCGCCGTGGTGCCCCCCGGCGGGTTGGCGGCGATGGCGGGCGCCATCCCCGGCTTCGACGTCGACGAAAAAAACGTGAAAGAGGCGAAAGAGACGACGTGTCCAATTTGCGCCGAGCCCATCGCGCCCGGACAGACGCTGTGCGCGCTGGACTGCGGGCACCTGTTCCACCCGGCGTGCATCCAGGACTGGGTGCACAGCAACCCGTCCTGCCCGATGTGCCGCGAGACGGTGCTCGAGCGCGTGCGCGGCGACCCGGAGGACGAGCCGGAGCCGGAGTCGGCTCCGGAGTCGGACGCGGAGGGAGAGGGGGAACCCCCGCGAGAGGCGGACGAGTCGGAGGAGTCCGGCGCCGGCGCCGGCGCGCGCTTCCCGGGCGCGCCGCCGGGGTTCGTGCCCGCCGCCGTCTTCGAGAGCATGATGCGCGCGATGGCGGGGCGGGGCGGGGCGGGGCAACGGTTCCCGGGCGCGGACGGGTCGTCGCCGGACGAGTCTTTCGAGAGCGGAGACGAGGACGACCTCGGGGGCGAAGACAGCGAGGACAGCGACGACCTGGTGCTCGGCATGACCAACGCGGAGGCGCGCCGAATACTCCGGCGCTCGACGCGCTCGGCGCGCTCGGCGGATACCGAGGGGCGCGCCGCGCTCGGCGCGCTCGGCGGCGGCCGCGCCGACGACGAGATGGACGAAGACCACCCCGCGATGCCCCGCGACGACGCGCTTCCCGCGCTGGTGGACTCCTCCGACGACGAGGACGTGCCGCTCGAGGACGTGCCGCTCGAGGACGTCCCGGACCTGGTGGACTCCTCGGACGACGACGCGGCGCTCGAGACGTCGATGAACGTCGACTGATTTCGTCTCCGCGGTTGTGAGTCATCGCGAAAAGCGCGAAAAGCGCGCGGAATACGAAACGAGACGCGTACGTACGCGGCGCGCGGCGCGACTGAATGAGAGACGCGCGCGATACTTTAGAGACTGGTTTTTACTTTCTAATAAGTGAAAAATCCCGAGGCTTCACTCGCGGTCACTGACAGAGAGCTCGGTACCGCTCTCCGTCCCCGTCTCCTTCATCTCGATCCAGCGCGAGAAATACTCCGTCGACCGCAGCGTGTGGTGCCACAGCGCGCCGCCCACGTAGTCGCGCGCG
>Ga0206682_10003857_pt1 | contig 12539 bp, 8 predicted proteins | sample M240m12015metaG_FD_155444 | JGI IMG/M metagenome (GOLD analysis project Ga0206682, IMG submission 155444) | Ammonia-oxidizing marine archaeal communities from Monterey Bay, California, United States - M2 40m 12015 | ecosystem: Environmental > Aquatic > Marine > Intertidal zone | place: USA... | reverse complement strand
GTGACAAGGATCCGCGCACACCCCTGGGGCATGCATCGTTAATTGCAACCCTAGCCCAGAATCAAAACTTGGCAATCCACTCATTCATTCGACCAATCAATGATGAAAATTATTTTTCGATTGAACGGACATGGGAGGAGATATCTATACTGATTCAGGAAACCAATAGCGGTAATGTCGATATTGCGATCGGTGCGTATGTGTGGGCTGAAGAAGTTATTCAGGTTCTTCTACCGAAAATCCGGGATGCGCTTTCTAGTGGACGTATTATTCTAGGTGGGCCTCAAATTTCATACTTATCCTCTGGGTTAGAATCATTGTACCCCGAATGTGACATATTCGTAAGGGGGTATGGCGAAATGGCGCTCTTGGCCATATGCTCCTCGCATGAAAAGCAAATTATCCAAGGTGTTCATTATGCAGGGGACCCCGATGAGAATAAACAGACAGTGATTGATCTTGATTTACTGCCTTCTCCATTCTTGTCGGGCATTGTTTCGCTTGAAGGAAATCCATTTATTCGTTGGGAATCTCAGCGAGGTTGCCCGTTTTCATGTAGCTTTTGCCAACATAAGGAAGCGGGAGCAAAACTGCAGAAAAAGGAATTTTGCGAGGGGCGCATATTTCGAGAAATTGATATGTTTTGTGAAAACAAAGTGAGCGCCATTGCTGTGTTGGATCCGATTTTTAATGCTAGTGCGTATGCTGTAGAAATTTTGAGGCGATTCAAGGCGAATGGTTTCAAGGGTCATTTGTCATTACAATGCAGGGCTGAAATGATCAATGAAGAGTTTGTAAATTTGGTACGTGATATGAATGTGACTTTGGAATTTGGGTTACAAACAATCCACCGCAATGAAGGGCTAGCAGTGAAGAGGCAGAATAACATGAGGAAGGTTGCTGAAAACCTAACCCTTGTTTCAGATGCCGGTATAGAATTCGAGATTTCCGTAATATTCGGACTACCACATCAAACCTATGATTCGTTTCTCAAAACGGTGAGTTGGTGCCTCCATAGCAGGGCTGCATCCATCAAGGCCTTTCCACTGATGCTTTTGCGGGGCACTGAATTAGAAGAACGAAAACATGAATGGGGTTTGACGGAATCTGCGGGCAGCATGCCCGTTGTGCTAAGTTCTAACTCATACGGATATGAAGACTGGTGTGCGATGGCCAAAATTTCTCAAGCCTTGAAAGAGACGGAAGGTGAACACCCCAGTCAGATCCACGAATTGATAGTATTGAGTGAAACGCTTGACCCTGAATTCCCACGGTTTACACCGAACAAAATCGAAGAGGGGCTCCTAACGAGTCGGGTCGAAGTGGCCGCTATTCCAAACAATTAGTCAGGTTCAATCAATTGCTTCGCTGAGGGGGAAAGTATTCGATTACCTTGTAGGGTCCCGGTTTTAGTGGATTCCCGTACTCATCAAGTTTTCCTGGCGAGGTATCGGCATAGCCAAAGCAGATACTCAAGTACATCGGTCCAATTGGCCAGCCCGAACTATCCTTTTCCACGTTTCGCCAACTGATTTCAGTTTCTCCGGGGCGGATAATTCCTATACGCGTATCGTTCAACCCCCGATGATGCAGCTTAAATGAGCATTCACCTGTTCGATTTACTTCGGATTGTATTCTTGAAATATAGCGGCTGTTAGAACCACCTGTTTCGTTCACCAAAATATCCGCTTGAGAATCGGCCAGAGCGTTCCTACCAATCGACCAATGATCAATATGTGGCAAAAGTGGGTGGGATTTTCCGTCTGCTACGAAACGAGGGTAACTTTCAGGGGGTTGTTTCCCTTCAAGGGCCGCAGCGAAATCATCCATTGTTGCAAATCTGTCGGAGCGCAAAGGTTGCGTTGCTTTTTCAATGACTTTGTACAGATGAGAATTTTGGGGAGAATTTCCTAATTTGAAAGCAGGGTTATATGGCGGGGAGATCTGATTCCCAGCATCCTTCTTTATTTCGTCATATGGTACAATCATGGCATACCCGATTGCCCCTAGTGAGAAGATATCATTTCCGATCGAAACAGTCCCTGATTCCTGCTCAGGAGGGCACCAGAACGGCGTCCATGCATTTGTTTTGGTCACTGCAAAGGTGTTATGATCATCTTTAACCGCAGCAATGCCCCAATCAATAATCGTGAAATCATTCGCCCCACTTACATCCACCACAAACAGGTTTTCTGGCTTTAGATCTCGATGAATATAGCCAAGCTTATGAATTTCTGACATAGTTTTCGCCATTTTGAGTAGAATATCCGACACATCTTCTGGCGATAATGGTCCACTCTTTTGGAGATGACGATGGAGTTCAAGTCCTTCCGCAAGCGGCATCAAAAAGATCGGCACAGATTTATTTCCAGTCTTGAATTCTGCCATCTTATGGGGCCGAATGATTGATGGAATGTTTTTATCGGCGATATTCTCCAAGATTCGGAACTCATTAGAGATTTTTTTGCATTCCAAACTCGTTCCCGATAGCGGGCATTTGGCAACAAATTTTCTTCTCAGCCCCTCGAGTTCTTGTACAAGGAAAACGACGCCCATGCCGCCTCTACCCAATTCCGAGAGGACCTCGTAATCGTTCCCTTCGAGATCTGAAAATATATCACCGATTCGGAGCATTCGGCCAACCCTCCCTACATTCGACGAGAATTGAATTAACACTGTCTGACTTTAGTAAATCGAGTAACCATGCGGGCGTTATCCCATGCCGTTTTCCATTAACCTTCGGCTTTCCTTGTACCTCACGGCTTTCGATTAGTGTAATACGCTTCGTCTCGAAAAGGAACGGGGCATCTGGCACCTCTGTGTGAGTGACTCTAATGCCAATATTAACCCATTTAGGGTGGAAAGAAATCTCCACTTGGGCCTTGAAATTAGTCGCCGTTTTGGACTTAAAGAACCGCTTAAGTTCATTCGGACTTATTGTGAGAATGAGTTCACCGTATTGACCTAATCGAATAGAACCGATACGGCCAGTGAATTCGTTGTTGCTGTGAGTAACAGGTTCATTTGGTGAAGAGTCGGATGAATTTTCTGAGCCACCCGCCGGCATTTTTTTTTCCTGTTTGGGGTCTACATCTGAGCTTGACTTAGATGGGTTTCGCGAAACAGCCGGTTGCGTAGCATTTCCTTTCGATGCATGTTCATTCCCGGGAATAGCTTGTGGGGGTTGGGATGTCGGTTTGCTTGGTGGAGTATCACGTATGTCTTTTGATTTTGAGCGAAGTGGTACGGCATGTGCCCCTTTGTTAACATTCTGGGACTCATTAGGTATCGGATCACGGACATCTTTTCTCGGTGGCATACCTAGTGATTGACCCTTTGAAGGAGTTTTGCTTGGCGTTTCGCGAGGAATGGGTTTTTTGATTTTGTACTCCCATTTGCGCGAACCGTGGCTTGCAATCTTGGAATGCTCTGTGTTGTTTCGTTTCGATTCAAATGGATAAATACCGATGCAAAGTGGTATTTTTGAATCAATCTTGGAATTGAAGGAGACATTGCCCAGCCAGTGTTCTAGTTTCTCCTTCAATAAGTCTTTTTTGGAAAGTGATAGACATAATGGTTCGTTGCCATGGTCTAAGAGATATTTCTGAATCATGTTGGGCCCCATCTTCACCTTTTGAACATCGGAGTGTTGGTGATGCAAAAAGAACGAGCGACCTGTTTTAGAGGAATTTATAGCAAAAATTTCGCTAGTATCGGAGTCACGCCCAGATTGAACCCCGATGACAGTAAGAGAAATTTTCTTTGCTGTTTTCCAAGACTGCCCGAGGTGAAGCATGTGACTAAGATCTCTCTCGCCATCATCGACATGTACGTATTTCAGTGCCTTGTTTGGAGGTTTTCGTGGGATACGCTTAGGTTTCATCTTCGCATCATCGAGAAGGTAAGTTAGTAGATTCGACAAGATTGGAAAACCTGAAATGCTACGACTGAGAAGATCTTTCCCATATGAAGAGACTTCAATCAAGTATGTCACACCGCCTTCCACGATTGTCTTTTGCCACCTCTCCTTACTCGTTTTTTTCCACATTGAGTCACTGTTTGTGCGAGTCGTTCCGCGTTGCCAACGCCATAACTTACGAGTGTCTGATCGCACAGTTCGGTTCCTCTCTACCTCAAAAATCCGGTCGCTGACAGTATGGGCAATTACCGATACAGAACGTTGGTTATTATTCTCCAAACGGAGTCCTACTGGAACCCTTAACGGATCATCTGAATCTTCTTTTCCGCTGTAATACACCGGTGCCATTCCTTCATCAATGTTGTAAATTCTTACCCGCGATGCCTTGCCAAACTTTGGCGTCGATTTACTGCTCTCAGCGAGGTAAGAAACAGGAATTGAACGACCGCCGGATACGTGTTCGAATTCGGAAACTGTTACGGTTGGGGTGTGACCATGAACGATGTTGTATAGACCTGGCCAATGCAAAGAAATCTGCTCAATTGCCTCTTGGCTTGCAGGCCGGTTCGATGAAGCACCAGAAGATGCCCCGCGGCTCCATAATAAGTAAGAATGAGGTGAATTCTGTAAATTATTACCACCGTGAATATAATTTAACCATCCAAGTTGTTTTTCCCAATTCATCTCAGATGCGAGAGAAGCCATTTGGTGGGTAGGTTCTGCATGGTGAAACAATGTCTCTCCAATCACCAAGGAGGTGAGGGCACCGGGGAAGAAGACTCCACTTTTGGAATATTTTTTTGAGATGCTTTGGACCGACTCATAAGGGATCCAGCCGTCTCCAAGAATAAGGGCGATATCAGAATCCTCGAGGTTATGATTGAATCCCAGTCCGGCCTGCTGAGTTGCTGCTTGGGTAAGGTAGAGAAGTTCTGCCGAATCTTTGTACGCTTTGAAAATTGATTTAGAACGTGCGACCTCGTCTTGCTCCATTGTTCCGAGGAAGCGTAGATGTTTTTTCGACCACTTTTTCGGCCCATGGCGCCCATCAAGGACAGCGTTTCGCACTTCGTTCAGGTGCCAATTATCATATTCGTTTTCCAAAAGGAACTGTTCATGATTGCCGAGAAGAACAAAAACATTCCCTGGCGCATCAATCAACAATTGCCGGAGGATTTCGCAGGCAAGTTCACTGTGATCAGAACGATCTACAACATCGCCGAGTTGAACAAAGCCTGTTGTTTCAGGCCCTATCCAGCGCACCGATACATCACTATGCCCGGCCCCATTGACACACTCCGAGTAGAGAGGTCGTCCGGCTAAACCAGCGGATGGAAGTTCTGAACTGCTCATGGATGAATCTCGAGCAAACAAATTGTTCATCGCTCGATCATCCAGAACACCATCGGCCCCAAGGTACATACCGTTTATCTTGATGGTTGCCAATTTTTGGGTAATCAAATATGTGATAAGACCTGGAGCCCATCCGTGAAGGTCTCCTAGAACATGGACTGCTTTTAATCGAGGAATCTTTCGTTCACCACGAAATTGCGGGGCAATGGGGGCGTATGTTTTACTGGATGAATAATCAATAGACAGAACGAGTGTATCTTCATCGGAATTTTCTGCCTCGATTGGTTCGGCACTATCCAGTGCTTCATACATTTCTTCCTTTGCCCGCTGCTCAACGGAGATAGGATTTGATTCAGATTCGCTCCAAGAATCCACTTCCTCAGAATTTTCGCTGGATAACGGCTTATCTGTCATGTGTGTCCACCTCCCCTCTGCCCTATGTTTTACCGTTCATCAAAGTTGTTTTGATGTTACCGCATGAGGGTTATCCTCAAAATTATGTTCTCACCGGCACATATTCTACTTCGAAGACATTCTTGCCATATGTGAAAATCATCGATTTATGAGCATCGGGATCAATGAGATGCGTAAATACAGATGTGCTTGTGGAGACCAAATCTTCGAAACCTTCCACATCAAAGGCCATTTTATCATCTTCATTCCATATCGAAACAGAAATTTGATCTTCCTTTCGTTCAAATACCAAGAAAAGGTGACGTCGTGAGATTGTGTCGAGTGCATCGAGGGCGTCGGAATTTCCAAAGAATTCGGTTTGGGCCATCCGGAACCAAGCCTCCCTGCCACCATCCGAGGTATGCCGGCCGAGATGTAACCGAAGTGGTGCATCAAAAAGGGGGTGTTCGGTTACAACTCCACTGGACTTGTGAGTCACCCTCAAGAACTGAGAGGATGGAGAACCAAGGCAGAAAGAGAGATCATGTAAGTTTAGAACATCTCCATAAGCCAGTTCTCTCGGCACAGGGCCCACAATTTTAACGCCGTTGATGTATGTTCCATTCTTCGAGCCTAAGTCTTCAATTGAAACAATGCCGCTTTCTTTGCTCACATATACTTTGAAGTGTTCACCAGAAAGGTACCCTCGTTTTGATTCATATTCAGGCATTGCCAACACATGGCGCAGATCGTTTCTGCCCAAATCAACGCCGATGGGTAGAGAGAATGTTGCGCCAATATTCGGCCCTGAGTTCAATATGAATGAGAGCGTGTCAGGGCCAGGTAATACCTCGCTGTCCGATGATGCCTGTGTTGAGTCGGTTGCATTTTGTTGTGGGCTTGGCTCCTGACAAAATGGGCACGGCGTACCTTGCCTCCATGCCAAAAGGTCCCCCTCCATCAGGGGTGCAAAACAGCCTGGGCAATGTTCAAATTCAGGAAGGGGAATAACTTCCTCTGTTTTATCCGGTATGGTGATTTCTGGCGGGGCGTAGGTGGCGATGCCAAACTGTTTTCTCAAATCTTCGATTTGAGTCGCATCAAGAATATCGCTACACCCTTGGCAGCAGCTGGCCGCCAAATCAGCCTGACCGAGTAGATGGCCGCAGTTTGGATCTGGACAATGCATGTAAATCCCTCAATCATCTCGGAGTTTTGTTTTTCCACTCGTGTCAGATTGCATTTTTCCTAAAATCTCCATGCGTTCACCTTGAGTCGTTGCTTGGGTTGCTTGAGAAATAATGGTTGTACGGGTGTTTGCGTTGGGGTTTGTAGCCCCAAGTTTTTCCATTTTAGTAAGCGCCCGGGTTACAGCGGCCTCATCTCCTTTCTTCAATGCAGTTGCCGCAACAGCCGAATGTGCAATCATGGTCACATCTGTATTCATTGGAGCGTTGTACAACTCGGTTTGATCATCGGTCCCACGCACCGACAAGTGTATCGAAGTCTGGTCCAATTCAAACGTTGCAATCATGGTTTGGCCCTCGCAAAGTACATTGTCCACTGAAACCGAAAAAGAGATTTCCATCCTTGTATCTTTAATCATGTGAGAGAGTGAAATTGAATGAGTCCCTGGCCCGAGATGTTTGGAGAGAGACAGTCCCTGTGGCGTTTGTATGAGGTCCGAAAGGGCGACGCCGTCCGGCACAGTGATGTCTAAGTCCGGCGCAGCGTAAACAATAGTCTTCCCATAATTAAACACGGATTGGAATGCTTGTTTAACGTCCTCGAATCCAGGGGCGTGATAATAGTGGCCCCTCGCCAATTCCGCCATTTGCTCAAGATGTATTGGATTAGCGCCCGAGGTCACGCCAATGGTGTGCATCGTAAAACCGAAATCAGGGATTGAGCGAACATTGTCGTCTTTGGCTGCTTGCCCTTGGCCATCCGAAAGGAAAAATGCAACACCTGCCCTGCTACCATTGTTATCATTCCCTCCCAAGAATGAAAGAACTTGATTAATTGCGGAGCCAAAGTTTGTCCCACCGCCTGCAGTCAAAGGAGCGACGGTGCCCGTGACATCTGTCCATTGGGTGTGAACGGCTGCTGAACTGTTGAATGTGATCACTGCAATACGGTCTTCAGGCCTCATGAGATCGTTGAGAATGTGTTTCATTGAGTCAGTAACTACCGAGATTCCGTCTCCAGCCATGGAACCTGAGACATCCAACACCAGCAAGAGGTCAAGTGGAAGGGTTTCTTGATTATTTTCCGCAACAATGGTCAATGCTCCTTTTGTTTTGAGAGGCGAATTGCAAAGAGCTACATCTTTTGTTAGAGACGCGGTCAACACTGGTTGAGGCATGTCTTCTGTTAATGGTCAGAGTACTTAAATTAATCTTCGTCAAACAAGTGTGTCTAATCTTTATTAGAGAGAGAGTCGATAACAAACGTGGTGATTGAAGAGAGGGCCTGAGTAGTAGGGTTTGTGAGAATTGTATCCTTCTCAAGATCTCGAAAAATCTTAGGGTCAACTGAGGTAAAAATGCCTTTCAAAATGATGATCAAATCGTCATCATCATCGCCAAGTTCAGTGTATGTTCCATTCCCATACATTGCTACATATTTCAAAAAAGATGACGACACATAATTTGTACTGACGCCGACCGTATGTATTGTGGCGTTCTTTTCCTCTGTGCATTTTGTGATTGCCCTACGCCAATTTGCCCTGTTGTCAACAACCTCCCCATAAACCGGAGCGTGCCCTTCATCATTCTTACGGATACGGTCTCTGGACTCGAGCTGGGCAAATGCTTTTTTGTATGCAGTTTCTTCCCTCTTCAGCCGATCCCATGTCATGTAAATTTCGTGCCGACGTTTGAAATCATCAAACATTTGTTTTATCTTAGGGTCAGGCGGCCCCTTAACTCCAGTATTCTTATCTTTTTTACCCGTGGCGCCAGCTATTACCGCCCCCCATGGACCCCATTTCTCTAACCATCCGTGCGCATAAGAATCACCAACTACAATGATTGTTCGTTGGGTTTCTTTCCGAGGGGACCAGAATGATTTTGGCTGGAGGAGATACGCATATTGCAAAGCCATCTCATAAGCTTCTGCTTCGTCTTCTTGCCCTCGGTTTGCTTCAAGATACTCGAGCGAGCGCTGGAACGTTTCAGAACGCATGCGTTGACCGAGGAATTGTACCGATGATTGACCGTCATCTGCTCGTGAATAATCTCCCAAAGACCACAAATCAACTCGTAGGTCGATTCTTCCTTTGATAAGTTCTGCAATCTCTTCAAATGTATTTCTCAAACGATCAATTTTGGATTTCATAGACCCTGTGGCATCAACTATGAGGACTACATCATGTCTTTTAGGCCGTGTGGATGCGTTCGGCTGAAATGCTATTTCCCCTGGTTTGCGAGTAGTAAACTCGGGCGGAGAGAATGAATTTAGTTCATCGAGCGCCTCAGTGCCTAATTGGAAGAGCGCAGGTAGCGATTCTTGACGCAATGATCCCGGTTTGAGGGCCTCGGATAAAAACGAGAGAAGAGCAGTTTTATCAGCACCAAAGACAATCTTACCTTGGGTAATTACTGATTGGATGACATCAACAGCAGCATCCTTCTTCAAACTGGCGTCAAAGGCATCAACAGAACCCCCGATTAGAATGTGTGAGATGGTAAGAGCGACGGCGTACCAATCCTGACCTGGGTGGCATCGCATTTCTTTGAACTCTTTCTCACTTTGAGTTGGATGCGTGTACGGGGGGGTGCCACCCAATGCTAGATCTTCATTCTGTTTTCGATTGCTGATAAGTGTCATACCAAAGTCAACAAGGCCTGCGTATGAGGTAACCCCTCTGTGGTCGAGATTCACCATTACATTACCTGGTTTTATGTCGCGATGCACATAGCCAATATCATGAATTGTTTGCACATCATTCATGAATCTTTTAACTAGGTGGGGAATGAAATTTTTCGGCAAGTCATGAATTGCGTCAGAAAGGTCGTGGGTGCCAAGGCGAGACATGACCAGCACCTTTTGAGCAAAATCATAACTTACGAATTTGGGCCCAACTCTTCCCTCCAGCGCTTGCAAAACTTGTGCCTCCCGGTCCAAGATCACTTCAGACCCATTTCTTGACCCTCTGTGCTTTTCGATTTCGTTTGAATCGCTTCGATAATAGACATCACTCATGGTCGAAGAATGCACCAATGGACGACTCATGGCCTTACCATTGGGTAATGGAACAAAGATGTTTCGTAGTATATTTGATATAAACCAACAAGAGATGCCCAACCAATGAGTGGTATTTCACCTGGCCTTACGAAGCATAACTTCGATTGTGTCGTTCTCGATGGCTCGAACATTCTTCATCTAACCACAACTACATATTCGTTTGAACGATTGAAGAAAACAGTTGATGCGGTAGAAAGGCTGGGGTGGAAAACTAACATCATCATGAAAACAGGCACAAGAGATTGGGCCATGAAAAAAGACAGCAATCTCACTGCTAATGAGCGTCAATCTCTCAAGCAGTGGATTGAGTTCGGAAGAGTAAACTTGGCACCGAGGTCGACTGAAAAAGAAATTGATGACATACTTGCGATTCGATATGCGCTCAACCAAAACGCTTGGATTGTGACACACGATAAATTTCGAACACACCTTAATCTACTCAAAGAGAAGGGCGAGTTGAACATGATCAACGAAATCAACAAACGCAGGATAGAAGTCGAATTTGGCCCGGACAACACCCCAATTTTCACACCAGAATTACCCGTCAATCTGTCATCCAAAACAAATTCAAAAACCGTAGCCGAGACGATTGAATTGGAATTTAGCGAACAGTCGGGAGGAATAAATTTCCTCATCAACGCGGGAGGTACTGAGAAGAAAATCACAATCCCATTAAGGGAGTCGGTCGGAAGGGAGTTCTTCTATGATATTGCTGGCCTCAATAAGATGGAAACGATTGGGCAGATCTCAAAGAGGCACTTCAGACTGGACTGGGATGGAAAAACAACTTATGTTACTGATGTGGGTTCCACCAATGGAACACGTGACAGAAATGGTAACCAACTCATCACAAACACGCCAGAGCCAATTAATGTAGGCGACTCATTCGAGATACCGGGCATGAAAATTAAGCGACTTGATTAACTTTCAAACAAACAATTTCGCCTGGGGGGTATCGTCGGCTTGCGATCTCATCATGGATCGAGATTTGTTTGAATCCAGTAATTACGCGGCATACCAGTTCCGATTTCAATATCGATCATTCCATTCTCATACAGGTGTCCTATACGAGTCGTAATTCTGCGAGGTGGCGTGTGGGGCGGAGTTGGTAAATATCTCTGAATTTCAAAAAGTGTCGCGCCATCAAGGAGATGGCAAATCAAAGCCTCCTCTTGTCGACACTCCAGCTTCGGTATGTTTCCATGGTAGAATATCATTTGACATTACACGAAGATAAAAAAGGTAATTCAAGATGGGTGCTCAATCACCAACTAACTGCGATATTTTGTCAAGTGCCACTTTTTACAATCCTCACACTTGTACGCTCGCATTTGACTGCCCTTAGCCAGCATTATCTGCCTCCCTGCTCTGTTAGCGTGCCCTCTCGATTGGTAGGAATTCTTGTTACCATTGCATATTTGCTTGGGCCGTTTGTATTTATCTCGCCCCTTTGATTGCTTGCTGCGAGGATTCCTTTTTGGAGGTGGCTTGGTAAGATAGGAGCCGCAATCTAAACACTTCGCCCTAAATTTAGAGTTCTCTGTATCGCAAACATTGCAACGAATGATGCCCTCTTCCGAATCCATGGATGCTCACTCTATCAACGGTTTATGAAACCTTTTTGTTGTAAAATGACTTAGCCCCGATATGACCCCTGAAGATCTCCTGAGCTCTCTCTTGACAGAAGCCGAAGGAAATTGGGACTTTGAAGGGTTTACCTCAGAATCCTTGGAATTTTTTGATGATTTTCCACAAAATATCTCGGAATCTAATGCATGGTGGAGAGGAAAGAAGGAGACAAACACGGCACATCTCAAACCGGAATTTGAGGCTTTCATTCGGTCAATAATCCAAGTTTTTTCGAGATTTGACGGCGGGATTGAAACGAATCCTAACACATGCATAGGACGTCCCACCAGCCAAAATAAAGGTGCTGCATTCCCTTACCGTTGGGGAGCAATCCATTCAGCACGGGCTGACAAGCGTATCGATGTCCAGTTTTTCCTCAATCTAACCTCAATAGGGCTTCGAGTTGGAATTTATTCAGGATGGAACGCTGCCGGACCTAAAGCATGGGCTGCAAGACAAAGAAAGATTATTCGTGAGCAGGGACCCATTTTTGAGCAATTGAAAATTTTAGAAAAAGCAGAATACCGTCTCATAAAAACATCTGAGCAAGACCATGCTAACAAGTCTGCAGGTACAGAATACACCCCCTCCACGAGTTTAGAAATGTGCAACATCATTTCAGAAAACAAACAGATTGGTATTTTGAAAATACTCGATATTCGAAGTATGACGAGCCAAGAGCTCAAAGAGAACATCCTCAAGGCATTTGTCGAAACAAGGAAGATTTACCAACTCCTTCAACCATCGAGTTATAGCAGTTATGCAAGAGATCTCGTATAGCGAGTATTGTTCTACTAAAGAAGACACTGCAAATCGCGCTCAACCTCTCGATTGAGCGGGAACACGATGCAATCTGATGCCTACGGAAGTGGCCCCCGCTCCCATGAGAGAGGACCCAACAGGAAACGATCAACCGCTCGATAGAGCGTGGACTACGCCAAAGCCACGCGTTGCCAAACTGGTCCCCGCTCCCAGACTTGAACTGCAATCTGGGAGT
>Ga0206682_10003851_pt1 | contig 12551 bp, 20 predicted proteins | sample M240m12015metaG_FD_155444 | JGI IMG/M metagenome (GOLD analysis project Ga0206682, IMG submission 155444) | Ammonia-oxidizing marine archaeal communities from Monterey Bay, California, United States - M2 40m 12015 | ecosystem: Environmental > Aquatic > Marine > Intertidal zone | place: USA... | reverse complement strand
CTAAAACAGTAGTACGTGTAAGAGTGCTTGAACTGTAAGTACCTAAACCTACTTCAAACTCAGCAGTGTTCCTATGTACGATAGCATAATATGTAGTATCACTATCTGAGAGAACACCACTGAAAGTTTGAAAGCCAGCTACTGCGCCAGCAAGAGTTATAGCACCTGTGCCTGTAGTTGTAGTAGTCTCTTTTACTCTATCCTTGACAACAAGAGCCATAACTATGCTCCCTTATGCGATACGAATAATTGCAGTAGATGCTGCTGCTGCTGGGAATTGTACCACAAAGTCACCATTAGTAGATGTCTTAGTACCACCAAAGTCAATAGTAGCAATAGATTTGTTTGCTTGTGAAGTGTTATAGATGATACAACCGTCTGCTGATACTGTAGCAGATGCCCAAGTTGTATCTGTAAAGTCTATGATAGCCGTAGAGCCATCTAGTGAAATAGTAGCGCCAGCCAGAGTGTTGCCACCTGTAGTGTAGTTAGTACCAGTAGCCTCATCTGAGTTACCTGTAACGTCACTATAATTAGTTGTAGCTGCACCATACGTACCCGTAGGAGAAGCTTTGATTAGAGCAATTTTAAGTGTGTTGGTATCTAAATCGTGAACGCCCCCAAGTAGCTCTTGCTTGAAGCTGTTACACATCGCTGTAGTGATTGCCATAGGAGTGTCCCTTTAAAATAAGCACAAAGGGGCCAGCATGTAGCCAGCCCCCATGTTTATAGGTGTATTAAGCAGCGTTGTATACTGCAGTAACCAGAGCCTCTGGACGTAGAATTTTACGCCCGTAAAGGTGCATACCGCGAACAATATCAGCGAATGAATCTGGGTCACGGTAAGTCTCAACTTTGTTGAGTTGCTGTGCAGAAGCAACAGCGGAGTCGTGTCCAGCTACAATAACGCCATAGTTATCGTCCTGTGCAGTTACGCCTGTAGTACCAGCGCCAGTACCCTTCGCAGGAAGGTTGTTTGACTGATAGATACGGAAGCCATGCAAGTTGTTAAGTACCAGACCGTTTTGCAGTCCTGCACCACCGAAGTCAGCGTTCAAAACGCGAGAATCTTCGTCTTTTAAGAGCTCCATGAATACCGGGTCAACACACAGCCAACGCCCACGAGTATCAACATTAGCCTGATCAAGTACACGGCTCATACGAGCTACGACTTGCAAAGGTGTTGCTGTGGTTGCTGATGCAGCAGTTGCACCGCCAAAGCGAGGAGCCAACGGAATTGAGTCACCAGTTGTACCTGCAGAAGCAGAAGTAGTGATGTTTCCGAAGTCTGACATATCCAACTTGTTAGCAGTCAGAAGTTCACCTGTCAAGTCACCCGCTGTTTGGTGTGAAGCAGTGCCGCTTACAGCACTAATTACCGCACCAGCAGTAGTGTAACCAGACATGTATGACAATACGTCAGCATCCATAGCATCAGCCATTTTATAGGCTGCACGATCAGATGACAACTTCATAAAGTCATGATGGGCTTGCTGCTCTTCAATATCGTCAAGCTTGAAGGCAAAGTAGTTGGCTTTGTCGATAGTCAACTGAAAGTCATTATCAACGAGATCCTGTGCAGAAACAGCAGTACCACGTAGCAATGCATTCACTGTGATATCAGGCTCTTTAAGAATGCGAACCGTATCACCTTGGTTTGCGATCTCTCCGAAATATTCAGAGTTAGTAATCGCTTGAGTTGTAGCAGCCTTGCGAAACGCAATTTGTGCTTGCTTTGAGTAGATGACGCTGGAGAATACTCCGTTGTCAAGGTTGGTATAGCTTCCAGCTTTTCCAAATGCGGCCATAATATATTCCTTTCATGTGAGATATGGCGTTATACTTAAAACACAATATCGACATAAAGAGGCCATTCGTATTTGGGTAGTCCTGTAAAGGGGCCAAAACTTATGGGTGAGTCTTTGTGGCGTAGTGCTTCTATAGTTATATCTACGAAATGCTTAGTGTCAAGCCATATCGTAAATAAATTTACCTGAGCGCTGGGCTTCCATAATCTCATCCATACGTTTCTCGTATTCTTTCAGAGACATTTTAGCTACAGCGGATTCACTCAAGTAACTCTTGCTCTCATCTGCTTCAGGTGTAGATCTACTTTTACCTTTAACAGATGATGCAGCAGCTTTATCACTGCCTGTCTTTTTAGGTGTAATGATTTTATTGTCTACTTTGTAGAGATCAATTACACGGGCTACAGATTTAGCGTCTTCTGTATTCTCATACAACGCATCCTGTACCCACTTAGGTTGTTCCTTAGCCCAGTTGTGAAACTTATCGTCTGCACGAATCTCTGAGAAGTCAGGGTGGTAAGACGAAAGCTCAGCTTCAGCCTTCTCACGCTTCGCACTACTGCGTAACTCTTCAAACTCTTTCATGCGATCTTCTAAATCAGTTGCACGTTCAGAAGCTTTCTTCTCTGCAATAGCTTCAACAATACCTGCTACATCTGGGTACTTCTTAGCCCAAGCATCAACTTCATCTGTTGACTTTGGTAGTACAAGCTCATTCTTTGTAGCTGCAGTTAGTTGAGCCTCTAGCTTCTCTAGCTTAGCGGAGAACTCTTTTTCTTTGTCTTGAGTATGTCTACGTAAATCACCATAGCGTTGCTTAAAAGTCTTTTCTTCTGCGCTTAACTCAGGCTCTTCTTGTGCTTCACTTTGAGGCTCTTCTTCTTGTTCGGCACTACTTTCGGCCTGAACTGGCTTGTCCTCAACGCTTTCGCTATCGGGTTCCTGATTATCTTCTGCTTCTTCATCTGGTTGTTCGCCCTTAAGAAGCGCCTCTAGTTCACGCTCCTCTTTTTCAAGAAGCTCTTTATTACGCTCATGTGCGTAGCTATCTGCTTTGATAATAGTTTGTTCTGTCATAGACATAGTTGTAGTTCCTTTTTATGTTGGGGCCAGCATTATTGCTGGGTAGCCTTATAGTTATTATGGTGTAGGTTCGTCTTCCTCTGGTTTATCTTCTTTAACAAAGCCTGTTGGTGTAGCTGTGTACCCTGCAGCTTCCATATCTTTTCTGTAGTTATCACTAGCTTGCTTATGCCATGCGTCTCTACCGCCACTAACTAGAGCATCTGATAGAGACTGATCCTTATCTTTTTGACGCTCTTCGACTGACTGTTTTATTATTTCACCCTCTTCACTACGCTTGCCAAAGTCTAGTTTATCTTCACCCATCTCTTCAAGAGGGTCATAGAAAGCACTTTCTCTCTTTTTAAAATTATCTGCAGCAGTACCTATACCAGATCTAATATCTTCTGCAGCACTACTTATTCTACCTAAGAAGTCAGCTTCTTCTTCACCCTCAAGTTGTTTTAATAGGCTAGTTATTTTGTTAGCCTTCTCTTTATCTTTTTTAACATCATCACTTTCTAACAACTCTGTCAGCTTAGTGTTTATGTTTTTTCTATCCGCAAGTTGAGCTAGTCCTATAATAGGCGCACTAGCACCTGCAAAACTTTTAGCACCTTTTATCTCGTCTGATACTGATTTATACCAAGCATCTGCTTCTTCAGGGTCTGCAGGTATACTTGAAAGATCTGCACGTTCCCTCTTACCTACCTCTATAGGTTCGTCTCTATCATCCGACTGAGGTTGTGCTACCTCTTCAGCTACTTCTTCAGAGGCAGTGCTTTTAAGTGTATACCCTCTAGGAACATATGTCAAAGGTACACCATTTATAAACTGAACAAATAATGTTTGTCCATCTGGGCCTACATATTCTTTTATCTCAATTCCTGCACTCTGAGGTTCAGTATTGTCCATGATAGGTCTAGTAAGACCCCCCTCATCAAACTCTTGTACCTCCAATTCTGATACATCAAAGGGTAGCTCATCAGCACCCATCTCCATGCCCTCTGGTGACATAGGCTCTCCACCTATACGACCATTAGCTTCCATATCAGAAAAGCCCAACTTAGCTTGTGTACGTAGGTCTTCAAAGAACTTAACACCAAAGAATCGCACAACATCAGCAGGTACGACATACTCACCTTCACTTAGTCTAGCATCAATGTTATCACGTACTTCTTCTGGTAATGACCCAGTAGGTACTTCATTGCCTGAGACTGGATCTACTCTTTCTTCATCAGAGAAAGCCATTTCCATTTGCTCTTCAACCGCCATTAACTGTCTCCTTGAGTAGCTTTAGTCTTTTTAGTGTAGAAATAGATCCCTGTGCCCTATGTATAGCTATAGGGTTGTCAGACTGTTCCATTACTTTGTGTTGTATGTAGATGAGATCATCTAAATGCTTAATGAAATCATCCATTACTTCTTTGTTGTTGACTAACTGTTTAAGCGACATTACCAGTGAACCCTTGTTCATTAGGTGTTGGTGCTGTACCTATGCCCATCTGCGATCCACCACCGCCTGATGTATCTGCTACGCCTTGTGGTCCTTGACCTTGTGGTGGTTGTACACCTTCTGGTCCTGCAGGTGGTTGCTGGGGTGCTTGAAACGCTTTTAAGATCTCTGCTTGAATAGCTGCATCCTGCATAGAGTTAGTAACCTTATCGGGGTCAAGATCCATAGACTTAGCAATCTCACGAATGATGTAGTCCATCTTAGCAAAAGGTGCCAGTACTGGGTTCTGTGCAACCTGTAAGAATTGCATCAAACGCTGTGACCGTACTTCGTTAGCCATCAGGCTTTCTGTACCAGATGCACGTACCTCTAAGTCACCCTTAATAGAAGGATCAAAGTCAAACTGCATGTTAAATGCAAAGAATGCCTTACCTAAAGGGTGTATCAAGTAATCATCAACGTTCTTTACAACAGTTCGGATAGAACCATTAGCAGCAGACATGAGCATACTAATACCAGATGCCGTTCTGCCCACACCCGATACACCAGTTTGACCGTGCGCAAAAGAAGGAAACCCAGTACTTTCATCAGCTAAAACCCTAGCTTTATCAAATAGTTGCATGTTTTCCTGCGCTACATTGGGGAACTTGGTACCGAAGATGGATTGCCCCATTGCACCCCCCTGACGCCTGAATACTTTGCCGGGGTATACTGATAGGTCTTGGCCCGGAACCATGTTTGTTTCGTCTACTTCAATGATCAAGTTTCCACTCAGTGCAGCATTATCAATAGCCATACGCATAAAGCCATTCATAAGGGTTTGAGTATCATCCATATTCTCTGCAATACCTACACCAAAGAAGGAGTAAGGATTGTGTTCGTAAGGCACAGCATAATAAGGGATACGTGTAGGCTTGAATGGGTTAAGTACAAACCTAATAACCTCTCCATTACAGATCCAAATATTACAGCTTAACTCGTTTAAGTCCTTATGTTCTGATGGGATATCTACACCATGATCTTCCAAGACATCTGTATCAACGTAGCCCCAGAACTCTAACACTTCCCAACGCTCTGTTGTAGGGGTGATGCTATCATCTTCCATAGTTTGCTCCCAATCCTTCTGGATGTAGTTAGGAGCGCGTCTTACAGCAATATCAATAGCATCTTCCATGAAGTAAGGTCTGTTAGTTAAAGAACGTAACTGTGTACGTGACATCTTGTGGCGCTCTACTACATATTCAGCATCTGCCATAGATGAAGACTCAGGGTCTGGGTAGAAGTTCCAGAGAGATACATGCTCACATTCAGGAACAGTCTTAACTATAGGCTCATACTCTCCTTCATCATTCCAATTAGGGTATTCCTTATCTACAGCAAAAGGCCCCTTCATAACACCTGTACCTAGTAAAGCCATCTCAAATGCCATAGAGCGTAAATGCACAGATGCCTTACTTTCTACAAGCTGATCATGGATCTTCTTTTCCATCTTCTTAGCGGCTACCATAGCGGGGTGAAACGTTACTGTGGTAGGGGTGGTGCCATCACCTTCAACAAGCTTATCAGAGACGGCTCCTAGCTTCTCTGAGAGTGGTCCTAGACGCTTCTGTAGGTCTAGTAATGTCTCACCTGCTTGCAACTCAGTGCTACCATCTAATAAGTAAGGTTGCGCTGGGCGATCTTGTGTAACAGATTTAAGAGCATCGCCACCCTGTTGAGCTTTTGGGTCTATGTTAATGTGTACTGATTCAGCTACCCCATCAGGTAAAATAGAGGGGTCAATAGTAAGTGGGAACTTGTTGTTACCAAACAGTACGTCTGTAACCTGTCCATATGCTGCTAAAGTCTTAGTCTTGGTAACCTTAACAAAAATGCGAGACTTCTCTGTGTCAGTGAATTGTACATCTGATCCATAGATACCACGATAGTTTCTATAGGCTCTTAACCAACGCTCCTCATCAGGGCGTCTAGCATCCTCTGACCTACGATATCTTCCCTCAACAAAAGATACTACACTAGACTTCTCTTCAAAGATGCTGTCTTCGCTGTCTTCAGCAGCAATAACTTCATCCGTCTCAAACATTTCTTCTTGTTCTGCCATATTTAATACCCGAATGTTGTATCACTAGCTTGAAAACCAGTGCGTTGTGTTGCAGGATTGAAATCCCAGATTGAACTACGAGGTCTTGTCATTATGCCATACCGCAATGCGTCATACAAGTGATCTTCTGCATTTGTATCCACATCCTCTGGATTCCTCTTGTCCAGCGGTATTGATGGTAGCTGTGCTATAGTGTTCGTACAACTAGAGAAGAATACAAGTCTTGGCTCTTCTGTGTATTCATCTACCTGCAACCTTCTGTGCATCTCGTTCTTACCAGCTACACGTGAACCTCTTGACCTATCTGAAGGACGCCAACGGCAACCCTTCTGAATCATTTGTTCAGCCAGTGACGGGCCAGTATCACCACGCTTGTGCCATAGAGAACTATCCAAAACACCATATCTAATTGTGCCGTCATTAGCTTCAGCCTCTAATATCATATCAGCTAGATCAGTAGCTGTAACTTTAGAACAATATAACTCTCTGTATACAACAAGCTGCTCACTGGGTGATACAGCAAACCAGACAACGCCCGTGTAGCTTCCGTAACCGTAGTCGCAAGCTCTAAACTTAGCCCAGCTTGAGGGTATGTCAAAAGGCTCCACGACATGTATGGCTCTGTTCCACTCAGGAAAGGCTGCACCTTCATTGACATCCCAGTTACCCTCTAGTAGTTGCTTACGTTGATGCTCTGGTAGCGACAGAAGCATTGCCTCATAGTCGCCACTATCTGCTAAGTAAGGGTTATCAAATAAACTAGCAGGTATAAACCTACGCTTAAATAAAGGTTGTCCTGCCTTAGAATGACCAGAGGGAAACTTAATAGTCTCACCTGTTTCAATATTAGTAGCCCAGAAAGCCTTGCCATAACTCTCAGGGTCAATAAACATCTTTTTAACCCATGAATGCCCACTGCCACCGGGGTTAGTAGTAGCTCTCATGTAAAGACCTAGCTCACTTGCATGTGCAGATCTCAAGCGACTCCTCATATAATCCCAAGCGTAAGGGCTAGACCATTGAGTAAGTTCATCAAAGCCAATCCAGTTAAACGCTTGTCCTTGATATCGGGTAACATCCAAATCCTTGTCGAGGTAGGACATCCACAATCTACCTCCTCTGGGAGAAATCCATTGAGACTTACGTTCAGACCATTTAATTCCCGATACAGCACGAGGGTAAAGCTCCTGAGACTTTTGTATGAGTTCCCTTAGTTCTTCCGTAGTATGTCGTACAAGCAATCCACTGAAGTTAGGATCGTTTAAACCATGTAGCGGGTCAGCAAGCATAGCATATGATTTACCCCCACCAGCACTCCCGCCATACAAGACTTCTCTCTCAGCGGCACTAAGAAAGTCTGTCTGGGGGCCGGAGTTTGGCTTAAACACAACATTCTGCGCTGCCTCGACATCATAAGCAGGTGCCATAACCTGTGCAGGTACAGTCTCAGGGGTGGTGACTGCCTCAACTACATCAGTCTTTTTGGGCTTCTGCGTAGGCCCCGACCCCTTGCGTTTCGAGCTTTTCGATTTCCTCAAGGGTTTTTTCAAGCCACTTGGCGAACTTGCGTTTAATTGTAGCTGCTTTTTTACGTCTTTGCTCAACTTCTACTCTTTTCTTTAGGCCCATATGTGATATGTGTCGGCCCGTCTCTTTACTTAACCAGTTAGCTACTGCCCTGTAACTATATTGCTTAAGGTGTCGTTTAGCAAGTTCTAGTGCTTCAAGTTCAGATTCAATAGGCTCAAGCAACCTATCATTATCGGGGTGTAAGGCATAGCCAAAAGGTACTTTTTTTGTAACCCTGACTATTGTATGCCAATCTTTCTCATGGTTCTTAGGAGGCTTGGGTAGCTGCCAAAAACCTAACTCTCTGTCTGGTACTATTCGTTCTTACCTTCTTTGGGTGGTAGATAAAAGATGCCGCCACTACTAGAGGAAACATCTACTTTATCTACTTTACCAAGTCCAGCACGATCTAGCAAGTCTTTTGCTGCCAGCATCTTCTCTTTAATACCAAGCTCTGTAGGATCAACTAATGCTGACCCCATAGAAACTGCTGCTTTAGGGGCTATACGTGCAAAGTAAGAACGAGTCTTGTCTGCTATCTCATCTTTTAAAGACTCGACAATAGAAGAGGTGCTAGATTCAGGTGCGTAACCTGCTAACTTCTTAGCTGCAACCGCATCTCCTTGAGCCTCATCAAATAAGACCTCAAGAAATTTACGTTGTTGTTCTGTTAGATTTCTGCCCATAGACTAGTCCTTTACTATGCACCAAACCTCTTTTTAGCCCAGCGCCTGTCTGTCTTTCTGTATCACCAGAAGATACATGCGTTAGAACAATAAGACTAAGAGCTAAAGGTATACCCTCTCTTAATTTCACTGTCCTTTGTTATATACACGGTTATATATCTCTCCACGTGAGATACCCATATCATGTAGTTCTTTGTCTCTCATGTTCATCAGAATCCAGTAGTCTGCTCGACGCTGTTGATGATCCTGAATACGTGTTAGTAAGTTCTTAAACATAGCACTATCTCCTTATGTTGTGTGCGGAGATAGTTATACTTATTTACGGGTTGAGTAGTAGATACAAAATGTGCATACCCGCTATCTGTTAGGGTTATAGTACTGCCTTACTGAGATAAACGCCTCTAAGCTACTAGCAGAACCATCAAATGCTAAGATTTTATCACCAGCATGTAGGTGTATCCTATCAGAGCCTATAACATTATATACGTCCTTACCAGATATAGACTTATCATTTATCAAGTGGTGGTACGTACTTGTGTCTGCGTGATACCACTGAATCGTAACATTCTGAGTAGATGTAGACCCATTCGTTACATGTAGAAAGTCTATGGTTGCATCGTGATTAGGTGGACACGTATAAATCAAGTTAGCACTAGCACCACCTGAAGTAGCAGTAATTATTACTGATTCTGTATCTGTTGTAAAATCACGAGTGGTAACCATTTACTAGGCTTTCTTCTTAGCTGGTTTCTTCTTAGGAGTCACAGCCTTCTTTACTTTAGTAGTCCATGCCTCATTCTCAGGTGTGCTAGGGTCATCCTTAATATAGTGACCCTTATCGTTTCTAGCACGTACAACTTCTACTTCCTGTGTACACACCTTCTCGACAAACTCATCTTTATACCAAACGACACCATAGGCACCTTCACCAGCAATAGGGTTACCACCAGCATTACGTACAGTATCAGACTCTACTGTGTATCCAGCCTTCTCTAGGGCTGCTTTATGCTCTGTGAATACACTCATTACGTCTTGATACCCCGTGTACCCTTTTGTCCTGCAGGGTTAGATGCACCGCATAAGCCACCCTTATTGTAGCCCATCTTCTTCTTAGCCATACCACCACCCATGTAGCCCATTTTCTTAGCTACAGCAGGTGCTTCTTTCTTAAGTGCTGCCATACCAGCATTCATTGGTTTCTTACCCATCATTACTTCTTCCCCTTCATACACTTTTTAGCTTTTTTACATTTAGCGGGAGTAGGACATCCCTTACAAGGTACTTTACTAGGCATTACGTTTCCTTCCTGATGCTGTTGTTGACCACTTAACTTTCTTAGGGCCAGTCTTCTTAGCGGCCTCTTTCTTACTAATCTTACTAGCTACAGCTTTGGGTCTACACGCAGGGTAACCACGCTTCTCACCAGAGGAACGACCACAGGGTTTACCTGTCTTAATGTCGGTCCACTCTTCACCGAACCACTTACCTAAGCCACCCTGTTTAGCCATTACGTTTTCTTAACCTTGTTAGCTTTAGTTCCACTGTATGTACCACCAGCAGCTTTATATGCCTTAGTTAACCAAGCACTACCATAAGCGCTGGGCCATACCTTGAACTTCTTCTTAGCTTCAGCCTTCTTACGGGCATACAACTTCTTATTTGTAGGAGTAGGTGATTTGCTCATGCTATTATAAAGTCCACTATCTGTCCGTCTGGCATACGGAGTTTATTAGGGTCAGGGTGATAAGCGTACATCTGATTGGTAAGCTTAAGGTCTTCTACTGGCGTATCAGGGGTAACCTTAGTAGCATCCTTCTTATCAGTCTGCTTCTCTACAGGCTCACCTACACCATTCTCAAATATTATGTTAACATGCGTATTAAATGGCATACTAGGCAGAGGCATGTGAGATATAAGTGACTCACCACTCATGCTAACACTTCCAACGCTTACGTGCCTGCCTCAAACGTGAGTTAGGGTCTTTAGCTGCCTCTGGAAACTTCTTCATCTGCCCAGCGCTTCTAGCACAGTAAGACTTACGCCGCTTTGCAGCTTTACTACCAGCTTTAACTTTGCCTGTTACAGCACCCTGTAGTTTAGAATTAGGGTTAGCTTTCTTGTGAGCAGCTATACCCTTTTCTGTCATACCTGCACCGTCTTTGGTCTTACGGTAATTAGCGTTCTTACCCTTGGTAGTCTTACGTATAGCCTTCTCTCTACGAGTCTCACTAGCCATGCTACTTCTTTCCTGCTTTACTGTTACGGGGAAAGCTACGGTTAGCCTTCTTTGTCTTTACACGTAGGTTAGCTTTAGAGTTGTCGTGAGGGTTACCATTCTTATGGTCAACATCCTTACCGTCACCCTTCTTGACACGACCTGCCTTAGCTAACGTATTACGAGCAGCATTACGTGCAGCACGTTTCTTCTTCTGTTCAGCAGTACCTTGGTAGTTGCTGTACTCTTTCTTGTAGTTTCTACCTGCCATTATACACCTTTTAAGCTCATAGCCATCCAAGTCAAACCAGCTAAACCACTTAATGTAAGAACCACTACCAAACCCCACAAGCAATACACTACAATCTGATCAAACTGTTCCTTGGCTAACTCACGCTCTTCTTTACGCTTCTTACGTGACTCACCTTCAAACTTTAAATAGTCATCCTTTAAACCAGCACGACCATACAATGCTAAAGTCTGTAGTAGCTCCGCTCTCTGAGTACGTATCTTCTCTAAAGCCATGAACTCCTCAAAGTCGTTAGTATCTTTACCAGCTAGTGCAGACCACATAGAGTTTTGCTTCTTCTCGCCTCTCTCCTTAAGGTCTTGCTCAGCGCCCATCATAACACCGATCTGACTAGCACAGTCATAAATCTCTTTACCTGCACTTAGAGCCGCTTTAACAGTCCCATATGCAGCATTGAAAGCAGCCAATTCAGCAAGCATGTCATCCCCCTCATACCAATGCTATCCTATGTTATCACGCTCCCTGTCTGGATCTAGTACATCCCTACGGTCTAAGTGACCCTCAAGGTACATGGCTCTCTCTACATGATCTAAAGTGTATCTCTCTCCTGTATCAGCCTCTATAGCTGCACGAATGTAGAATACATCAGAACGAGGAATGTGTATACGTGTGAGTCGCTTCGCATCACCTGCAGCAATAGCAGAGTAAAACTCTTCAATAACGTTTTCACCTGCATATAGTTGTACGGACTTACGTTTCAATGTCAATACCTTAATTGAGAAAGAGGTACGTGTCGCAAACTACGTGTATGGAGAGGGAGACATGAGGAGGATGTACACATATATTGTGACACGTACCTATAGTGTAACACTTATAGTTTGTTACTTATTATTATGTGTTACTAAAGGAAGTATACATAAGCATAGTTAAACTGTCAAGAGTTAAACTTTACCTATGTCCACTTTCTTTATTGCAACACTCTCTTATATAGTTAAACTATTTTTAAGTATTTACTATCTTTTTAAGTTTTACTTTAAGAGTTTAACTATAGGCTGCTACTGCTACGCAGTTATACTCATGTAAAACCCCTAGTCAACCCCTAAAATAGCTATAACCCCTGTATTGTAACATAATGAAACAAAAAGTTACTACAGAGTGGTCCTGTAGGGGGTATATCTAGGAAGATACACGTAAAAGTAGAGCAGAAGTGAAAAACCCCGTGTGTGTATTTGTGTATATACGTGTACCGTCACACCCCCTATGGCCCTCGCAGGGGGGTCAATCGCCTCTTTATCATGCTTTTTCTACGATTTGCTATCTGAATTGCCTCTAAGTCATTGAAATATAAGGTTTTTATTACTGATGTATCTTCAATATACACGTAAAAGCCCTGTATTATATGCA
>Ga0206682_10003848_pt1 | contig 12562 bp, 14 predicted proteins | sample M240m12015metaG_FD_155444 | JGI IMG/M metagenome (GOLD analysis project Ga0206682, IMG submission 155444) | Ammonia-oxidizing marine archaeal communities from Monterey Bay, California, United States - M2 40m 12015 | ecosystem: Environmental > Aquatic > Marine > Intertidal zone | place: USA... | reverse complement strand
TCAGTTACGATGAAGTTCACTTTGCTGTTATTGATACAACAGGTGCTTATAGTGGTTCTGCTAACACAGTTTTAGAAAGAATGCTTTATGCATCTAAACTATCAGATGGTAAGAGTACAGAAGGTGCTGCTGTTTTCTATCGTGATGTAATCAATAATCAATCCGATTTCTTCTATAACGGTACTGCTATTGCTGGAGTATCCAATCCTTCTACTGCTGGTGCTGGTGAAGATTGGGATCAAGCTTCTGGTGCTTTGGGTGCTAATGATCTATTACAGATTTCTGGTAAAGTAGAAACTACTTTGGGTGGTGGTACTGATGATTATGCATACACAATTTCTGAAATTTCAGATGCTTTTGATGAGTTTGCTGATACAGAAACAGTAGAAGTTGATTTCGTCCTAATGGGTGGATCACTTTCTACAGAAACTGATACTAAAGCAAAGGCAGGTAAGGTTATTGGTATTGCTTCTGGTCGTAAAGATTGTGTAGCATTTGTTTCTCCTCATAAAGGAAACCAAGTTGGAACCTCAGGTACTCTTAGTAATACTAAACAGAAAGAGAACACACTTTCTTTCTTTGAAGGTCTAACTTCTACTTCATTCGCTGTATTTGATAGTGGGTATAAGTATTACTATGATCGCTTTAATGACAAGTATCGTTACATTCCATGTAATGGAGACATTGCTGGTTTATGTGTTTCGACTTCCTTGCAACTCGATGATTGGTATTCACCTGCAGGTGTAAATCGCGGTTCATTGAGAAATGCAATTAAACTTGCTTACAACCCAAGCAAGGCAGATAGAGATGAACTCTATCAATCAAGAATTAATCCAATTGTTGTCTTCCCTGGTAGTGGTGTTACACTATTCGGTGATAAGACTGCACTATCTTCGCCATCTGCTTTCGATAGGATTAATGTTCGCCGTCTCTTCCTCAATCTTGAGGAGCGAGTTGGTAATCTAGCAAAAGCAGTTCTTTTTGAACAAAACGATGCGACAACCAGAGGCTCTTTCTCCAGTGCAGTAAACTCTTACTTATCTGAAGTACAGGCTCGTCGTGGCGTAACTGATTTCCTCGTGGTATGTGATGATTCCAATAACACCCCTGACGTAATTGATCGTAACGAATTTGTTGCCGAACTATTCGTCAAACCAACACGTTCTATCAACTACATCACGGTTACTTTCACCGCAACGAAGACTGGCGTCTCGTTTAGTGAAGTTGTTGGACGATAAAAATATACACAATAATACAGGAAATTAATTAGGAGAAATCATGGCAGAATCACTCACAAGAATTGACACTTTTCTAACACACATCCAAGAAGGCGTTAAGCCTAATATGTTTGTGGTTGATGTCAATTTTCCAGCATCACTTTCGTTAACAAGTCAGGAGAATAAGAATATAGTAAACTTACTTTGTAAGTCTACTGCACTTCCGGCATCAAACTTAGGTGTGATTGAAGTTCCTTTTAGGGGAAGAACAGTTAAGATTGCTGGTGATCGTACATTCGATACATGGACTGCTACCTTCTTCAATGATAAGGATATGTTAATTCGTTCCTTCTTTGAAGAATGGTTGGAGCAAATGAATACACACAAATCAAATACTGCTCCTCTTTTCAAACCAAACTCTAGTACTGCTGCTGGTGATAAAGGTTATATGGCACAGGTTTCTGTGAAGCAGATGCGTAAGGATAATACTGAGAGTGGAACTGTTTTACGTCAGTATGATCTTCACCATTGTTTCCCAACTAATGTTTCTCAGATTGATCTTTCTTATGACAGCAATGATCAGATTGAAGAATTCAGTGTTGAATTCCAGTACAGCTACTGGTTATCCCCAGAGAATCCAACTGTTGGTGGACAAGGACTTGCTACAGCGGCAACTAATGGACCACGATTTGGTAGTGGTATCAACATTTGATATCCAATATAAATAGTACTAGCAATAGATAGCATACTGTTATGAGTCAACTGTTTGGTTTTCTAATTAATAAACAGGGGGAACCAAAAGGACAATCTCCAATTCCCCCAAATAGTGATGATAGTGTAGCCACCGTAGCAGGTGGCTATTTTGGTACTTATGTTGACGTTGAAGGTGTATCTCAAAATGAGTATGAACTCATTAAAAGATACAGAGATATGTCACTTCATCCAGAAGTGGATACAGCAATTGATGAAATTGTTAATGAATTTGTCGTTAGTGATGCTAATGATAGTCCTGTTGAAATAGAACTATCAAATTTAAACATTAGTGCAGGTATTAAAACTAAAATTCGTAATGAATTTGATCATATCAAAAAACTTTTGAATTTTGATAAGGGCGCACACCAGATGATTAGAAGCTGGTATGTAGATGGAAGAACTTATTATCATAAAGTTATAGATTTAGAAAACCCTAAACTGGGTATTCTTGAGTTAAGGTATATTGATCCACTCAAGATTCGTAAAGTAAGGCAAATAATAAAAGATCCTTCTCAGGTATCTAACCCACAGTTAGTTCGTGGTACTGCTTTAGAATATGATTGGGGTAATTACGTAGAGTATTATATTTACAAACCCAGAGGATTCTCTGGTTCTATGAGTATGCCTCATAATTCTTCTTCTGATTTTTCAACAGCAGAAGGAATTAAGATAGCATATGATTCAATTGCTACTGCAAATTCAGGTGTAACAGATCTGAATAAGAAGTATACCTTAAGCTTCATGCATAAGTCGATTAAGTCATTGAACCAATTGCGAATGATTGAGGACGCCTTAGTTATATACAGGCTTTCAAGGGCACCTGAACGCAGGATCTTTTACATCGATGTTGGTAATTTACCAAAGGTAAAAGCAGAACAATATCTTCGTGATGTCATGGCGAGGTATCGTAACAAGTTAGTTTACGATGCTAACACTGGTGAGATCAGAGATGATAAAAAGCATATGAGTATGCTTGAGGATTTCTGGTTGCCACGTAGAGAAGGTGGACGTGGAACAGAAATTACAACACTGCCAGGAGGACAGAACCTTGGAGAACTTAAAGACGTTGAGTATTTTAGGAAAAAATTATACAACTCCCTTAACCTTCCTCCTTCAAGACTCACAGATGACAATAAAGCTTTTAATCTTGGCAAGACTACTGAAATACTGCGAGATGAACTTAAGTTCACCAAGTTTATTGGCAGACTCCGCAAGAGATTTTCTGCACTATTCCAGGATATTCTAAAGACTCAATTGATTCTTAAAGGTATCATTGCTCCAGAAGACTGGGATGATATGGAGGAGCATATTCAATATGACTTCCTCTTTGATAATCACTTCAATGAATTAAAGGAACAAGAGTTGTTGATGGCAAGAATTAATCTTGTAACACAGATGGATCCATTTGTTGGTAAGTATTTCTCAACAGAGTATTTGCGTCGTCATGTTCTACAACAGAACGACAAAGAGTACAAGGAAATGGACAAGCAAATGAAGTTTGATATTGATACTGGTGTAGCACTTAACCCTGCTGATGTAACTAGTTTTGATATGATGGATCGTCAGAATGATGCCTTTGCTCCGGAGATTCAAGCACAGCAACAAGATGATCAAGCACAACTAGATCAGGCTCGTGCAGATGATGATCATAAGAAAGAACTTCAAAAGATTAAGGCAACACCAAAGCCTAAAGTTGCTTCATCTACTAAATAATTCTTATAACTTGTAAATATCATGGATAAACCATTAGAATCTGAATTGGTTGATATTGTTGATCTGCTTGCTGACAAGAAAAGGTCAGAAGCTATGGACAAGATAAATGATTTTCTTTTTGCGAGAGCATCAGATGTCATTGATACATATAAACAGACTGTATCTTCATCATACTTTGATGAACCTACAGCATCACAACAACCCAACGAAGAATGAAACTTATTACCGAGAACATTGAATCAGTTGAGTTAATCACTGAAGAAAAGGATGGAGAAAAGAAACTCTATATTGAGGGTGTCTTTCTTCAGTCTGAAGTGAAGAATCGCAACGGAAGGGTATACCCATTCAAGGTTCTTGATAATGAAGTAAAGCGTTATAATGAAGAATATATTAAACCCGGTCGTGCTCTGGGTGAATTGGGTCATCCCGATGGACCTACTGTAAACCTTGATCGTGTGTCTCACAGGATCGTAAGTTTAAAAGCAGAAGGTAATAACTTTATCGGTAAAGCACATATCCTTGATACTCCTAATGGCAAGATTGCCAAATCACTTTTAGGTGAAGGAGTTAAACTCGGTGTTTCTTCTAGAGGCATGGGTACTCTTGATAAGCAAGAGGGTGTTGCCTATGTCATGGATGACTTTATGCTTGCCACTGCTGCAGATATAGTTGCAGATCCTTCTGCTCCAGATGCTTTTGTTAATGGAATCATGGAAGGTAAAGAGTGGGTATGGAACAATGGTATTTTAAAAGAAACTACTGTTGCTAAATATCATCAGGCTATTAGTCGAGCATCACAGAGTGAATTGGAAGGAAAGACCTTACAGGTTTTTCAACACTTCCTAACAACTCTATGATTTTATAAATAAAAACAGATAATTATCAGAATAATTTTAAGGGGAAACTCAAATGTCAGATATGCTAAACGAAAAGTTTGAGGAGTTTGTAACTGAATCGCATAAGGAACTTGCCGAAACTCTTGGTCAAGAACCCATGGGATCCGTTGCTGCTGCTGTTATTCCTGGTGGTGGTTCTTATCACGCCAACAGCCAAACCTCTGGTGCTGTGAATCAAAATGGCGGTAGTGCCGAAGGGCGCACTGGTCATGCTGCTGACCTGAGTACCGATGTTGCTCAAGCGGGTCAATCGATTACCGATAACGGTGGTCCACGTCCTGATGGTAACGAGTCTGGTGAAGATAATCCAGGTGCTAAAGCATCTGCACCTGTATCACAAGTCGCTGGTGATCCCCAACAGCGAGGTACTGGTAAAGATGAGCCTGCCGGTTCTACTCCTAAGTTTGGCGCTGACATTACACATGGAACATCTACTGGTCCTACTGTAACTTATCCGATCAAGCCTTCCTTTGAAGAACTTGATATGTCTGCTGATGTTGCAGCATTGACAGAAGGAACAGAACTCTCTGAAGAGTTCAAAGAAAAAGCAACAACAATTTTTGAGGCTGCTGTTAAGTCTAAACTCAATGAAGAGTGGACTAAACTTGAAGAGCAGTTCAAAACACAACTGGAAGCTAAGTCAGTGGAAATTAAGGCTGAGCTTGCAGAAGAAGTAAACGGTACATGTAAGTATGCCGTTCAGACCTGGTTAGAAGAGAACCAGATTGCTATTGACCGCGGTATTCGTAATGAAATCACAGAAGATTTCATTGCCGGTCTCAAGAATCTCTTCAACGAGCATTATATTAATATCCCCGACGACAAAGTTGAAGTTGTTGAGGGTTTGACAGAAGATCTTCGTAAGATGGAAGAGCGCCTTAATGAACAGATTGAGCGCAATGTGGGACTTAATAATCGTCTTGATGAATCTGCACGTATAGTTGTTCTGAATACAATTTCGGAAGGACTACCAGATACACAGAAAGACAAACTTGCTAAACTAGCAGAGGGGGTAGGATTTGAATCAGTGGAGAAATTCGCTGAGGCAGTCAAGACTCTTCGTGAGTCATACTTCCCAGATGCACCTGCTGTTAAAGCAGTAGAAGCAACTGACGAGGCACCAGTAGAAGGCGAAGGCGATGTAGGTCCAGCAATGGCATCTTACATGCAAGCCATCGAACGCTGGCAGCAATAATATAATACTATAACACACTTTTTTAGAGTTTACAAAAATGTTTAACGCAGAAAAACTCCAAGAGAAGTGGGCACCTGTTCTCAATCATGAGGGAGCTCCTGAACTTAAAGGAGATCGCTACAAGAAAGCAGTAACCGCAGTACTCTTGGAAAATCAAGAGCGTTTCATCCGTGAAGAACGGGGAATGCTTAATGAGGTATCAGTCAACGCACTTGGTGCTGGCACTGTATCTCCCGCTGGATCTGCATTGGGTAGTTCCAATACAGCTGGCTTGGCAGGTTTCGATCCTGTCCTAATTAGCCTCGTTCGTCGTGCTATGCCTAACCTTATGGCATATGACGTATGTGGCGTACAACCAATGAGTGGTCCTACAGGACTGATCTTTGCCATGCGTTCCCGTTACGAGAACCAGGCTGGCGAAGAAGCACTATTCAACGAACCAGATACAGGATTCACTGCTGGTGACGATGGAGACACAGCAGGTTCTTATGCTGTTCGTGCTGGTGATGGAACATCTGCTTCTGGTAATAGTCTTTCCGATGGTAACAACCCCGCCCTTCTAAATGACAGCTCTGCTGGAACTTATGAAGTTGCTCGTGGTATGACCAGGGAAAAACTGGAAAAAATGGGTGAGTCTGATGCCCTGTTCCGTGAGATGTCCTTCAGCATTGAGAAGACTTCTGTGACTGCAAAGTCCAGGGCTCTCAAGGCAGAGTACACTCTTGAACTCGCTCAAGACTTGAAAGCAATTCATGGTTTAGATGCTGAGCAAGAACTCGCTAACATTCTGTCTAGTGAAGTTCTCGCTGAAATCAACCGTGAAGTCGTTCGTACTGTGTATACCGTCGCTAAGAAGGGTGCTCAGAACAACGTTGCTAACGCTGGTATCTTCGATCTCGACGTTGACAGCAACGGTCGGTGGTCTGTTGAGAAATTCAAGGGTCTTCTTTATCAGGTAGAGCGTGACGCTAACGCTATCGCCCAAGAGACTCGTCGTGGAAAGGGTAACTTCCTCATCTGTTCTGCAGACGTTGCAAGTGCTCTGGCTATGGCAGGTGTTCTTGACTATTCTTCGGGTCTTAACGGTGCTGGTGGTCCTTCCATCGGTGATGTTGATGACACTGGAAATCTTGCTGTTGGTACAATCAATGGTCGCATTAAGGTCTACGTTGATCCTTACTCTGCCAACTTGTCTGACAAGCATTACTATGTTATCGGTTATAAGGGTTCTTCCCCATATGACGCAGGACTATTCTACTGCCCATATGTTCCCCTCCAGATGGTTCGCAGTATTGACCCCAATACATTCCAACCTAAAATCGGTTTCAAAACACGTTACGGCATGGTATCCAATCCATTCGTTACAACTAACGGTGCATACAATGGTACACCTGACGGTGAGACACTTACCGCCAATGCCAACATGTACTATCGTCGTGTTCAGGTCACTAACTTGATGTGATACAAGTTTCACATTCGCATTACCAAAAGGACTCTTCGGAGTCCTTTTTTTTGTCTAAATAGATATATGACATACAAAAGACACGAATCAAATAATACAGAATCTGATCCTCAACCAGGAAGTGTAAGTAAAACACTTTATTCTGGTACAGAAGGTTGGAGTACTGTGGCATGGAAAGATTGGAACGCTGATTACCAGGCACGTAAAGTAGATAATTCTACTAGAACACCTGGTACATATCAAGCAAGGAAAGCAGACAATAGCACACGAACACCTGCTGCCTATCAACGACATGATAAGGACAATAATGCAGTTGAAGCATGACCATAATTAGTTGAGGATTTGAGATGCCTGCTGAATGGTATAAAGAACAACCAAAAAATAGAAATTTTTTAACACCAACAGGATTCAAGTTTAAACTTGAATTATTTAATGGTGTGGATTTCTTTTGTCAGTCAGTAAATTTTCCTGATATCAGTATGCCAATCACACCAGTAGCAACTGGATTGAGATCTGTTCCTCTTATTCCTGGTGGTGGTGTTGAGTATGGTGATTTAAATGTTCAGTTTATTTTGGACGAAGATCTAGTTAACTATCATTCTATATGGAAATGGATACAACAGAATGGTAATGCCGAAGGATTTAACACAGAAAAAACACAATATTCTAGTGGTCAATTACATATACTAACATCACATTATAACACACAGTTTGTTGTTGATTACGAAAAATTGTTTCCTGTGGCCTTGACAGATATTATATTTGATGCTACAGTCAACGATATCGAGTATTTTACAGCGAGAGCAACGTTCAAATTTACTAGGTATACTTTACGTGATAAAAATTTTAAAATTATAGAATGAAATTTGAGCAACTACATCATAGGTTCGATAAAATTAAAGAAGAGTGGAGTGCTGATACTAAGATAGATTTTCAATTTAAGAATAAGGAGTACTCAGAAGATCTAGCACGTCTCGCATTAGAGATCCCTTTTCAGCACAATAAATACTTAAACCATTACACAGACATATCACAAATTAAAACCTCTTTTGAATTTGAACATAGAAAGATGGTTAAAGAAAAACGCGAGTATTATGGTGGTGAATCAGAAGCTCGTGTATATGCAGAAAAACCATTTGGTTCACATATAAAAACTTCTGAGAAGATGAAAGTTTATATGGAATCAGATGATGAACTGATTAACTTAGAAGCTAAAATCAAGTTCATGGATCAAATGCTTCATTATCTAGATCAGGTAATGAAACAAATTTCTAACCGAAGTCATCATATCAGACACGCTATAGATTGGGAAAAATTTATTAATGGGAGTTAGTAGTGCCACATCTAACAGTCAAGAAAAAGAATGAAGTATTCATGCAAGTGGATGCAGAACCACATGTCCATAGAGAATTAGCAGATTACTTTTCATTTGAACTTCCGGAAGCAAAGTTTTTAAAGAGACAACCTAGATATAGATATTGGGATGGGATGATCCATTTATATTCTCCAGCAACAGGTGAGATATATAATGGTTTACTTCCTCATATAAAGAAATGGTGTCAAGAAAAAAAATATAATATTGCATATCAAAATAATGATTGGTATGGTACGGTAGAGGAAGAGAATGATTTCGTGTCGCCTAAGGGCACTAAGCACTTCATGGATGGCATTTGTAGTATAAGACCTAGACCATATCAGTATCACACCGTTTACAAGGCACTGAAGGGCAACAGAGGACTGTTTGTGTCTCCTACAGGTTCTGGTAAATCATTAATGATTTATTCAATCATTAAATATTATTGGATGCTGAAGAAAAAGATTCTTATTATTGTACCCACCACTAACTTGGTGGAACAAATGATGAAAGATTTTAAAGATTATGGATGGAGAGCAGAAGATTATTGTCATGCTATCTATAGTGGCAAGGATAAGAATACAGATAAACCAGTTATAATATCTACTTGGCAATCTATTTACAAATTTCCTAAGAGATACTTTGATGATATTGATTGTGTGGTAGGTGATGAGGCACACTTATTTAAAGCAAAGTCTCTTACTGGTTTGATGACTAAGTTACATAATGCCAAATATAGATTTGGATTTACTGGTACGTTAGATGGTAGTAAGACTCATAAGTGGGTGTTGGAAGGATTGTTTGGTCAATGTCAAAAAGTAACTAGAACTGATGATCTTATTAAAAAAGGTTATCTTTCTAAGCTTAGAATTAAAGTTTTAGTTTGTAAGCATGACTATAAGTATTTTCCTGATTATCATTCAGAGATGGAATATATTATAGAACATGAAAAGAGAAACAATTTAATAAAAAACCTAGTCAATGACATAGATGGAAACACTTTGATACTATTCAACTATGTGGAAAAACATGGTGAACCTCTTTATGAATTGATAAATAGTAGTATTGAAAAGGAACGAAAAGTGTTTTTCGTTCATGGATCCACAGACACAAAAGACAGAGAAGAAGTACGAAATATTATAGAAAGAGAATCTAATGCTATTATCATCGCGTCTTATGGAACGTTCTCTACTGGCATCAATATTCGTAATCTTCATAATGTTGTGTTTGCTTCCCCCTCCAAGAGTCGTGTACGAAATTTACAGTCATTGGGGAGAATCCTTCGTAAGGGTGAAGGAAAGGAAATAGCAACTCTTTATGATATTGCAGATGATATATCTACAGAGGGTAAAGATAATTATACTTTAAAGCATTTATACGAAAGACTATTAATATATCAAGAAGAAAATTTTAAATATGAAATTATAAAAATTAATTTAAAATAATATGGAACCAGAATTCTATGCAACAATAAAATTATCAACAGGAGAAGAACTTCTTTCTAAAGTTTCTTATCTTAATGATGAAGATTCTCTTTTATTGGATCGCCCATTAATAGTAGATCGTGTTGCACAAAAGAAATCTGGTCGTGTAATAGAAGGATTTCATTTAAAGGAATGGTTGATAGCAACTTATGATACTACTTTTATTGTTAACATGAGACAAGTAGTTACTATCACAGAATTAGATCCTAAGATTGTTCATTTTTATCAACGTCATTTATCAATAGATCCTACTATTACGGTTGATGATAATGATAAAGGTCTCACTAGATCAATGGGTTACATAGGTTCTGTCCAGAAGACTAAAGAGGTACTAGAGAAGATCTATAAAGATAATAGCTCTAGTCCTTCTGAACCCTGACAGAGTTATTCTATTAGGTTTTTGACTATGTGTCAAGCCCTATTGACAAATAGAGTATTTTACACTATAATATCCACAGTTATAAAACCCCAGATGCATGGCCAAAGCAAAGACCGAGTACTATGTAAATAATCGTGACTTTTTAGATGCAATTGTTGCATACAAAGGTAAAGTTGAAATTGCTGGCATTAAAGGTACTAGTAAACCACGTGTACCTGATTATGTTGGTGATTGTTTTCTTAAGATTGCAACACACCTATCATACAAACCAAACTTTGTTAACTACATGTTTCGTGAGGACATGATCTGTGATGGTATTGAGAATTGTCTTCAGTACATTGACAATTTCAATCCACAGAAATCTTCTAACCCTTTTGCTTATTTCACACAGATTATTTACTATGCCTTTCTACGTAGAATTCAGAAAGAGAAACGTCAGTTAGAAATCAAGAGTAAGATCCTAGAGAAGTCTGGATACCAAGAGGTTATGTATACAGATACATTTGATGGTGACATGGCAGGTATGAATGCTTCTTATTCTGACATGGGTAGTATCAAAGAAAACATTGAGACGAGGATGAATAATCGATGAGAGCCATTTATAATGATAGTTCTATTCTAATTAATTTAAATGAGTTGGTTAGAGTTAGGGGTGACTTTCTTTTTAAAGATGATGATGTAACTATGTCTGATAACCAGGCAGATTACATAGCAGAGAAATTACGTACTACATTGACATGGGATACTCTTTATCATATGGTTGATAGTAGTATTCTAGAGTTCTTTGATTGTCATGAGCATCCAGAAATTTGGGATCCTCATTATGGTGAGACTGCAGGTGATGAACCTGCTGCTACATTCGAGAAAGAGAAGAAAGCGAGAAAGAAGAATGCAGCACAGTTTGAGTTGGTTGATTTAGTATCACCAGCATGGACAATACAAGTACCTAGAAGAATCGCATTTTTTGCAGGAAAGGATAATGATTTTACCAGGAACGACAGTGACAGTGATTGATGAAACCTCTATCTATAGAGGGTATGTTGGATTTGTTCAACGTATTAGTGGAGACAAGGCAGCAGTATTATTTGACAACCTATCACCATGGGAGAAGATGATTACATTTCCTATTAAAAATCTGTCTGAAGGTGGTCTTTTACCAAAATGACAGTAGCAATTATTACTGATCAACACCTTGATGGTCGGAAGGGTAGTCTTAATTTCTGGAATTACTTTAAGAAATTTTATGATAATGTATTCTTTCCTACATTAGAAAAGAAAAAAATTAGAACCTTAATTGACTTAGGTGATACCTTTGATCAAAGGAAAGGTATAGATTATAATGTATGGAATCGTATACGTACTCATTATTTTGAACGTTTGGAATCCATGGGTATTGAGGTTCATATGATTGTTGGTAATCATACTGCATATTATAAGAATACTAATGAGGTTAATACACCAGGATTATTGTTGAGAGAGTTTCCTAACATTACAGTTTATGCTAGACCACAGGAGATAATTATTGAGGATACTAAGATCCTTATGGTTCCCTGGATCAATTCACAGAACAAGGAAGAAACACTTAATAAGATTGAATCTACTGATGCTCCTCTTTGTATGGGTCATCTGGAGTTAGGTGGATTTGAGATGGTTCCTGGTATGATGGGAACTGGTATGAGTCCTACTTTGTTTTCTAAATTCAAGAAGGTTCTTTCTGGTCATTATCATCATAAGTCTAGTAAAGGTAATGTGACATATATTGGTAATCCTTACGAGATGTTCTGGAATGATTATAATGACACACGTGGATTCTATTTGTTTGATACACCCAAAGCAAAGTTAACTTGGATTAAGAATCCATATAAGATTTTTAAAAAATTATATTACAATGATCTTGAAAAAGATATGGTTGTGGATTATGATGAGTATAAAGATACTTATGTTAAGGTTATCGTAGAGGAGAAGAGAGATTACGAACAGTTTGATATGATGATCGATCGTCTTTATGAGATTGGAGTTTATGATATCAAAATTGTAGAAACTTTAATTGATGTTGATGGTGATAGTAATGAGTCGTCATTAGAGATTAAGGATACTTTGACATTACTT
>Ga0206682_10003844_pt1 | contig 12567 bp, 8 predicted proteins | sample M240m12015metaG_FD_155444 | JGI IMG/M metagenome (GOLD analysis project Ga0206682, IMG submission 155444) | Ammonia-oxidizing marine archaeal communities from Monterey Bay, California, United States - M2 40m 12015 | ecosystem: Environmental > Aquatic > Marine > Intertidal zone | place: USA... | reverse complement strand
GCAGTGAGGGTTCGCGTTTCCGTGATGGATACCTCGTCGAAGGAGCCAATTGCCTCGCCATAGACGCCATCGACCAAATCGAATTGGACCCATTCCACACCATCGCTATTTTGCAGGGGTTCATTCGCCGCAGTGTCGTTCAAATCAACGGTTGAAAACGTGCTCTGCAAGACAAATAGAGTGACGAGAAACCACGCCCCCAGCACCGTACGGCGTGCTTGCATGATTTGCGCTTTCGTCGCCGTGCTTTATCGCTTGGGGTCTGTTGAACAGGTCTCATGGCTGTACAGGCCTTCAATCCAAAGGCCAGATTGTGCGGTCTGCCTTGTCGTAGAAAAATTCTGTAGCCCAATAACCAACCTCATGTTCCCAAGATTCGCTTTGTGCTTCACCTGTGTAATCGGTCCATTCCAATTCTACAGTGATTCGGTATTCATCCCACACGGTGTAACCAACGACAAGCATCTCGAGATCGTCACCTGCAATTGAAGAATGAGCGCTGATGGAATCCACTTCAATGCGCATTGTTTCGTAAATCTCAGAGCCGTTGGCCGACTCAAAGTGAACCTGAACCACAACATCTGTGATGGCACGGCTACCTGTGTTGTGAATTTCCGACATCATGAGGTGACCGCCTCGTTGCATGTATTGTGTTTCCACATTGACTGAATCGCGTGGTAGCATCCAATACCATCCACTGAGCAAGACACCCATGAACATCAACAGGACAATCCCTGCTAAAGCCACCTGTCGAGGTGAAATTTTCTGGCTGAGTGCATCGACCGCTTCTTTCGCCCGTCGAACATCTTCCATGGTCTCTTCCATGTCCGCATCATAGTCGGCATCCAAGGCAACAAGGTCGAGCAATCCGGTGCCGCCCTGAAGGTCGTCTTCGTGAACCAAAAGTTCCCCCTCCTTGCCAACGGGAAGAATGCGTCGTTCACCACTCATGCCTTCACCTCAGAAAATCATTGCCAAACCACTTGCAATAATGGATGTAACAGGTTCGACGAGCAGAACGTGCCGTGTTTCGACAGTGCCACTTGAGAGTGTACCAATGAGCGAAAGGTCGGTCACCATACCGTTCACGCCAATCGAGGAAGCGGTTGGAATGATGCCGGTGAATTGTGTGTCAAGAAGAACCCCTCGCCCTTCGACTTCCCAATCCCCCATGAAAGGAACATAGTAGCCAGGCTCCATGGTGATCTCAGCGCTGGCAATGATTCGCCCATCTGTAATATCATCGAGAACAATGACCGGGTATTGCATTGGCCCGGTGTAAACATGTATGGTGGCTGACCGTAAGTTTTCGCCGATGACTTCCACACGCTCCATCGTGACACCGGGGGCCGTTGGAACATCCGTTTGCTTGATGTAGACTCGCTCAACACCTTGACCATCTGAATTGATGCGCATGCCCCAGTCATCTGTGGCTTGCATAACGAAGGTTTTCGGCAAGCCCTCGGCCAACATCAGCACGTCACCTTTGGTGTCCACTGCACGGCCACTTGCGGCAAGGTAGAGGTCCATGTCCTCAGTGTTCGAACGGTAATCGAGGGTCATCATGCCTTGGAAGGAAACATCCGCACGGATATCGAATTGTTTCTCGGGCTGAGCTGCCAGCCGCATCTCACCAGGTAAGTTCCTCATGAACGCTGTGGCAGGCCACCACGTTCCGTCGATGTACCGCATTTGCTGGATCATCAAGGAATCTGCAGAGTAGCCCCGTCCTTCGCTGGAGTCAGGTCCGACTTGATATTCAGCAGGCACTGTCACGTTGATGAGGAAAATATCACCGATCGTTGCAGAGAAATCAGTCGATTGCGGAACGCCAACAATCAGGGCTTCGACACGGGTTTCAGCCCGACGATCGATGAACACTGCATGGGCTGAATCCAAACGGGTGCCCAAGTCGTAGGTCATGTCGATTGACACCCGCGGCACAGTCAGGTTGTCTTGAGTTGAGAACACAGCGTTTGCCACGACGTTGTTCGGTTGTGTGGTGTCCATTCCATCGATGATGAGTTGTGCATCTCGACCTTCGAGTCCATTCACAATCAGACTGAACTGGTCACGGAGTGGCTGCCAAGCATCCATGGCTAAATCGATTTCATAGACTGGAATTCCACTGATCATTCTGAAATCATATTCGATGAAAATCCGTCCCGATGGGAGGCTTGGCATCCAAGATTTCATGTGCCATGCTCGGCGCAATTCAATGGAAATGCCTTGGTCGACCCAGGCAGATGTATTGACACCCACCAGTTCACTATCGAGCACGACCCCATCTTCAAGCAACCTTGCGGCTAACTCCGGATAGGATACATTCGCTAATTTGAGCGCTTCAATAAAGGCTGGAGCCTCTGATGGCGTCACCTTGTAATCCTCGAGAATTTGATTGACGGTGCTTCGACCCGTGAGCGTGAAGGTTGGCATTCTGCTGTAGTTGAAACTCACAAGGGTCGCTTCATTGAAGTTCGCTGACAATCCATGTGCCCAATCGGGCTCTTCATTGACGTTCGAACCCTTCTTGACGTCGGCAGTGACGTTGAACGCTTCACCGGTGACCAAGTCAATACCGAGCGACATGTTGTTCTCCTCTGTGCTTACGCCACCGAGGTCAACCGTCATTCCGTAGACAAGATCGTTCACCACCGTCCCGAAGTCAACCAAATCACCGAGGAAGAACGAAAGCGCTTCAACGCCATCACCCTCATCGAAGGTCGGCAATTCAAGGCCTGTGGAATCAACTGCGCTTGGGTAAGCGATGGTGATGTCTGCTGGCAGAGGGTCGATGGCAATGCGGCCATTCATACCTTTGAATTTGTCAACATGGTCGGTTTCATCCTCAAGGATAACATTGAATGGAGCCGATTGAGCACGGGTCATCTCGATCCGAGAGTTTCCTTCCGGTCCAGAGGACCCAGGGTCAAGAGGTGAGAGCCGCTGGACGCTTGTGACTTGTGAAATAGCAACGCTGAGGCTTGCTTCACCGATGTCTTCGTTCACCCAGAATCTGAAATGGTCGCCGTCCATTGTGAGTGGAGTTGTGGCGTTCGTCATCTGAATCTGAATGGATTCCATCGGTTCGTTTGCGACGTACCCTACCGTGTCGCCAAGCACCAGTGAGAAGGCTGCTGGCAGTCCATTCAGCCGGATAGCGTTGCGTTGCGTTGCGCTTTCTCCACCGTATGTGATGGTCCCAATCGGGCTGCTGGCAGAGTAAGTCATGGCCTCGGGTGTTTGGGTGAGGTTGAACGTGCTCGGGCGGTTTGAAACTGTGGCTGACTGGCGCGTTGCATTCTCCAAGTCACCGTCGGTGTGGCGCATGTGACCGATGAGAAGTGGACCGCCTTCTTGGCCTCGCAACTCCATTTGTCTGATGTCATTGATTGGGTCGTAGGAATGCTCGACATCCGTGATGCCACCGATCCGCGCACTCATCGCCACTGGGACAAGAGGTGGCATAGGACCAAGTCTTCCATCAACCGATTTCGCTTCTGTGTCTTCGGAAAGCAAGATGTGGTCGATTTCGGGTAACCACGGGTTGTCTGTACTGGAAATTGAGAAGGTGACCTGCCCGATCGGCATCGGGGAACGCACCGAGGTCGCGAGCGTACTTCGGACTTGGTTTCGGCAATGCAGGCCCACTGCTCCACCTTCTGAGCCAGCGGTGCCGACGATGGATTCTGGCAGACCATTGACAATGTCGCCCACATCGAGAATAACCTCAACAATGGTCAGCAAAGCGTTGTCAAAAATTTGAGCAATCGTGCCGAGGTTTGGATTGTCAAAGTTGACTCGACTGAGTCCACTTTCAGGGATCATGAAACTCCCTTCGACAATAATGACTTTTGGAACATTATCGATGGTGAGTTCAAGTGAAGAGCGATCTGACTCATAGCCGCCTCGTTTGAAGGTGGATTTGTATTCCAAACGGTCAATTGATTCGGTTCCTGCAATGAGAATCAATGTGTTGGGTGGTTCTGCAGGATTCACTGGCAAGGTTGGATCATTGACGTTCGTGGTTGAATCACCGGTGAAGTTCTTGATGGCAATGATGAGTGAAAGACGCTCTGGGACATCTCCAGGAAACCCTTGGCTGCCTGGTGCTTCGCCAATCATCGTGAAAATGGCTGCAATCTCTTCAGTGGGCATGGTGCCTGAAGGAAGACCGCGAATCCAACTTCGAGAATCTGTGATGTTACCGAATGGGTTGTCGCCTTCTGCTGTGTTCGAACGGTCTTCGAAATAGTGGAGGAAGAGATCAACACCTACATCTGAGAAGATTTCCACCGTGTCAAACGTGTTTTGCCCAAGGTTATCGTTTCGAAGTGTGATGTCGATTTCCTCCGGAATTCGAGTTTCGCCCTCCTCCGGGTGGAAGCCTACATCGATGTAGGCCGTTTCGAGCACAGGTGCTGAAGTGCCACCACCATAGCCATCGAACCGTATGAACCCGACACCAACGCGGAGGGCGCATTTGTGTTCATCGCTCTTGGCAAGATGATCTGCAATCGGGTCGAAGTACGATTCATCTGCACAATCAGTTTGGCGATTGCCGCCTGGTGCATCTGGATTTGACACACGAATTGCGTATGGAGCTGAAATGGAAGTGAGGCTCAAATCTGAAGGGTCGATTGTCCCGCCAAACAAACCACCGATGAACGCTGCCGTATTGGTCACCAATGCATTCACTTTGAAAGCGATTTTTTGGAGACCAACGGAGAGCGTGTACTCGTGCGGAGGTTGGGTAAATTGAGTATCGATAACAACAGCGTAGGATTCTGAATCATCAAGGGTTACATCAAACGCAAGCCCCTTCATCAAACTCACTTCCAAGTTTGCTAAATCATCCCATAGCGGGTCGTTTTGGTCAAGAGCAGTCACCGCCCATTGGAATGTTGGCTTGATCCATAATTCTTCGATGCACGGAACCGTCACATCGGGAATCCCAGGTGCTGGGCTCGGCGTGGTGACGCAATCTCCGAATTCCAATCCAAATCCATCGCCTTGAGTGATCAGGCCTTGAATGGTCAGGCCTACTGACAAGTCGTCGCCGCCATCACCGTCAATGTCGATGTAATTATTGAACAGCACAAGGTCCGTACCGACGAGGAGTTCGCCTGTGAACGTACCATTTTGCCATGCCTCAAAGGATGGACCGTTATTGCGAGAGGAGTAATTGACATAGATGGCATAGGTGTTGATACCAATGCCTAAGGGGTTGTCCAAGCCGAGTGAGTTGACAGAGAACAACGTCTCAAACAGATTGTACGGCCATCCATCGGGCTGGGTGGACGTGTCAATTAGGAATTCGTAAGGACGTGGGTGATCGATTTCAAACGAGGAACTGTCACGCAACGAGACATTGTCGAGGTAAGCGCTTGCTTCGCTGAGTGCATCATCAGGACCGATTAGCCTTGCATTTGTATCCACTTCATTGAGAGCGGTAAGAGCTGCTGTGGTGGCTAATTCGCCTTCACCGCTGTCCGTACGGGCGTTGAGTGTTTCCTCAAGCGCATCGAGAACGCCGTAGTCATCTCGGGTGACTGACAGGTCCGCTCCCGCTGGTTGGGCGATGGATGCAAACATGACCACGACGAGGAACACAGCCATGCGCCTTGGGTCCCTCTGTTGAGGCAACCCAGCTCGCACAACACGAACAGCCACCTCATCCATGCACTTAGCAAGAAGAGCCACTATGAGAACCCATCCCCTTCGTGAACGGGTCAGATGGGCATCTGAAGGGCATGCTCAGCGGTTGGTTAAGCAGTGACGATGTTGTCTGCGTTGCACGACGGGCAAGCCACAATTGCTTGCGGAACACCTGCTGGTAACGTAACGGAAAAGCCAGTGTTGCATGCGGTACATGTGAGCGTTTTGGTGGTCGCTTGTTCTGCAGGAACTGCAACTGAAACAGGTTGCTCGACCGGTGGTGCAACTGCGGGTTGCTCTTGCGCCACAGATTTGGAGTGGGTGCCCTCTGGAAGCTGCACTCCGCCGCTCCTGACAACGGTTTGAGGTGCTTCTGCTGGCATCAAATCTTGGTCCATTTCGGTGGGCGCTGGCGCTTCAGGCTCACTCGTGATCGATTCGTCATTAAACAGAGCCATCGCATCAGAGGCGGCCATTTGGCTGCCTGCACTGAAGGACGGGTTTGCAGTTGGAGGAGCAAAGGCTGAACCGGTCTGCACGGAGTTGTTCCCACCGTAAATCGACTCGAGTTCTGCTGCCTTCGCATGTTCCTCTTGCGCTTCTGTTGACGTGACTTCGCCGATATCAAGGCCGGCAAGAACGGTTGCAGAAGCGAACAGCGGTGTCTTTCGAGCGTCCACCACATTGGCAATGTGTGCTTTCGCTTCAGGGATAGAGAGGCCACGTCCGACGAGGAGATCGACAGCAATGCCGTGTTGCCAGCGGCGATGACCAACAAGGGCGATGCCCATCGTGAGGGTTCCGATGAACAGGACAATCAAGAGCATACCAGCGATGCTGCCTTCTTCTGTTGGCTCGCCAATATTGAGGGTGAAGGCATGGTCGTCGGAGTTGTTCGAAGGGTCGAAAACGGTGACCACAACGGTGTACGTTCCAGGTTGTTTGAATGTCAAGTCCGCAGTGCTACCTGTTCGATCAGGGTCATCCCGTGCATCGCCATTTCCATCGCTGTCGAGGTCGGGATTGAGGTCCCAATGATAACGGAGGGCGGATGCATCATCGAATGGATCGTTTGCCTCGACCGTGCAGGTGAGGGATTGGTCAATCATACCGCTCGATGGAAGCACATTCAGGGAGGTTTGTTGAAGCACAGGCAAGGTGTTGTCGATGACAACAACCGTGGTCGCAGTGGCATTGGTGTTGCCTGAAGCATCGGTCACTGTCAGCACAACTTCATGGCTTCCAATCGATGCCCACGACAGGAGCACCGAGGAATTTTGCCCGAATGGTGAACCGTCGAGGTTCCATGCACATGCCGATATGAGGTGATCGTCGCTGCTGCTATCGCAGTTCAGCACAAGTGCGTCGTTGACGAGCAAACGCCAGCCCCCTGCAACTGGCTGGCCATTGCCTCCAATTCGAGCGATTGGATCGATGACATCATTCACGGTGATCGTGGTGGTAGTGGAGGCCATTTCTCCCGTTGGTGAGGTCACCCAAAGCGTGACGGTGCGGTCGCCAGGTGTTGGCCAAGAGGCTTCAGCCGTGAACCCCGTAGCGTCTGCGTCGTTGTTCGGCGTGCCATCGTTGTCTGAATCCACGTTTGAATCGAAGTCCCATTGCACTGCATCAATTTGGTTGAGGCGATTGGGTGTTGAAGAAGCATCAAAATTCACGCTTGCTCCAACCGTCGTTGAACCATCTGCATCATTGGAAAGCACTGGATTGAGCGTTGGTGAGAGTTCAACGCGAACGGTCATTCGAACCGTTTCGTCGCCGTTTGCACCGCCGACTGGAGTATCGGTGTTGTCGGCTACTAAAATCAATGATTCTCCATCCAACTCATTTGGCACAATCCACGAAAAGGAAGACGAACCTTCGACTGATTGCAACGACGCTCCAGTGATCGAGAGGGTACCAACGCCTCCCGTTGTGTAGAGGTTGTTCATGTTCTCAGTTTGAAGGTAAACATCGCCTTGAGACTCAAGCGACCAAGCACTCACCACCACTGTTGTGCCCGCATCTAAACGCAATGCATCGCCAGAGAGAAGTGTTTGGTAGGAGTCAGACTCCATTTGAATCAAATCATGATAGGGTGTCCAATACGCTTCGTTGATGGCTTGAACATTTAGACTGGCCCTGCTGTCGTTTCCACCCAAGTCGCCCATGCCTTGATCGCCATCGTGGTCAAGGTTGTCGAACACAATGTACCACGTTTTCTGAGAGAGAGAAGATGGGACCTTCCAGTGGAATGAATACGAACCTAAGGCGGATTCAGTGGATGGAATTTGCTCATACGATGAGCGATATGATTGACCAAGGTCATAGGGCTGAATGGTGTTTTGATCGAATACGAAAACATCCATCGCATCATCAATGATGTTGATGTTGATGTCGAAGACATCGCCTGGCATCAATACGCCCAAGGAGACCTTGACACATTCTCCATCGGAGATTGCATCGGAACTCGAAAATGCAGCCGCCGTCGTTTCTGTGCAGGAAGGTGCAGCACGCCCTGCATCAGCGAGTGCGGATGGCGGCACCATGAGCATGACGAACAGTAAAACCGCCACAAGAGAGGAACGCATGCTTTGCTGTTGTTCATCGTCCACTTGAATGATGTGGAGGATTGTTTCACGCTGTCCAGCCATTTTGTGACCAAGAACGATGGGTCACATGGCCATTGGTGTGGAGGTGAACTCGGTCACCGTCATTGGCAAAAGTGATGCTGAGTGGTGACCCTTCAACGGCCTTAGTGGCTTCTGAAAGTGACATGTTGGCGTCTTTGATTCGAGCGCTGAAATGGGTGAGCACGAGATGGCGGGCACCGCATGCAAGAGCTGTGCGGACGGCCCCAGTGGCTGTGGAATGGAGGTGCTCTGTTGCGTGGTCTTTCGTGTCTTCCAAAAATGTGGCTTCGTGCACCAACACATCCACGCCTTCCAAATCGATCAATCCCGGGGCCTGCTCAGCAGTGTCACCAGAAATCACGAAGCGGTGAGGTCGAATCGATTCACTGCGGAATGAAGAGGCAAGAAGCACTTCACCGTTGTCAAGCGTGACATCTCGACCTTGCCCCAATTCTGTTTGCTGTTCTTTCGACAAACGCAACTCTGCGGCTTTCAACCGGTTGAATTTACCTGATTTTTCTTTCGATTCAAACATCCAAGCGCAGGAGGGGACGGTATGCGTGGTGGCAAGTGGAACGATTTTCACTTGCTTCCAGCCCTCTGGTTGCGGCATGGCGTCAAGAGAACTCGAACCACCCGTTTCAGGATTGAGTTCAATCCATTTGTCAGCGACTGTATCCCCGAGGATCCAACGTACCTTGTAACCAAGTCCTTCACTTGTGGCGCCCAAACTGTGCCATGATTGCATTTGTCGTGCGAGTTCAGCCGGTGGTGCTGTTGGTGGAACTGGCAGGCCTGCGGACAATGCCTCGAGCGTCTCGCTGGAGGTGGGGCCGATGATCAAAAGCGGCTTTTCTCGGCGGTCGAGTGCCATGGTTTGCAACCAAGGTAACAGGCCCCAAGTGTGGTCGAGATGCCCGTGCGTAAGGCACACTGCATCAATTTTGGCCGCTCTCAAGGAAACTGGAGGGGTTTGTGATTTGAGGCGTTTGCGATGATCTGCGTACCGAGATTGAAACCCTTCACCGGCGTCGATGACAGCAAGGCCATCTTCGCACGAAATGAGGCTTCCACTCACTTGACGTTGACTCGCAGGTCGCGCCGATGCTGTGCCTAAGATGTGAAGTTCCAATCGTGTCACCGCCTCAGGAATTCAGTGGGATTGGCGTTGGTGGGAACCAGCGCAACAGCACGATTTGATCGATGGCCCGAATCCAACGCCATGGAATTGCCACATGCACTGAACCTTCGACAAGTGCTTCGTCGGGATCGCGGACGAAAAGATGCGTGCATTGCATTCCGTTTGCATCGACAACGGCGTCATGAACGACACCGAGCCTTCGTCCATCCGGAAGAAACACCTCAAGCCCGGTCAAGCGGGTAACGGTGTCTTCGCCTTGAACCATGGTTGAGCCTCAGATATGCGAGAAGTCGACGGGAAATAAATCAAACCCGAATAGATTCGAAACCAAAGCGATTGGTCGCCAAAGCATGGGGGAGCGTTCTGCTCACTTGCCACGGTTGAGGTTTGCCTTGAGCGAAGGTCGCAACTTCTCTGCGCCCTTCCCCTTGTTGTGCAAACCACGTCCGCGCTTTCCAGCGGAGGTCTTGCCACGGTAAGCTCGTCCACGGTGGGACTTCTTGCCGTTTGCAGCACTGAACACACCGAGTTGCTTGTCCTTGATGATAGCAGGGTGGTGAGTGTCGATCATGATGACTTCGTAGAACTTGTGCTTTCCATCTTGGCCAACCCAGTAGGAGTTGAGCACTTCGAGGTTAGGGAAGTGGCGTGCAACACGCTCTTCTGCCATTCGCTGAGTGTTCTTGGCCATGGTGATCTTCTTGATACCAGCCTTCGATGGCTTTCGCTTCATGTGAATCTTACCCTTGCGCAGTCCACCACGGCGGATGCGGGTTCGGATCATGACAACACCTTGCTTGGCTTTGTAGCCGAGGCGGCGGGCAGCGTCGAGGCGAGTTGGGCGCTCGATGCGGCAATTGACAGGTTCACGGCGCCATTGAGCCATGCGTGTCTGCCTGTACATGTGAGGCAGTGCATCGTTTGGGCGCTTCCAAGTTTGACGAACGTGTTGGTACAATCCTTGAGCCATAATGAACACCTACGCTTCTCAGCATCCTGCCGACAAAACTCCCCTTTATGAGCCTGTCCACGCGACCGGAGGACTTCGAACTCCTCCAAAACGCGCACTGCATGAACAGTTGAGGAGACAATTCTTAGTTTGTTTCCAAGCCTTCCGCAAGGATGAAACGCCATCCAGCACAGAGATGAAACGCCTGACTGAAGCACATATCCCTCAGTTTCTCAGCTGCATGAATTGCTGAAGGTTTCCATGAACCTCGATCAATTCGACATGAAAAAACAAAACAAGACTGAGGTTTTACTGGCGATTGCTCCCCTGTTGCGGAAAAAGTGGATTCAACCCCTCCGACAAGCGTTGAGCAACTTGCCAACATCAAGGTTGATGATGATGTGAAACTTGTGAGGGATGGTGGGCTATTGGCCAAGAATCACCCTTACGCCCACTCATTGCTGGAGAATTTGATGGATCTTTTCTGCTTGTTGCTTCGGTGATAATTTTAGTTCTAAGATCCGGTTCCGGCCATATTTAGACCAGTTCTTTCGGTTTTCTGAGTCGCGTGCTTGATCTAAAGCTGCATGCCATTCTGTGATGTTCTCTCGGGCGATCAATCGGCCGCACTTACCATCGATTATTGTGTCTCTAAAGCCACCTTCATCAACAAAGATTGCTGGCGTCCCAATTGAAAAAGCCTCGATTGGGGTCAAACCAAATGGTTCTTTGTGGGCCATGCTTACGATGGCAAGGGCATCAGACATCACCTTCGCCAATTCAGACGAAGAAAGTCTTGGGGCAATCCACAATTGCACTGAATTAATTTTTGCGTGTTTTTGTAACTGGGCCTTTTCTGCATCGGTACCACCACCAACATGGGCCAGGGCGATTCCAGTGCCCGAAAGCATTGAGATGGTTTCCATCGTTGCTTTAGCCCAGTTAGCGGTCCCAACTGTCACTACATATTCGGCTTGTGTCGTTTGTTTCATTGGGTTGATTGTATCGCCAACGTCGTTCGAATATTCTTCTTGGTCGACACATGGATGTAAGATACCACATTCTATGCCATACACATCCCTTGAACGTTGAGCAGAATACGAGGAGTTGCCACTCACCATAAATGTGGAATGGTTGGCAAACTTCCGAACGATTGAGAGATCATTTTTCCGACCTTTGGAGAGGACGAATTTGGTAACCAGGGAGGGGCGCTTGAGCTTCCCGTTTAGTTTTCTATGCAGCGAATCTTCATGGTATCCCCTGTGGGGTTCGTGGAGATAGAGGTGGGCGGTCTTATTTTTTGGCACCAGTTCCAACATGGCAAGGTATCCATCGCCGCTAACAATGTGAAAATAATCAAAATTCCCGAGCGTTTCAACCAGGCCTTCACACATGTTCCAAGAGTGGGTTGAAGATTTGTGGACGCCGTCAAAAATTTGTGAAATTGGAGTATTGGGTGGGTTCCAGGGCGTCGGAGGTGCGAAAATTTTGATGTCTTTATCTCGACAAATATTTGACAACTCTGTTGAGGGGTTTAATGTGGCAACACTCACATCGTACCATTGTTGTAAGTGCGGTAAGCACCTGATAAGATCCCTCTCTGCACCCCCCATCCGGTTGATGTTGCCCTTAGCGACAAGCAGGCTCGGCTTCCTGTCGCTCATGTTGTTGGGTAGATGTGACAAGTATATTTTAACAACGATTAGGATGTCGTTTTTATTTAGAGAATATGATGCCGTCATCGCCTTCTTTATTGGCGTACATTTGCTTGAGCATTACACCACCAACATCGATTGGATGGGTTTCGTTTTTGCTTGGAATGGTTAGTTTTGTAAAATGGTTAGGAACGAGCGATAAGAATTGGTCCACAGATACATCGGCTACATTCTTTAGGTGGTGGGGTAAAAATTCGATAATTAATGTCGTACAATTTGACAGTATTTTTTCCATGCCTTGCATGGCAAAATATTCTGAACCTTCAATATCGATTAAAACCAAATCAAAATTATTCTCATCAAGATAGTCATCGAGAGCGTGGGCTTGTATTTCAATGACCTCTGGGTGATCGTAGCGGTACATGTATTCGTTATTTTTTGGAAGACGTTTGCTACCGCCTGAATTCACCACATTCATTTGGAATTTTATTGTCTCTTGCTGAGAGCTAGCGGCGATGTTATGGATCGTTACGT
>Ga0206682_10003843_pt1 | contig 12568 bp, 10 predicted proteins | sample M240m12015metaG_FD_155444 | JGI IMG/M metagenome (GOLD analysis project Ga0206682, IMG submission 155444) | Ammonia-oxidizing marine archaeal communities from Monterey Bay, California, United States - M2 40m 12015 | ecosystem: Environmental > Aquatic > Marine > Intertidal zone | place: USA... | reverse complement strand
ACGGCTTAAACATGAGAATCATGGCACCCCCAGCAAAGTTTTGCAGCGTACCACTTAATGCCATGCCTACAGCCAAACCAGCAGCACCTAGTATGGCGACAATACTTGTAGTCTCAACACCCAGTTGATTAATAGTCGCAATTACGACTACCGCTTGAAGCGCAATTTTCAAAAAACTCTGAAGAAATGTGGTTAGACTCGCGTCGACATCCCGTAACGCCAAAGCTTTTGTAACGGCACGCATCATTACCTTAACCACGCGCATTCCAATCCAGAAAATAACTATGGCAAGAACGATCTGCTTCGCCCATTCGAATGCATTTACTTTCAATGCGTCGAGCATTGTTTCAAATTCTTCCATGACTCTATTTTTTACGTGCTACGGTAAATTCCAATAACGATTCAAACGAATCTCGTACATCACTTTGCGGAAAAGTAGAAAGAAGTTCTTTCGCCTTTGTAATGTGCTCCTCCATTTTAGAACGCGAATAGTCCAATCCTCCTGAATGTCGCACAAAGTCAACTACTTCTTGAACTTTCTTAGGACGATCGTGATGCTTTTTAATGGTTTTGATAATGTACTTACGTTGTTTTGGCGCAGCTTCTTTCAACGCATGAATCAAAGGCAGAGTCATCTTCTGCTCCTTGATATCAATTCCTGCGGGTTTCCCTGTAAGATTGACTTTTTCAAAGTCGAACAGATCATCTTTTATCTGAAAGGCCAATCCTAAGTGACGTCCTATCTCACGCAATTTTGAAATACTCGCGGCATCGGCCTCAACGCTGGATGCTCCAACAACGCAGCATGTTTCTATAAGTGATGCAGTCTTTTGTTGAATTACATCGTAATAGACCGCTTCAGTAATGTCTAATTTTCTCGCTTTCTCAATTTGAAGCAACTCGCCTTCACTCATCGCCTTTACCGCGCCACTAACATGCTCCAGTAAGGCGTATTCTTTAGTCTCAACCGCTAGAAGTAATACACGGGATAATAAATAATCTCCTATTAAAACTGCGACTTTATTCTTCCAAAGAGCATTGATACTAAAAAATCCTCGACGCATATCTGAATCGTCTACAACATCGTCATGTACGAGGGTAGCGGTGTGCATCAGTTCTATTAACGAGGCACCCCGGTAGGTGCTCTCATTTACTTCACCTAGTAATTTTGCACTCAGAAAAACAAGTATAGGGCGCATTTGCTTTCCCTTCCTTTTTACCATGTAGCCCATTACCCGATCTACGAGTGGGACTTTAGAGCTCAAATGCGTTTTAAACTTAGGCTCGAAACGTTGCATTTCCTCTCGAATAGGTGCCTTGATGTCTGCCAATTTACCCATTAGTTCCAGCCGTTTTCTTTACAGATCTGTTCGTAAGCTTTTTGAACATTCAAAAAGGTTTCTTTCGCAGCGGCTTGCGCCTCCTCGCCTGCATCAACTAGACGGTCCGGGTGGTATTTCAAAGCCATTTTACGATACGCTTTCTTTACCTGAGTTTCTCCCGATCCCTTGGCTACCTCTAAAACTTTATACGCCCAATCCGCATCTTGCTCTTTATGGAACATAGCTTGAATAGAAGCAAAATCATAGGCATTGATTCGTAGATTTCTAGCAATACGCTTTATCTCCTCTAACTCACTAGGATGTAAATAACCGTCTGCTAATCCTAGCTTGAATAAAAAGTGAATCAACTGTAACCGTGTGCTGTGGGTCGTGAAACTGTTGATTTGTCCGCAAACCTTAGTCAAAGGAATGGGCTGGTCTATAATCTTCTTAAATACTTTGAAACTCTCATTGGCTTTTTCCTTTCCGAACATACCAACGAACTGTTGACGAACAAAGTCCAATTCGCTTTGACTTACTTTACCATCGGCCTTTATAACTCTTGCAGCTAAAACCAATAATGAAATATGAAAATCACTGGGTGACCCCTGGCGTTGCGAGGTTGCGGACCACTGGCCACCAGCACGTCGAGGCTCTGAACCATCCGCACCAACCAATTCGTGCATCATATTGCCTAAGGCTACGCCAAGAAGTGCCCCAATAGGGCCTCCTAAACTCCAGCCAAGGCCACCTCCGAAAATTTGAAAAAGTCGTTTCATTCGCAACCCAAAGATAGGTTACGTGAACGTCTTCAATGAAGAAGAGGATATAAAATCAAGTAGCGAAAATCGCAAGGGCTGATATTCCCGCTATAATGAGAATAACTAAGCCTATCTGAGCGTAAAGTTGCGCTTTTGTCATTTTCGCCTCAGGAGCTCGTTTTCCCGATCCCGTGGACCGAGTTCTCCGAGCTCCTCGTTGTGATGCTGTACTATTGGACATAAACGTTGAGTAGGTTGTGTTCATCTTGAAGATAAGGAATTATATAGGATTTAACAAATTCAACTTTTACACAACAACATCGAAAACAGAGCCTTAACCCCTAATTAGTCTCGATTTAGACCCGTTTAAAAAAATCAAAAAAAAATCCCAAACGTTTCGTTTGGGATTTTATCAATATCATTTAGGCTTTATTTATGAGCCACAAGAGACGCAGTCGTCTGGATTATCAATGGAACAAGCAATTTTTTCTTCTGCTGTCACTTCTTCTTTCATAGAAGCAATGGCCGCTTTTTGTGCATCAACCCGCGCTTCAATTTCTGCTGGAGCCGCGTCAGCTTCCGGTGAAGCATCTACCTTTTCTGAAGTTGCTGTGCCAGAAACTCCGGGAGCCATATCAGTCTGTGCATTCTTTTTCACCGTGAATTTAATCGCAGAAGAAGCTGGCTTAGAACGCAAGTAGTACATACCTGTTTTCAATCCTTTCTTCCAAGCATAGAAGTGCATAGATGTCAGTTTCCCCATGTTTGGGGCTTCCATGAATAAGTTAAGACTCTGGCTTTGATCTATAAATATTCCTCGATCAGCAGCCATATCTAAAATGTCTCGCATGGAAATTTCCCATACCGTTTTGTAAATGGCTTTAAGGTTTTCCGGGACTCCTTCAATATTTTGTACTGAACCGTTTGAGGCCATGAGTGCATTCTTCATGTCATCGTTCCATAATCCCAAATCAATGAGATCGTGCAACAGGTGTTTGTTGACTACAATGAATTCTCCTGAAAGTACTCGACGGGTATAGACATTTGAAGTATATGGCTCAAAACATTCGTTGTTCCCCAAGATTTGGGAGGTAGATGCCGTTGGCATAGGTGCCATCAGCAGTGAGTTTCGGACGCCATGCTCTTTTACTTCGCCACGTAATGTTTCCCAGTCCCAACGACCACTCAACTCCCCATCTTTCACATCCCAAAGGTTGTGTTGGAATTTACCTTTAGAAATTGGGGAACCTTTGTAAGTCTCGTATGGACCATCGACTATCGCTTGGTCTTTTGATGAGGTAACCGCTGCATAATACATGGTTTCGAAAATGTCCTTATTGAGTTGTTTCGCCTCTTCCGAATCAAAAGGTAAACGCAACATAATGAAGGCATCAGCCAAACCTTGTACACCTAAACCTACCGGACGGTGACGCATGTTTGAATTCCTAGCCTCTACCACTGGATAGTAGTTGCGATCAATCACCTTATTCAGGTTTTTGGTCACTTTGTAAGTCACGTCAAATAACTTATCGTGATCGAATGTTCCGTTTTCAGTTACGAACATTGGCAACGCTATAGAAGCCAAATTACAGACCGCAACTTCATCAGGAGAAGTGTATTCTAGGATTTCCGTACACAAATTAGAAGAACGTATGGTACCTAGGTTCTGCTGGTTCGATTTCAAGTTAGCCGCATCTTTGTAAAGCATATATGGCGTTCCTGTCTCAATCTGACTTTCCATGATTTTCGACCATACCTCGCGTGCTTTCACGGTTCTACGACCGCGGCCTTCACTCTCGTATTTCGTGTAAAGAGCCTCGAACTCTTTACCGTGGCAATCGAACAATCCTGGACACTCGTTTGGACACATTAATGTCCACTCCTCGTTCTTCTCAACGCGCTCCATGAATAAATCGGGTATCCACATTGCATAGAACAAATCGCGTGCACGCATTTCTTCTTTTCCGTGATTCTTTTTGAGATCTAAAAATTCGTAGATATCTGAGTGCCATGGCTCAACATAAATTGCGAAAGACCCTTTACGTTTACCGCCACCTTGATCCACATAACGTGCCGTATCGTTGTACACTCGTAGCATTGGAACAATACCGTTTGATGTCCCATTGGTACCGCCGATATACGACCCTGTTCCTCTAATGTTGTGTATGCTTAGTCCAATGCCACCGGCACTTTGAGAAATCTTAGCCGTTTGTTTAAGTGTATCATAAATACCATCGATACTGTCATCCTTCATAGTAAGCAGGAAACATGAGCTCATTTGAGGCTTAGGAGTACCGGCATTGAACAACGTTGGAGTTGCGTGGGTCATGTATTTCTTACTCATGAGCTCATACGTCTCAATGGCACTTTCAAGATCGTCCTTATGAATACCTATGCTCACGCGCATCAACATGTGCTGCGGACGTTCAACAATTTTGCCGTGCATGCGCAGCAAATACGAACGCTCTAACGTCTTGAAACCGAAGTAGTCGTAACTGAAGTCTCTATCATAAATCAACTGAGAGTCCAAAAACTCGGCATTTTTCTCAATGATTTCGAAAACATCATCAGCAATTAAAGGAGCAGGTTTACCTGTCTCTGGGTTGATGTATTCGTACAAACCTTGTACCGTCTCAGAAAAACTCTTCTTCGTGCTTTTATGGAGGTTGCTTACCGCAATGCGCGCTGCGAGATTGGCATAATCCGGATGCTTGATGGTCATTGAAGCTGCAGTTTCTGCAGCCAGGTTGTCCAATTCCGAAGTAGTTACTCCATCATAGACACCGTCAATAACACGTTTTGCTACAGAAACTGGATCAACATATTCGCTGAGTCCATAGCAGAGCTTTTCAATTCTCGCCGTGATTTTGTCAAATTTAACCGCTTCCTTACGGCCGTCTCTTTTTAATACGCGCATCATTGTATTGTTCTTTCTTGTGTTGTGTGTATGTCTTCTTAGAAGTTCATTGCGCCAAAGGCGTCGTCAATGTTGTGGTCCGATTGCTCTTCGCCAACACCCGCTTTCTTGTATTCAGAAACGCGCTTCTCAAAGAAATTTGTTTTTCCCTCCAATGAAATCATGTCCATGAAATCGAAAGGATTGGCGGTGTTGTATACTTTCGGACAATTCAGCGTTTCCAGGAGGTGATCCGTAACAAACTCTAAATATTCCGCCATTAATTTAGAGTTCATTCCAATGAGGTTTACGGGAAGTGATTCAGTAATAAACTCACGCTCAATTTCTAGGGCTTCTGATAGGATTTGCATAATGCGCTCCTGAGGCACCTTATTTACCAAATGGTTGTTGTGCAAGTGGCAAGCAAAGTCACGGTGCAAACCTTCATCACGCGATATGAATTCGTTGGACGTTGCCAAGCCTGGTAAAAGTCCGCGTTTTTTCATCCAGAAAATAGAACAAAACGCACCGGAGAAGAAAATTCCTTCGACCGCTGCAAAAGCAATCAGTCTTTCCGCAAACGATTCTGACTCAATCCAACGCAAAGCCCAATCCGCTTTCTTTTTAATAGCGGGGAAACGCTCGAGCGCATTAAATAATTCGTCCTTTTCACTATCATTATCAACTAGGGTATCAATCAAAAGTGAATACATCTCACTGTGGATGTTTTCCATCATGATTTGAAATCCATAGAAGAATTTAGCCTCTGAATATTGTACTTCATTTACGAAGTTCTCCGCAAGATTTTCATTCACGATACCATCCGATGCAGCAAAAAATGCTAGAATGTGCTTAAGAAAATAACGCTCATCGTCTGAGAGTTTTTTCCAATCCACAACGTCTTGGTGTAAATCAATTTCTTCCGCTGTCCAAAAAGAAGCTTCCTGCTTCTTGTACCACTGCCAGATGTCATCATGCTGAATAGGGAAAATGACAAACCTGTTCTTGTTTTCCTGAAGGATGGGTTCTTGTTGCATGGTTGCAATTATTAGTCGTCGTTAGGGCCGATTAAATAATTATAATCAGCTTAAAATCAATTAATTAAACTAGTGCTTATGGCGCGGAGTAGGCACTGGTGCTCACATGCAGTGGCGAACACTCTATACAAACATGGCTCGTATTTGAAGGAATATCAAGAAAGTCAAATCGGGTTTTTACCACAGTTATTAACAACTCTTTTTAGTATCAAAAATGAATCATTCGGACCCCACATTCGGCTGCAGCGACCCCTGTGCGTATTTCATACTAAATCCAAAAAGTATTTTCCTTTAGTGTCCCGCTAAATGCGCAGCCACTTCCTCGAGCTCGTTGTAAAATGCAGGGCCGTATTTACGAATAAGCGGCTCTTTTAGGAATCGATACACCGGTACTTTTAACTCTTCTCCCAAAGCACACGCATCACTGCAAATGGACCAACGATCATAGTTCAATGCTTCAAAATCCGTATACCGAGCAATTCGAATGGGATACAAATGGCAAGAAATAGGCTTTTTCCAATCCACGACACCGTCGTTATAAGCCTGCTCGATTCCGCATTTTGCTGTACCATCCGAATCAAAAACAGTGTAGGCACATTCTTTTCCGTCATTCAAAGGCGTCTCGAGTTCCCCGATGCCAGCGACACTGGTTCCTTGATTTTCGATGGATTTTCGACCTTTTTCGGTCAGGTAATCACGGACTTTGGGATAGATTTTCTTGAGTATTTCCGCCTCCTCAGGCTCTACAGGAGCACCTGCATTTCCTTCCACACAACAAGCGCCCTTGCAGGCGCTGAGGTTACAGACAAACTCTTTTTTAAAGAGTTCGGACGAAAGCAACTTGTTACCAATTTCGATCATAACACAAAGCTAGTTCAGTAAAGGGATGGTCAGCTAAGAGAAACGCGCTAATTTTGCACCAAATACTAACCGCATGGGATTTAACTATAACGACGCGCTCAGCGCGTTCCTCATACTGTTCGCCGTCATAGATATTTTAGGAAGTATTCCCATTATCGTCACGTTGCGAAAAAAAGTAGGGCAAGTTCAGAGTGAAAAAGCGACTTTAGTTGCCGGTGCGATCATGATTGTTTTTTTATTCCTGGGGGAACGAATATTACACCTCTTGGGCGTTGATGTTCAAAGCTTTGCTATCGCAGGTAGCTTTGTGTTGTTTTTCTTGGCGTTAGAGATGATTTTGGGCATAACCCTCTACAAAGAAGAGTCTCCCAACACCGCAAGCATAGTGCCTATAGCGTTTCCAATGATCGCTGGTGCAGGAACCATGACTTCCCTAGTCTCTCTTCGTGCGGAATTTGCCAATATTAACATCATCATCGCAATCGTTTTAAATATGATTGTTGTCTACGCAGTTTTAAAAAACACAGAACGAATAGAACGAATCCTAGGTAGCGGCGGTCTCAGTATACTTAGAAAAGTTTTCGGTGTTATCTTGCTCGCTATTGCGGTGAAACTCTTTTTTGCCAACCTCATCCCCTTGTTACAAAACGCATAATATACCATGTCTGACGACCAGTTTAAAAACGTTATTGCCCACGCCAAAGAGTACGGGTTTATCTTTCAAAGCAGTGAAATTTATGACGGCCTAAGCGCCGTATACGATTACGGCCAGAACGGAGCGCTCCTTAAAAACAACATCAAAGCGTATTGGTGGGGAGCGATGGTGCAAATGCATGAAAACATCGTGGGAATTGATTCCGCTATTTTTATGCATCCTACGACTTGGAAAGCCTCAGGACATGTCGATGCTTTTAATGACCCGTTGATTGATAATAAAGACAGTAAAAAACGCTACCGGGCAGATGTGTTGATTGAAGATCATGTCGAAAAAATTCGCCAAAAGATTGAAAAAGAAGTTGGCAAAGCAGCTAAACGTTTCGGTGACAGTTTTGAACGCGCGCAATTTGAATCTACGAATCCTCGTGTAGTAGGTTACCATGAAAAAATTCGCGCCATCATGGACCGCTTTGTGGAATCCATGGAAGCTGAAGATCTCGCAGATGTCAAACAGCTTATTGAAGACGAACAAATTAAATGTCCAGTGAGCGGCTCAATGAATTGGACCGATGTGCGCCAATTCAACTTAATGTTTGGCACTCAAATGGGATCCGTAGCTGAAGGTGCTTCGACTTTATACCTTCGCCCAGAGACCGCCCAAGGTATTTTCTTGAACTACCTAAACGTTCAGAAAACTGGCCGTATGAAAATTCCGTTTGGAATCGCTCAAATAGGTAAGGCATTTAGAAATGAGATTGTTGCACGTCAGTTCATCTTTAGAATGCGTGAATTTGAGCAGATGGAGATGCAATTTTTTGTTCGCCCCGGTACGGAAATGGAATGGTACGAAACATGGAAGGAAAAGCGCCTTTCTTGGCACAAGAGTTTAGGTATTGATGCAAGCAATTATAGGTTTCACGATCACGAAAAACTAGCACATTATGCCAACGCGGCAGCGGATATTGAATTTAAGTTCCCATTTGGCTTTAAAGAGTTAGAGGGGATTCATTCGAGAACTGACTTTGATCTAAAACAGCACGAAGAATTTAGCGGTAAAAAACTACAATATTTTGATCCTGAATTGGGTGAAAATTATGTGCCCTATGTCGTTGAAACCTCTATAGGTCTTGATCGCATGTTCTTGGCTATTCTTTCGAACAGTTTACAGACTGAGCAATTAGAAGACGGTTCAACACGTACAGTGATGAATATCCCTGCATTCTTAGCTCCTTACAAAGTAGCCGTATTGCCGTTGTTGAAGAAAGATGGACTTCCCGAAAAAGCACGTGAGGTAATGAATTCGTTGAAATTTGATCACATGGTTAAATACGACGAAAAAGATGCAATAGGAAAGCGTTACCGTCGCCAAGACGCGGCCGGAACTCCTCTTTGTGTAACGGTAGACCACCAGACACTTGAAGACAACACTTTGACGGTCAGATTTAGAGATACGATGGAACAAATCCGTGTACCAATAACAGAATTAACAGCCCTGGTTACTGAAAAAGTCAGCTTAAGCGCACAATTTTCAAAACTTTAATGACAAATTAATTGTAGACAATTGATTTTCAGTTAATTTTCCACTGTTTATAAACTAAAATCATTCGCGAAATGAAAAAGGTACAATTATTTGCTGCTGCTGTTGTTGCTGTTGCAATGACTGCGTGTGCAGCTCCTGCTGAGGAAGCTGAAGTAATGGAAGAAGTAGTAACGGAAGAAGTAGTAGCTGAGGAAGTGGCTGAAGAGGTTGCTGAGGAAGCTGACACTACTGCTGAAGAGGCTACTGAAGAGGTTGCAGAAGAAGCAACTGAAGAAGCTGCTGCAGACGAGCACGAAGGTCACGACCACTAGGAAGTAACCGCGCTTTAAAGCAAAAGAAAATCCCATTACCGCATGTCGGTGGTGGGATTTCTTATTTCAAAGCGACCGATGCAGAACGTACAACCTCTTTTAAAACGGAGTCGTCAGTACGAAGTACATTTCTATATGCATCGAAACCCCAAATATTCTTAGCGTATGCTGCCTTCAAAAGAAACCTGATTTCTTCGACATCTGCGCTCGATAAGTCTTCCAAAACCAGACCGTAGCTTCCGTATTCCAGAAATGAATAGAGTTGCATTTCTGAGAGTTCAAAATCGGTCACGAATCTATCAAAAGTCCACAGTCGAAAATCTGCACGTTGAGCATCAATCTGCTCAAATGCAAAGGCGTCCATGGTGCCAAAGGACATGCTCCAGTAGTAGCTATTGGAAGAATCGGCCGGTAAATAGACATCAGGCTCAATTCCACCGCTTGCAAGAAGCACCTTGCCGCTATCACTAGTAAAGACTGCTCCTTCCATCTGGCCAGGTAGATCTGCGCCATCATATGGCTTTTGAATCGACCGACCCGAAGGTGTGTAATAATACGCGACTGTTAACCTCACTTTAGAACCGTCAGATAAGGTTTTATCCTCTTGTACCAACCCTTTTCCGAAGGAGGTCGATCCATAAACGGTAGCTCGATCATGATCTTGCAAGGCACCTGTCACAACTTCAGAAGCACTCGCACTGTTTCCGTCTATGATAATGTGTACGGGCAAATCTTCATACCGCTCGCCGCTAGAGGCTTTCGAAGTATGTGTCCTACCGTCACCGTATTTCGTAATTACGATACTTTTCTCTTCGTCTAAAAATTCATCGGCAATGGCCACTGCTTCGTGCAAGTATCCGCCAGGATTGCCGCGTAAATCTAAAATTAGGCCACGCATTTGCAAACTATCTAGTCTATTCAGTGCAACGAGTAGCTCATCGTGCGTTGTTTCAGCGAAGCGCTCCACACGCACATAACCCAAGCTACCAAACATCTGAGCACTTACCACACTTTCCAAAGGAATGATGCCGCGCTGAACGGCCGCGGTCAGCGTCAATCCATCGCGAAGGACACCGAATGTAACATAAGAACCTTCTTCACCCTTAATTCTTTGTGTTACTTCATCATTAGTAAGCTTGGGTCCTATGATCGTATCTCCGTCTATTGTAACAATGCGATCTCCTGCTAATAAGCCGTAGGAGGCTGCAGGGCTATTTTTCATAATGTTCACAAAGACCAATGTGTCTTTATAAATACGGAATTCCACTCCGATACCAGAAAAATTCCCCTGCATTCGCTGGGCAATGTATGCATCATCTTCGGCTGGAATGAATGTGCTGTGAGGATCGAGCGAACTTAGAACGTGATTCATCGCATCGTCCATCAATGCATCAATATCTATAGTATCAACGTATTCGTATTCGAGAAAACGAAAAAACTGATCCAATTTTGTTCGTTTAGGTTGGGCATCAGTACGAAACTGCAAACCGATCCATACCCCAAAAATGAGGAAACCAAAAACCCATAAGACTACTGAATCTCGCTTCATTCGACAGCCAACTGTTGCGTTTGAACACCTGCCTTCTCTAAAAAGCGTAAACCACTATCGTCTTTGTATTTATTGATGTAAACCAGCCGGCGTATACCTGCTTGATGTACTAGTTTACTGCATTCCTTGCACGGACTTAACGTCAAATAAAGTGTTGCTCCTTGAGCGGAAGCTGGACTACCAGCAACTTTGAGAATAGCATTCGCCTCAGCATGCAACACATACCATTTTGTATAATTCTCCTCATCCTCACAAGGATTCTCAAATCCAGTAGGAGTGCCGTTAAATCCGTCAGAAATAATCATTCGATCTTTGACAATCAATGCACCGACTTTTTTACGGTGGCAATGACTAAGATTTGCCCACTCCTGTGCCATTCGCAGGTATGCTTGGTCGTATTTTTGCTGCTTTTGTTGTTCTTCTGTTGTCATGAAGCTGTGAATTTAGAACTTTCGATTCGAAGCATGGGTACGGCGGGACCAATTATTTTAAGGGAGCGTTGATCGGAATAGCAGATTCGATTCGAAACGGTTTCCATCGATAGTAGCCTGGATCATTTTGGTCAAAGTATTGTGGCTTTTTCGCACCACATGCGCTCAGCAAAAATATTGCCTAGTAAGACGGCCAAAACTTTTGTTCTCGGCCCAACGAGTTTATCCAGAATACAAACTTTAACCAAGCTGTTCGAGGGTGTATGAAAATTAAAAAAGCCCATCTTCGAGAAGGCTCGAGACGGGCTTTTTTTAAATTTTCGGTAGTGCACGCACTGCCGAAGTATGGTACCTTGGGCGGGAATCGAACCCGCACTCCCGAAGGAACTGGATTTTGAATCCAGCGCGTCTACCAATTCCGCCACCAAGGCAAGGTAGAATTGGACGGCAAAAATAAGGGGGTTTTCTAATTCTCCTAACTTTTAAAAGAAAGAATTTTAATCCCACTTAGATTTAGGTGTATTTTTCTGTTCTTTTACTTACATTTGCACCCCTCTTCGGAGGAGCTTAAACCGCTACAACAACACTGATATACAGTACAAATGGTACCTGAAGCCAAAATTTTCGCCGGTAGACACACCATGCACCTTGCAACACAGATTGCCGGGCGTTATGGCATACCTATGGGTAATGTGAAGATCACGGAGTTTAGCGATGGTGAAATTTGTCCTTCATTCGAAGAAACTGTTCGCGGAACACGTGTGTTTCTTATCCAAAGTACTAATCCACCGGCAGACAACTTGATGGAATTATTGTTGTTGTGCGATGCTGCAAAACGCGCATCCGCAAAACACATTACGGCAGTAATTCCTTACTTTGGATTGGCACGTCAAGACCGCAAGGATAAACCGAGAGTTCCGATAGGCGCAAAACTCGCAGCTAAGATGCTGATGGCAGCAGGCGCGACGCGCGTCATGACCATGGACTTGCACGCTGATCAGATTCAAGGGTTCTTTGAAGTCCCTGTTGATCATTTGTTCAGCTCTGCTCTTTTCATTAAAGACATTGAAAAAATGCAGCTTGGTGATTTATGTATCGCCTCTCCTGATATGGGTGGTGCGAAGCGTGCTCATGCCTATGGAAGTAAGTTAGAAGCTGAAGTAGTGATTTGTTACAAGCAGCGCAAAAAGGCAAACGTCATTG
>Ga0206682_10003836_pt1 | contig 12582 bp, 9 predicted proteins | sample M240m12015metaG_FD_155444 | JGI IMG/M metagenome (GOLD analysis project Ga0206682, IMG submission 155444) | Ammonia-oxidizing marine archaeal communities from Monterey Bay, California, United States - M2 40m 12015 | ecosystem: Environmental > Aquatic > Marine > Intertidal zone | place: USA... | reverse complement strand
CCTTCCACCTTTGCTGTGACAAGCGTTGTGTGCAATCCTGCCGCTTTGGGATCAACATAGAGCGCGGCGGCTTGGTGACTGTTCTCGCCGTAGCGAAGGGGGTGGGATTTGCTTGCAGAGGCGAGGAGTGTTTCTGGGAGGCGTGCTGTTTGCACTTCTGTTTCGTCGCTGTGTTCAGGACGGCCAATCCATCTTGCGTGCAATTCATCGCTTATTGCAGCGTCGTATGCTGCAGTGTGTTCGTATGCCTCAAGAGCGAGTGCCCTTCGCAAGTCTATGCCAACACCGTCGGCCCCACCTGCTTGCTGGAGAGCGCTTACAATCGAGGGGTAGCGTTCTGGATTTGACGCAATAATGACATTCTTGTGGTTTTTCGCCGACGCACGAACCATCGTTGGTCCGCCAATATCAACCATTTCTAACAAAGCGAGATCGTCCAAAGGTGGTTGTTGGCGGGCTGCCTCTGAAAAGGGGTAAAGATTGCAAGCCACGATTTGAATCGGAGGGTAACCAAGGTCAGCAAGGCCCGCTCGGTCTGCTTCTGTTTCGAGTCGGGCAAGCAACGGGCCGTGGATCGCAGGGTGGAGTGATTTCACACGGCCATCGAAAATTTCGGGATGTCCGGTGATGTCTGAAACGCCGATGACATCCAGTCCGGCTTCCCTCAGCTTGCGAGCGGTTCCGCCAGTCGAAGCCAATTCGAAGCCCATGTCTGAGAGTGCTGTTGCGAATTCAACAATCCCGGTCTTGTCATAGACGCTGAGAAGTGCTCGTGGGCGTGGCGGGACGGATGTGCTCATTGGAGGTACCCGTTATCGAATCCATTGGTCCGATGATAAAGAACATAGCGACCCGAGAGGATGGAGTCAAGTGATGGTCAGTCGCCACGTGCCGAGATGACTTGGTCCACTCGCAAAAGCCCACACGCCGTTTCACAAGCAGCTTCGATGGCGTGGGCAAGGGTTTCAGCACTCGACCAAGCGGCCTCGATTTGGCCTGCATTCCCAGATGATTGGACCCCACTTTCAGCGGAGCCATCTCGATGGTGGGCACGTAATTCGAGGAGGGTGTCAAGGTGGTCGTGGCCTGCATTCGTGGCAAGCACAGCAGGAATTGCCTCAAGGGCGCGGGCAAAGGCTTCCATGGCGAGGCGTTCACGGCCGCCTTGCACTTCTGCTGCTTCTTTGATGGCGAGGCTCGCAGCAATGTGGAGGCTTCCGCCTCCGAGGAGCACTTCGCCAGTTTCCATGGCGCTCGTGACAGAACAGAGCGCATCGTAGAGGCCTCGAATCACTTCTTCACTCGCCACCCCGTCGCCGCCGCCGACATCGACCGTTGCCAAACCCGCTTGTTCGCCCGCATCAAGATGGAGGCGTTCTCTGCGTGAATCGTCGCCCTCGAGGGTTTCGATGGACATGGTCTTGAACGAGCCAAGAACCGAAGCGTCAAGGGAATCTAGATGGTCAATCATCATGGCACCAGTGGCTGCTGCGACATCTTCGGCACCCGATCGCTCGAGGCCTGCAAGAGCAAAAACGCCGGCATCAGCACAACGGTGCAACACACGAGGATCAATGCCCTCTGCACAGAAAACAAGTGTTGCTCCGCTGTCGAGGACTGCCTGGGCTTTGGCGTCAAGTTGGGCTTCTTCGGCGTCCATAAACGCCACCCACTGATCTGGAGATGTTACTTCAATTTCGGCATCCCTTGAAGAAGATTCGAGTTCTAAGGGGCATGAAAGAACAGCGACGGTCCCGTTACGAAGATGTCGGGGCAGACGGTCCAAATCGAGGTGGCGTTCAATGATCAGCCCAGAAACAAGTTGGCTGTCGGCAATTCCTCCAACACCGCGCTTTGCCATTCGGACATCTTCAGTTCGAACATGGAGGGTCCCGTCTCGGTTGGTGGCAACAGTCTGAGCTGCGGTCACGATGCACTGCGCAAGATGGTCGCTTCCAGACTCTGCTGTTGTCCCCATCATCGCTGTGCGGGCTACATCGAGAAGGCGTTTGTTGTCGGTAGGCTCGATGTGCACAACACGCGCATCAAGGGTGTCAAGTGTGGTTTGCAAAGCTCGTTGGTACCCCTCGACGAGAACCAGAGGATGGAGGCCTTTTTCGAGAAGTCGGCCTGCTTCTCGCATCAGTTCGCTTGCAATAATGATGCAACCAGTGACCCCGTCGCCGCATGCGTTCTCTTGAGATTCAGCAAGTTGGACAAAGGCTTTGGCTGCCGGGTGTTTGACGAGAAGTTCTGCAACGATCTTTGCTCCATCGTTTGTCACGGCGGTCTGTCCATTGGTCTTGTACATCATTTTGTCAAGACCATTTGGGCCAAATGTGCCGCGTAGGAGATCTCCAAAAGCGACCGAGGCAGTGACAAGTTTCTGCGTAACTGCAACGCCGCTGGTCACCGAAGTTGTTGGACGGACAATAGCCACTGGTGCGCGTCCAGAGCCGTCGTTTGGGTGAGCCATCAGTTCACTGGGCCGTGAAGCGCATAGATGAACCCTTTCTCTACCAAAGAAATATTCGTTTCACAGAAGGAAGATGAAGGCTGCTGCACAGAGCCCAATCGCGCCGCCTGCTGTTGCAAGAATGACTGGAAGACTCATGCCTGATGATTCATCGACAGGGGCGAGGGGTGGTGCTGAACCATCAAGCGGCGGGAGATCTGGAATCTCCTTTCCTGTTGGTTCGAATGGTTCGGGCTCCTCCACAGGATCAGGTTCTTCGGCGGATTCTTCGAGGGCTTTCTGTGCTTTGAGTGCTTCAGCTGCAAGGGCTTCTTGGGCGGCTTGCGCCTCTTGGCGTACGGCTTCAAGTTCTGCTTCTGCTTGCTTCCTTGCCTGTTCCAATTCGGCTTCTGCTTGCTTCTTTGCCAGTTCTAACTCCGCTTCGGCTGCTCGTCGTTCTGCTTCTTCTGCAGCCTTTTCCTCGGCCGCTAGGGCTGCCGCCTCTTGTTCTGCTTTGAGACGTTCTGCTTCTGCTGCAAGCGCTTCCTTCGCCTCGAGCGCGGCCTGACGTGCTGCCTCGAGATCTGCTTCTGCTTGTTTCTTAGCCTCTGCTAATTCTGCCTCTGCAAGGCGTCGGGCTTCATCCTCAGCAGCCTTTGCCGCTGCTTCTTGTTCGACGCGGATTCGTTCTTCCTCGACGGCGGCAATCTGTGCTTTTGTTTCGGCTTTAAGCCGGGCGATTTCTTCTTCTGCAGCAACCTTTGCGGCTTCGATTTCAGCCATTGCGTTCTCATGTTCTTGTTTACGAAGGTCTTCTCTCGCTTGTTCTTCGGCCTTTACAGCCGCCTCTTCAGCAAGTTTTCTCGCCTCTTCTTCAGCAAGTTCAGCCTTTTCCTTAACCATCGCTTCAACATCCTCGAGGGATGTTGGGGGGACCGGTTCGGTATCGGTCGTTGCGTTCGCGTGAGCTTCCGCGGCTGCTTTGAGTTTGAATTCTGCTTGAACCCTCGCCCGTGCCTCTTCCTCTGCTTCAGCAACCATGCGCGCTACTTCTTCTTTCGATCGCATGTCTGCATCTTCTTGAGCTTTAATTTCAAGCCGTTCCTTCAGACTAATCTTCGAAATGACGGCTTCGACATAGCCTTTGAAATCATCATCGGAGATTTCTTCTGTCATGTGGCGCCGGGCGTTTTCCATTAAAATTTCAATTTCTGTAGGAGCAAACGTCCCTGGGTGGGTATTGATCTCGTTGCGGAAATTTGTGTAAAACGCTCGGCCTTCGGTCGAGATACTCCCATCCTTTGTGAGGTGGTCCTGCAGAGAGGACATGACTTCCGTGAGATTCAGTGTGGCTGACATTGGGATGCCTCCTTACTTCGAAAGAAGAATCACTTCTTCAATCCGTGAATCTTTCTCGCTTCGTCGTTCGCCCAGTGGAATGCCAGTTTCAGTAAGCGCAGATAATGACCGAGGCCATCTCGCTCCATCTTAGCATGGAGGGTCTCGTTTTCCATGAAAATGTCGCCCCACAAGTTTGCGGCGGTTCCTTGGGTGCCCTTTGGCAAATCGAACACTTCCTTGACGGTTGGTTCAAGAATTGCTTTCCAAACACGGGCTGGGTTAACTGCCATTGTCACTTCAACAATAATTTCGTTTTCGTTGAGACCGGTTCCGGTTTGCCAAGAGTCTTCGCCCATGTCGGCTAGGAATGGCAAACAGATGTCCTGTATTGAGAGGCTGGTCATCGGATCTGCGTTTGTGAGGGCCGTGTAGGCTTCACGCATGCGTCCGCGGTCTGCGCCCCGGGACCCCGTAATGTTGCGGAGTTTGTCGATTGAGGTTGGGACCAAGAAACGAATATCTGTGTAGTAGACGAGGGGGTTATCATCTCGTGCACCAAAGATATGCGAATAAGGTGCTGAATCTCCAGTTTCGCCCAGTGCTGCAAGCGGGTAAACCGTCTTCAAAGCGTTGGTTGCAATTGATTGGATACATCGGCGCATCAATCGGTCTGGTGCTGCAGAAATGTCGTTGAAGGTTTGGATGTACTCATCCATGCTCATAACATCATACCCACGAACAGAGAGAATTGAGTGAACGTTTGGTCCCACTTGCTTCTTTTCACCATCATGGAAATCGGCTTGGCTAATCCATCGAGATCCTTGAGCAACATCGCTTGCTGCGACAAGGTCTGCGTATGCCTTGAATCGGCGAGTAACGCGGTTCATGAAGTCGGCTTGGTCGAGTTTGGTGAACACGGTTGCTTCGTAGTTGGACTTCAGTGCGTGGTCCGCGACTTGGCTTGCGTTCACACAGGTCAACAAATTACCTTGGTCACGTGGGTACATGAGCATGCGTCGGCGCTTTGCGCCGCCGCCGAGGCCACCGATCCAAGGATCGGTAAGCATGTAGCCAATCGATGCGCATACTTCGAAAAGACGAGAATACTTGTCTTCATCGCTTGCGGCTGCAATCCATTCATCAAGACCAGGTTCAATGCAATGGAATTCCAAAGGAACCATTTCGGAACCTGCGCCGAACATTTGGCGAACGGTGGATGAGCTCATCATGCCCATGAGGCTGTAAAGAGAGGTCTTGCCTGTGGTCATGAACACATCGGTAATGCCTTCTTCACCGAACGAAAGGCGGCGGTCGGGCAGGTTCACAAGGAGGTTGAACGCTGTTGGGGATTCACGGTTTCCGTTGACAGCAGGCCAAATCCATGTGCCTGGGCGAGTCATGATGTAGCCGCTCGCGTCTTTTCCAAATCCTGCAGGGGAGTAACGAGTCCATCCAAGTCGGTTGTTGAACGAAACACCACGGTGCATCAAGGAGGGATAGAAGCACGTGTCAAGTGGATCTGAATCAGGGACAACGCCGCGGTGTCCGAGGCCCCAGAGAATTGGCTCCCATTCAGGCTCTTCACCTTCGGGGGCGCCCAAAAATGGGTGGTCAACACCAGGACCGTCTCCCGTCAGGAAGGATCCGCCCATGCGCTCTTCGTCTCCAGTCGAGCAAAAGAACAGTGTTTGGGTCGTTGAGAGTTGTTTTGGAGTCCACATGTTTGCGTTGATGATTGTCTTTTGTTTGAGGAATTCTGCCACATTGGAGATGCGTCGCTCGAACTTAAATCGCTCTGATTCAATCCACGAGGACCCGAGGATGAGGTTTGTGTTGAGGAGGCGGGCACGCGCTGGCCCGATGTAGCGAACCCTGGGGTCAGACTTCGAACTGTCAGAGGCAGGCAATTCTTCCCATGGACCACGTCGTGGAACATACTTGAGGAACGCTTCATGATCGAATTCGTCGACTTGAGCCTTTGAGACTGCTTCTTCGACGACGTCCATCAAACGAACGTATGTTTCGTTTGGTCGCATTTGTTTTGTTTCAGCGTAAGCTTTGTTTGATACAGATCGATGTTCCCACATATTTTCACCTCAGAATTTTTTGCGCTGCCCGTCGTCTTCCACCACGACCGACGAGGCAGTTGGTTCGTCGGCTGTTGTTTGTTCTGAATTCGCCTCTGCATCGGCTTCTGCTTCTGCTTCTGCATCGGCTTCTGCTTGTGCCTCGGCCTCTGCTTCTTCCTTTTCTGCAGCGACCATTTCCTTGGCCATCTTTTCTGCAGACTCTTGAATTTCATCTTCCTTCACTGCGGAGATGATGAGAGCAGCGGTTGCTTGCATGGATGCGTCGACGTATGGGGCGGCTCGGTAAAAATATTGGACCATGCTGCCAATCGTGCCGAACACTGCACCAAGGCCGATTACCCAGCCGTTGTTGATGTTTTGAGTGCTGGTGTCAGACTCAAAGTAATCGGAAACTGGAGTGCCTGTTTCGGGCGGCCACCATGTGGCGCCGCTCGCGTTCGTGAGCACTTCGATGGTGGCCCAGACAGCATAAACGATCATGAGAATGGAAATCCAATTCATCATCATTCTGTTCTCAAGGAGGAACTTTACGAGTGCACGGCCTTCGCTTCCGGAGGCACTATCATCACTGCTCATGAGCAGGAAATCTAAAGTTAAGTTATATAAAGAGCGCCCCTATATTTATCCTTGACCATCGGTTCAGTAACGCGAACTCACCCGTGAGTGAAGTGTTATTTCCTGTTCTTTTTTCCTTTGTTTTTCCGTGGCTTAGTGCCGCGGGCGTTGTGCTCCCACGCCCTGCCACCTCGGCTACGGCGATCTGAGACATCCCTCCAGTGTGGATTTGAAGGGGCACCCATCGATTCTGGCATTTCGTCAAAGGATTCGATGTTGAGTTGCATGCCTCCAAGTTCGTCTTGCAGTTGTCGAACGTTTTCTCCACCCTTCCCAATGAGGGTAGAAATCATATTCTGTGGGGCATAAATCGTGGCGCTGCTTTCGCCTTTGAACTGAACTTGGCATTGAACGCCAACCCATTGCTGGATAATATGAACGAGTTGATCCCGGGCGAGTGTCTTCATTGGCGAAAGGGCGCCTTGCTTTCGGCCTTCGACTGGAACAACGGCGATTTCGGAACCGAATGCGAACATTTCGTGGGTGATTTTCCCACTTGGAAACTCGACCACTTCGATGACGGGTCGGGCAAGTTCTTCCTGCATTCCTGTTGGAGGTTTCACCGTCATCCGAAGTTCCATGACTTGCTCGATTTGACCAGCTTCAACGTGGATAATGGTGTCAAGGACTTGGCTCACTAGACCGAGTTCAACCTTGCCAATGAGGCGCTGAATTGCCTCGAGAGCGGAATTTGCGTGCGTCACGCCGAGGAGGCCAACACCCGCAAGTCGGACATCGGCAAATATTTCGAAGTCTCGTGCTCGCCTTACTTCGTCGAAGATAACGAAATCTGGGCGAACGAGGAAGATGATCTCAGCCGTCTTTTCCAAGTCTCCTTCGAGTGGAGCGTATTGCGTGATTCGATCAGCAAGTTGTAAATCCCTTGGAGCTTCCATCGTCTTGACCATCGCCCCAACATCTGTGTCAAGGTACTCGGCAATGGCTTGGGCAAGGGTCGTTTTACCCGACCCTGGTCGCCCACAAATGAACACACCGCGATGGTGGTCTGCTAGGCGGTCGATCAGCCGTTGGTCCAGCTCATAATCACCGAGGGAGAGTTTTGCGACGGGGCGAACGATGGTGATTTCTCGCGCATCGGCGAAGGGTGGCCAAGCACAAGAAATTCGAAGATCGCCGAGTTGAATCACCTGGCATCCTTTTCGATCGATTTCAAGGAAACAATCACTGCGATGTCGATGTTCATCGACGAGGCCGACCAGTTCTTCTTGGAGAGATTCCATGCGCAAGGTATCCCATTTTCCATCATCCGCATCTTCGACATCGACCAAACGGAGTTGACCAATTGACCCTCGTTTGACCCTTGGTGGGCAATCCGCTTTGATGAAAACGGTATGAACATCCTCCATGAGAAGGTCCTCAAGTCGCTGTGGGAGGGCTGGGTGGTCGCCGTACTTCGCCATATCAATCGGTTGGTGTTAGTGGCCGAGGCCTTTCACCCTTCGCCCGTTGAAGGCATGACTTCAGGTGAGTTTTGACATTCAGTTGTTTTCGGGTTGAATCAACGCACTGGTCCACCAAAATGAACCAACGAAAAAGAGAGAGAGAAGGTAGGATCCTGTGGTTGGGAATCCCCAAACGCGGATGCTCACTTCTGCAAAGAGAGCGATTGAACCGAGGAAGGCAAGTACGGTGAGGGCTCCGGATTGATTGACTCCGAGGTGTGCAAACGTCATTTCACGTTCTGAAAGACCCCATGCGACTCCAATAAGGGTGGAGAGTGCAATCAACACATACGCCGCATCGGTGAAATTGTCTTGGGTGAACCAAGTGAGCCCTGAGGCGACGAGGCTGCCGATGAACAGGCGTTGGATGGTGGAATAGGAGATGCCCATAGAATCATCCAGACCGCTTTAATTCTTGAAGACTCGCAAGGTGATTGCTCATATTTTACCACTCATGGCGAGTTTGACTTCTTCCACATTCACGGCCGTGTCGAATATTGATTTTATCTGAACAGGGGTCATTTCAGGTGTATGGAGGGCGGCGAGAACCTGAGTTTGTAGAGGTGGTCTTGATGGTTTGAGATTAATCGTTTCGCCATTGAGCGTGATTGACGTATGTTGCCCAAAGTCTACCTCAATTTTTCCTTCACTGCCAATCACACAAAGGCTTCGCAACTCCTTTTCCATACCCCACCCAACGGCGATAGTGGCGGTGGATCTTTTATTTCCAATGACAAATGTTGCTGCGTCCTGATTTTCCATCTGACGTGTGACCTTCGTGTTTGAAAAATCAAATCGGCCGGGGAAAAGGTAGGCGATTCCGTCGATACCGTGCGACGCAAGTCCGTCGATGAGGCTCGTCGATGGTGGCCTTGGGCGAACGGTGGACCGTTCGTAGGTAGCGCTTACCATTTTCCCGATTGTCCCATTTTCAATGAGGTGTTTGGCATGCTGGAAGCCCGCATGATGCCGAAGAAGATGGCCAGAGAAAACAGCTGCTTGGTTCTCGAGCGTTGTGTCCAGCAACGCTTGAGCCTCAATAGGTGAGGCCCCAAATGGTTTCTCAATCAGCACATGGAGGCCTTTGGCAAGGAAGGCCATGCCGAGCGAAGTATGGGTCTCGTTCGGTGTGGCGAGAATAACGAGGTTTGGTGCCTCATGTTCACACATGCTTTGCCATGAGGTGTAGTGGGCATCAACGCCCTGAATTGATTCAATGGCTTCCACAACAAGATCGCACGCAATCACGCGTTTAATCAATCCTTCTTGTTTGAGTTGTAAGAGGCTTGCAACGTGGACGGTCCCCCAGCGTCCGCACCCGACAACAGCAACTGAGGAATTCATTGCAGTCGCCTCAGTTTCTCGCCGGTTCGCTTTCAACCTCGCCAGATCCGCTCGAAGTGCTTCCTTCTCCACCATCATCTGATACGACGGTTTCGTCATAACACCCATAGCACACATTTTCGTAAATCAAAGCAATGGAAGCTGACGTTTCCATCGTTGTAAGGTTTGTAGCGGTCACGCCTTGAGCCGAGAGAGCGTAGACAAAGTCGCCCATAAAAATCGAGCGACGAACATCATAACTGTTGTAGTAAGAGCGTTGGTTATCGCCTTCATAGAACGAGGAATGGTTAACCTCTCCATGGACTGAGAGGGTACCTGTTTCTTCTGATACATTGACAATCATCAACTTGCTTACGAAGTTGTACCTGTAGGAATAGTAGCCTTCTTCATTATACCAACTATCGTACTTGTAAGTCGCAAGTGGAACCGCAAGCATTCCTTTTGGAGCCCAGTATTGGAAGGCTTTGTGCTCGTATGATGCTTCGGAGAACGACCAAGACCAGCCGGATTCACTTGGGTCAATCACCGGGCTAAGCGAAAGAACATCATCGACGCTAGGGGTTGTTGGGTCGGTGATGTTGAACAACGATAGTCGGGTGTTTGACCAGTCAAGGCCGAGTCCGTCTTCACCAGGGCCAATGCCGATGGTGAGCAAATGGTCCCTCGAAAGAGGGTGAATATAGGTTGAAACGCCTGGAATTTCAAGTTCGCCAAGAATCGTTGGACTGGTTTCATCCGACATGTCGATGACCCACAATGGGTCAATTTGTCGGAACGTCACGAGGTAGCAGCGGTCACCATCGAAGCGGGCGCTCCAAATTCGCTCCTCGGGAGCGATGTTGTCAACACGGCCTACTTCGACAAGCGTTTGTTCGTCTGTATCAGCGTCAACGCTGCGAACGAAATTGACAACGCTTGAGCTCATTGGCTCTGGATTCTCCATCCACCATCGAGCCCACTGGCCTGATGTTGCTGCAACTCGGAGCACACCTTCGTGTTCAGAAATCGAAAACTGGTTCAGGATTGTTCCGTTCACCCGCCCCGATCCAGTGTAGACCGTGTCGCCAGGATTCGAGATGTCGAAGGTGTGAATGTTTGTGGCCTCGTTCATGTTATCGTTGCCCCAGAACCACCACCAGTCCCATGCGTTTTCGGTCAACACAAGAAGGTCTTCTGAAGCGTAAACCATAGGGTAGTTTCCGACGATGTGATCGGCTTGGAAGGCAAAATTTTCGTCGTTTAAATTGAACGTAAAGATGCTGTTGAAACCACGGTTGAGGCTGTCGGAAGGCGCGACAAAATCCGCGCATGCACCGTCGTCCATTGTATGGACAGTGAGTTCCCCATCAACGCGCTCGTAGACCTTTGGAAGAAGATCGACAAGGTCGAGACGGGCGAGCGTTTCTTGATTGTCAAGAATGGTTTGGTAGCCGACCTTTTCACGGAGTTCCAAGCGAAGTGGGTCATCGTAATCCAAATTCCAATACCCGGCTGGCATGTCCAGCCATGTTTGGAGTCCCGGGATATTGAGCCAAGCGTGCGTGACCGTTCGTACCGTTGCATTGACTTCTCGTGCCGTCATGTAGGCGCCTTCAATGTACAATTCTTTGGCTGTTTCCGGAGAGGATCGGTTGGTGATGTCAAGCACCGTAAACTTCGTCAGGGAATTGGTCCGCCAGACATTGCTTTCATCCCATCCCATCTCTTTGGACAGTGGGTCATTGCTGCCAATGGTCCAGGTGGATACCGAAGAGATGACGACAAGTCGATCGCCATCAAGCATCATCGCTGTCGGCCTCCCTTGGATGGGAGTGGTTGAAAGAAGGTTCAATTCACCAAATTCAGGAACTTCGAAGATAACGAGATTGCGGCCGTTGATGAAGTAGATGTTGTAGCCGTCAGTTTTGACGAAATCAGCCTCATCGACGCCCTGCTCCTGATTGTTTGTCCCGGAATAGTCGCTTCCCTCAACACGTCGAGTTTGTTGAGGTTGACTGGAGGCTCCCGTGCCGCCATCTGCAGATTCCGCCATAGCCATGTCGTCTTCCATCCATATACCGCCGTAAGAATACTGCTCCTCAATGGCTTGGAGAATTTGAGTTCGAGCTTCTTCCTCAATCGATATTTTGAGGGCCCGTTCGAGTTCATCGCAATCGGAAAACTGATTCAACTGAGGGTTTGAAACCGTCCGTTGGACCGTCGTTGACCAATCCTCGGGTAATTCAATCGATGGAACCTCCACGCCAGGTTCAACCGCCCCCAAACAACCGGAAAACAGGAACAAGGAAATCATGGCGAGGGCCAGCGTCTTGTGTTCTTTCATAGCAGTACTATGGAACCCTCGGCTATGAAGAAATTGGTAAATTGATTTTACTTTCTCATAGGTTTTTGGCGTGGGGCAGCGGTCTCGAGAACTTGCCTGGTCATTCTCTATGGAGATTGTTTCTTTGATCTGTTCGTTCGATGGTGTGACAAATCCGACTCAAAAGCGATGAGAAATTCGGTGACACTAAGACCGCGAGTGCACTGCGAAGGATGTCCGGTGAAGGGGTTATGGAAGAGCATCTCGAAATCGAACGCAGGTTTTTTGTCGACCAAGAGGGTGAAAAACCATGGAAGGTGCTTGACGCATCGTCCAAAGTGATTCAATATTACCTCGATGCGAACTTCCTGCACCTTCAAGGCTACACTCTCATCTACAACGGCGCTGTTGAAATCATCCAGCTTGAGGAAGAAACTCGGGCGGTTTATTTGAATGAAAAGGATTGGACCGTGCGCATTCGTCTTCGAGATGAAAGTACAACGCTCACCCTCAAAGGAAGACGAACAAACGCAACAGCTACTGAACTTGAATGGAACATTGAACGTGACCTTGCTCTAAAGATTGTAGTGCAGCGGGAGCACCCCTTTGTCGAAAAGCGACGGTACTTATGGAACGGAGCCGATGGTTTTGTTTGGGAAGTGGATGAATTTGAAGGTGAACTTTCACCTCTGATTCTGGCAGAGGTTGAGCTTCCTTCCGAGGATGCAACCGTCGAATTACCAGCATGGCTTGGTGAAGAAATCACTGGCGATCACAGTTGGTCGAACGCAAGCCTTGCCCATCGGAAATCTGAATTTACACTGGATTGAAGGCACGGAGTGCTTGGAGGATCCGTTCAATTTCCTCCTCGTGTAACTCATGCATCACTGGAATTGCGACGAGGGTTTGACCAAGGTGGTCGGTGACAGGGAGTGTGATTTGATACTGCGGGTGGTTCTGAAACACCTGTTG
>Ga0206682_10003833_pt1 | contig 12586 bp, 15 predicted proteins | sample M240m12015metaG_FD_155444 | JGI IMG/M metagenome (GOLD analysis project Ga0206682, IMG submission 155444) | Ammonia-oxidizing marine archaeal communities from Monterey Bay, California, United States - M2 40m 12015 | ecosystem: Environmental > Aquatic > Marine > Intertidal zone | place: USA... | reverse complement strand
TGCAAAATTAATCGGAGCTGGAGCTGCGACTGCAGGTGTAGGAGGTGCTGGAGCTGGTATCGGTGCTGTATTCGGAGGAATGATCCAAGGATACGCTAGAAACCCATCTTTAAAAGCACAACTATTTACATACTGTATTCTAGGTTTCGCTCTTGCGGAAGCAACAGGGCTATTTGCTCTAATGATCGCTTTCTTAATCCTTTTCGGTCTATAATTTTTAATTATAATCGATAGGTCCGGGCGTTTTAGACTTCTAAAACCGCCTGCCCGGTTTAATCTTTTAAGATTAAGGCCGGGAAAATAACTCTTTAGCTCATTTGGTTAGAGCGCCTCTCTTACACAGAGGAGGCATAGGGTTCGAGTCCCTAAAGGGTTAACTTATTCTAAATACAGGCCATAGTATAGTGGTATAATACTTGCTTTGGGAGTAAGAGACGATGATTCGATTTCATCTGGCCTGACATAAGAAAATTCTATTTTTCTCTAGTGTCAAAATAAAGACGCTTAGCTCAGTGGTAGAGCAGAGGACTTTTAATCTTTTGGTCGGTGGTTCAAGTCCACTAGTGTCTAGTTATATGAAACGGTCAAAATGAAAACCTTCTATTAGTAACTTAAAAAGAGCTACGATTATCACGCCAGAAATGGTTGATACATCTGTTGAAATCCATAATGGATGTAGTTTTAAAACGTTATTAATTACTACTGATCATGTTGGACATAGATTAGGTGAATTTTTCAATACTAGAACTACTCCAGTATTTAAAACAAAAAAAAAGAACTTTTAAATGAATCCAAAAAAAATAGGTATAAGTCAACCTTGGGCTTCTAGAAATATTAATCAAAATATTGGACAAGATATTTGAATCAGAAAATCAATTAATGGTATTTTTGCAAATTATAACATGATTCCATCTGAAATTTTCATTCACGATTTCCCAAAAAAAATATCTTTAAAATTTTTAGTTTTTATTCCTAAAAGAACTTCTAAAAATAAGATACGTTTATTATTACCTAAAATTATTAGTTTACTAAAATCTCTACTTACTTTAAAATTTAATAAAAATATTCATATTTCTTTAAAAGTGGTTCCTAGTTTATTTCACGATGCTCATATTTTAGGTAAATGACTTAAATTAGAAAAAAACCCTGTTAAATTAAAATATGCTCTTAAAAAATTAGTTAAGAGAACTCGTTTTAGAAACTAATGAAGGGAACATAATAAATATCTTCATTTCACTCAATGGTACAAACATTATCTCAATTAAATGTAGCTGACAATTCTGCTACTAAAGCTAAGGTCATTAAAATTTTAAGACCTAAAAATAAAAAGTATGGTGTTTTAGGAGATTTAGTTATGGTCGCAATTCAAAAAAATATTCCGCATTCTAAAATTAGAAAAGGACATATTGCTAAAGCGATTTTAATTAGATCTAACGTAAAAACTTCTTTAATTTCTCATTTACAAACATGAGGTGATAGTCATCTTATTTTAGTAAATACTAAAGGAGGAGATTATTTACCAATTGGTTCTAGAATAAAAGGACCAATTAGTTCTAAATTAAAAAATATTACTGGTATGCAAAAAATCATTTCGATTTCTAAACGAAGTTTATAGTGTATAATCACCAAATAGATTCTCTAACAAAGTTTCCATTTTTGAAACATCCAAAGAAATTTAAATTAAAACATATCACATTTGATACTAATTTAAATAGTCTTATTACTAATCCTAAATTAATCACACCCCTATATTACACTCACATGAATATTATTGGACAAAGACCTAAAATTAAAGTTACAAAAACATCAATTGCTAGCTTTAAAATTAGACCAAACATGCCTGTTGGAACTCATAGTACAACACAATGTGGTTCCTACTTATTCAATTCTTTATTAAAAAATTTAACGTATTCTTTTTTACCCGGTATTAAAAGACAAGTACAAATATTAGAACCAAAATTAACTTCTTGATCAGAAAATAGTAATTCATGTCAAATCAGTTATGGTATCGAAAATTTAAATTTTTTACACCCTTTTTTCTATTTACCCCCTATGAATTCTCATTTAGGTGGAGCAAATATTGCAATTACTTCGCATTATTCAAACAACCATTTTTATTTACCATTACATTCATTTTTTCTGAGTACTAAATCTTTGTATTGAAGTAAAAAATAATAAGAAGTAATTTCTGAGAGCTGGTAGCTCAGTTGGTAGAGCGCTTAACCGATAATTAAGTGGTCGTTGGTTCAAATCCATCCCAGCTTAGAATGTATAATTATTATAACTATTCAAAATATAGAAAATATGCAAATGCATTACTAAAAAAATCTTCTAAATCTTCAACTATTAAACCAATTTCAGGTTTTAAAATTAGTATTAAAGGAAGATTAAATGGTATTAAAAGAACACGTAAGGTTACTACTACTTATAAAGGAGTAAGTCCTAATACTATTTGTTCTGCAATTAAACAACATCAATTACCTATTTATACAAAATGAGGAATATGAAACGTACAAGTATCAATAGCTTAAAAAAATATAAACCTACGACTCCTTCTTTAAGAGGTAGAGTCATTCCTAATCTGAATTATTTAGATAAATTATTACCGGAGAAAACACTTAAAATAAAAACTAAGAATCACTCCGGCCGAAATTATACAGGTAGTATAACTTGTAGACATAAGGGAGGTAGACATAAAAGAAGTTTAAGATATATTGATTTTAATGGATATCAAGATCCAAAATATATTTTATCTTATGAATATGATCCTAATCGAAGTGCATTAATTGCACGATGTTTTAACTCTAATTTTAAACCTTTCTATACTCTTGCAGGAGATAATATTAATAAAAGAGAAGTAGAATCTTCTTTTATTAAACCTTTAAAAAATATTATTCCTGGTACTAAAATTTTCAATGTTGGTATTTATTGTCGATCTGCGGGATCCTCAGCAACTCTTTTAAATATTGAAGGGTCAGAAGCAACAATACGATTACCTTCAAAAAAAATTATTAGTTTATGTTCAGAAACATGCGCCACTATTGGTGTAAGTTCTAATAAGGTACATAAATTAAGAAAACAAGGTAAAGCTGGTGCTAATAGATGATTAGGTATTCGACCGACTGTAGCAGGTTGTGTTATGAATGCACATGATCATCCAAACGGAGGTAAAACTAAAGGTGGACAGCCTAAAACTAAATGAGGTAAATGAGCTAAATGAGTATCTACTCGTTAAGCTCATTTAAATTTCTTGACTTAATTCTTATTCTGACATCTTAAACGATTATTAGATATAATTCACATCTATGGAATAAAATTGAACCACTTTTTGAATATGGCTAAACACTATCACCCATTTCACCTTGTTGATCCTAGCCCATGACCTTATGTAGGTTCTTTTGGAGCTCTAGGAATGACTGTAGGTGGAGTTATGTATTTCCATTCTTATATGTATGGAGATTTACTACTTATGTCTTCTATGATTATCGTTATTTTAGTAATGATTGTTTGATGAAGAGACGTTATTAGAGAAGCAACATATCAAGGTCATCACACATTTGTTGTGCAACGAGGACTAAGATGAGGTATGCTTTTATTTATTTTATCTGAAGTTATGTTCTTCTTTTCTTTCTTTTGAGCTTTTTTTCATAGCTCTTTAGCACCCGGTATTGAATTAGGTTCACAATGACCACCAATTGGTATTGTTCCAATTAACGCATTTGATGTACCTTTATTAAATACTGCTATTTTATTAACTTCTGGAGCTACTGTAACTTGATCTCATCATGCGATCATTTCTGGTAACAGATATCATACTATTATTTCATTATTTATTACTGTTGTATTAGGAGTTATCTTTACAGGATTACAAGCTATGGAGTATGTTGAGTCTTCTTTTACAATTGCTGATTCTGTTTATGGATCAACATTCTTTGTTGCTACTGGATTCCACGGACTACACGTTTTAATTGGAACATCATTTTTAATTGTATGTTTCTTTAGAATTCTAGGTCACCATTTCACTAAACATCACCATAATGGGTTCGAAGCTGCGATTTGATATTGACATTTCGTAGATTACGTTTGAATTTTCCTATTCTGTTGTATTTATTGATGAGGAGCGTAAGTTTCTCAATCTAGCCCGATCTATTAAGATCGGGCTGGCTTTTCTTAACTATTTTTCATGGTTCTATTTATAAAAACGTTACATCATTTTAAGACAAAACCATTTTCTCACTTTGAGAAAAGTTTAGGTACTATTTTAACTAAAAAAAGATCTCAAGGATTTCGTAAAAGTTCTGTTACATTTCTTTATGATAACATTCGAAATCAGGGGACAGAACTCTTACCAATATATTTATTTGGAGGAGGACTGAATTTTAATTATCGAAAATTAATAAAAAATAATTTTATGAAATTTCCATTACATATATCTGGACTTTGAAATCATCACGATTATTTATTTTGAAAATATGATCGATTAAATTTTTTAAAACATCATTATAATATTATATGTAATGATAAAAATATTATAATGTTTATAATTGAACATTGAGCTTATTTAATAAATCCTCGATTACAATTACCTAATAAATTTAATAAAAATCCCTGAAGAGGTAGACGTAAAGGTACTCATCGTAAATTACATGGGTTTTATGGAAAACTATTTCTTTTACAAAGAGATTTAATTACTATTGCATCGCAAAATAAAAATCTCGTCGGTCCTATTTTAAATTACGTTTGAAAATCGGAAAGTTTAACTTCGGTTCAAAAACAATTTTTATTAACAAAAATTATGGGTGAAATGCCATTATCTTCATGAACTATTTATAGTTATATGATTAAAGATTTGGAAGTTAGAGAAAATCTTCTTTTAATTGGAAGTAAAAACTCAAACCTTATTTATAAAGATTTTAAAGCGGTAAAAGAATATCCTAAATCAGATTTTTATTAACCCATAGCTCGTATCCCACCACTCCAATATTAATTCAATAATGGGGTGGTGGGATGGCGGCTAATACTTAGTAGCTCAGTGGTAGAGCGTTTAACTGTTAATTAAGTGGTCGCAAGTTCAAATCTTGCCTAAGTAGATTAATGCGAGGAAGGCAAATGGTATCGCCCCCAGGCTCATGACCTGTTTTATAGCAAGTTCGATTCTTGCCCTCGCGAATTTCGTGAGCATCCATAGCTCAGTTGGTAGAGCATAATCCTTCTAAGATTGAGGTCGTGGGTTCGAACCCCTCTGGTTGTTTAATTTGTTTCTCGATTATAGATCGGCACAATTTCGTGAATGGTTCAATTCCATTTAGCAAATGTAATGTACTCTTTAATTTTATATTTTCCTTTATTTAGCGCTGTTTCTGCAGGCTTATTTGGAAGACAATTAGGTGAAAAAGGTGCTGGTATTCTTACTACAACTTGTATTTTTCTTACATGTTGTTTAAGTTACTTTGCTCTATATGAAAATGGACTATGTGGAACTGCTGCATACGTTCACTTATGGACTTGAATGGATGTTGGTTTATTCAACGTTAGTTTTGGTCTTATGTTTGACTCTGTTACAAGTATTATGCTTATTGTTGTAACAACTGTTAGTACTTTAGTTCATCTATACTCTACTGGTTATATGGCCGGCGATCCACATGTACCTAGATTTATGAGTTATCTATCGCTATTTACTTTCTTTATGCTTATTTTAGTTACTGCTGATAATTTACTACAATTATTTATCGGTTGAGAAGGTGTAGGACTATGTTCTTATCTTTTAATTAATTTTTGATATACAAGAATTCAAGCCAATAAATCTGCTATTAAAGCCATGGTTATTAATAGAATTGGAGATGTAGGTTTAGCACTAGCAATGTTTGTTTGTTTTGATGTGTTTAAATCTTTAGACTTTAATACTATTTTTGCAATGGTTCCAACAATGGTTGATGCACCCTTTTTCTTATTAGGATATGAATTTAATGCAATTACTACTATTGCAATTCTTTTATTTGTTGGTGCTGTTGGTAAATCTGCTCAGTTAGGTTTACATGGATGACTTCCAGATGCAATGGAGGGTCCTACACCTGTATCAGCTCTTATTCATGCTGCGACAATGGTTAAATTAAAAAAAGTTTTACAGGAATACTTTTGATTATAGTAGCCGTTTGTATATGCAAATATACTTATTACAACTTTATAAAACGCTGGAAATCCAACTATTTTAAATCTTTAGGTACATATGTGTTAAAATACTATAAGAAATGGACAATCAGCCAGAATTAAAAAAAATACAAAATTAAAATTAAAAATGAAAAAACAAAAAATTATAGATATTATTGAAAATTCTCCAGAGACTTGATATAAAGATACTCATGATTGAATATCCTGATTTATTGGTTTTTGTGAAGCTTCGGATCCATTTGTTATAACAAAAGATGGTGTTTCTTTTTTTGAAATTACTCAAGAGCCACATAATGGTAGACTTTTGACTCGAATTAGAAATAAGTTAGGCTTTGGACAAACAATAGAAAGGGAAAATCATAATCGTAATCATAATATTAATAGTAAATACGTTAAATGTTTTACAGTCTATCGTAGACAACATTTATTATTTTTAGGCTATTTGTTTAATGGTAATATACGCTGTCCAGAAAAATTAAAAAAATTTCAAAAGTGATTAGAAATATTAGACAAAGAAAAGAATAGTAGAGATCTCATTAAAGTTAACATTATTAATAAAACACGAGCTATAACTTTAGATTCTGCTTGGTTAAGTGGGTTTATGGAAATGAAAAGTTGTTTTGATGTTAGAATGGTACGAGATGGTCGTTTAAAATTAAATGGAAAACCACAATTTTCATTTTCAATGTATGAAAATGATAAAGAAATTCTTATTAGTATTAGAGATAATTTAAAAATAAGTAATAATTTCGTTTTAAAACCTCGAGATAGAATATACTGATATTCTACAGATATAAGTTCAGAAGTCCGAGATAGTGAAGACTGATGATTTAGGTGCGAAACAGTAAGTAAATTTAATACTTTATTTGAATATCTGGATAATTTTGGATTTAAAAGTTCTAAAAATATCGAATTTCAAAGGTTTTGTGACATTTATAGACGATTTAAAAATAAAGAACATTTAAAGGTTGAAGGCCTAGAAAAAATACGTATTAAAATTAATAAATTGAGTGATTCGAGTATAAGATAAAGTCCGATCTTACTGTGTAAACAGTAATATAAATTATTCCCCTTTGATGCGAATAATTAATAAAATAAACTCCTTACAGTACTGCAGGAGTATTCCTAATTATCAGATGTTCACCTTTAATTGAATATTCTGAAACGGCACTAGCAGTTATTACTGTTATTGGTGCTTGTACAGCATTCTTTGCTGCTACAATTGGTTTAGTTCAAAATGACATTAAAAAAGTTATTGCTTATTCTACTTGTTCTCAATTAGGATATATGGTATTTGCTTGTGGTGTTTCGAATTATGCTACAGGTCTTTTTCATCTAATGAATCACGCTTTCTTCAAAGCGCTTTTATTTTTATCGGCCGGATGTGTTATTCACGCGATGGCAGATGAGCAAGATATGAGAAAACTTGGAGGTTTAGTTAAAGCTATTCCATTTACTTATTCAATGATGCTTATTGGATCTTTATCATTAATGGGATTCCCATTTTTAACAGGGTTCTATTCTAAAGATGCTATTCTTGAATTAGCTTATGGATCTTATTCATTTCACGGAACTTTCGCGCATTGATTAGGAACTTTATCTGCTTTCTTTACAGCTTTCTATTCTATTAGACTACTACTTCTTACATTCTTAACTCCAACTAATGCCCCACAAAATACATTTAAAGGTGCACATGAATCTCCATGAAACATGTCTCTACCTCTAGTTATTTTAGCTTTTGGTGCTATTTTTGTTGGTTATTTAGGAAGAGACGCTATTATTGGAGTGGGATCAGAATTTTTTGGTCATGCTATTTATGTAGCACCACAACATATGAATGTTCTAGATGCTGAGTTTATTCCCGTTTTAGTTAAATGAACTCCAGTTATGTTTAGTTTTGCTGGTGCAGGATTAGCTACAATCTTATATTCAGTGCCTAATAATGCTGTTTTCTCATTAATTTATTCTAACTTTGGTAAAAAAGTGTATACTTTCTTAAATAATAAATGACACTTTGATTATGTATTAAATCACTATGTTGCAAAACCTAGTTTAATGTTTGGTCATGATGTTTCATATAAAATTATTGATAGAGGGTTAATTGAATATGTTGGACCTCAAGGTATTGTTATTGTGTTACAAAATTTATCTAAAACAGCTTCTAGCTTCCAATCAGGATACGTTTATAACTATGCATTTACAATGTTCTTAGCTACAACAGTAATACTATTAATGATTAATGAATCATTACCATTAGAATTATTCGTAATTCTACCAATCTTTGCTTATCTTAATAGTCTTAGCGACAAAAAAGAAGCTTAGTAAGTTAATTTCTTATCACTACCCCCGATTTTAATAGATCGGGAGGGTGGTTAGAATTTAGAATCTATAATTAAGTTCAAATCTTAATATAGAAGTATGTCATTTTTATTTAAAATGGACATCCCTGAGGCTTTACAGATCGGTTTTCAAGATCCAAGTTCTCCTGTGATGATTGAAATCATTAACTTCCATAACGAAGTTATGATTTACTTAACTTTTATTCTTATCGGAGTATTCTGAATCATGTTTGAAACTATCAGAGAATACCCAAAAACAAAAAAACTTATTTCTCATAAATATATGGTTCATGGAACTTGATTAGAAATTATCTGAACAATTGCTCCTGCTTTTATTTTAGTAGCAATTGCTTATCCTTCGTTTAAATTAATTTATTTAATTGATGAAATTATTGATGCTGGAATTACTATTAAAGTTGTTGGACATCAATGATATTGAAGCTATGAATATAGTGATTATGCTGATCAAGATGGTGCATCTATTGAATTTGATTCATATATGGTACCTGAAGCTGATCTTGAAGAAGGACAATTAAGATTACTAGAAGTAGATAATCAATTAGTTGTACCAACTAATACTCACGTAAGAGTTATCCTTACATCTGCTGATGTAATTCACTGCTGAGCTGTACCAAGTCTTGGTGTTAAATTAGATTGTATTCCAGGAAGATTAAATCAAACTGGTTTCCTAGCATTTAGAGAAGGTACTTTCTATGGACAATGTTCAGAGATTTGTGGAGCTAACCATGCTTTCATGCCAATTGTAGTTAAAGCTGTTAATATTGATGAATATTGTAATCATATTGAGTCTTTACTAGAAGAAGCACGTGACTAATGTCACTTTTCGTCGTGAGTAACATCACGGCGTCTATCATATTTATATCAAGTTCAAATCTTGTTATAAAAATAGTGTTATGAATGATTCGTTGATTTTTCAGTAGTAATCATAAAGACATTGGGACAATGTACTTATTATTTGGAGCGTTTGCTGGAATGGTTGGTACTGCATTTTCAGTTTTAATTAGATTAGAACTATCTGCACCTGGTGTTGCTTTTTTAGCTGGAGATAGCCAGCTATACAATGTAATCGTAACTGCTCACGCGTTCGTAATGATTTTTTTCCTTGTTATGCCAGTAATGATTGGTGGGTTTGGTAACTGATTTGTGCCTTTAATGATTGGAGCTCCTGATATGGCGTTCCCAAGATTAAATAACATTTCTTTTTGACTTTTACCACCTGCGTTAATCTTACTGTTATCTTCTTCTTTAGTTGAAGGAGGTGCTGGTACAGGATGAACGGTTTATCCACCTTTATCTTCGATTGATTTCCACTCTGGAGGTTCTATTGATCTAGCGATCTTTAGTTTACATCTAGCTGGTATTTCTTCGATTCTTGGTGCTATGAATTTTATCACTACAATTCTTAATATGAGAGCTCCCGGAATGACATTCCATCGATTACCCCTGTTTGTATGAGCCGTATTTATTACTGCCATCTTACTATTACTATCTTTACCTGTTCTAGCTGGTAAACAAATTAGCGCCAGCTTTATATCTCACCATATGCCGGAAAAACCTTTATATTTAAGGTCAACCAGCAGCAAACTCACAAGACATAATGAGGATGCTCAGAGACTCTACGTGGGAAATAACGAACCGTGATGCTTTAATGATTATTTGACAGGGCTATTTGAAGGAAATGGTACTATTTATGTGCCTTCTACTTCCCGTAGTGAAAATGGTCAATTATTGTACCCAAAATTAGAAATTTGTTTTCATTCAAAAAACTTGCCTTTTATGATTAAATTAGTTGATAAATTAAACGTTGGAACACTGACAAAGATTAAAAATAAGTCCGCTTATAAGTTAATTTTTAGTTCTAAAGAAGATATTTTAACTCTTATAAATATTATGAATGGGAAATTTAAAACACCTAAATACTATAAATTAAATTTATTAATTGATTGATATAACAAGTATCATAACACAGATATCAATAAAAAAAGTATGTGTACTAAAAACATTAGTCAAACATCTTGACTAGCTGGCTTTTTAGATGCCGATGGTTGTTTTTTTGTTCGGTATACTCCAAAAAATAAATCTCGTCCAGATAGATTCGCTTGTTCATTTGAGCTAGTCCAAAGAAGAGAAGATATTTCTGGGTTTAGTATGTTACCGATAATGAAACAAATTGGAGATTATTTAAATGTTAAAGTAAATCCTACACGTGGGAATTCCCAATATCGTGTACGTACTTCGACTGTAAAATCCAATTTATTCCTAATAGATTATCTAAGATCATATCCTTTATATAGTGCAAAGTATTTAGATTTTAATGATTGATGCAAATGTGTTAAATTATTTGAAACTAAAGAACATCGTACTGAGGAAGGTAAAAAAGTTTTAATTGAATTAAAATCTAATATGAACAACCGAAGAGATGCTATTACATGAAAACACATAAACAAATTTAATTAATCACAACTACGTTATTAAGATCGAGTCCAATCTATTATGTAAATAATAGTGATTTTACCTAATTATTTTAGAGCGTTTACGCATGCCATATACTGGAGTAAAACAAGACACACAGGCTATTACTATGTTACTAACAGATAGAAACTTTAATACATCTTTCTTCGATCCTGCTGGGGGAGGAGATCCAATTCTGTACCAACATCTATTTTGATTCTTTGGACACCCTGAGGTTTATATTTTAATTATCCCTGGGTTTGGTATTGTTTCACATATCATTCAAACATTTGTTGATAAACCAATTTTTGGTTATTTAGGAATGTGTTATGCTATGGCTTCAATTGGAGTATTAGGATTTATTGTATGAGCTTAAAAACAAAATTGATGGGCTCCTTTATTGTGTGAACAATAATGAAAAAATAATTCGCAATCTTGCGATTAAAACTTTGCTATATGCCAGAACCTTTTATATGTTCAAATGTATCAGTTTGATGAAAATATTGAAATTTTAAAACAATTGGCAGGTTAAACAAAAAATAAAAAAATGTTATTAATAAATAAATTACAAAAAAAATATTTGAGTAGAACCTCAGAGACTACACGCAAAGATACTTTGCATACTACTACTATTAACCAGTGATTAGCTGGTTTTCTGGAAGGTGACGGACATTTTAATTTAGGTCGAGTCACTATTATTATTAATCAAACAGATATTACTGTTTTTAAATATATCCGTAAAATGTTTAATTGTGGAACAATGACAGGTCCTTATTATAACTATAAAACTGTAAATGGTGAGAAAGAAATTTCTTCTACTTATTATAGATTTATTATTTCTGGGGAACAAGCTGTCGGTTTTATAATTAATTCTTTAAATGGAAAAATTTTATTAGATCATAGTTATCTTAAATTTGAACAATTTGTTGGAGCATATAATGTTAAATATCCAAATAACACTATTGAATGTTTACCAAAAGCCTCCGCACAGGATTTAATTAACTGAGATTCCGCATGGTTATCTGGTTTTGTTGATGCTGAAGGTTGTTTCAATATAGAGACTAAATTAAAACACCGATTTATTGTGGATCAAGCAAATGAAGAAGCTGTTTTAACAGAAATTATATCTCTATTTACGGGTACTGTAACTGCAAGAACTAAAAGTGAAAGTAATATTAATAGTCCCAAAACTCATTATAGATATGTCTGTCAAAATCAAGCTGGTATTTTAAGCGTTATCAAATATATGGATAAATATAATTTACATAGTTCAAAATGGCGAGATTATTTGAAATGAAAAAATAGTTTTCAGGCAAAAATTGCCTCTAGTAGAAGATCAAAAGTATAAGATATAGTCCATTTGTGTGGTGCTTAAACAAAACTTTAATGAATAACATTAGTATAAAAGCGCACCACGCAGATACATCATATGTATACTGTAGGTATGGATGTAGATACAAGAGCTTATTTCACAGCGGCTACAATGATTATTGCCGTTCCAACTGGGATTAAAATTTTCAGTTGATTAGGTACAATGTATGGAGGTTCTATTAGAATGGAAACTCCTATGTTATGAGCAGTAGGATTTATTTTCCTATTTACTCTAG
>Ga0206682_10003830_pt1 | contig 12590 bp, 16 predicted proteins | sample M240m12015metaG_FD_155444 | JGI IMG/M metagenome (GOLD analysis project Ga0206682, IMG submission 155444) | Ammonia-oxidizing marine archaeal communities from Monterey Bay, California, United States - M2 40m 12015 | ecosystem: Environmental > Aquatic > Marine > Intertidal zone | place: USA... | reverse complement strand
ATCAATTGCAGCTTCAGCACTTTCAAGAGTTTCTCTACGAGTTACATCTTGCCATTTATCTTCTTGATTTTTATATTCGGTTTGGTAATATCCATTTGGTAGTTGTACTATTCGCCAATTTGTTTTATCAGCTATATGTTTCCAAAATTCTATTTGGTCTTCGGATATTTGTGGTTGACTACTCCACGTGTGAGTCTTGTAATATAGTGTCATTGGTTTTGGTTTTATATTAGTTTATTTGGTTGCTCTATTCCCGAGCAGGGTATACTATACTTATCACTTGTTTTTAGTGATTTTTACTTAATCCGCTATTGTCATAGTTACAGAGGTTGGATTTATTTCTTGATCAATAGATTCTTTTACACCAGACTCTATAGCTTCAACTTGCTCTTCACCCATAGCACCTTTAGTCCACTCAACTACTATTTCGTTTGTTAGGTCTTCAAAAGGGATAAATTCACTTTCAGGATCTAAAGGTACGGTCTGTGTACCAATACTACTTGATTGATACGCGTTACCATCTGAGTCTAGCTTATCTGAAACTCCTGTTACTATCCAGTGAACATTATAAACTACATCTGTTTCACTACCCTCTGTTGGGTGTACGTCTACTGTTTTACAATTCCATTCGTAAGTTACTGTCATTTTAATTATTTTCTAAGATTTGTATTCGTGTTTCTAAATTTTCTATTTTTGTAATTGCATCTTGCAAAGCGGCGGTTAGTAGTGGTACAAGTTTAGATTGATCAATACCTTGATAAGCAGGTTCATTGTTTTTGTCTACTGCATCTTTTTCACCGCTAACAGCATCATGAACAACATCTTGTACTTCGTGAGCTATAAATCCATCTACTACATAGTCGTCAGGGCCTTCCACCCAGTTAAATCTACTAGGTTTAAGTAACTTAATTCTATCAATGGAGTTTTCCATTGGAGTTACATTTCTTTTTAGCCTGTAGTCAGAGGTGCTGTTGTATTGTACCGAGTACGGATTCATAGCTATATAACCTCTAGTTGAATTATTAGACCTAACAAAATCTACTACTCTTATAAAAGGTCCATTTGAAACGGTTAGAGATTTAAGCCTTACTATTCCAGATGAACCTGTGCTTGTGGTGTTTTCAACAGATAGCCTAGCGCTCGGGTTTGAAGTTCCAATACCAACACTGCCATTTGGAACATATAAATCTACGTCGGTACCGTTGTTTCCAACAGCAACATTTTTATTAAAACCATAACGGTGCAAATGCACCCATCCCGTACTTTTTATACCTGCAGAAGAATCTACATTTAAATAATCCGAAAAGTTACCTTGCCCATTAACGTCAAGCTTAGCCGAAGGACTAGTCGTCCCGATCCCAACGTTTCCGTTTGCATCGATGCGCATACGTTCATTCTCTCCCGAAGTTAAGAAAGTCATCACGCCGTCGGCTTGTAGGTTTAATGTTGAACTTGAATAATCAAATCCGAGTCTTCCTCTTTCAGCACCTGAACGATAAAATCCAAAAGCATAATTTCCTGAAGTTGTGTCTCTGTCTATGTAAACATTCCCGCCTTTTATTGCAAGTTTACCCACCGGACTCGACGTTCCAATACCAACGTTGCCGTTTAAATCTAAAGCAAATGCCTCGGCGTTGCTTGACGGCCCCATAAAAAAAGTACCGACAGAGTTTTTAAACATTCTGTGCGAAATGGCATTTGAACTTGTTAAAGCTATACCGTCGGCTAAAGTGTCACCGTCTTGCCTTACTATTAATGTACCTCCCGATGTAGCTACTCCAGTTCCGCCGTTTATTTCTAGTTTACCTGCAGGACTCGTCGTTCCAATTCCAACGTTGCCTGTGCGCTTTAAAACCAATATATTGGTTCCTGCTGTAAGAGCTCCGTTAGAATCGTAAGAATTAAAACTTATATTTTGGTTAGGTCTATCTATTTCTAAACCAAATCCATAATAAGAAGTTCCTTGTGCTCTATTTTTAGTTCCATCATTATATGAACCCATACCAATAAAACCTGTTGAACTTCCTGTGTCATCTAATGTTATTATATTATTAACTCCAATATCTAACAAAGCATCAGGACTCGACGTTCCAATCCCGACCGCGCCTGTATCTCTACAAAGTAAAACATTGCCACCTGTAAAGTCAGCGCCACCGTCTACATTAAGTTTTCCTAATCCTGACGTTCCTGTTCTGTTTATTAAAAGATTACCGTTTCCATCAAGTCTCATTTTTTCACTTCCACTTCCAACCTTAAATTGAATGAATGAATCTTCATTCAAGACTATCATTTCATTCCCATAAGCCCTTAATGCAAGAGAACCACCACCGGGACAAACAAGAGAACCACCCGCTGAATTTACTGAATTTAGAATGTTTAAAATTTTTCCTGAATTTAAACTTAAATTACCACCCGAATCAATGCGCATTCTTTCACTTAAACCACCATTAACACCTGTGCTAAATCCAATATAAGTATCATTTGTTCCTGCTCCTGTACTTTCAACACCAAATGACAATTTTGAATTACCTCCAACACCGTTTGAAAATTCAATAGCTGCACCACCATCATTATTATTATATAATTTGATAGCAGTTGGGTCTAAATCAGAAGTAGCAACTACGTCATTTCTCACATAAAGTTTGTGGGTTGGAGTACCGCCTATCCCTACGTTGCCTGAAGAGTCGATGCGCATTCTTTCTGTGCTTCCACCTGTTGCAAAGACAAAGTTGTTTACAGATTGTATACCAAAATCATTTGCATTTCCGCCTGATGCTACACCATTTCCCGAACCAACAAAACCGAAATTGCCGTTACTATTTGTGTAAGTATTATATAAAGTTAATCCTGATGACTCAAATTTAACGGGTGTGTTTGTTGCGTAAATATGTAATTTACCACCACTCGGACTCGATGTTCCAATTCCAACATTCCCGCTTGAATTAATGCGCATTCGTTCGGTTGCATCTGTCTTAAATATAACATTTGAACCTGTGCTTGTAGTGTTATTGTCATAGTCGGCACTTAAAGTCAAGTTTGAACTTGCGTTTAATACCGCTTCACTTGCTTCCCTGCTAATTTTTAAAACTTCTCCCGTTGACCGACTAAATATAGCAATATCATCACTACCTGAAGACCCTGACGTTTCTATTTCAAGATAAGAAGAAGGACTCGACGTACCTATCCCCACTCGCCCACTCGAGTCAATGCGCATTCTCTCATCGCCACTATGAGTGCCAAACCTTATAATGTCAGCAGCACCACCATCATCACCATAAGTACCAATAAAAGTACCATTTGAGAAATGACCAATTTGTAAACGACCATCGCCCGACGTTCCTGTTTCTATTGATATTTGATTGCCTGTTGAGTCAATTTGTAACTTTCCATTAATCGGATTAGCCGTTCCAATACCAACGTTTGCTTGATAATTTATATTAAAAACATCGCCTAAAATACTATTTGCAATAGCGAAATTAGTTGTTCCGCCACTTGACTCAGGTTTCATTTTTAAATCCCAATAATTCCCCAAAGTATCGCCCGAACCTGATTCGGCAATTCTTAAAGCCGAATTTGCGCTTGACAATCCCGTACTTGTATCTCTGATTGTCAATATAGGATTTTCGTCAACTACTTCAAGAATGGTGTCAGGACTCGAAGTACCTATGCCGACTTTGCCTTCCATTAATAAAATGTTAGATGCCGAGCTTGTCCTTGGTATTAAGACCAAATCACCATTGTTACCTGAATACGCACTTGTGGACATACCAATATATCCCGCAGTTTGAGACGAAGGTGTTGAGGCGACATCACCAAACCTTAAACTTACTCCATTACTGTCAAATACCTCAAGAAGTGATGATGGACTCGACGTTCCAATACCGACGTTGCCGCTAGCTCTCATTGTCATTAAAGGGCTATTTCCGTTAAACCCTCCCCAAAATTGCAATGCTCCTGTTGTGTTACCTCCGTCTCTTCTTGCGTAAATTCTAGCAGCTGTGTTTGAAGCTGTTCCGGAGTCTGTTAAAGAAAAAACTATTCCCCCGCCGAATCCGTTTTGTATAGTTCCACTTGAATTTGTTCTAAGATGAAATCCTGAAGCTATACCACCTGTTGTTGTAAAAGTCCCATCTCCTGTTATGCTTGTTTCTCTTTGTAAAAAGTATACAGGGAATGTTGATGACTCAGAATATATTTGGCCATCTACGTGCAGTTCATAGTCTGGGTTCGGTTCGCCTATACCAACTCTATTGCTTGATGTATCTACGTACAATACATCAGTATCTACCGCGACTGTATTTAAAAATTGTATTGCCATTAAATTTTATTTTATTATCCTACGTTAACTAGTAAAGCTCTGTAAGCTCCATTCGCTACACTGCCAGTAAATATTACATTAAGCAAAGTGCTTGTTCTTGTAACATCTGCATAAACTGTTTGTCCCGCAGATGATATTATTTCAGCCTTAACATTTAAAGGGCTAGCACCTGGAAGAACATTAGCATTGTTTATAGTCACCTCAAATGTCGTTAAACCACCTGACTCAGTTCTTAAAACCCAAGCGTCACCACCATCTAAATCTATATTAACACCTTTTGATACATCTATAGCGTCTGCTATACTAGCTAGTGTTGCTTTTTTATTTGTAGAAGTTGAACCATCATATATTACTACAGTGTCTGTATCTACAGGTGCTGTGTCTTCGGTTAAGCCATTTATGTCTAATCCAACATCGGCTGTACCATTAGAGTACGAAACTGATACACCAAGTTTGTTATTGTTTGCATCGCTGTTTACATTACCAATACCAACAGTTGTTAAGCTAGCTAAATCAATATTATTTTGAACAGTAGTCCAATCAGCTAAAGCAGTTGGCGCATCTTGCTCTGCAATAAGCACATCACCTACTCTAACTTGTTCTGTAAAGAATAATCCAGCAACAGTTACAGTGTACGTCCAACCTTTTTTAATTGGGTTAGGACTTGGATTGTTATCTAAGTTAGGATTGTTTGTAGCTGCGTCATAACCACCTTGATAACTAAGAGCACCAGTTACAGCTTGATCAACGTAATGTTTAGATGCAGCATCTGTGTTGGATAGAGGAACTTGAGGTATTGTTACTTGACCTGTAAAGTCACCAGTTGTTCCAACTGTTAAACTACCTGTTAATGATATGCTATCATCTAAGTTTACCGTAAGGGTGTCTGTAGTTGCAATTGCAGTGTTTATGTTTGTACCACCAGCTATATCTAAAGTGTCACCACTATTAATTACTTCTGGAGTACCTGTGTCACCTGCTACATTAAACGTATAATTTTCAGCTGATGGTAGTGTTACAGTTTTAACATTGATAGCTGTTACGTGACCTGTCGCGTTTGTTGTTACCGAATCAACAGCCGTAAAAGTAGCGCCATAACCAGGTGTTACACTAGATGTTCCATCTGATCTATTGGTGGTATCATGATCAATAGTAACATCAGTAGCTGTTCCGCTATTAGTTAAGTATGTACCTGCAGTTACAGTTTCAACAAATGTACCAGATGCTAAAGGGATCCAAGCGGTTCCATTATAAACCTTAACAACGTTATCAGCTGTGTTAAATATTAATCTACCGTCAGACTGACCCGTTGCTGGATCAGTTCCTAAGTTCTCTAAAACAAACTCTTCAGCTTGATTTAAGTTAAAATCAACTACATTTAAAAATTGTATCGCCATTTTTTTTAGTTTAAAAACGCTTTACCAGCAAACTGACTTGAAAAGCTTAATATTACTCTATTTTTTGTTACATACTCGTAGCTACCCATGACAGTTGTATTTGCTGTATCTACCACTGTTATTGAAGGAAACTTATCTAAGTTATGTGTTATGTCCCATGTTGTAGCTGGTACACCTTGAGTAAATTCAAAGTGAGAATCAAAACCCTCTACTTCATCTATTTGAATTGAATAATATTGAAGTGCTTGCAATGTAGCATTACCAGTCACATAAGCAAGAACCATTTTATATACGTCGTTATCTACTTGATCAAGCGAGGTTAAAGTATAAACCCCATATCTACCTAATGACCTTACATCTTGTATAACTATATCATGACCTATCAGTCTTTGAAGATAAGGCAATGTTACAGGTGAAGTTTGCGGCATCTGTGTGTTTATGTACAAGTTATTTATATCTTGCCATAAAGTTCCTTGACCCCCGTAGTTTTCAAAAGATATAGTACCATCTGGTCTAGGATCTGGGTCAGGATCATTAACTATAAATTGCCACGACGTATGCTTTAAAAAAGAATTTATTGCAACAACAGATAAACTATTTATATTAAAGTTTTTAGTCTGCCCATTAGAAACATCAGTACCAATTAGTATATCCGATGGCTCAGGCGTATTGTTTAATTGATACGAGGATATTTTGGGCATATATTATTTTTTATGATACGTCTACAAATCTGTAATTCAAACTTATTTTAACCTTTCTGTCTCCAGCTGTTATGTTAACTGCATTTGATGAATTTGGTCCTAAAACCAAGTCAGCGCCAGTATTGCCCCAGCTCAAGGTATTTATTCCTCCACTCAAAGCTGTTGCTGTAGCCGAGTTGCTCATCAAAAATTCATCGGTACTTACGTTTAAACGAGATGCGGATATTGGAGCGACGTTAAAACTTGCGGATACACTCACCTGGCCATCTCTTCTTATATACAAGGGATTATTGGAGTTGTAATTAGTTGTTCCAGTTGAAGAACCAAGTACTGTAAAAGCAAAGGTTTCTATAATTACAATATTATTCGCTGGCACAGACAATAATGTTATTTGATCAGTTAAGTTATTATTAAAAGCATTAACAAGTTCTGAACCAGTGAATACTACTTCCAATGTTGTATAAGCGCCTGAGCCACCACTTGAAGGTTGAAGGGTAATATCACCAGATGAAGATGAATATGTAAGCACGTCACCGTCCGAAGCCGATGCTTGCAAACCAGGAAGTCTTAGTGAGTTTACGTCTACACTACCAATTGTTATTTCATTATCAACTGAAGTGGCACTTTGTTGAGCGTTAAAGCCTATCACAATATTGTTAGTCCCTGTTTGACCAACTAAGTTGTTTGCGCTTTTACCTATAATTACGTTTCTATTACCCGTGTGTTCTGCACCTGCTAATTGTCCTATTACTACATTTGAGTTATGAACTGTAATACCTCCTCCAGCTGCATCACCTATAATAACGTTTAGGTAGCCGCTTGTCACTTCATCGCCAGCTTCATGCCCAATAAAAACATTTTCATACCCACTTTCTATTTTTGTACCAGCTCTATATCCTACAGCTGTGTTGTAATGAGCAATACTTACGCCATTAACTCCTTGAAGAGCTCTATAGCCTAATGCCACATTTTGGCCTGCTCCAGATACTGAGTGCTGTAAAGATTGATAACCTATAGCTGTATTAAAACTTGATCCTGTCTGGTTTTCTAAAACACCCTCTCCTAAACCAACATTGCCTTGTTGTGTTGTATAAGTTAAGCTTTCGCCTATTACTAAGTTTGTACCAGAGTCAGTGTAATCGAACGTTACGCCGCCTCCACCTCCAGTTGCAGTTACCGTAACAGTTCCAGTGCCTTGATCAATAGATATACCTGATCCAGCTACAATTGATGTTACACCTGTATTTTCTAAAGTTAATACAGCAGGTGAAACAGAAGTTAATGTTGATGTGATACCTGTACCTGCTGCAAACTTTAAAACTTCAGCTTCAGTTATAGAAGTTGTTGTTCCAGCATTGTCTTGAACACTCCAAGAGCTCATAGTGCCATCACCAGCTCCAGTAGCTCCAGTTGATAACGCTGTTATTCTACCGTAAGCATCTACAGTTATATTATCTATCTTAACATTGTTTGACTGACTACCATAAGTGCCAGCACCAATACCAGCTGTATCTAGCGATATAGTTCCGGTGTTTACAATTGGACCACCAGTTAGACCAACGCCCGAATTTACTTGCGTAACTCCGGATGCGCCACCTGATTGTGTAACCCAGTCGTAATCGGAGCCGTCCCAAGAAAGTACTTGAGTTGCTGATGCAGTCGATGTGTTTAAATGATTATCAACATCTGCGTTTGTATATGCAGTTGGGATAACTGTATCACCTTCTAGTGCTGTACCTGCTGTAGTACCGAAACCTGGGAAAGATACTTTCGCTGTGTTTGCAGATACATTTGTATTTGCACTTACTCTAGCTTCTGTGTAGTATAGGTTTGTACCTTCATTTATATTTGAAGTTGTTAATGACACAGCGCCAGTTAATCCATTTACTGAAGTTACACTTTGTGTGTTGTCAACCTTTTCCCATGCAGTGCCATTTGATATAGCCCAATCACCAATACCATATGTAATACCTAAATAAGTACCAGGAGCACTAACTACGTAATAGAAACCTTGATTAGCTGGAGCAGGCGTGGGTAGAGTAGGCGTGTTTGTGCCTGCGTTCCACGTGCCTTTGTAAACTACCGCACCTACTAAAGCATCTGGTATGTATTGTACGTCTACTTTAGTTGAAGAGTTTAATGGAGCATAGCCATTAGCTTGCCCTTTTTCACTAGTGCTTTGTTTGTTGTTAAATGTTGTCCAATCAGTTGAAGATAAGTAACCATCAGCAGAGCTTGAAGCTTGTGTTATTCCGATGCTACCTGTATCTGTTATTGTTCCACCTGTTAATGGTGATGTTGCGGTAACGCTTTTAACTGTTCCTGATGTTTGACCAGTTAATATACTGTCCTTTAGCGTTTCGAATGTTATAGAGTTCGTTTCTAAAGCTCCTACACCACTAGTAGGCGCTACGCTTATTACGAACTGGTCACTGTTTTTGACCGTAGTTTTTAGTGGGTAAGAGTATATAATCGCCATAGTTTCTTTATAATTCGTTTATAGGTTATATACTTACAGGTTTCACTATTGTTTTACAATACAAGGTGTATAGTGTGACATTAGCCTGTTACTATACTACTTATAAGGCTAGTGTCACTAAAAATGACGTTAGATATATTGGGGTATAGTGTTACCCCCTATGTTATTGACAATCAATACGTTACAAAAACGATTTTTATTTCACCGGGTCCCCCTTTTTCTCTAGGTTTTTACGTATATACCCTTGATTATCAGTATATTACGCCCAACTGTTTGACTTTTTCTCGACATATACTAACTAATTTCTAATACTTTACAGACAAAACAGTACTCATTGTGGATAATATATATGTAACACAATAACAATAATCACTATGAACTATCTAACTATGTTTACTTCAAATGAATTACTTAATATGATTAACACTATTAATACACATAATGAAGTGTAGTGTAATACTTCTAACTAATTTTTATACACTAAATAAATATACACTTACAAACAAAACAAAACTCAAACTGGATAATATAATAAACAAATACTAATACTTAAATAATATAACTATGCAAAATTCAATTCAATCAAAACGCTTCGTCATTCGCAAATCTCTAATAGGTCAAAACTCTATCATTGAAGTCACATTTAAAAATGGCAAAACATTCAAATATAATCACGACAAAGCTTTTCAACTTATGTCTTCAAACCTTGAACACTTGAACTGTTGGTTAAAATATAATTCTTATACTTCATCAACTTCAATTCCAAAAGTTCTACAAAATGCTGAGGTTATTTAATTAACCTCTTCATTGAACAAACTAAAACTCGCGCGTTGAAATGTGTACATCACGAGTATAAATAATGTTGAACAGATACAAGTCACAATGGTTAATGTGAGTTCGATTCTCACCGTGACTACTACTAACTTTTTAAAATTACAATTATGACTATTACTAATAAAATACAAAAACTATACAACAAACTAGATTTTCTTCAAGACAATGACAGATGGGTTCAATACCGTCAAGTGTACAAAGAAATAACTGAACTAGAAAGATTAAGAGATGAATCATACTCAAACTAATTCGCTATGACTATAGATAAAATATACAATGAACTACAGTTAATAAATGAGTTTGAAGCTAATTTCAATATCACTCCACAGTCTAAAACTAGACGTGAAGAACTTACAAACAAATTACAACAACTAATGGATAATAATATAAAATAATCATGCAATACAGAGATATAAAATATAACTACAGCGAGTGGACTACTCACAATGGTAAAAAAGCAAGTGGTTATTCATGCGAAGCTTTTAACCAACATCCATACCACGTTCAATCATTCTCAACAGAACTCGAACAAGACATGATAACTCAAATTGATGAGTACATTGACAATCGAGATAAGTATGAAGCTCGTCGCGAACAAACAAATAAAGCAGCGAAAGAATTTTATAACTCAATGGGTGAATATAAAGGCGATTAATATGAAGAAAGATCTATACAAATACCAAAGAGCTAGAAGCATTAGTAAACGTAAGGTTATTGCTAAAATAACTAAAGCTGAAATTGAAGCTATTGAGCGTGAATACTACGATAGATTTAACTCAGAACTATCTTCATGGATAATAATTAAACATTAAAACCATTACTATGGATAAATATAAATTTTATTTCAATGATGCCACCGTTAATTACTATGCCGATTACCAAGACGCAAATGGTTGGTCAGGTACTGCACTTGAAATATACAAGTTCATTGCAGACGAGTGTGACTATGACGACGAGAGTGATATGCGAGCACTATACCTCGACTTACTCGAGCAAGTGGAAGATAAAATAAGAGAACAGTTATGAGCAATTTACAAACAAATAACAATATCTTTTGGATAATATAATAAATAACAAACTATGCAAACAATTAAATTCTATAAAAAATACGATACTCATTTAGCTAAACTAGGCGATGTTGAATACAAAGGCTACAATGTTGGTGATCTTCCTAACTCATTCGGCTTTATATACAATAAGTCTCGCGATCAAGAAGGTAAATCAAACTGGTTTAACTACAAAGGTTTAACTTACGTTGAAGTAACTGAACTGCCATGGTAGTTAAAACTATGAAAGAACTGCTCAACTATGTTGAAGAGCAAAAGAAGATTCGAGCTGCGGAGCATAGACGCAAGTTCGCGCATCACGGTGAATGTGGTGGACTAACTGACAAAGAGTGGTTTTCAATCAAACACGGTCAGAAATCTAGTTTTCCAAAAGCTAGAAAGTTCACCCATCACAAGATGTGGCGAGAATCACATCAAAAATTTGACACACAACAACTAAAACAAATAGCAAAATCATGAGTAAAATGAAAGAACTAGATCTTATAGCGCAAGGCGTGGCAGATCACATGAAAGAATTATTATACGACACTGTTGAGTGGCAAATAGCAGATCAACCCGTTGACGGTGATGATTTCAACGAGTTACATAGTTATGTAATGGATTTAGCTATTGAAAAAATGGCTATGGAACTACCTGAATTTAGAAGATTAAACATAGGTGATTACAAACAAAACGAAACAACTACTGGATAATATAATAAACAAATAAACAAATATGTATTGTAGATGCGGAAATACTGTGCACCCTGTGCGAATAGACTTAGGTTACAAAACTTGTGTCGAGTGTTCAACCACTCAAACTTACAGCTATGTACCTATCATCGAGCACAAGACAGGCAATACTATTCAAATCGTCAGCCAAGAAGTATCAGCGAGTGTGCACAGAGCTTGGCGACGTAAATAGACTGTCGCGGTGTGTACTCAGGGAGGAGATGACACCGCAGGTCTAAATGGGCGTGAAATGGTTAGCGCGAACAAAGTTCGAAAGTACACTATTCGCAAACGCAGGTTCGATTCCTGCCACGTCCACTATATTACAAACAAAATTCATTATCTAATGGATAATATATACGATTATGACTAAAATTAAAACACTTAAACAACGGCTTAAACCAGAGGTTAGAGCAAAGCTTGAGTCTAATGACCGTAAATACTCTGCATCAGTGCGCAGTTTATTTATTAAACTAGACAAAACTATCTTTGTTTCTAGCTTAACATTGGATGATGTTCGCATGCTCCATATATTTTCTAACGATACATATACAGACAAAGACGGATTTGAACTAATGTGGTGCGAGCATATATTTGATGACAATGACTGATACAACTAAATTACAAGCACACGATAAAGCTTTTGCAAATATGCATCAGTTATCTATCGATATGGCTCAAACCAGACTTCGACTAGAAGGCAAGGTGTCAAGTGTATTTGACGAAGAGCAATTACAAACTACATTAGATTCTCAACTAAGAGAATTCGATGCATGGAATTATATAGCAACTTTAATAGAAAAGGATTATGGAAAACACACTTACGTTGATGAAATACTTGGGTATCAACGAGATTACGACTTCGCGGCAGAAGGCTAATGGTACAAGAGCTTTTGAAGCTCCGTTTAAAATACGTAGAAAACCAGTGAGATTTTACTCTTACAAAACAGGCTACGTAAGAATTGATAGAAACACTCACACATTGTACCAAATAAACAAGACGTATGACGTTGATTATAAGGTAGTTATGCACAACGGTGAATTTTACCAGTGCAAAAACCGGCGACGTATAAAAATATATAAC
>Ga0206682_10003829_pt1 | contig 12591 bp, 8 predicted proteins | sample M240m12015metaG_FD_155444 | JGI IMG/M metagenome (GOLD analysis project Ga0206682, IMG submission 155444) | Ammonia-oxidizing marine archaeal communities from Monterey Bay, California, United States - M2 40m 12015 | ecosystem: Environmental > Aquatic > Marine > Intertidal zone | place: USA... | reverse complement strand
ATCTTCTTCGGAGATTTCTACTTCCTCCTTTACCTTCTTACTAGGGTTCTGTTTGTTATATTGATCAACTGCCCTCTTATGAACATCATGACCAACATCACCCTTAGGCATGGTGGTTTTCTTCTCAGCCATCTCACGATACTTGGCGACTTCCTTATCGTGATCTGACATCTTCTCTTCAGTCATACCCCAAGCCTTAGCTCTAGCCTTTTGGAAAGTTAGTTCTTGCTTTGTCTTCTTCTTATCTGGGTCTTTGTGACTTGCAGTATTCATTTTACTACGAATGTTCTTCATAGCACCACGAGTCTGTTTCGTTGTAGGTTCGGGACCATCTTGCTTGGTCTCCTCCTTCAGCTTCTTCATAAGTTTTGCGACTCTCTCATTAGAAGGTTTGGTTCCACCATAACGACCTTCCTCCTTCTCTTTCTTATACTGCTCCCTACCAGATTTCATCTGACCTTCCTTGGTTTCGGAGATACCTACCATAGGTTCTGGTTTGATTAGATCGATAAACTCGTGCTCAGTGGCTACGTAGTTATCTCTCCAGTTAGAAAACTGCTCTTTTTGATTACCTTGTTGAGTCACAATTTTACCTGGGGCTGATGGAGTACTCTTTTTCATTTTAGTACCAGATTTAACTGCAGTACTAAAACTTTGGGGTTTTAACTTATCCTTTCCAGAATATGGATTGGACTTGGGTGTGGGATCTGGTTTTGTTTGACTTGTAACTTTGGGTTCTGGTTTTGTTTGACTTGAACCTTTGATGTCCTTTCTGATAGTTTGACCCACACTCTTAAGAGTGTTCTTCACATCTCTGAATTGGTCTGGGGATTTACTCGTTCCCTTTTCTGGACCAAAATTACCCATGGGTTTTGGTTTTTCGTTTTCAGGTCTCCACCCCCTGGATCTAGCGCGCGCCTCTGAGGTATCAGGTCTCCAAGTACCACCAGAACCGTTGTTTTTCTTTTCCTTCTTCTTACCCAATCCGAAGAGTTCATTAACCATTGGTTCTGGTGTATCATCCCTCCAATTAGAAAACTGTTCTTTTTTCATCTTCTTAGGCTTGTCGGTAGATACGTAAGTTGGTTTAGCAGCACCTGACTTTTGTTGTTGTCCGGGATCAGCAGCTTTCTTTCTACGAGAAGCAGACTCCCTTTCGGATTTAGTCATACTAGCTCTTTTAGATGAAGACACACACTTAGGTGTGCCTTCTCCGGGTTCATCACTTGCACAGGTACCACCAGTTTTTACATTCACCCATCCAGACTTGCCGTCTTTAGACTTAGAACCAGAAAACCATTTATGTAAATTACCCATGTGTGTCAAACAGTAAATTTGGGAAAGGCTTCAATGGACAATTGTTAACGATATTAAAATACCGCCCACGACTATATTGCCTTTCAGGTGTATTTAGTAGTTTAATAACTACACACCTCAGTCATACTGTTTCTTTCCACCCTTGATATAACCCGAACCCTGTTTGTCAAAGAACCTTATTCCCTTAGACATTCGTTCGGAGGTTAGTTCATCTTTCTTATCTTTATCTGCCTTTCTTTTCTTAGCTTCAGAACTCCTCTGACGAAAAGCATCCATAGCCTTCTGTTTCTTAGTAGAAGACATGTCTTTCATGTCAGTATCTACATTAAATTCTCTAGATTCATTGGCACTATCCTGAGGCATGCCACCATTCTCTTGAGAGGATTCATCACCTTCACCATCCTCATCTTGGAGACCATACATCCCCTTTTTGCGTTTCTTTTCCTCAGTGCTACAACACTTTTTCTTGTGCTTAGGACAATCTTCACCTTCAGGTGTAGAGTTACACTGATTTTCTTCTTCGTAAGCCATAGTAGTTAATCGTTATTCAACAATCCTTCTTTCAACATTTTCTGAAGTTCAGTAGTTGAACCGACGAATACCGAATTGTTGGTTACATTGGTTTGGTTATTGGTAACTGAAATTTCATCCAGATCCTTAACCTTCTTTTGGAGATCTAGTAGTTTATCAGTAACGTCAGCGACATTCTTGATAAGACCACCAACAACCTCATATGATCTAGCACTAGAACCTTCGTTGGCGAGTTCCAATGCGTTGTTAACCGCCTCCTGACCCTTCTCAATGAGAGAGTAGAGTTGTCCCCTACTATAGTTGTAATCTTGTTCAGATTGGGGAGTAGATGGTTTCTCTTTAGATTCAGTGGGAGTAACTTCCACCTCTTCTTCTTTTTTCACAATACTAGATTCAATATCTAGAGCATCATCTATTGATTCAAAACTCATGGAGTGTAGTCCTCTCCTTGTGTTGGACTGTATACTTTGGAGTCAAAGTACACAACAGTTTCCTCACTAAACCCAAAGTCATCATCAGGCTCAGCATCAACTGGGTCTGGTGTGACTGTATAACGAACATCACGAGGTGCATTTCTCTCAGTGGAGAGATGATAATCAACCTGAACCTTACGGATAAGACCGTCACCAGTGTCACTGATAGGACCAAACATGTAGGACTTGGCAGTGAATGATAGAGTATAGATTAGAATACGTCTACCGGTGAAGTCTCCTTCATAGTCGTCAGTGAAGCTGATGTTATCGAGAACCACAGGGATATCTCTCTTCTCACCAATCTGATCAACTAGATCGACAGTAATATTAAAGGAGGGTTGGAAGTATGGAAGAATCTGTTCTACAATTTGTAGAGCATCCTCGTTCAACTTGGCCATAATATTGAGTTCAAAACCAATATTATATGGAACAGGGAGATAAACCTTTTTGAGTTTCTCTCCGTTCTCTAGTGTCTTAAACATCTGAGTGGGTTGAGTCTTCCTCGCCCCATCATATGCCAGGGCATTCATCTCAAAAGACATGCGTGGCAATGTAATCTCAGTAGGTTGATTTAACTCGCCTTGCTGAGTGATCTTTGCCAAAAACTTTTGAGTAGGTCCATATTTAAGAGGAACCTTCATCACGCTAATGACGTTTTGTTTCTTGTCTACCTTTTGGATAGTAAGATTATTGAAGAGATTACCGAAACCGAGAACAGTCCTCTTAATGATCTCATGATAAAAATATTCGCCCACGGGTATTAATGATAATAACTAGATAAGTTATTTATATCACAATTCGTCAAAGGGATCGTTGTTGGAAAAATCAGGGTTAAAGTAGTTCCTATTAGTATCAAAGAACTGGTTATACTCATCATCAGTATTCACAATCTCCTCACCTTCTTCCCCAATAATATCATTATTAGAGTAGAAGTCTGCTTTGGTCTGTGCATCCACAAAGTTCTTAAGGGAATACTTGGCACCACTGGTTTCACCAACAATAGTTTCACCTGCTTGGAAGTTAATAGACTTCTTAGTTGGATCTAGGTTAGTAACATGTAGTTGGTAGTTGGGCTGATCCCATCCTCTAACTCTTGCTCTCATACCAGATTGTTGTCCTTCCACAATCTCATTATATACAAATACACCTTCACCATCATCTGCTGGTTTCTCCACAATAGTCCTCAAACTAGATGGTAGGTCTCTTCCTGAGTTTGTGATAATAGCAGAAACAATCTGATCACCATTAGATAATCCTCTACCCTGTGCCACAATATTATTATCGTCATCATATACAATAATATCTACATCGGATGGGTATCCAGCACCCTTCTCCTCAACAACAAAGTCAATAACACCATCAGATAATGAATTGATACCTGCTCTAATGATAGATCCCTCTCCTTCACCACCAACTGCAACAACATTGGGTGCTTCCAAATACCCAGAACCACTATTGAATACTACAAGCTGTTTGATAGCAGGCTCAGGGGTACTAGAATCTGGTCTAGTGAGCAGCGCGACAACACTAGGATCTGTTCCCAAAGTAGGAGGATCAATAGCAATACTAGGTGGTGACTTATATCCACTACCCTCATTGAGGAGCACTAAATCTGTGATGTATCCAGTGCCAGTTCTGGATGTGACAACAGCTCTGTTGCTGACGGGCGTAAGGTTAATAGTCGTAATATAACCTTTATTAAGTAGAGTACTATCGATCTCATCGACACTCGTATCGAGGACTTCATCTTCGTATTCAAATAGTTCGCACTGGAGTTCATACACATAACCTTTACCTAACTGATAGAAGGGTTTCTCATGCTCTACAAACTTAATCTCAAATAGTCTTCTGCCCAGTGGGAAGTAGATTAGATCTCCCTCCTTGGGTCTCTGGATGGTCGCCATTTGTCCATCATCTTGGGGCGAGTCCATCAAGTACAACATCCTGGAGTTCAGGAATGGAGCAATATAATTCTCATACCTATCTCTGGAGATAGTAAGTGTAACTTCATCTTTGACCTGAATGCCAAACTTGGACATGAGGTCTCCTTGACCACCATATCCATCAAAATTCTCTAGGTATGCTTCTAGAACGAAATATGATCGGAATGCGGAGGATGTAACCTCCTGCATAATGGTCGCTTCCCTAATGAAGGTACGGGGAATATAATATACATCGATTCCATACATTTGAATCTGTTCATTGACCAGATTCTGCATCAGGTTTTGTTCCTGGGTGGAACCGTGTAGGAAAAAGGGATTAACAACCATTTTACTTAACCAATCATATCCAATGGTGGAAGTTCATACCAACTTGACATATCATTCTTAATCTGCTCTAGTTCTTTAACACCTTCATCGTAGATTTCTCTACCATTCATCTCAATTCCACCAGCAAGTCTGGTTCCCTTGAACTTCATTAGGTTCTGTCCCCATTGCTTTTTCAATAGAGCAGTAAACCACTTCTTAACCCAACTATCATTGTAGACTTCTACAAATTGTTCAGGGTCAAGTGCTCGGTAGCAATCAACAACAATAAGATCACCTGCAGATAGACGGCGCCAGTTAATATCAAGATACAGACGATCCATTCTCTTATTGAAGCGAATGGCAGCATCTGGGTTGAACATATAATCAAATGTTGCCATCCATTGCTTAGCCATAAAGTATGAGATCATATCCCCACCATTGAGGTATCCCATACCAGCTAAACCACCGAAGCCACCACCGCCACAACCTCCTGCAAGACCACCATCAGATCCAATTAGGTTAGGATAACCAACACCACCGCCACCAGTTGCCTCAGGGGGTACAAACACCTTCTCAACACCAATAACATAGTCAGGTAGATGAATCCAGTTGGAGTTCTCTATGTACCTGTTTTCTATTTGTTTTGGTGGGTTTGGATATGTTACTGGTCCTACTGTAGTGATACCTGGGTTCACCATAGGATCAAAGTCACCACCACGTTTAATATCTTCTTTTGTTAATTCGTACTTTAGATAAGTTCTAACAACACCATCGTAGTGTCTTTCGTGGAAGTGTTGGATAGTATCATCTAGTAGATCATCAATTTGCTCATCTGCAATGTTAATCTCTAGAACTGGAGCACCCAACTGCCTCAATCCATAGTTGACTAGTTCTTGTCGTGTATGTGGTTTTGCCATTAGAAGAATCCACCATCAATAGTATCAGTCCACGCAGTTGCATGTGTGACTGGGTTTGTCGTTAAGATGATATTAGAAACACTCTGGTTAGCGCCTCCTACTATTGGGGTGAATGCATCACCGTCCCATACTGGTACCATTCCAGTACCAATACCACTAAAGTCTGTATCTGAAAGTCCAGATAGTGTTGCAGGAACACCCTGAGATACTACTCTAACAACATTTCTCTGACCGATTTGATCGAGTAAGTTTGCCATCAGTTAGTCCTCTCTGTGTCTTTACTACTTGGATTGGTCTGGACCCATTGTGCTGAGTCATCATCAATATAGTAGATATACATACGTCCATCTTCAGAGTTCCACCAGAGATTTCCTTCGATAGGATCTGTTGGTGGAGTTGGTCCGATAGCGACGGGTGGGTATGAAGGTGGGATAATTCCAGTTTGCATGTCTGTTACACCGGGGTTAACTAGTGCCATTCCCTCCACAACACGATACACTTTGCCGTTCGTGGTGCTTTTGAGATATACATCATATACATAACGACCCTCATCTAAAGCTGAGGTTTGTGCTGAGTTTAACTCGATAATAATTTCACCAGTTTTTGGTTTGGCGATCTTAATATCAAACTGCACACCAAAAGGGGCAGTAGGATGTTTCCTAAGTTGCCCGTATGCGGTAAATCTAGTTAGATTGATGGGAACAGCTGTTCCTGCATCATCTAGTTTGAAATTAGCAGAAAAGTCAGCACCCTGATCAATAGTTATATTTGATACGTAGGCACTTGCCATGGTAATTAGCTAGTATTACTCTAATATTTATAAGTTCTTATTAATCATCTGTTTTACTAGAGATTTTAGTTCTTCAATTTCCTGCTTTGCGTCTTCTAATTGTTCCCCTAGGGATTCAATTTGATTCTGCTTTAGTTTGGCAGAGTCTTTCTTTTTCTTATATGATAGATATCCAGCGATATCGGTATTAACGATAGCGCCAGATTCATTTCGATATAAGTTCCTAAAACCCTGAACTTTTTTCTTTCCCATTATGTCAAAGCAATTGCTCTAAGATCAGTGAAGAATGGTGGTCTCGCCTCGTTAGTTCCACTAAAGACAATTTTGATTTGGAAACCGGAGAACTCTGATAGGTCATCTACCTTATAACCATACTCCAATACCTCACCAAGGTTACTGCCCCTAACTTCTGCGTTTGGTAAACCATTGTTCTTCGAAGGATCAATAGTTCTATCACCAACACCATTACCAGTAGTATCTAGCATGTTAGTGTAACCAGGGAATAGTTCCCAAGTTGGTTCTGTGGAGTTTCCAGAACTTGGACCAAACAATCGGTATAGTACACGGAAGTCAGCTGACTCATCACGATATGCACTAATGATAACTTCGAGTGAGGTAGCTGGTGTCTCTAGGTTAACCACCTTTGATACGTATATAGACGAATGTGGATCACCTACAAGTAAGTTAACCCTTGGATCATCTGCATAATCAGTAATTGGTTTGTTTAGAGAACTCCTAGAGGTAATTAAACTAACCTGTTGGAGATCAACTACTGGACTAAGATTAGGATCTCTGGTAGATAGTGTCATAGCAATTGTGAATGACTTCTGTCTTGGTAGATCCTGTAGATATGCCACCTCATTGAGTTGAGAGGCAATCAATCTAGTAGTTGGGAAAGTATTCCAATCATTGAGGTTGACAGGTACACTACCCTCGTCTAGGAAAGATACCTCAGAACCACCGGCACTTGTTCCAGATACAGTTCTTACTGTGGAATTGATCTTAGTAGAATCACCGAAACTGAATGCCCCCAGGTTGGGTAGAATTCTGTTATATTGGTAGTTCTGGGAAGATCTAGCAAATGCACCACCTGCTGTCTGTTCTTGGTTAAAACTCAATTGATCATTACCAGATATCCTAGGACTTCTATCTATTTGTATAGGTAGATTACTAACTTCTCTGGTATTACCTAGAAGGGCATCAATAGGAACCTGATGTTCAGTATTAATACGTCTTAGTGATACACCACTGAGTTCATACTTAAATACTCTAGTTCCAGGACTATGGATAGCGATAGGAGTACCATCTACTCCTCTATCAGTAATACTAATAATACCATCTTCACTATTAGAGTATTCTATAATTTCACCACCAACTAGAGCATAACCAATACTGGTAGTAATACCCTCAAAGGTAGAGAATGAAGAAGAATCCTGAATCTGTAGACTATTAGAAGAGATGTTAACTCTTGCTGTCAATGGACTACCAATTGTATCTGGTGCGATATTAGAAATAGATAACAGATTATTATCTGCTTCCATACCATGGGCGGGAATGTTTGCGATAAAAACACTACCATCATACATTGGGTCTAGAACCTCAGATTCCTCTGTTATGTTCACACCAGTACTTCTTAGAGTTTCAGTAACGGTATCGAGTACTTTAATACTCTCGGTCAAAACCATTTTCTCACCCTGTACGTTAGTGAGGAATAGTGTGTCTGTGTCACCAATAGCGTCAATAGTTAGTATGGAGTCACCACCAGCAGCACCAACATCAGCGGTTGTAATACCAACGGTATCTCCAATTCTATATCCAGAACCACCAGTAGTTACTGTCGCTGCTGTAATAACATTACCAGAAACAGTAACATCTAGTTCAGCACCCGATCCAGAACTTGTGATTGGATATACTTCAACTCCAGTATATGATCCATCAATGAAACCAACACCAGGATCAGTAAGATCGAGTGTTGTTATAGGACCACCCACAGCACCCAAGTCACCAGTTACCAAAGCGGTATTAGTGGCACCAGATCCAACAGAACTAATAATATCACCTTGACTGAAGGGGTAAGTATTAGAGGTTACAGGTACCTTGAGTCTTCTAGGTAATGTCTCAATAGGATCAAATGGTAGTATTGAACTATCCCTTAGTCCTGGATTACTGAGATATAGTGTGCCTGGATTTCCAGTGAACTCTGCCTTGTTTAGTTTGAACTTTAGGTCCTCGAATTGAGTTGGGGTCCAGATACTACCATTCTGTGACTTGAATAGTGAACCACCAAGATACTGTTGGGAGATAATAGCAGTTCCTGGAAGATTAACTGGTGGAGCGTCAGCACCTTGATTTAGATTCAAGTTGGGATCGATATCACCAGCGAGGTTCTCCTCACCCATAACAGCGATAAACGCTTCATAGTCATCAGTGGTTGGAGCAAGTAATACAAGAGCGTAAGTCACACCAGCTTCTAGGAAAATTGGTGATTCAAAATTAACTTTAGTTACGGCAGTTGCATCAGATGATACATTAACCGCATCTGGTGATAGGATAACTTCTGCATAATCCTGAAGAATAACTTCCGTTGGAGTACCTAACTCTGTAGTTCTAATCTGAACAATTAAGTTATCAGTATTAGACTTCTTAGCCATATACAGGTCAACACTGGTCAAGAATGCACCAGTCTCGTCAACACGGAATGTTTGTGCCAATGGATCCCTAGGGAAGAAATCCCAGAAGGAACGTCGTGGTGGCTCGGGCGGTTGTACTACTTCGGTAATATTAATAACTGTTGTTTCGGTAACGTTAACGACAGTTATCGGTGCAGGTGGTCGGATTATAATTGGTGCTGGTACTGGAGGTAGTGGTCTAACTGTTGTTATTGTGGTGTCAGTTTGTCTATTTTGAATCAAACCACTGGATTGGAAGTTACCATCTGCGAAAGATACCGCTGTTTGACCAAGTACCGAGGGAGCGTTAGTTCTACTGGATGTCAAACGGAATGTTCTAACACCAGTAGCGAGTCTAAACGAAGGTGTTGGGGTTGAGAATGGATCTCTAAACCAGAAAGCACCATATAGTTCAGAGAATGTATCAGCAATTAACCTAACTCGGCTAACTACAGCAATAGCACCACTAGATTGTCCAACTAGTCTGAGTCCTGGTTCAACAAAACCAAAGAAACGTTCATCCCCAATGTCTGCTAAGGAGTTGAGATCAATATTGAGAACTGTAGATGATGCGGAGTATGCACCAGGTAACAATTGGTTTCTATTATATGGGTTTGCGGTAAACCTTCTAGTTGGATTGCGGAAATTACCTTCCTTATGATTAGGTGCAGCCAATCTAGCTGCAAAACTGATTCTCCTCGTTTGGGAAATTATTCTTTCACCAACAATGAAAGAACTGTGGAGCATTGATATTTCAACTAGTTTGGGTACAATATCCACACCAGAAGTTCCATCTAAGAATGGATAAAACTCTGTGAAGGGTTTAACATCATGAGCATGGAACCCAACATTACGAGCCCGCATCCACTGTGCATCATCGGTACTTGCAACAAATGTCCTATCAAAACTAGAACTGTCGCCATCACCAAATACATTAACATTTCTAGTATTACCAGGTATTTGCCTAGTAGTAACAAACTCATCAGAAGCAGGATTTAGTGTAATAGCTCCATTAAATAGAATAACGTTGAATGGGTTGACATTCTCTGTTCTAGATGCTAGAGGTTGATTAATCCAAGGAACTTCATTAAATCCTAATGTAACTAAACCACCATTCATTCTCAGATTACCATCTGATAACGGCAAGTTATCATTGAAATCTACTGCGTTTTCGTCAAGTCTTGCAGACAGTTGTGGTCTTAGTGGAATAGTAGCGAAGAGTTGTCTAGTAACTAGTTGGGAACTGGAAGGTTCAACATCAATGTTTGTATCTTCATAATCATTGTCAATGAAATCTGTGGTATTGAAGTCATCAGCAAAGAAACCAGATTTGAATCTATCATTACCATCCTCATCTAGGACCTGTAGTGATTCAGTCTCCCTCTCCAATAGTGAAAGTGAGGTAACTTCTTCTAAGTTTTCGATACGGTCTTCCAACTTACCGATATCTCTCATCGTATAACGTCTATTATCAACCAGAGTGACTTGAACGTCTTCGATATTATAAAGATATGGTGGGTAATTTAGCTGGGCGAGCTCCATCACATTGTCAGTAATGCTAGGTAGTGTTGGGAACTTGGCTGGAGTACCCTCAAGGATAGAATATCCACCATCGGAATTTAATACAACACGATCCCTTCTCCCAACATAGAAATCATAACCTAGAACCATACTCTCATTTGGTTTTGTTACTAGAACAACAGTATTGCCGTTGTCACCAAAGTCACGAGAAGTATAGTCAAATGGTGAGGAGTTTATTGAAGTAAATCTGGCTACTCTGGGTCTGAAATCTAAGGTATCAGAAGCGCGCAGGGTTCCATCAGACAACATAGGAACACTCGGACCGAAGTCTTCCTCTGTGTAACTATTGGCAGTGTAGAAGTCACCTTTATCATTAATTGGTACAGCAAATCTATCATAGATTATTAGTAATCTCTTATTAGGTGCTTTGGCGTTCCTTTTCCTGACTATACGGGAGTAGTCATAGAACTGTTCTCTTTGTCCTTTATCAAGTGAATATCTACTTGTAATATTACTGTAGTTACCTTGTGTAATAGCCTGGAGGTTGGCTTCAACTTTAGACTCTATAAATGTAATTGTCTCACCAACTTCGAAAGTTGTTTCAGTGAGGTATACAATTTCTATTGATGCTGGTGATGGTACTGAGACAACCCTAGCAATAGATTCACTGGTACTACCTTTTATATTTTCTCCAACTACAACTCTAATGTCTAAGTCTAGACCATTAACAAATGTTAGAGTATCTAGTGTCGCAGTTCCAGAGTCTAGTGATTCATATACTGCAACAACATTAGTTACATCTGATACGTTGATTGAGATTTCCTCATCATCAATTCTCATACCATAGTATTCACTTCTCTCCAGACCTTGAGCTGTAGTTGAAATGCCACTAGACGCCCTATTAACTTCTAATTTTTCAGACCTAACCAAAACCTTAGTTTTTGACTTAATACCCGACTTAATGGCAGTACAGTTAAGTGTTACATTGGTTGTCTGACTGGGTAGTAGATTGGAAAATTCAGCTCTAGATCCTGTAATAACAACCTGATTGGATCTAATAGTTTGTGTGGTTCCATCAGCATAATGAATGCTATATCTTTCCTGATCAAATGCTTCGAATGTTGCACCTGTTACATCTAGTGCAGATTCATTTACAGTTAGAAAACCATTAGCATCAGTAGATAAGTTGTTAATCTGTTTAACAAACTTAAGGTTTGATGATGCCAAATCAACACTGGAAACATTCCTCTCTTCTAAAGCTGCGTATAGATGGGAGTTTTCCTGATTGAGAATTCTGGAGCTGTATAATCTAATACGAGATCTAGTTGTTGATGTTGGTCGAGTACCATCACAAACACCAGTAACACTTGCAATTGCACTAACAGTCATGTTAGTCTCAGCAGCATTGATTGCTGTTACCTTATTAAGTGTAATGAGTTCACTACCAGATTTCTGATAACCAACAATATCACCAATTCTGAAAGCATTAAAGAATCTTCCAGGACACTTAACTACACCACCAGTAGTAATTGACACTGAATCTGAGGCTGTGAATCCAGTTGGAACACTAGAATACTGAAGAGTATCAGCACTAAAGTCAAATTGAATATTAGGGTCTAGTGAAGAACTTGCTTGAGTGATACATCTAACATCATTGTTTCTGTAGCTCTCAAGAGATGATACACTGAAGGAGTTTTCTACTCTACCATTAACAGAAATAGCCTCGTTCCTTACAAACTCACCAGATACCTGAGTTAGAACTATATCCTTATTACTAATAGAACGAACATAACCAGTAGCGTTACTACTAAGACCTTTCACTTTATATGAGGTTAGAATCTTACCAGTAGCATCTACGTTTAGAGTTAGTTTGGTAAAGATTTGGGTATCATACAGATATAGTTCCCAAGGTGTAGAATCACCTGTATAGGGTCCGTCTTCCAAAGAATAGGAATATACACGAGACTCACCAATAAGGTCTCCTGTGGAGTTTCCTGAGGAGTCTAGGCGACCATTATAGAACTGAACGATATTATCGTTAACAGCCAAACCAATGACAGGAGTTCCTTTGACGTTATTGATGAAGAACTTACTTCCCATCTCAAAGGGGAAGGATGTTGACTC
>Ga0206682_10003828_pt1 | contig 12592 bp, 6 predicted proteins | sample M240m12015metaG_FD_155444 | JGI IMG/M metagenome (GOLD analysis project Ga0206682, IMG submission 155444) | Ammonia-oxidizing marine archaeal communities from Monterey Bay, California, United States - M2 40m 12015 | ecosystem: Environmental > Aquatic > Marine > Intertidal zone | place: USA... | reverse complement strand
CTTGGCCCGCCCGCCCGCGCCGCCGGAGCTCGTCTTGAGCGTGCGCTGCAGCAGGTGCAGGAGCGTAAAGGTGTTGGACAGCCAGTAGGTGAGCTGCGCGTTGTTATCGGTGTTGTTCTCAACCGCGACGGACATCTGGCCCATGATGCGGTCAAACAGACCCGTGCGCTCCAGCTCAAACACCCGCCAGTGCAGCAGCGAGCGGAACGTGACGCACGCCAGGATGGGCTGCCCGCCGCTGAACCCGATCTCGCCGCCCTTCTCGATGGTCGCGAGGAGTACCTCGTGGTCCGCCTGCGCCCGCGCGTTGGCGAGCGAGACACGCTTGGCGTCGAGCTCCGCCTGCTGCCTCTCGAGCTCGTCGTCGTTCCCTTTCCCCGGGGTTGACACGAACGAGTCGGGGGTGCCGGGGGATAGGGCGCCGCGGGAGGGTGAGAGGACGTGCTTGGACGCAGCCTTGGCGATGTTCTCCTTGGCCATCTGCTTGAGGCGGGTGTTCTCCGCCTCGAGCATCATGACGCGCTCGCTGAGCTCCTTGTTCTGGTCGCCGAGCTCCTTGTTCTCGTTGGCAGCCTCCATGAGCTGGGCCTCGAGCTCTGCAACCTTCGCCTGCTCGGTCTCGAGCGCGGTCTTAGCCTCGGCCTGAACGCGAGCCGCCTCCTCCTGCATGGCAACCTCCTTCGCCCGGAGCGCCTCGAGCTCCCTCGCCTGCGCCGCCGCGGCAGCAGCCTGTCGCTCCTCCTCAGCCTGCCTCTCGGCCGCCTCGCGGGCGATTCTCTCCTTCTCAGCCTGCTCGTCCGCCAGTCTGGCAGCCTCAGCCGCCGCCGCCTGCCTCTGTTTCTCCATCTCAGCCTGCATGGCGGCCATCTTGGCCTCCATCTCAGCCTGCTCCTTGGCGCGTTGAGCCTCAGCCTCAACCTGCTTGCGCCTCTCAATCTCAGCCCTGGTGCGCTCGAGCTCGAGCTTCTTCTCGAGCTCGCTCTTCGCCTTGAGCAGCGCGCCAGCCTCCTGAGCCTCGCGCTTCTTCGTGGCGAAGGCCCTCCTCGCCATCTTACAGCGCCACGCGCACTGCAACGCAACCGTGGCTCTTCTGCCGGAGAGAAACTCTTCGCGCGCCCTGCACATGCGCACATGGGACTGGATCAGGAGGGCGGCCCTCTCCTTCCTCATGGCGAGGTACCCGGCCCTCGCCGCGATACCCCTCGCCATCGCCTGGATACGAATCGTCGCCGACTTGACCTTGCCAAAACGACGAAGCGCCATCGCGCACCTCGCCCTCGCCTGGCACTTAATCGCCGCACGCTCAAGGCGCATAGCCTTGACCAGCCTCCTCGCGAGTAAGCCCCTGGTCCACCTGCTGACCATCAGCGCCGCAGCCTTGGTGGCATTGTACGACTTGACATGCTGCGCGCGGCGGACAAATTTCTGGATGTTGGTCGCCGCGGCGTCGAGCTTCTTGTGCCTGAGCACGTCGAGCACCGCCATCTGACCCGCTCGCAGGAAAACCTTCGTCTTGCCCAGCTGCCAAGTCTCCAAGCCGGCTCCGTCGAGGATCTGCTTGATGACCTTGCCCTCCTCGCCGGGCTTGAACAGGGCGTCCTTGTCAGCCGTGAGCAGTCCGAACCTGTCGAGGAACTCGTCGATCGGCTTGCGGCTCGGATAGCCGGCGCAGCTGATTCGCACAGCCTCGAGCACGCCGCCGCACCGAAGCTGGTGGAGCACGTTGGCCCCCTCAAAGTTGCTCGGCACGTTCAGGCCGTTGGGCTTGATGCACCGAATGTAGTGCGGCGCGGTCTCGTTGAGTTTGGTCATGAGCGACGCGAGCTGACCCTTGAACGACGCGGCGATGGAGGTGAACTTCATGGCGGATCGTCCGCCCCGCTTGTTGGAGTCCTCGGGTTCGGGTTTGGCCTCGAAAACGTTGGCGAGGAGCTCGAGCGTCGACGCGGCCAGCAGCTGCTGGTGCTCAGCCACGACGAAATCCTTGTTCTTGTCTAGGAAGGAGTCGCTCTCGTACGTCACCTCGCCCGCATAGTGCGTCAGGGTAAACGCCGTCTGCGAGCGCTTGGGCTTGGCGAACCGCGTGTGTTTACCGTCGAGAGCCTGGTAGAGCTTCTGCGCAAACTGCTCGTAGGTGGTCGCGGGGAACATGCACGCCTCGTCGAGGAGGGAGATGATGCCCGTGTTCTTCTTCTCGATCAGGTCCAAGACGTCCTGGTTGTCCACGAACTCGATGTAGGACCAGTCGATGGCCTCGCGCTCGTACTCTTCCTGTTCCTGCTTGAACACGTGCTGGTTGAAGTGCTGCTGGAGCTTCTCGTTGGCGAGGTTGATGCAAAACTGCTCAAAGGAGTTCGTCTTGAACGACTCAAAGCCGTAGATGTCGAGGACGCCGATGAAGGTGTCGCTCTCGGCATCCTGACCGATGCTTTCGTTGATCTTGGCGACGAGCCAGTCGAACAGCCGGGAGTAGAGCGTCTTGGCGAGCGAGTCCCTGCTGCTCGCAGCGGCGGCGGCGTCGAGGGGCTTCTCGATGCTCCCGTCCCTGGTCACGATGGTGCGCGTCTTGAGCGCCTTGGCGAGTCGTTCCGCGTCGAGCATCATGACCGCCGCCGCGTCGTTGAGTGCAGCCGTCGACTGATCGTCAGCGAGCTCGCAGCCGTCGTCGGCGTCATCCGATCCCTTGAACGTGACGTTGCCGAGGTGGAGGATACCCGCCACGACTCGCATCACGCTCTCCTGGTCGTGCTTGGAGATGCCGACGACGTCCATGGCGTGCCTCGTCGCCGCGTACTCCTCCGCGTTGTCCATCCCTTTGAGCGTGTAGCAGGAGGACTGGTTGGTGTAGTGGTAGTCCGCGGGGGTCTTCAAACGAAGCTCCTTGCGCTCATCTTCGGAGGCGCCGTCGCAGAGCTGGTAGAAGATGTGGAAGTTTCGCTCCGGGTCGTTGATGCTGACGATGCGACTGCGCTCGAGGAGGTACGTCCTGATCGCCGCGCCGCTGATCCTGTTCTTCTTATCGAACTGAATCTCCACGAACTTGCCGAACCTCGACGAGTTGTCGTTGCGCACCGTCTTGGCGTTGCCGAAAGCTTCCAGCAGCGGGTTGGACTCGAGCACCTGCTGCTCCACGGGCCTGGCGCTCTCCAACGCCGTCTGGTCCGGGTGGTGTTCGACACCGTCGGAGCTGCCGCCCATGTGCGCGAGGTAGTGCATGATCTGCTTGGTCGTCTCCGTCTTACCCGCGCCGGATTCGCCGGACACCAGGATGGACTGCGAGTGCGACTCCTTCACCATCGTGCGAAACGCAGCCTCCGCGATGGCGAAGACGTGCGGGCTCAGCTCGCCCAGCTGCATGCCCTGGTACTGGTCCATCATGTGGTGGTCGTAAAGGTGGGGCAGGCGCTGGAACGGGTTCACCTGCGCGTGGGAGAGGCGGGAACGGGGCGCGGTTGGGGTCAAGGCGGGTCGGTCGGTTTTTTGGGATCGTTGATTCGACACGGGGGTTACGTTGAGTCGGTGTGATCGAGGCGGTCGTGGCGGGTTCGGGTCGTGGACGCACCGCGATGAGGATGGAGCCGGTGTAGGTGTAGATCTCGTCGAGTCCGTAGCGCGACTGCAGGTTGTTCAGCACGCCCGGCTCGTGGAGGTAGTTGAGCTTCACCATGTCCTCCTGGGTGGCCTTCTCGCAGAGGCTGCAGTCGGCAGCGGGGACCACCTTGTCCCCGGCTCCCGGAATCTGCACCGTGACCTTATCGCCCTCGATGGAGGTGACCTCGCCGGAGATGTAGGCCTCTTCACCACCATCGGGAAGCCATACCTTGACTCCCACGGCGATGGCGTTCACCTCGGCAACCGCGTCGGTCGCGCCCATGGTTGACTCAAGCTGCTGACACAGAGCCGTTGGCTAGTGGGCAAGATTTATTAGGAGACCGCGATGGGCGCGCGTGGTCCCCGGACTCTTGACCCTCTGAGCTTGGGATCCCAGCCGAGCGGTGTCACACGCGTCACTCGATTGGTCACGCGATGTGTCGCACCCGCTTGGGATGTCGCCCGGTGCTTCTGGCACGCAAGCCAGATCTTCAGGGGTCCTTTCGGTTTTTTCGTCAAGTCCGGTCGAGTCTTTTTTTGTTGCCTCGGTTTTTTATCGAGCGCCTCAGTCGGCGGGGCGCTAAGGCGGCTCAGGAGCGCAGGCCGCTCGAGACGCCAGGCAGAGGTGATCCCGACGGCGATCAGGTCAGCACGAACGCGTGCAAAACCGCGGGGGCGAGTCAGCGACGGGACGGTTCCCGCGCGTGCGGTGCTCTCATCAGCACGGGGGGAACACTGAGGGGCGGAGAGGAAGAGGATGACAACATCCACGTCCGGCGCGCAACTCGGGGCGTATCGGAACCTGACTGACAAGTTCATCAGGTTCCGCGACCAGGCGCGAGGTAACTTCGGCTTCGCGACGTCCCAACGCCAGAGCGAAGCGGCGTCCACCAGGCTGCTCGAGGCTGCGCTCGGCAGCAGCAGCAGCATGGGCCTCGGACACGGAGAAGAGGGCTCGGGGCTGGAGGGCCTGTCCGCCACCCTGCCCCCCGCGTGGGTGGACTTCAGCGAGGAGGTCAGCGCGGACATCAACAGGATCAAAAACAAGCTCAAGGAGCTGGCGGCCGCGCACCACAAGGCGTTGCTGCCCAACTTCGACGACATGGGCAACGACAAGGACGACCACGTTGTGGAGATTGTCACCCAGGACATCACCAGGCTGTTCAAGCGGTGCGAGGCTCGGCTGCGGGCGCTCAACGACGCGAGGGGTGCGCAGCAGGAGACGGTCATCATCAAGAACGTCCAGCGTAAGCTCGCGACGGAGCTGCAGAAGCTGTCCCAGGAGTTTCGCAAGATGCAGAAGGACTACCTCCAGCGGCTCAAGCAGCAGGAGGGGCGGGGGCCCGGCGCGAGCGGCGTGGACGACATCTTCGGGTGGGACGCGGCCACCGGCGTCGGCGGCGGGCAAGGGCTGGCGGATCCGGGATTCAGCCAGAATCAGATGCAGCGACTGGATCGGGCGGAGGCGGTGAATATCGAGCGAGACCAGGAGGTGACGAAGATTCTGCAGTCCGTCAACGATCTGGCGGGGGTGATGAAGGATCTGAGCGTTTTGGTGATTGACCAGGGGACGATCTTGGACCGCATCGACTACAACTGCGAGCAAGTGGAAATCACGGTGGACGAGGGGAGGAAGCAGCTGGTTAAGGCGGAGACGCACCAGAAGAGCGCGAGGATGATCACTTGCATTTACTTCCTCATGGTCATGATCGGCCTGATGACCATGGTGGTGATCTTCCAGAAAATGTGAAAGCACGACTCGAGGGGTCGAGGATTGAAGGGGATAGCTCGTCAAATATAACAAAAGTCTTACTTTCGAATGTTAAAGTCCGGTGCGAAATAATATGGCACCGACGTCGTATTATGGTCGGTATATTAAGGATGAATCGGGTCCCTCTGAGGCCGGTCATCAGAAGCAAAAAGTCAGCCTTCCCTTTGGGCGTCGCCGAAAGGGTCCAGGACACTCCCAGCGGAATGCTGCTCCGACTTCATCGCGGCACTCGATCCCTGGCTGCCTTCAGTGCCACCGTTGGACTCCGGTATGGTGATAGCTACGTCTTTATCCGACCGATCGTGTTGATAGTGGACATTGTCCCAGTATCCATATCCCGGCGCGGATTGTTGGCCGCGGTTGCGTCCGCTGGGGCTCTGGTCCCGACTGCTGCCGCCGCTGCCACCCGGGCTCGGGGACGCGCTACCCGTCCTATTTCCCTCCTCGACATCCTTGAAGGCGTACGCCATGGATTTATCCGCCCTCGATGATGAGCGATTCTGCAAGGCTATCCCGGCGGAGTCGCTGCTGTTGTGCGTGGAACCCTCCATCACCTCGCTCAGCGCCATCGCAAACTTGGCGGCGTCACCGGCACGAACCCTCATCTCCATGGAGTGCTGCGCGCCGTCCCTCGTCTTGAACGTGAACACGGTGGTCTGGAACTCCGTATACGACCTACCGCCGTGTTGCGACGCGTCGATGCCCTTCATCTCGTCGTTAAGGTTCACCCTCAGCGTGTGCATCGACCACTGGACAGCGCAAATTGTCAGCGAGCAAATGACGGTGACCCACAGCACGAGCGCGAGCAGCATGAGCAGGTTGGCGCCCAGCAAGCTCCCGGAGTTCTCGCAGCCCATGAACAGCCCGCACGGAGCCTTGTACTCTTTGCCTTCGTACATCTCGTCCCTCGGGAAGTTCGGGTACTTGAGCAGGTATGACTTCTTGGTCATGAAAAACGCCGGCGCGATTGTGCCCCAGATGCCTCCAAAGAGGTGAATGGGGGCGGCGTCCACCACGTCGTCCACCCTGAAGATGATGAGCATCTTGGAGGACGCGACGTACACAATTCCGGCGATGAAACCGATGACGATGCTGAACCAGACGTCGATCATGCCCGCACAGCCGGAGATGGACACGAGGCCGCACAGCACGCCGTTGTTCATCCTTCGCGGTTCCATCTTTTGATTCGGGATGAGGTGGTCCAGGAGCATGACCGTCGCCCCACCCATCGCGGCGCTCAAGGTGGTCGTCACGACACTCTTCGCGGCGAGAATGCTGGCTCCACCCTGAAGCGTCATCGTCGCCACGCTGTTAAATCCGTACCAGCTGAACCACATGAAGAGGGTTCCAATCGTCTGGAACACGGGCGACTGCATCGGCATCTCCATCACGATGTTGCGGTTGTACCTGCCCACCCTCGGGCCGACCGCCACGCAGGCGATGAGAGCCGCGAGCCCTCCGGTCACGTGCACCACGCCCGAGCCCGCGTAGTCCACGGCTCCCACGCCCAGGAGAAGCTCGTTCGGTCGCGTCAGGGGCGACGCCCAGCCCTTCTCGGACCAGCACCAGTGCGCCACCACCGGGTACACCAGCGCGGTGATGACCATGGAATACACGGCGTACGCTTTGAACTTGAAGCGCTCCGCGACCGCGCCGGAGACGATGGTCGTGCTCGTGGCCGCGAAGGCGAAGCTGTAGAACCACTTGGAGTACTCGTACGCCTGCATGTTGAGCACGTCCTCGTCGTCGAGGTCCACCATCTTTGTGAAGGTTTCCGTGCCGAGCGCGAAATCGGTCGTGCCGATGAACTCGCCCTCCCTGCTGTGCAGGAACGCAAAGCCGAATAAATAGAACGCGATCGCGCTGCAGCACACGTCGAGAAGGTTCTTGAAGAGGGTGTTTTTGGTGTTGCGGATCGAGACTGCGCGCGTGAAGGGGGAGGACGGACGGTGAGGGGGGGGTGAAAAAAAAAAAGCACGTCCGTGCATGTTTTGTCGGTCAGGCGGTGTAGAACAGGCGGCTCGGCGCGGGGAGGGGACTCACCTGAGCCGACTTCAAGCAGGGCGAACCCGCTCTGCATGAAGAAGACCATGGTCGCGCCGTAGATCAGGAAGAACACGTCACTCGGCATCTGCACGTCGGAGAGAGGGAACGAGGTGAGCGAAAGGCGTGTAGGTTTGTTTTGCGGCGCACTGCCCACACTGAACGAACATTCTCTGTTCGTCGGCCTGGGGGCGGCGGTGGAACGGGCGCGGTGAGCACTTACGGATCCCTCATGCTGTGACATGGTGTCGTCGAGGTATGTCAACGACCTTCTCAAGACGATGGAACGCGAACGTTCGTGTGGCGCGTCGTGTAATACCGACGCGACGGCGGCCGCCAAGAGTTCGTTATTACGTATATTTCGCAAAAAGTGACAACGTTTTTCACGTGGTTGGAACTCGAGGATGGCCAGGCAGAATACGCGGTGGACCCTGGGAGACGGTTTAAACAGGGTCGTATGAGTTTTCCCGGTATAATTTCCCAACAGTTCTCCCGATTCGTGCTTCAAGCCACAGGGCGGCGGTGGCAGAACTTTCTGCTGGAATAAAAATATCCATTTCTGGATCTGTCACCCAAAAGGCAATGGAGTGCACTCGAGTCGGATGAGGAACTTTCACAACAATAAAATATTGTGAGTTTCTGCACACCCACATGGTGAGTCCACAGCTAACTAGTTTCACAGCTCACCGTCGGATGCGCCGCGCCTCGGCCCCTGCCTCCCGACCGTCGACCAGTCCAAAGAGTTACCCGAGATGTCCATGTGCTCCAGCGACGACGCGGTGACGAGCGCGACGGGCACGGGCCCGTCCAGCTCGTTGCCGCTCAGGTCGAGGTGCGTCAAGCCGCGCAGCACGCCGAGCTCGGGCGGTATGGACCCCCTCAGCCTGTTTCCCCGCAGGTTCAGCCGCTCCAGCCGCGTCGCGTCCGCCCAGTTATCTCCGGATAACGTACCGTTCAGTTCGTTGTTCGACAAGTCCAGGAGCCTCAGGTTGGGCAGGCTGACGAGCGCGGGTGGAAGCGGCCCGGTGAGTGCGTTTGAGGACGCGTCAAACTCCGCGAGCGCCCGCATCGCGCGAATGTCCACGGCGCCCTCGTGCGGAATCTCCCCGGAGATGTCCCCGTTGTTACTGACGTTGACGTGCATGACCTGGGTCAGGGACATCAACGTGTCGGGGAGGGTGCCGTTGAGCGCGTTCCCGGACAGGTCCAGGCGTCTGAGCTGCGATTTCGGCGTGAACATCTCGGCGGGCACCGCGCCCGTCAGCGAGTTATCCGACGCGGCGAAGATGCGAAGACTCTCCGGCGGCGTCGACCTCGGGAGCGTGCCCCGCATGGAGTTCTTCGAGACGTCCCAGATGAGCAGCTCGGGGGCGTCGGGGGGGACGACGGGCGGGTCGCCGGAGAAATCGTTCTCGCTCGCGTCGAACAGTCGAAGCGGCGACCTCTTCCCGGCGAACCCGAGCGCCGCGGCGGGTCCCGCCAAGTCGCCGCTGAACCTGTTCTTCGCCACGGAGAGAACCTCGAGCTTCTGTAGCCCGCAAACGCCGGTGGGTAGCTCGCCGGTGAGCCCGTTGGAGCTCACGTTCAGCATGCGCAGCTCGCGGAGTCGCGAGAGGTCCGAGGGGAGCCGGCCCGCGAAGTGATTTGCGGACAGGTCGAGCTGCTCCAAAGCGGCCGCGGCGCCGAGCTCGCCCGGGATCTTACCGTACAGCGCGTTCGAGCGCAGGATGAGCGCCCGAAGCCGCGACATGGACCCGAACGCGCCGCTGACCGTGCCCCTCAGCCTGTTCCCCGAGAGGTCCAGGTGCCGCAGCCGGTGCAGCCTCGCGAGCGTCTGGGGCAACGCGCCCGCGAGGCCGTTGTCGGGCAGGGCCAGCGATAGGACCCCGAACTCAGCCTCGGGGGATACGCACGTCACTCCTTCCCACGCGCAATGATTCCGTTCGTCGAGCCAGCCGTTCTGCCTGCGCCAGTACGTCCCCTCGGTGGTGCGGTACAGGTCTGTCAGCACCATGAGCTCCACCCGCCGCTCCTCATCCCCGACGTCATCCGTCGGGTCGAACCCGTCGCTCTCATCGGGCCCGTCCCATCCCCAGCGCGGGACCCGCGTACCTTTCATTCGTTCCGCGTCCCGCCGCTTCTCATCCCACGACCGCGGCCTCGCCTGGTCGTCCCCGTCGCGCTCGTTGGCCGGTTTGGTGTCCAGCAGGAGCACGTCGTCCCGGTCCTGCGCGAGCCTCGGCAATTTGGACGCATTCTCCCTCGACATCGGCGCTCCCGCGAAATCCCGTAGCTCCAGTTCTTCCTCGGCCACCCTACGCACGGTGTCCTTGACCAGGAACCTCGCGGCATCGCCGGTCTTGGTCTCCGCGTCCGTCAGCAGGATGGCCTCCGCCTGGCACCGTTCGTGCAGCAGCTGCCGGAGCGCCGCGGCGGCTTCGCCGGGCGTCATGTCGATCTCCACGGCGTTGGCCAGCTCGGCGCACGCGTGCCCGGTCTGCCCGAAGGTCACGGGCGGCGCGTGTCTGCACTTGTGTCGGAGGAATATCACCGCCGCGTGCTGAAGGTGGAGCGCGGGCTCGTCCAGAACGTTCCTCGCGTACGCCTCGCACGGCCGTCGAAGCATCTGCACCAGCCTCGGCGAGAAGTGCAGCTCGTCCTCGGCGCTGAAGCGTATGGCGGACGCGCCCGCGGGCCGAATACCACCGTCGCGCGCATTCTCCCCGTCCAAATCCACCGGCGCCGGGGGCGAAGCGGTGGGCGGAAGGCCGTGATGATGACGGGGGGCGACCCCGTTGTCAACCTCGACGTTCTCCGCGCGCGCGCCCTCCTCCGCGTCCGCCTCCGACGAGACGAGCGCCACCAGCGAGAGGAGACACACGAGGAGACACGTCATCCGACCCGTGCGACTGCGCCGACGGTGTGCCCGACACCGCCCGAACATCGTCCCGGACATCGACACCGGGCGCACCTCGAGTGGAGTGCCGCTGGAAGATCTTCAGTTTTTTTGAGTAGCACTGCTAAAGTTGAGAAAAACTGGCTGTTGGCGCGCGGCGTGTTTCCTGCGGCTGCCCGAGAGGGACTTAGGTCTTGAGCGGAGTTCTGGTGAACGGCGCGCCCTCTTTTGCGGCACGCGTAGACGCATCCCTTAGCGGAACGTCAAGATGCCTTTCACTGTGAGTTACCGACCCCATCATCGTGCCTATCGCGTCGTCACGGCGCCGAATCCAGCGCCGCCGCGCGCGCCACCCTCGTTCTCCGGCCTCGTCATCCGGCTCACCGTCGCTCCATCCCTTCCCTCCAACAGCGCAACATCGAACTGGGCCGCGTGGCGCTCGTGAACCTCGCCGCGGATCCCCTCTATGGCAAGCTTGTCACCATCGTCGACTTCGTCGACATGAACAGGGTGAGTAATGAAGCAGGAGCCCGTCCCCGCGCGCTCGCGACCGGCGACGCGCGCCTTTCCGGGCGGCAATGACGCCCGGAAACCCTAGGGGTTTTTTTTCGGGCGAAGGGGGGCGTGCTGGAACTGAGCCCAGATCGGCGCACCCCCGACCCCCGCGCCCGACCCCGGACGATCCAACTTCGCACTCCGGCACCCACGAGCATCGTCGCTGACCGTGCATCCCTTCTCGTCCCTCAGGTTCTCATCGATTCCCCCACCATCCAGCGCTGCGTGATCTCCCTCCGCCGCCTGGCGCTCACCTCCATCGTGGTTGACCTCAAGGAAGAGAAGTCTCCCTCCAAGGAGACTCTCGCCGCGGCGCTCAAGGCTGCGGATGTCGAGGGCAAGTGGGCGGCGTCCGCGTGGGGTAAGAAGATCGCCAGGCAGCAGGCGCGCAAGAACCTCACCGACTTCGACAGGTACAAGGTTATGGTTGCCCGCACGAAGCGCTCGGCCCTCATCAAGAAGGCCCTCGCCTAAACGGTCGGTGCCTTGCTTTTCGGGGGTGTGAGGAGTCTCACGATGCGCGAGTGTGATGGGAACTACCTAGAGTTTCAATGGCAGCTCTCGCCGTAAGGCTTACTAATTATTCAGTTCCGCGATGCGCTATCGGTTTCTTCACCGTTCCTCGTCCCCGCTAAAAGTCTTTGAAGCTCATCTTCTGGTCGTGGTCGCTCGGGGGCTTGCGACCGCCTCCCCGACCGCGTCCCCGACCGCCTCGACCGCCTCGACCCCCCCTACCTCCGCTCCTGCCTCGCGCCAGTTCTATCGAAGAGTTTAGCAAATCGTCGCAGGCGAGGCACGCCACGTGCGTCGTCTCGCCGCCCGCGAGCGGGGTCCTGTCCTTGTGGTAAATAACCGTCGGGCACCTCGCGCCGCACGCCCCGCACACGTCGAGCCTGTCCACGGTCACCTTGTGAACGCTGTCGTCCAGCTTGACGACCAGCGCGCAGCCGGTACAAGCAAACTTCCACCTCGGGCCGCCCACCGGCTCGAGCATGAGCCAACCCCCCTCCCTGCCCTTGAGCTTATCATCCTCGCCGCACTCCGGGCACGGGCACACCAGCAGGGCGTCTATGATAGGATGCGCGCGGGGATGCGGCGCCCCCGACACCAGCCCCTTCGGCCCGGGCCCGCCCGCGAGCGGCGGGTGGTTGAAGCACCACGGGCACATGGGGTACGTCCTGTCGCCGTTCTGGAAGAGAAGAAGCTCGAACCCGCACAGCTGGCACTCCCTGTTGTTGTACAGCTTCACCGCGCCCGCCGGGAGCTCGAGCACTTCCTCCTGCGTGGGGCAGTACAGTCGCTGCGGGCGGGTGCTGACCAGGCGCATGTATCGGAGGCACCGACCGCACTTGCTGAACGGCTTGCCGCTGCTGCACGTCGGATCGAAGCTCGCCTCGAACAGGGTGTCCATGCGCTCGATCTGATCCACGAAGTTTCTGAACTTGGCGGCGAACTGCGCGAGGGTGTGACGCACGATGGACTCGTGGTCCGCCTTGCCGGTGGCGATCATGTCGAGCTGCTTCTCGACGTGCGATCTCACAGCCGGGAGCGCAAGCTCGGGATCTATGCGGTGGTACCCCTGAACCAGCGTGACCCCTAGATCCGTGGGTACCACCCTCCGCCCCCCTTGGCTCTGGATCCTGACGTAGTTTCTTTTCTCGATGTTGTTTATGTGCGTGGGTATGGACGCGTCTGTGCCGATGTCGTTGCGCTCCATCAATCCGATGAGCTCAGCC
>Ga0206682_10003827_pt1 | contig 12592 bp, 7 predicted proteins | sample M240m12015metaG_FD_155444 | JGI IMG/M metagenome (GOLD analysis project Ga0206682, IMG submission 155444) | Ammonia-oxidizing marine archaeal communities from Monterey Bay, California, United States - M2 40m 12015 | ecosystem: Environmental > Aquatic > Marine > Intertidal zone | place: USA... | reverse complement strand
CGCTCTACTAAGCCGCAGAGACCCGACCTCTACTAAGCACGCGCGAGCGCCTCGCCCGTCGGCCATTTGCGTTAAGATGTACATAGTAGACGACACGGCCAAACACTCCTGACTTATTGATACAAATTTATCCAACACGAACGCCGTGTGTGCTCTTTGATTTTCGCGCCCAACGGGGTGTCGCCACAAACGCGGACACGGGTGGACCGGTGACGCGGTGGCGCACCAAACGGCGATCGAGGGGTCTTTAGAACACGATGCCCGTCGCCTCCGTATGAGATGAGCGAGCCATTCGAAGTCGCGGAGCTGCTGCAGGCGGAATGGCCTGTGCACGGCCTGGGGCAGATCCTCGAGTCGCTCCTCGAGGCGGACATGACCGTCGCCGAGGAGCAAATGACGCAGCGGCGGCTCGTCAAGGGATCGATGGTGATCGAGGGCGAGGGTGGGATACCCGGGGATGAGAGGCTGCTTACGATCGTGCTCAGGGCGTGCCTGTCGTTCGCGGGGAGGAAGCTCGCGGGTGCGCGCGCGGGGGATGACGATGCCAAGGCCACCACCAGTAGGGCCGCGGCGTGGTGCACGTGCGCGGTGAACGTCCTGCTGAACGCGCCGGAGGAGGCGGCGATATCCGGTGAGACGTACGATGTGTTTAGGACGCACTTCTCCCGCTTCCCTGACCTGGGCTCGGCGACCCTGGCGACGGTAGAGCGCGCGATCGAGAAGAACAATCTCGGCGGGAATCCAGCTCGGCTGCTCGTGGCACTCGCCGTCGCCGCGGCGGGGAGCCGCGACGGGGACGTGAAGCGACGGGCGATTGGTAGGCTCTCCGCATTCATCGGGAACATGTCGCCGGATGACATCACCGCGTGGGTGGACCTCCTGGACGGCCGCTCGCGGGATGATCTGGCCGAGGTGTGCCTGGCGCAGCCGAGCGAGTTGACGACGAGAGCGATGCCGGCCATGGCGCGGCGGTGGCCTGCGCTCCGAGGGGATGCTCTCGTCCTCGCCGCGCACGGGGTCATCGGGGGATGCCTGCCGGCGTGGGTGGATGTTTTCGAGGTGGTCGCACGGTGCTGGCCGTTGAAGGATGGCACGCTTCGCGCGGAAGAGGAGTATGCGGTGGTGATGGTTCTCGAGAGCGTGGTGGATCTGGCGTCGTCCCAGTCGGAGACGATTGCCGTTCGCGTCGCGAGGGCTGCGACGAGGATCGCCGGCGTGTCGTGCTCGCCGGCGTGCGAGGCTGCGGCATTGAATATGTGCACGGGGTTGCTGAAGGGAGGCGTCGTCGAGGCTGCGTGTGCCTTGCACGCGGCGGCTGAGATGGCTTGTGGTGGTGCGAGCGAGACACTGGTCAGGCGGTCGACTGATTTTTTTGACGTCGGCTCCTCTCACCAAGATGATACCGTCAGATGCCTCGCTTTCGAGCTGGCGGGAGACGTCATGGATTCATCTGATGCCGAATCGAAGGAGACGTTCACGAGGATATCGTCCAATGCAGCTTCAGCGGCGTCGTACGTCGCGGGAGAAATGTTGCGTCTCATCGGTGCAGACACGGTAGCTGGGGAACCAATCGCAGCGTTGGGGATCGCACCGGGTGCACTGCGCGTCTTGCTCGTGCATGCGAGAGAAAACCCCAAAAATGGGGCGGAAACCTTCGAACAAATGCTAGATGTCGTGGCTGGTGTGAAAAATCTCACACGTGCGGGGGTCGATGGTAAGGAGGAGCAGTTTCGCAACCTCAGGTTGTCGCTGGAGGTCATGATTGACGAGGCAGCAAGGTTCTCCGCGTCATCGCTGGGCTTGCTGAGACACATCAACTCGAAGCCGTCGAACAACAAAGAACAAGTGACCGACACGACTGCGTATCTTATCGACCTCCTGGATGCGCATCGCACGTTAACGGCGGCATCGAGGAGCAAGATTGGCGACAGGTGCAGGTTGTCCCTCATGGGATGTGTGAAGCTCTTGGATCTCGGCATCGGACCTGCGCACATCATGAACGTGTCAGCGCGTTGCTTGCTCGATCTTTCCATCAAGTCAAGGTATCCAGTGAGTAAATGTGTGCATGATTTGATCATGGCGTGCGCTGAGCACGCGGCTGCAGCCTGGCTGTCGCGCACTCCACATGAAGCAGCCGCCGCTTTGAAGCTGCTGCGGGGTTGCATCGTGGTGGCATCTGTCCGTGGAGGCATGAACTTCGTCCGCAGTCTGCTTCTCAAGGTCACAAATAGCTCGCAGCGCATACATGCATCTCAGACAGTGGCAAAACGCGTGCATCCAGCGCTGGCGTCCAACTCGTTCGTCGCCGCAGGTCGCGCTGGGAAGCATTCTCCGATGTGCAGTGTGGCTGCCATGGTATGCAACACTTTCGATGAGCTTCTGCATCGCACCTCTTTCGATGATGAAGCCGCGCATGAGTCCGCCGCCGCTATGCTAGACGTGATTCATTTGTTGGCAAACTCGAGTGGCGCTGAAGCCTCGACTGATGCTGATTTTGTCTTGGACGCGTGCGTGATCATCGTTCGCGACGCCATCTTTCACGAGCGCATGAAGCCGGAACTCGCAAAGAAGGCGGCGGAGGTGGTGATCGATCACTACAAGCGCGTGGATTCCCTCCCGGGGCGCGTGGTCAGCTTCTCCGATGTTCTCGTCGATGCATCTAGACAGGTAGCGAGAGGTCGTCTCTTACTCGCCCCTCTATGTCTCTTGAAGATCTTAGAGGCTGATCTTGCGGAGCTGACTGGTGTCGATCACGGGCCTGACACTGGCGAAGCAGTGTCAGACGCCGCGACTGCGCTGCACAAAGTTTTAACCGCCGTGCAGGTTTACTTTGACACCTCAGGGAAGGCAACTGTCTCGGCGACCCCGGAGCTGCCATCGTTGGCGTTACTCGCACTGCAGGCGGCGAGGCGCTGCCTCGACTGGATATGTAAGGCGTCTCCGGGCTCGAAGGAGGAGGCTGCTGTTATTTCAGCCGGTGCTTACCTTCTGCGCTCTGTCGAGGTTCTCATGCGCTGCCCAATCATCCCCGAACGAGAGGCTGATGTATTACAGAGATGGCACTGGGAACTCTTCTTCAGAAGCGCTCACATGGCTGCAAGGCTCTCGTTGGATGTTGACGGACGTCCCAGGGCGCCGGTCAGGAGCCTTGAGACTTTTGTGGAGAAAGGGAAAGGGGGCGAGTATCTCGAGGAGGTGCTCCACACGCGGTCCGCCCTCGCGAACAAGATGAGCTGGGTGGACGATTGGACGGATGCACCGCTTAGCCCGGGGCGGAGAATCAAGCCGAAGGAGGATCCAGGGATCGTATCTGACACCAAGCCATCACTTAACAGAGATACTCTGAAGAAGGCTCAGAAGCTCGCGGCGGCTGAGGCTAGGCGTGGGAAAAAGAAGCGTCGGAAGCGGGATAAGAATCCCTTCGTTGAGGCGCTGAAGGCATCGGAGGGGGGTAAAGGAGGATCCGCCAGGGAATATGAGGATCTGGAGGATTTCATCGTGTGCAAGCCCGGCAGGGATTACAGACGCCTCCTCGGCATCTGATGGTGCCTCGTGACTAAAGTCTTACAATATTTAGTCTAACAAGACCACGTCGACGTCGTCGTGAACTCCCTGAAGGAGCATCTCCCCCTCGAAGTGGATGACTTTTCGCTTCTTCGCCGCACGAAGAGTACCCACGAGCGCCTCGAATATGTTTGCGCAACGGTCGTCAGCGAACAAGGCCCCGAACGAAACCTGCAAAACGGAAACGTCAGATTTCGGGGGGGACGACAAGTTTTTACGGTAAGCGCACCACGGTCTTCCCGTCGGGTCCCTCACTCCCGAGTCGCCTGATTTCCTCGCGAAGCTGAGCGACCTCTTCGTCCACGTTTAACCCCATCCCGACGTCCGTCGCGGTCAAGGCGATTTACGACTAATACCGGTTGCCCACACGGTGCGGTGCAAAAAATGGAGGAGGAGAGATGCGCGTGTGGGGAGAGATGCGCGGTGATTTGTGGTGGTTTTTCGTGATTCGTTATTTCAACTCAATCCTCCTGCCTCTTAGTATCCTCCTGTGCCATGGCGTCGAGTGCCTTCTGCGTGGCGCTCATGAACGCGTCCACCTGCTGAACGACGTTGGTCGCGCTCACCCTCATCTTGAGGGCGAAGGTGGACACCTTCGCGTCCGAGCCGGACACCACGTTTTTGCACGGGAAGCTCACCCCTTTCCCTCCCTCCATCTTGGAGAACGTCATGTCCTTCCACATCGCCGCGTTGAGTATGAGCCGGAAGTTGCCCTTGGCGCGCATGACCATGCGAGCCCCCCCGTTCTTGCCGAGGTTGATGCGCATCTCTCCCCGGCCCCTCTCCTTCCAAGTGGACCCTTTGCCCTCCTCGGCGACAAACTCGTACAGCGCACCCTCCGACGCGAAGATACACTCCTCCTCTTCCTCGCCCGTCTTGACGTCCTCCTCCTGGAGTTTGACCACGGGTTTGTAGTACGTATCGGTCGCTCCCTCCGCATCCTCATCGCCTTCGTCGCCGTCCTCGTCTCCCGCGTCGGCGGCGGGCTTTCCGAAGAGCTGAACGGGCTTGTTTGCGTCGCCAAACACCGAGGAGAGCGCAGGGAACCCTCCTTCGGTGGACGCGGCCTTGGCGAAGCCACCGAATCCGCCTCCCGCTCCGGCGCTGAATCCGCCAAAACCACCTCCGGTGCTGGAAGTTCCGAAGCCTCCAAAGCCCCCGAAGCCGCCTCCGGCGCTAGCGGAGCCGAAGGTCGAGGGCTTATCATCCTTCACAGTCTCTCCATCGGGCTTTTTGTCCGAACCCTCGTCGTTTTTGCCAGGCTCCGCCTCCTTGCCAGCCGCATCGTCGGTCACCTTGGTCTCCTCCTCTTTGGCAGCTTTCTTCTCTGCGTCGTCATCACCGGACTCGTCTCGGCTCCTCTTGGAGCCGACCTTCGGCTCTTCGTCCGCGGTCATGTCCCCCACTGTTTGAAATCATCGAGCGATTTGATGATCCTCAAATGAAAAACTATCGAGAAATCTGCGAAATCAACCGCAGCCGAATTAAAAATCAAGTGAAACTTGGTCACAGCAAATCAGTTACGCGACCGCATATCAATTGGTGTTAACATACAATTCGCCCCGAGGCCGAAAGGCTGCTGAAAAACTTCATGACCAAAATCGTTGAAGCGATTTCTCACATGTAAAATGTTATATGCGCATGATGAATCCTCATTTATCGAGTTTGGACCGCTGGCTGCTGTGATTCAATTTCTTGTGGTGCGCAGCCTATGATTATTTATACTGGGTTTACAAGACTGTTCGGAGTTTAGGCATCGAGGATCACAGTTCCGCGAAGCTTCCCGGCATATTCAATATGATTCGAATCGTATTATCAGACGATTTAGGGTCCGCAATTAGTCAGCATTCATAGCGAATAGTGACGGAAAGCAATAGTTGCTTGCCGAGAGTAATAAAAACAAGGCCACCATGGCAATACACAAAACAGGTGCGCGTGCGGTCAATCCGCAACGTTTTCAAAACTTCGCAATGCCCCTGGCTCAGTCAATGCACGGCTTCATGAAATCTAAAATGACTCGGCGAAACACCGATTGATCTGCCCAGAACATCGCGTTAGAAGAAAAGACTACAAGAAGATAGAGCATTGATTCCGCAGGGTGGCCAGAAAGTTGATCTCTTCTCAATAGCGATAAAAAATCAGGCGCAAATAATGCGACAGAAAGTCACTCAAATGCGAAAACAACGATAGACAAACTCACATAGAGTTTTCAATACCTCAGTGAGCAGATATCACAAACGAGGATACGTAAGAATGCGCAATCAGCGCCGTTCCTGTACTTTACAATGTCCAAATAACGTGGCGCGTACAATGCATCTGTAACATGGCACGCACTAAGTTTTGGGCGCGAAAATATCCTTGACAGATGAGTTCTTGTCGTTTTATGTCACTTTATGCCCCTTTGACCCTTTGAACCTCGTTCCACTAAACATTACTTGATGCGTTCATTTCGATTACTCGTTCTTTTCTTTACCACATCCTTCAGCGTACGGTAACACCCACGCTGTTCTTGGTTTGCACGGACGGCTTTTCCTTTCGATGCTGTTGTCGTCGCGTGGTTTTTACATCGGCTTCTTCGCTCAAACGTTGTTGATTTCGTCAATCTTTTGCCTATCTGTATGTAGATGAGCAATTTCTGTCTGTTTTTCGCGTTGCTTTCTCGCATGTTTCTTGATTTATGATGTCGATTCCGGTATTTCAAGCGTCGTGCTCACGCTTAACGACTCGACTCGTGATTACAATCTATGCGATGCGCGCATTCGGACTTTACGCCGCACGAAAAAGGATATGACCACAATCTATTGCAATGGCTGCTTGCTCATATTACATCAACCGGCGCTGTCATTTTCTTCTTGAATCTGAACATTTCGAGCCGAGCGGACGGATTGAACCTGTTTGCGTGTGGCGCATCGCTCAGCGAGAGTATGTATGGAAGGATCTGAGTTCATTTCGCAACCGACACCGATCCTGTTTTGAACTCAGTTTGATGAGCCCTTTCGCACGTGCCATTTCAGAGTGCGTTTTGCTGCCATCGGGTAGAAAATTTAAGCTTGAATTCGCCGCGACAGTTCGTCATTACCGGTGGCCGTGAAAGAAATACATTCCTTCTCAAAGCCGCTTTGCCATGGCACGGAAGCGACTATTTTCACGATTTACAATAAGCAAGGATCCGCGTTCCGTTGGCATATGAATTCCTATTTTGTTTAGTTGTCTCAGCTAGCTAGTCTCGAATCATGCGTTAGTTCGAAAATGAAAAGTAGAGCCATCTCGACCATTTCTTGTCAATATCCTCCGCTTCGGAATGCATTTTCCTTCCGTCCAGCCAAGCCAGCTTTTTTTATTGGCCAAGCAGCGAATTCTTCCATCGAAATAATTTGCTCTGGGCAGAGACGAAGCTTCGTACTCAGTCAGTTTCAGTCTGAATACCCTTAGACCACCCTCTGAGATCCACAAAGCATTTTTCGCTTGGAGCCAGGACGTTTTCAACTCTGAGAAAATCAACTCGTCTCTTCTTCCGTCCGACCGTAAATATCGTATTTCTCTGACTGAAAACATGTTGATTTCCCCTGTGAAAAAAATCAACCGACCTTTTGATTTCGCAAATTGATTCGCAAACGAAAAATCATCGCTGGAGGATTATCTGCATTTCGTCCCAGTCCTTTTCCGCCGCCTCGTGGAGCCGATCCGATTACCCCGACAGTGCACGTAACGCAACGCGGAACGTCCGGTGACTGACGCTCCGTCACGTCTATTCTCTTCGGCCTCTTTGCTTCTTGCATCCTCGCAACCCCGCCGCAAAATATGAGCGCCATCGCCGCGCCGTCGGCCTTCGCGCCCTCCACCGCCGCCCTCAAGCCCCGCACGCGGGATGCGCGAAAGGCCGTCAAGCCCAGCCGTGCGGTCACGGCGTCCACCGGAACCCTTGAGAAGCTCTTCCTTGAGCCCATCAAGAAGATCGAGGGCACCGTTACCCTTCCGGGCTCGAAGTCCATGTCCAACCGCATCCTGCTTCTCGCCGCCCTCGCGGAGGGCAAGACCAAGGTGCTGAACCTTTTGGATAGCGACGACATCCGCTTCATGGTGGACGCCCTCAAGCAGCTCGGCCTCGAGATCACCGAAGATCGTGAGAACAACGTGCTCGAGATCGAGGGCTGCGCGGGCAGGTTTGCCGTCGAGGGCACCGAGCTGTTCCTCGGAAATGCGGGCACTGCGATGAGGCCCCTGACCGCTGCTGTTGCCGCCGCGGGCAAGGGTACTTTCGTCCTCGACGGGGTGGAGCGCATGAGGGAGCGCCCTATCCAAGACCTGGTAGATGGCCTGAAGCAGCTCGGCGTTGATGCCGAGTGCACCATGGGAACCGGGTGCCCTCCCGTGAAGGTCGTGGCTGACGGCCTCCCTGGCGGACGTGTCGAGCTCAAGGGATCGGTCAGCAGCCAGTACCTCACCGCAGTGCTGATGGCGGCTCCTCTGTCCACCGGCGATATCGAGATTGTCATCACCGACGAGCTCATCTCCAAGCCCTACATCGACATGACCGTCAAGCTCATGGAAAGGTTCGGTGTCGAGGTTCAGATCTTCGACGACATGCAGCGCTTCGTCATCAAGGGCGGGCAGACCTACAAGTCCCCTGGCGAGGCTTTTGTGGAGGGCGACGCGTCCTCGGCGTCGTACTTCCTCGCCGGCGCAGCCATCACCGGAGGAAAGGTGAAGGTGATCGGGTGCGGCACGGACAGCCTGCAGGGCGACACCAAGTTCGCGGACACCATGGGACTGATGGGCGCGAAGGTGGAGTGGGGCCAAAACGATGTAACGGTGACGGGCCCCGGCGGCAAGCTCAAGGCCATCGACGTGAATATGAACGCCATGCCCGACGCCGCCATGACCCTCGCGGTCGCGGCGCTTTACGCGGACGGCGTCACCACCATCCGTGACGTCGGGTCCTGGAGGGTGAAAGAGACGGAGCGCATGATTGCCATCTGCACCGAGATGAGGAAACTCGGATGCGACGTGTACGAGGGTGCTGACTACTGCGTCATCACTCCCCCTGAGAGCGGCAAGATCAACGAGGGCGTCGCCATCGACACCTACGACGATCACCGCATGGCCATGGCATTCTCGCTCGCCGCGTGTGGGGGTATTGGAGTCACTATCATGGACCCGACGTGCACGAAGAAGACGTTCCCGACCTACTTCGATGCCCTAGCTGAGGTCACCGTGTAAATAAAGTGTGCGGAGGAGATTTAGCAGCTCGTTATTAAAAATATCAGATATCTATGACGGCGGTGCCCCCATCTGCTCCATAGTCTGCTGATTGAGCTCCGCGAAGCGCAGACTCACGCGAGCGGAGTGCTTCAAAAACTTTTCACAGCACTTGGTGACGCACTGCGGGAACGAGAGGAAAAGACGTCAGCTGTTGGCAGGTTTCGGTCGGGATGTTCAGGTGACAGGTGATCGTGTCATGGTGGGAGCCTCACCCGCTCCTCATCCTTCTCCAGATCCTTTCTCCGGAAACTCTGCACGCAAGTGGAGAAGCATTTCTCCACAAGACCATTGTACATGCGAAGACTGTCGCGAACTTGCATACTCTCGACCATCGCCGTCATCTTCTTCTCATCCTCGGGGGGGATCCCTGCGAGGCCTTGCGATGGATCCATCGGCCTTAACCCTAATCCCTTCTACCCTGCGACTGGCTCGTTCTGTACGAGAACGAAGCACCTTTCCGCGCTCTTGAACTTAGTCTGAAGCTATCCAAATATGACGGCTTCTTGCGGATGATCAATGCCTGTGAGTGCGGCAGAGAAGTGAGCGCAAGGACCCAGCGGTGGACACCCATAAAACTGGCTTGTTTTTTGGCAGCGAAAAAGTTTGTTACATTCCGACCCGGACGTGAGGAGCAGGGCCAATACACGATGTTGCTTCAGTACGCGGAAGCCCTGTGTGCTAGACGTCTTGTACTCGCTAGTGCATCGCCTCGGAGGCGTGAGATCCTAGGTAATCTCGGGCTGAAGTTCGATGTGGTGGTATCGCGTTTCGACGAGGACCTGGCCAAATCGAAGTTCCCGAACGCTGCCGAGTATGCTATGGCGACCGCGCAGCACAAGGCGTTGGAGGTTGCCGATCGCCTCGAGAAGGAAGACCAGCCGTTTATGATCATAGGGTCCGATACGGTGGTGGAGGCACCCGATGGGACAATCATGGAGAAACCCAAGGACGGGGCAGAGGCAACACAAATGCTTCTGACGCTGCAAGGCGTGACTCACCAGGTTCATACCGGAGTGTCGATGGTGTTTACGGACGGAAGGCTCGTGAAATCGTTTTCGGAGACCACTCGTGTGACATTCGCCGCACTTGACACCGAGGAGATTGCAGCTTACGTGAAAACCGGGGAACCTTTCGACAAGGCAGGTGGTTACGGTGCGTTACTTTTCTGAAACTTCTTTTCTTTTATGTACACGTTCGTCGTGGAGACCGTCTAAAGTTCAATTCGTCATTCTCGCGGCACAGGTATTCAAGGGCCGGCGGGTGCGTTTGTCAGCTCGATAAGCGGATGCTACTTCAACGTGATGGGATTTCCCATACACAAGTTTGCAAAGACGATGTCGGACCTGATCAAGGACGAGACGATCAAACCGTAGATGTCTAGCCATAGTAGTCCAACGATCGTGTCATCGCATCCTCTCCTCAGGCCTCCTCGTTTTTTACCTCCTCCTTGCAAGAAGGCTTAGCGTCGAGCTGCATAATGCCGGCCTTTTCGTTCTCGAACCCTTTGAGCTCGTCCTTGTAGTTGGCCAGCGTGTAGTTGGTGGCGGCCCCGGGTCCGCGGAGCCGAACCAGAGCCATGTCGTAAGCGCGCGCTGCGGCGCTCTCCTCGTTGTACAGGCCCAGATAGATGTGCTTCGAGTTCGGCATGCCGATCCTCGCCTCCCACCTGCCGTTCGGGTGCTGGGTGACGCCACGAAAACCCGACGAGCCACGCGCAAAACCTTGGCTCTGCCTGCGAATCGCCATGACGAGTTCCTCAAGGCTCACTGACGCCATGTAAGCGCTCAGCTCTGTGTACTTGGCCTCCGGGAAATTCAGCTTGACCTTTCGCCCCGATATGCCACCCTTGCACTTCATGGCGGCGACGTCATAAGCTTCGGCGGCGTGCTCTTCCCTATCATACCCGCCTAAGTACATCTGCTTACCTGTCTCTTTGACCCAAATGTGTGCTTCCCATCTGCCGCTGCGCTTGTGCTTGGTGACACCGCGAAACTGACTGGATCGAAGCTTCTCTCCGTTGCCGTTGACGATAGCCTTCTCTCCGTTGATGCAAGGAAGGTTGTGGATATCTGCCAAGCCATTCTTCTCGTCGACGAGGAATGGCCTGCTCGCAGCGCTCCCGCTGCTGTGACTGTCAATGAGGCCTTTCTTGCGGCTGTTGGTCGTCTTTCGCGTCTTCTTGTCCGGGGTCTTCTCGTCGAGGTTGGGACGGCAACTCCTCTTCTTCTTGATGGCCTGCGACCCGGCGGCTTTTCCGGCGACTATGGTTGACTTGATCACGCGTGTGAGCCCGTTCGCGTGGGTCGTCTGCTCTCGCAGCGTCGTGGGGATCGCGTTGGTGAAGCCGTTGGTAGGCGGTATCGCCTCCTTGAGGCAGCGAAGGTCACCCTGGGCCCACGGAACTTTTGGCGCGTTGTTGTCACCGCCCGACGCACGAGGCGTGGAGTTCAAGCCTACCAGTTCTTCTGCGGGTATGCGATTCTTCTCGCCGATGTGCTGCGTCTGCTGTGTGCCGTTCTGACCATCTTGGGAGATGTCCGCGAAACCAAACTCTGGGGAAAAAAGAAAAAGTGGTGAAATACACCGCCACAGATAAAAAGTGAAGAGGAAGTGGACGACGCGCTGGCGACCGGACCAACGCAGAGGCGGTGCCTCACTATAAGTATCAAGTAAGAGCGACCTACCGCGAAGCTCTTCATCTGTCAGGAAGCTGGACTGGATATCCCACTCTGACATCATGCGCGTGTCAAGCTCCGGAGCCTGCGGGTCTGCGCAGTGGCCACCTAAGTGGAGTTCTGCTCGCTCTCCAGCACGTGCCGGCGCGTGATGAGGCACTGGACTTGCTCCTCAGACGTAAGACGTTGCAGAGACTGAGGAGATATCTGCGATACGCTTTTGAGTATGCCGAGCGCGGTGAAACTGTGTTTACGTCGAGGCGGCTGGCCGCTTTGCGCCAGAGTCTGCCCGGCCGATACGCCGGCAGAGAGCGCGATATCCGAGAACCAAGCTACGACCACGACCTCGTTGGGCGTGATATAACTTTTCTAGGATGGCCCGAATGTGAACGTTGGAAGGTCCAAGAGTCTGGACGAAAATATCGGTAAAAGAACGACCTCTGTTTGTCAAGTCAAAACTATTCCTCGTCGCTCTCCTCCTCGGAGCTTGAAGCCTCCTCCAGCCAATTGATGAACGGCTTCGCCTTTTCGAAGAACCGCGCATCCATGTCCGGATCGAGTGACAACGCAGCCTCTTTCTGCTGCCCCCAGGCAATCACCGCCTCCTCGGAGAAGACGTCCGCGTCGTACAACACCTGAAGCGTCTTAGCCGCCGCGCCGAGGTAGCGAACGCCACCCGTGCGCTTCACAAACGGGCTCGCCGAGAGAGCCAGGGCCTCGACCTTGTTGATGGCGAGAATTTGATCGGCGCGCTTCTTCATCATCGCCTCCAACATCTCCCCGTTCGTCTCGAGCTGCTTGGCGAGTTGGGCCAACAGATCCTTGTCTGTTCCGGCGGGCTCGGAGGGATGAACCTTTGGAAGTCCATCCGGAAGACCACTGGGCGCCGGGAGCACGAGTGACATCACGCAAGCCGTCGCGAGGGCGCCCGTCTCAGCGATGGAGCGACCCTTCAACTCCGCCAGTTTCTTGAGGGCGTCAGCCTCAGCATCAGAATCGCGTGACTTGCCCTGCATCTCGAGAACTGCCACCTCCACGTCCCGCTGATACTCGCGTTCAGCCAAGTCCTCTGCTTCCTCGGCTCCCGGGCC